>ERZ837487.42-NODE-42-length-170742-cov-13.261613_pt1 | contig 170742 bp, 162 predicted proteins | sample MGYA00519911_ERZ837487 | MGnify/ENA primary metagenome ERZ837487 (study PRJEB31850, sample SAMEA3708818) | human gut metagenome | biome: human gut; feature: human-associated habitat; material: faeces | place: China | collected 2014 ... | reverse complement strand
CTCTTATATTTTATACCTATTTTGATTGTATTTCAACCATAAATTTGATATAATACCTTTGGTGATGAAAAATGACATTAGATGAACTTGAAATAAAATGTAAAAATTGCACAAAATGCGATTTGTGCGAAGGCAGAACAAATCTTGTATTCGGTATCGGCAAAAAGGACGCCGATATTATGCTTATAGGTGAGGGCCCGGGTGAAAACGAGGATTTGCAGGGGCAACCTTTTGTTGGCAGAAGCGGTCAGCTGCTCGATAAATTCCTTGCAAGCGTTGACCTGTCGCGTGATAAAAATGTATATATTGCAAATATGGTTAAATGCCGCCCTCCTAAAAACCGTGACCCAAAACCCGAAGAGCAGGATATGTGCATAAATTGGCTTAGGGAGCAGTTTAAAATTATCAAGCCTAAAATCGTAGTGTGCGTCGGCAGAATTTCTGCGCAAAAGCTTATTGATAAAAACTTTAAGGTGACACAGCAGCACGGTCAGTTTATAGATAAAAACGGTACTCTTTTTATGGGTACATACCATCCGGCAGCAATTTTGAGAAATCCTAACAATAAGGAATTTGCATTTGCCGATTGGCTTGCTTTAAGAGATAAAATTGAAGAACTCGGCATAGAAATTTAATAATTAAAAATGGCGATGAGAATATAGAACTCATCGCCATTTAACTTTATTTAAGTATTTCGTCTGCCAAATTTGATAAAGCTTCTATGTCACTTTCCTTAACGGTTGTTTTAATTGTGACAGTGTTTTCAATTAAATCAATATTTTTCATCTGTTCAAATTCAGCTTTCATAGCTTTTACCGCACTTGGCGCCCACGACGCGTTTTCAACAAGTGCAACGCGTCTGTTTTGGTAAAGCTTTGATTTTAAATGGTGAATAAAATCAGCCATTGGTAAAAATACTCCGCCGTCATAGCTTGGCGCCATACATAAAAGGGTACTGTATCTGAACGCGTTTTCAACACATTTTGCCATATCATCTCTTGAAAGGTCGCCAATTGCAACTTTGGCTGCACCCTTGGCTTCAAGTATTTCTTTCATCTTGTTTGCCGCCTCGGCTGTGTTGCCGTGCATTGATGCGTATGCTATAAATACACCCTCATCTTCAGGCTCATATGCTGCCCAAGTTGTGTAAAGATTCAAAACTTCAGGTATTGTGTCTGTTAATACAGGGCCGTGAAGCGGGTAAATGGTATTTATTTCAAGTGTACTTGCTTTTTTAAGCAGATTTGAAACAGGAAGACCGTATTTGCCTACAATGTTAAAATAATATCTTCTTGCTTCGCAATTCCAGCTTTCATCAATATCAAGCGCACCGAATTTGCCGAATGCATCGGCAGAAAACAGAGCTTTTTCGCTCATTTCATAGCTCAACATAACTTCAGGCCAATGCACCATAGGTGCAAGAATGAATTTAAGTGTATGATTTCCGAGTGAAAGCTCATCACCCTCACCGACGGTTAAAACATTTTCTGATTTAATGCCGAATTGCCCAAGCATACTTTTTGCTTTGGCTGTGCAAACAAGTGTTATGTTTGGATACATTTCAATAACTGTATTTACATTTGCCGAATGATCAGGTTCAAGATGCTGGATAATAAGATATGTAGGTTCTTTTCCGGCAAGCGCATTTTTTAAATTATCAAGCCATTTTGATGTTACAATTTTATCAACGGTATCCATAATTGCAATTTTTTCATCGTCAATTAAATATGAATTGTATGCCATTCCGTTTGGAACCGTGTATTGCCCTTCAAATAAATCAAGGTCGTGCGTGCTTGCACCGATGTATTTAATGCTTTCACTTATTGCCATATATCTCTCTCCTTAAGCTTTGTTCAATAAGATTATATCACAATATGAAATTTTGTTCAATAAGCACTATTCATCCGTGGGACTTGTTATGGTTTTTCCGTTTGGAAATGTGAGCTTTTTGCTTATTTCGTCACAATTATCTAAATCAATTTTGTTTCCGTTTATTGAAAATGACAATTTTTGTATAGTACTGTATTCTATACCGTTTTCATCAACTGCGACATATTCCAAATTAAATGTATTATGCTTATAAAATTTATCAAAGCTTGTTTTTATTTTGACGCTTGATACATAAAGCTTATCGTTATATACTATGAATTCCTTTGTAAAATAAGGCTTTTCATCATCAAAATAAGCTTTTACATATCCTTTTTTTACTTTCGCTTTTGATACAATGCGGAAGTTTATATAATCATCAAGTTCGGCGGTAATATATCCGTCGGAATAATTAGCGGGTATTGAAATACTGTCACTGTTAAAATAATCATCAATAAAATCTATTGATAAATCGGCTTTTTCAATTGTTTCACCGTCATTTGTTTGAATTGTATATTTGTCATATGTTGTATCAACTGTGGTTTGAACTGTAAAGTCACCGTTATTGTTTTCAAGTTCAACTTCTTTTATTGTTCCGTCTTCCTGCGGCGCATTAAAAGTTACTTTTAAGTTTTTAGAATACTTTTCAGGTGAATATGTTATGCTTATGGTTGCTAGCCAAGGTTTGCTTTTATCTATATCCAACACCTTATAATCAACATAGTTTAAAATTTTGTATGATGTGGAATCCAAATCGTCATCTGAATCATCATTATTATAATGTGTATTGTTTGCAATGTTTTGCATATTGTTTTCTGCGGCGGTTAATCTTGTGCTTAAATTACCGATATTGAAAAATGCAATTGCCAAAACAACAGCAAGAATTATCACGCTGATTTTCCATTTTGTGTTTAGTTCGTTTATTTTTCTTGTGCTTGCTTCGTTTTCAAGTGATATAAGCTCGTTTATATATTCTTTCGCATAATCACTTATGTTTTCACCCTCACTGCCCGGTGAGGTTAAGCCTAAAAGCTCATCCATAGTTACGCCAAAATATTCGGCAAGTGCAGTCAGTTTTTTTAAATCCGGCATAGCTGTACCGTTTTCCCATTTTGATACAGTTTGGCGGGAAACATTCAAATTCTCTGCAAGCACTTCTTGTTTAATATCCTTGGCTTTTCTGAGTTCTCGTAAATTTTCACTAAAATTCATACAGGCACCTCCTTGTATGTTTATCTCTGAAAATATCATACCAAAGAAGTGCCTGCATTTCAACATATTATCGGTTTTCAAAATGTAAACTTACGGTTGCAACGCCCGAAAAAGCACGGAAAATTAAATTTATTCACAAATTAAAAGACCATAGCCTTTTTCTCTTTTATAAATAATTTTAGTTTCACCGTCAAGTCCGAGATATACGAAAAAGCTGTGACCGAGCATTTCCATTTGAACTATTGCTTCGTCATCACTCATCATATTAGGAGAAATGGTTTTCCTCCTCTTAATATCAACACTTGATGAATCAAATTGGTCAAAATCATGCATTGTAATATCATCAAGCGGGGCAACAGCCTTTGCAATTTCATCAATTCCGCCTTTTCTCTTTTTATCAACAAGAAATGTTTTTAATTTCCTCAGCTTTCTCTTGAGGTCGTCAACAGCCATATCAACAACCGGTTCAATTCTGTCCGCTCTTGCCTCACCTCTGATGAATGAGCCTACATTTACTACTGTTATATCGCACTTGTAGCCATCTTTTTTCTTGGCAAGTGTTACATCAAATTCTGCTGAATCAGGGAGCATTTTTTCAATTCTTTTAAGCTCCTTTTCAATTCCGTCTTTTGTTCCTTGCTTGAGTTCAAATCCTCTTGCTGTAATGTTAATCATAAATGTTTACCTCCTGTGTTTAACTTGGGGGTATAGGCAAAGTTTGCTAAAAAAGAATAACCTATCCCTTATCTTAATTATACACCTAAATGTTAATAAATTGTAGTATTTACTTTAAATTATTTTTTTGGTATAATTAAATAAGTGTATTGTTTTTTATTTTAGAGGATTAGGTTATGTATAAGAAAAAAAGAAACGATATTGATAAACTTAAAACACTTTTTTTCGGCAAGGATTTGAGAGTGACCGAAGGGAACGCTTATACAGAGGTTCGCAAATATGATTTTTCAAGCTATTATCCCGAAGAAAATTATATAAAAAAGCAGGGTAAACCCCGTAAAAATGTGGTTGATATTAGGGAATACGGTGCAGATGTTCAAAATTCAAATAATGCACCTTTTATCAATAAAGCTATTGAAAAAGCATCTCAAATCGGCGGTGTGGTTCTTGTTGACGGGGGAGATTATGTTACCGCAACCGTAAATCTTTTATCTAATGTTACTCTTTTCATTACCAAAAATTCATCCCTTTGTGCTAATGAAACAGGTAAGGGATACGAAAGCAAAAAAGCTATTTTGTATGCCGAAAACTGCGAAAACATTTCACTTAAAGGCGGCGGAAAAATTAAAGGTAACGGCCATATTTTCGGCTTTGAGCCTGTGGCAAGTGAAAATAACACTACACCGCCAAAATATATAGATGTAATTGAAATGCGAAAAGATTACAGAAGCCAGCTTCGTTTTGCACACCCAAGCAAGTATGGCGGCCCTATATATTTTAAAAATTGCAAAAATATTTCGGTGGATAATTTTATTATAGAAAACAGTGCATATTGGACTTTTAAAATTTCAAATTGTGAAAATGTTGATATTAAGAATTTCATCATAAATAATAACCGCAATGTTGCCAATGCCGACGGAATTGACATAGCAGGAACAAGTAATGTTAATATTTCACATTGCTTTATTTCAACAGCGGATGACGGCATAGTAATTAAAAATGCAAGCTGGCTCGGTAATACCGGTGTTATGAAGAATATTAAAATTTCCGATTGTGAAATTATCAGCAGAACAAATGCAATAAAAGTCGGCACGGAAACCACATACGATATATCCGATATTTATATAAATGATTGCAAATTATTTATGACTGATTTATATCCGGGCAGCGTGTCGGGCATTTCGCTCGAAGCGTGTGACGGAACTGTGCTTAGCAATGTAAATATTGATAATATCACTATGGATCGTTGCACCTGCCCTATATTTATCCGCCTTGCAAACAGAAACAGGGCGGCCGAAGTTAACAGCCAAAGCGCAAATGCAATTGAATTCGGCAAAAAAGGTAAAGGCGGCGCGGATTCAAATGTGTTTAGGTTCAATATGCTCAGTGAAGTAAGGGATATAAATATTTCCAATATTACTGCAACGAGAGTTGAACTTCCGGTTATCATTGCCGGATATAAGCAGTTTGGCATAACCAAAAGAGTTAAAAATGTAACGCTTAAAAATATTTTCCTTGATTATTATGCTTGTGAAGAAACTGTGGATAAGCGCAGATTTATCCCTGAATATGCTAAAACATATCCTGAAGGCTGGCGGTTTAGAAATCTTCCGTCATATGCACTTTGGAGCAGGCATACCCAAAATTTAAAGCTTGAAAACTTTAATTGCAATCACCCTGTTGCAACTTGGAAAAAGGATATAATAAATATAGATGATATATAACAAAAGACAGTGTAGAAAAAGTCAAATTGTAAATTTCTACACTGTCTTTTTAGTTTTATTCTTCGTCTTCAGCTTTTGGATATTTTAAATCTTCTTTAGTCCAATCTTTAATTACTTCAAGAAAAGCTTTTGATTCTTCTTTAGCCTGCGGCAGATTATGGTCAAGGCAGTTGCCGCATTCTTTTGGTGACGCACCCGGAATAACACCCCAATAATCAGCTATAAACTGAAAAGCCTCTTTAATAAGCTTGATTGAATAATTATCACTCAAGCTTCTTGTAAGAAAATAAAATCCTGTTCTGCAACCCATTGGGCCGAAATAAATTATGTTATCGCCAAATTCTGTATTTCTTACATAAGTTGCAAAAAGATGCTCAATTGTGTGCATTGCAGCGTTAGTCATTACAGGCTCCTTGTTAGGCTCGCGCATACGAATATCATAAGTTGTTATATCATCATCAATTCTGCTGATATAAATTCCTCTTTTGAGGATATTGTGGTCAATTTGAAAACTCGGAATAGTTTTCATTTTACTTCAACTCCTGTTAAAAATGATTTATTTTGTGTGATTTTGTAAGTGTCTTCGCCCGAGAAAAATTGATTTATCATATTTAATGCGTCAATTTTAGATAATTCAAATAAGTCTTCAAAACTTTTGCTTCTTTTTATCTTATCATAAGGTGAAGTCCATATCTTTCGCTCTATATTACCATATTTTTTTGCATTTTCCAAGTCTTTTGGGCGCATCAAAGCACTAAATTTAAAGTTTTTTAAAAACGGGGCGCATAAATCATCAATTATTTTAACTATTTTTTCTTTTCTGCCGGTTTTATCCGTCGTAAGCTTTTGAATATATTTAATATCTTTTATTGCGGTTATGGCATCGTTTGGTGTTATATTGCTTTTTGTTACAGCGTTTGTAATATAGCTTATCATTTTGCCGAGTTCTTCAAGCTCAAGGTTGCTGAAGTTTAATGTGCCTGCCGTGTTAAAAAGATGCGGTTTTTTTATATTCATTCTTTTTGATAAAAGATAAGTGTCCATTGAAAACTCAATAATATTATGCGCTGTGTGGCTGTTAAGTTTTTTAAACTCATCAGTCATTTTGTTTTGCAAAAAATAAACATAAGGGTGGCAGTTTCTGTCAAGCACATAGTGCAAAATAAATCCGGTGGCATATGATTTCGCAATTTCAATTTGGTTTGATTTTGAGATATATTCACGCATATTTTCAAAAATTTCACTCGGCTTTGCACGGTGCAGCTTTGAACCCGTCTTTCTTAACGATTTGCCGAGCATCCAGGGCAGAATCCTGTGGTCGAAAAATATATCAGGCCCTTGCGTGCCGATATAGTATGCCGCTTCGTCTAATTTAAAGTCAACTTGATTTTCAATTTTATCTTTCAGTTCCTTGGCAAAAATATAGTGGGTTGAATATGCCGGCATTAAATCAGTCCTTTAAAATCTTTTGGAAAGTCACTGTCAACAGTGATTTTTTCGTGAGTTATAGGGTGGGTGAAATATATCGTTTTGCAGTGGAGTGCCTGCCTGTTTATCTTTTCGCAATTGCCTCCGTAAAGAGTATCGCCCCAAAGCGGTGCGCCTAAATGTGAAAAATGAACTCTTATTTGATGTGTGCGTCCTGTTTCAAGGTTTAATTTCAGCAGTGTGTTTTCACCATCGGTTTTAATAGCTTCATAGTGCGTTATCGCTCTTTCACCATCATCAAATACACCGCGTTCAATAATGCTTTCCTGTACTCTTCTGATAGGTAAATCAATTGTTCCTCTGCCCTCAAATTTGCCTGAAACCACAGCGTAGTAATCTTTTTTTATTTTGCCTGCAAGCTTGCTTGCCGCAAGTTCGTTTTTTGCAATAAGTACAAGGCCGCTTGTATCCCTGTCAAGGCGATAGACTGCCCTGAAGGCGCAATCGCTCTCCATATAGCAGGCGGCAACATTTGCAAGTGTGTCACCCCTGTGATTTCTGCTTTCGTGAACGGGCATTAGCGGCGGCTTGTTGAGTACTAAAATATCCTCGTCATTATATGCAACCTTTACATTTTCACATTCGAATTTTTCGGGCATTTTTCCGCTGTTTTTAATATTGATAGTGAGGTTGTCACCGCTTTTTAATACTTCAATGGCTTTGGCAAATTTACCGTTTAGCTTTATTCCGTTTTCATCCTGCTTAAGTTTAGTCAACAGCGCACTTGATACACCGAAATTTCTTAAAAAATCCCTTATCATCAGTCCGCTGTTTTTATCATCAATTTTAAATATAATCTCTCGCATAACATTATTATATAACAAAATCGGGAACATAGCAATGCTCCCGATTGATTTAGAAACTGTATGAAACGATTATGCCCCCGTCGGACGCATAAAGTGAATTAAGACCCGATGCTTTAAGTATTTCAACATTGCCGAATTTAGCCTTTTCGCAGATTTTTGCGGCAACCTGTTTTGCTCTGTCCTCACAGCAGACATAAGAAACAACAAGTGTTTCACCGCTCAAATCCATTCCGTCAAGCTCGCCTGCGATAAGGTTACTCATCTTCATCATAGCACGGTTGAGCGTGATGTCTTGAGCCACAAGTGAAATGTTGCCTTGGTCTGTTCTTTTGCAAATAAGCTTAACTCTTATTTTTTCAAGCACCTTAGCCGCAAGTGCAAAGAGCCTGCCGTTTGATTTAAGCGCATCCAAACTTTCAAGGCAGAAGTAAAGGCCGGTGTTGTTTACAATATATGCATCAATTTCCTTTTGTATATCCTCTGCATTTTTACCGCCGTCTGCAAGTTCTTTTATCTTTTTTGCCACAATTGTTTCAATGCCGGATGTTGCAAGTGAGTCAAAAACAATGATTTTTTTATCATCACCAAACTCTTCTTCATAAAGCATTTTACCTTGGAGTGCGCTGTTATAAGTTCCGCTTAACTGATTTGTGATTGTTAAAACAAAAACGGCGTCATAGTCGCCCTCATACGCTTTTTTGAATGCGTCAGGTGCAGGGCAGGCAGATTTTGCATTTCCGCCGTTTGCCTTCATTCTTGAAATAAAATCGTCTTGGTCAAAATTTTCATCATCAAAAATTCTGTATTCGCCTATTTCAAGTGTAAGCGGTACGATTTCAAAATCCTGCCAGGTTTTCATATCGGCTGTCAAGTCACAACAGCTGTCTGCTACAATTTTATATTTCATAATTTTATCCTTTATAAATATTATATTGGAAACTAATTATAACCTTTTTATGTCATTTAGTCAACATAAACGGATAAAATCGTCTTGTAAATTTGATTAAATAGCCAGCATTAGACAAGTTGACAAAATGTGAACAAATGCGCTACAATACCAAAATACAAAGGAGGGGGAAAATGAGGTATATAGAAATTGACGAACAGCAGAAAAATGTTCCTGTGTTTAAAAATGTAATTTATGCACTTAAGATTACTTGGAAAGCTGATAAAAGACTTCTTTTGGGCTATATTTTGCAGGAGGGCTTTTTTGCGATTTTTTCAAAATATCTTCAAAATATTTTGTTTTTAAAAATACTTCTTGATGTAGTAAGCCAAAATCGTGATTTTAAAACTTATGTTAAAGAACTTTTGCTTTTTGCCCTTATTTCGTTTTTTGTTAAAATCTTTCAGTGGTGGGGTATGAAAACAGAGCAGATTGCAACTAAAAGGGTACTTAAATATCTTAATAATATGGTGTTTGAAAAAGCGATAAGTCTTGATGTTTCGTGCTATGAGGACCCGGCTTTTTATGATAAATATCAGCGTGCCACTCTTGTTTTAACAAATAGTTTTTTTGATTTGATATGCTATGATTTTGCGTCTTTTATTGCTGATGTTATTGCTCTTATTTGTGTAATTACCACTGTTGCAGTAATCAATCCGGTTTATGTTCTTTTTTTGGTTCCTATATTTTTTGTATTCTTTATCGAGCTTGCAAAAAGCAAATGTGTATATAAGCGCGATATGGAAATGACAACTAACAATCGTGTTAAAGCATATGTTCAAAGAACCGTGTTTTTGCGGGATTTTTCAAAGGATATAAGAACTTCAAACATTTTTGCAGTGATTATGAAAAGGTTTGAAGCCTCAATTAAAGCCAATATCGAAATACTTAAAAGGTACGGAGTTAAACTGTTTTTATACAGTATGGTAAGTTCACTTTTCAGTGAAGTTATTCCAATTGTGGGTACTCTTTCTTACGCAGGTTATGAATTTGTTACGCTTGGCAGTATGACTGCGTCAAATTTCAGTGTCGTAATGTCATCAATAACTTCGGTCAGCATTGCTACTATTGATACTACGGAATGTTTTGATGAAATGACTCTTATGGCACTTTATTTTCAAAATTTGAGAGAGTTTTTTGAATACGAGCCAAAGATTAAAACAGGCACAAAAAAAGCTGAAAAATTTGAAAGTTTAGAGTTTAAAAATGTTTCGTTCAAATACCCAAGCGCACAAAAATATTCACTTGAAAATATCAGCTTTAAGCTTACAAAAGGGGAACGCCTTGCAATTGTAGGTGTAAACGGTGCCGGCAAATCCACTCTTGTTAAATTGATTTTAAGATTTTATGACGCTTCAAGCGGTCAAATTTTATATAACGGTGTTGATATTAAAGAGTATGAACTTTCTTCACTTCGTAATGCTTTTGCAACCGTTTTTCAGGATTATAAAAATTTTGCAATTTCCGTTTTTGAAAATGTTATGTGTCGTGAATGTGATGAAAATGATAAAAAAATTGCCGAAAAAGCACTTGAGCAAAGCGGTGCTTGGAGCAAGGTGTCAACCTTGAAATACGGCGGTGACACATCACTCACCCGTGAATTTGATGAAAACGGTGCAGGCCTTTCGGGCGGCGAAAATCAAAAGGTTTCAACTGCAAGGCTTTTTGCCAAGGATTTTGAAATAGCTGTTTTGGATGAACCAAGCTCCGCTCTTGACCCAATTGCAGAATATAAAATGTATGAAAATCTTATTGATGTAACAAAGGGTAAGACTGTTATTTTTATTTCCCACAGGCTTTCAAGTGCAGTACTCAGTGATAATATAATCGTGCTTTCAAACGGTAAAATTATTGAACAGGGCAGTCATAATGAACTTATGAAAAACGGCGGGGAATATGAAAAAATGTTTACTCTTCAAGCCTCAAATTATGAAAAGGAGGGTGTATCTGATGAAAATTAAAGTAAAGCAAAAAGATGAGCATAGTATGTTTTCAAATATGATGTTTTTTATGTCACTCCTTTTTAAAGCGTCACCGCTTCTTGTTATCGGCGAGCTTATTTGGGGCATTATGAATAATTTACCTAGTACACTTATCAGCGTTTTAGGAATAAAATATGTTATTGATATTGCCGCTTCGGGCGAAAGGCTGAATCGTATTTATTATGTTGTTTTGGCTTGTGCAGGGTTGTTAATTATAAGCAAGCTTATTTGCTTTTTATATCGTGAATTTTTCTGGAATGTTCAAAAGGAAAAGGCATATTTTAACCTTAACCGTCAGCTTTATGAAAAGGCAAAGTCGCTTGATTTGGAGTCATATGATAATCCTGATTTTTATAATAATTTTATTTTGACTATTGAATCTTCAAGCGACAATATTCAAAATCTTTTGGGTTTAGTCAGGCGGTATTTTGCAAATGTTGTTTCACTTTTGACTGTATCGTCAATTCTTTTAACTATCGACCCGCTTTGCCTTGTAATTATACTCGGCACTATTTTGATTTTTCTTCCTATCAGCCATATTATAAGTGATTTACAGGTTGAAAGGCGAATTGAAAATACAAAATATCACAGGCGTTCCGATTATTTTCAGCGTATTTTCTATTTGCAGGATTATGCTAAAGAGGTAAGAATGAATAATATTCATCCGCTTTTAATCAGCAGGTATAATGATGCTGCCGATGATGTAATTGCCAATCAAAAGAAATATTGGACTAAAATACCAAGGCTTTATTTTATTCAGGAAATGGGCGTGCAAATAGTTGGTTTTATGTTTGTTTTGCCGCTTTATCTCGGCTATCTTGTGCTGGTTAAAAAGACAATTACACCGGGTGATTTTGTTGCAAGTTTTAACAGCGCATATTCAATTGCAATAAGTATAAATTTCCTTACCGTATGGGGTGTTGCTCAATTTGGTGAACGGGCAAAGCTGATAGAAAAATATCGTGGCTTTTTAAAAAGCGATTTCAAAATCAAAGACGGTAAAGATGTTGCAAAAATTAGAGAGCCGAAGGAAATTAAGATTGAAAATCTGTCTTTCACATATCCGGGAAATGATGAACCTACGCTTAAAAACATCAATCTTACCATTAAGCCTTATGAAAAAATTGCTCTTGTAGGTTTTAACGGCGCAGGTAAAACAACGCTTACAAATCTTCTTTTAAGGCTTTATGATTCAACAAGCGGCTCAATTAAAATTGACGGTAAAAATATCAATGATGTTACAATTCAAAGCCATAGAAACAGATTTGCGGCAGTCTTTCAGGATTTTCAGCTTTTTGCTTGCTCTGTCGGTGAAAATGTTGCTTTGAGTGATATATTTGACGGTGACAGAGTTATGAATTCGCTTGAACACAGCGGCTTTACCAAACCTCTTTCGCACGGAGTTAATACCGAACTTTTAAGAGAATTTGATGATGAGGGTGTTATGCTTTCCGGTGGTGAAAGCCAAAAGGTTGCAATTGCAAGAGCGTTTTATAAAAAATGCCCTTATGTAATTCTTGATGAACCGTCGGCAAACCTTGACCCTGTTGCCGAATATAATCTTAATCAGGCAATGCTTGATGCTGCAAAGGATAAAACGGTTATCTTTATTTCACATAGGCTTTCAACTACGGTAGATGCTGATAAAATTTATGTTATGGAAAACGGTGAGATAATAGAATCAGGCTCACACGACGAACTGATGAAATTAAATAAAACTTATGCTTATATGTTTAATTTACAAGCGGAAAAATATAAGAACTGATAATAAAAAGTGCGTTCCCGTATTAAGAGAACGCACTTTTTATTTTAACGGTTATTTCCCGATTATTTTTCTTGCTTTTTTAATTTGGTTTTCAATACTTGAAACGCTCGGCCCGCCTTCAACAAGCCTGTCATTAACACATTTTTCAAGGTTTATTGCGGTGTATACACCCTCATCAAATATATCGCATACTGCTTTATATTCTTCAATAGGGAGTGTTTCAAGTGTTAACCCCTTGTCAATGCAAAGTGCAACAAGCTCACCTGTTGCCTTGTACGCATCTCTGAAAGGTAATCCCTTACCTACAAGGTAATCTGCGCAGTCGGTAGCATTTATAAATCCCTTTGCTGCGGCATTCCTCATATTATCTTTAAGAACGGTCATTGTATCAATCATCGGGGTGAAAGCGTTAAGGCACATTTTAACTGTATCAACAGCGTCAAATATTGCTTCTTTATCCTCCTGCATATCTTTATTATATGCAAGTGCAATACCTTTCATCACGGTTAAAAGCGCAGTTAAATCACCAAATACGCGTCCGCTTTTGCCCCTTACAAGTTCAGCAATATCCGGGTTTTTCTTTTGCGGCATAATGCTTGAACCGGTTGAAAATGCATCATCAAGTTCCACAAATTTGAATTCCCAGCTGCACCACATAATGATTTCTTCACTAAAGCGTGAAAGATGAACCATAATAAGTGAAAGCGCAGATGCAAGCTCAATGCAAAAATCTCTGTCTGATACACCGTCAAGGCTGTTTGACGATACACTGTCAAACCCTAAAAGTTCGGCTACCATATTTCTGTCAAGCGGGTAAGTTGTTCCTGCAAGCGCACCGGAGCCAAGCGGTAAAACATTCATTCTTCTTTTAATGTCTGCAAGCCTGTCAATATCACGAAGAAGCATTGATGCATAAGCCATAAGGTGATGACCGAAGGTTATAGGCTGTGCTCTTTGAAGATGGGTGTAACCCGGCATAATAACTGTTTTGTTTTCCTCTGCCTTGTTGCAAAGAACTTCAATAAGCGATTTAAGTTTTTCGCTTATTTCATCAATTTCTTTTTTTAGTACCATTCTTATGTCAAGTGCTACCTGGTCGTTACGCGACCTTGCGGTATGAAGCCTTTTGCCTGTTTGGCCGAGGCGTGCGGTAAGTTCACCCTCAACAAAGGTGTGAATATCTTCGGCACTCATATCTATTTCAAGTTTGCCTGACTTGATGTCATCAAGAATACCGTTTAATCCGTCAACAATCTTGTCACTTTCACTTTTTTCGATAATTCCCGTTGCGCCGAGCATTGTAGCATGTGCAATACTGCCCTTAATATCTTCTTCAAACATTCTGCTGTCGAACTTGATTGAAGAGTTAAAATCATTGGTTTCTTTTGCAAGTTCTTTTTTAAATCTGCCTTTCCAAAGCTGTGCCATATTATTCTCCTTATAACAAAATCAAGGGCGAACAGTATTGTCCGTTCGCCCGATATTATGATTTTCAATTAGTCGTTAGCTTCTCTTTTCTTGTCAAGAAGAGCTTTAACCTTAGTTGAAAGACCGAAGAGGTTGATGAAACCTGCTGAATCAGCCTGGTTGTAAGCACCGCCGTCATCACCGAATGATGCAACATTTTCATCATAAAGTGTGTATGGTGAGGTCACGCCGGCATTCATTACATTGCCCTTGTAAAGCTTGAGTTTTACATCACCCGTAACAGTTTCCTGTGTTTTGTTAACAAATGCATCAAGAGCTTCGCGAAGAGGGGAGAACCACATTCCGTTATATACAAGTTCACCGTACTTTTCAGCAACAAGCTTTTTGTAATGTGCAGTGTCACGGTCAAGAGTAATCATTTCAAGAAGTTCATGTGCTTTATAAATAATTGTTCCGCCCGGAGTTTCATATACGCCACGGCTCTTCATACCTACAAGACGGTTTTCAACAATATCAAGAAGGCCGATACCGTTCTTTCCGCCGAGTTCGTTAAGCTTTTCCACAAGAGCAAGCGGGCTGAGCTTTTCACCGTCAATTGCAACAGGTTCACCCTTTTCGAAATGAAGTGTGATATATGTAGGTTCATCAGGTGCTTTTTCAGGTGCAACACCGAGTTCAAGGAAACCGTCTTTAAGATATTGCGGTTCGTTTGCAGGGTCTTCAAGGTCAAGACCTTCGTGGCTCAAATGCCATACATTCTTATCTTTTGAATAGTTTGTTTCACGGTTTATTTTAAGCGGAATATTGTGAGCTTCTGCGTATTCGATTTCTTCTTCACGAGATTTAATATCCCACTCACGCCAAGGTGCGATGATTTCCATTTCAGGTGCAAGTGCTTTAAGTGCAAGCTCAAATCTTACTTGGTCGTTACCCTTACCTGTACATCCGTGGCAGATAGCGTCAGCACCCTCTTTAATTGCAATTTCAGCAAGTCCCTTTGCAATGCAAGGACGAGCGTGTGAAGTGCCGAGAAGATATTCTTCATATTCTGCACCTGCTTTTACGCAAGGGAAAATATAATTTTTTACATATTCTTCCTTAAGGTCAAGAATGTAAAGCTTTGAAGCACCGGTTGCAATGGCTTTTTCTTCAAGTCCGTCAAGTTCCGTACCCTGGCCGACATCGCCTGATACTGCAACTACTTCGCAGTTGTTGTAATTTTCCTTAAGCCAAGGAATGATGATTGATGTGTCAAGTCCGCCTGAATAGGCAAGAACTACTTTTTTAATATCCTTTTTGTTCATTGTTATATATCTCCTTTGGGAATTTTTACTTGTTGTCTACATTATAGTTATCTGTATTCAATATTGCAAGCAAATTTATAAAGTTTGTATAAATATGCACAAAAACAGATAAAATGCACCGTTGTTTTGTATAATATTACAATAAAGTAAGGCAAAAATGGCGGAAATGCTATATTTACAGCAAAAACAATTATGCATAAAAATACAAAATAATGTATATTCTATCGCAGATAATTTACGCTTTTAACTTCTTTTCCGTCTTTTACATACATTCTTGTAACTCTTCGTGATATTCGGCAAGGCAGTTCGTAGTTAAACGAATATGCCTGTTCGCTGACTTCTTCCATAGAAAGATATTCATCCCCGTCGCGACCTATAAGAGTTACCGGTGTTTCAAGTTTAACATTAGGTATATCGGTAATATCAATCATAAATTGGTCCATACATACTCTGCCTAAAATATTTGCATATTTTCCGTTAATCAAAACTTTGCCGATATTTGAAAGGCAACGCGGGTATCCGTCTGCATAACCAACCGGAATTGTAGCCACAACAATAGGCTTTTCAACCTTAAATGTTCCGCCGTATGAAATTTCGCGCCCTGCTTCAAGTGTTTTGATATGTGAAACATAAGTTTTCCATTCCATTACAGGCTTAACATCAAGCAGGTTTTCGTCAATTTCGTGTGATGGGTAAAGCCCATATAAAATAATTCCTGCTCTCACCATATCAAAACAATCATCAAAATGCATAATTCCGGCAGAATTATTAAGGTGTTTTATAGGAATTTCGATTCCTCGTTGCCTTAACATTTCAATAAATGTTTTAAATTTATTTTGCTGTTCATATGTCTTGGATAAATCTGTTTCGTCAGCAGTTGCGAAGTGAGAAAAAAGGCCCTCTGCATTTATGTTAGGTAATTTGCAAATTTCTTTGCAAATGTCTGCACTTTCTTCATCAACCTGAAAGCCTATTCGGCTCATACCGGTATCAATAGCAAAGTGAAAATCAGCTGTTTTATTTTGCCTTACAGCTTCATCTGATAATGCCTTGGCACTTTCGTAAGAAAAAACAGGTACTCTTATGTCATATTTAACGGTAATGCTGAATTCATCAGGCGAAACATAGCCCAAAACAAGTATTGGCAGTTTAATTCCCGCTTCTATAAGCTCTGTTGCTTCTTCAACACAGGCAACGCCGAAAAAATCACATTTATTTTCAATATATTTTGCTGTTTCAACAGCACCGTGGCCGTAAGCGTCGGCTTTAATTACACCGAGAATTTTGGCTTTTTTATTTACTTTTTTTGATATTGAGTCGATATTATATTCAAGTGCGTTTAAATCTATCTTAACATAAGTTCTTTCACGCATAATAATCACCATAGCCTTTCAGGTAACAAATACTTTATTAAAAATACAACTAATCTTGTTTGTCAATAGTATACTATTCTAATACTTTAAAGGTAAAAAGTAAATATCAAAGATAAATAAATATATTAAATTTTATTCATATTTTTATGCGTAGTGAAAAAGAAAGAAAGCCGAAACACTTTAAGTGTTCCGGCTTTCCCCTCTCTGTCATTACAAACTATGGAGGACCAAGAGTTTGAAATGGTGCGGTCCATTTCAAATCAACCTTATTATAGTGCAAGTTGCATAATATGTCAAGCAAAATGTTAAAATTATTTGATATATGTTACATATAATGTATAAAATTGTCGAATTATGCGATGTATTAAAAAAAGAGAAAAAATATGTACTGTATAGTCATATTTTGTTGACATAGAACGAATGTTTGTATAATATCGAACTCAAAGGTATGGTCCTTTTGCCACTCAGGTTTCTGTTTCACCCGCCAGTACCTAATAGGGCGACACCTAATAATTTTTCTGTAAAGGCAGGTCGATTTTGATGAATATTGACGAACTCGCTTATGAGTATGATAAGCAGTACAAAGTGCTTTGTGCCAAGGTTGACGGACTTAAACCGCTGCTTAGCGTATATCGCGGTGAAGATTTGGTTAGGCTTAGAAGAAAGATAAAAATTTATTATGATATGGCTTGTGAATGCAGGCGTGTATTTTTTATGTTGTCCCATTATTATGAGGAGGAAGATTTATGATTCGGTTTTTTGAAGAATATATGGGTTCATATAATCCGTTTGAAGACAGGGGATGTGACGAGCAAAGAATTTTGCGTAACTCTTTATACGCTGTTCTTCCTAAAATTGTAAAAAATGAGTTAACTCAAAAGCAGAGGCTTTGTTTTGAAATGTTTTACATAGATAAGAAAAATCAAAAAGAAATTGCAAGCATTTTACGCTTGTCACAGCCTACTGTGAGCAGGCATATCAAAAGTGCCGAAGCTATTATTGAAAAAATCGGCAGTTATTGTATTTTCAGTATAAGTAAAACAAATGAACAATGGATAAATCTTCAATAAACGCACAAATGAAGCGATACCGCAAAGCACCGCTTCTATGTGAACGACTGATACGGCTAAGGCTGTTTTAAAGATGCTTTGCACCACCTAAGCTAACAGCCGAAAAGCAAAAAGAAAAATCCCAAGCGTACTTTGCAGTGCGTTTGGGATTTAATTATATCAGTACCGCACCTGTTTATACTATGAAGCGGTGCGTATTTTTGTGAAGCATTATGCGATTATAAATGCTATAATCAACATTATTAAATATATTGCAGGCTGGTGCAAAATGTAAACCCAAAGGCTGTTTTTGCCTACCGTGCAGAGAAATTTGCTCCTTTGTTTATACATAAATTTCGGCAAATTTTCATCTTTTGCAAGTTTGCCGATAAATGCGCCAAAAAGGAATACGAACAGCCACGGAATAATTGAAAAATAGTCAGCGCTTTTAAAATTATTTGAATAAATGCCGATGGGAGCTAAAAAATCGTATTGATATAAAGCGTCAGGCAATTTGATTAAACCGAAAAGCATAGTTCTTGTGTTAATGCCGTATGTGAAAATGAATAAAAAGGCTGAAATCACGGCGCCGAGTTTGTAATTTATTTTGTTAATGATTGGCATTAAAAGCCCTGTGATAATCATACAACTTCCCAAGCAATGCAGTATGCCGAAATAAATTTTGCTCCCCTCAAAGCCGAAAAGCGGCATAATTACTGCTGTAAAAAGAGTTATAATCAAGCCTGCACCCAAAACTATAAATCCGCGCTTTATCGTATTTCTCGAAAGTCTTGAGCATATTCCCGAAATAATAATAAATACAGCCCAAAACAGCGGTTGAACGGTGCAAAGCGCATTAAAAATTTTATATCCCCAAGTAAGTCCCAATACATCGCCTACATCAAGAAAAGCGTGATGAACTATCATACATAAAATTGCAAATCCCCTTAATTCATCAAGGAAATATATTCTTTTTCGTTTTGATTTTTCTGCCATAGTGTACTCCTAAAATGTACAGATTGTGTTAATAAAAGTATAACATAAATTATTTGTATTGTATACACCGAAATTTTGTGATATAATGTTTAAGATTTTAAAGATATAATTCTGTCTTATTTTAAAAAGAGGTGTACTTTATGAAAGAATTTCACGGCGAATATAAGGGCGAAGCTCTTGTAACGGTCAATTCAACAAATACGGCTGCGGCTGTCGGTTCAGGTTCACTCCCTGTTTATGCAACTCCGATGATGCTTGCCCTTATGGAAGAAGCGACTTGCCAGGCAGTTTCACCGCTTCTTGATGACGGGGAAACCACAGTCGGCACAAAGATTGATATTACGCACGATAAAGCAAGTTCAATGGGAACTACCGTATCTGCTGTGGCCAAGCTTGAAGAAGTTGACGGCAGGCGACTTGTTTTTTCAGTCAGTGCTAAGGATAATGACGGCAATGTAATAGGCAAAGGCACAATTGAAAGATTTGTTGTTTTGGCTGATAAATTTATGAAAAAGGTAAACGGATAATGAAATATAAGGCAGTAATATTTGATTTTGACGGTACGATTTGCGATACCGGCGAAGGTATACTTAAAAGTGCAAAATATGCGCTTGATTATTATAATATTGAGGCTCCGGAATATACAGAACTTACATTTTTTATCGGCCCTCCGCTTCTTGTTACTTTTCAGGAAAAATTCGGTGTTGACGCTAATATGGCAGATAAGCTTGTAAAAAAGTACAGGGAGCGTTATACAAATAAAGGCCTTCTTGAAAGTGAACTTTATGACGGAATAAAGGAACTTCTTTCAAAGCTTAAAAAGGAAAATATCAAGCTTGGTATTGCTTCTTCAAAACCACAGGATTATGTGGAAGCTTTGCTTGACCATTATGGTGTGAAATCATATTTTGATGTTATCTGCGGCGTTACTTTTTCTGCCGATTGTGAGTCAAAAGCCAATATTATTTCACGCTGTATTAAGGAGCTTGACACCCAGGGTAACGAAACCTTAATGGTGGGCGATAAAAAATATGATATTGACGGTGCAAAGGCTAATATGATTGACAGCGTAGGTGTAATGTGGGGATACGGAAGCCGCGTTGAATTTGCTTCTGCCGGTGCAAAATTTATTGCAGAAAAGATTGATGATGTTTTTGCCATTGCTCTCGGCTATTTTGAGCAGACTCAAGATGTGCAAGGCATATTCAGCGGCAGAATTATTGATGTGCATAAGGATACCGTTATGCTCGTTGATGGGGATATTGCTGACAGGGAAGTTGTTGACCACCCGGGCGGTGTGGGAATTATCGGCTTGACTGAAGATAATGAAATCCTGCTTGTAAGGCAATTCAGGTATCCTTATAAAGAAACCATTTATGAAATTCCTGCCGGTAAGCTCGAAAAAGGCGAAGACCCTAAAGAAGCGGGTATCAGGGAATTTTCAGAGGAATGCGGAGCCGAAGCGGAGATTTTTGAATCCCTCGGCGAAATTTATCCGTCACCGGGTTACTGCGGTGAAATCATCAGGCTTTTTTATGCCAAAGGTATTACTTACGGAAAGCAGCATCTTGATGATGATGAATTTTTAGATGTAATTAAAATGCCGATTAAAGAAGTTATAACTAAAATTATGACTAATGAAATTAAAGATTCAAAAACTATTGCGGCAGTATTTAAGTTAAAGGAACTAATGAATTTATGAGTGCGTATTTAGATAATTCGGCAACAACTAAGCCTTGCGAGGAATGTGTAAGTGCTGTTGTCAATATGCTTACGGATAATTTCGGCAATGCATCAAGCTTGCATGATTTGGGCATTAAAGCTATGAAAGAAATTATCTTGGCAAGGGGTGCTGTGGCAGATTCCCTCGGCGTAGATAAAGATGAAATCATATTCACTTCCGGTGCAACGGAGGCTAACAATATGGTTTTGTTTGGTTCAGCCCGTGCAAAAGGGAGGCTTGGCAAAAGGATTGTTACAACCGCTATTGAGCATGAAAGTGTGCTTCAGTCCGCACAGCAACTTGAAAAACAGGGCTTTGAAGTGATTTATTTAGAGCCTGACAGTCGCGGTAATATTACCGAAAAGCAGCTTTTTGACGCAGTAAATAAAGATACAATTTTGGTTTCAATGATGTATATAAATAACGAAGTCGGAACGGTAATGCCTGTTAAATCCATTGCAAAAGCAGTTAAAGCGGCAGGTGCACCCGCACTTGTGCATATAGACTGTGTTCAGGCTTACGGTAAGGTTAATATTAACCCCAAAAAGCTTGGGGCTGACCTTGTTTCAATCACGGCACATAAAATTCACGGGCCAAAGGGTATAGGTGCTTTGTATGTTAATAAAAATGCAAATTTGACCGACCAAAATTTTGCCAGAACTTTCGGCGGAGAGCAGGAAAAAAGGCTCAGGCCGGGAACGGAAAGTTCACCGCTTATTGCCGGTTTCGGTGCGGCGGTAAAGGCACTTCCTAATGTGAATGAACAGAAGAAAAAAATTAAAGAACTTAATTTGTACGCAAGGCAAAAGCTTGCTGAAATAGACGGAATTAAGTTTAATAATGATGAGGATACATCACCTTATATTTTGAATGTTTATATTCCTACTTTTATGAGAAGCCAAACTGTTTTGCAGGAACTTTCGGCAAAATACGGTGTTTATGTGAGCAATGGTTCTGCTTGCGCCAAAGGTAAAAAAAGCCATGTGCTTACCGCTATGGGCCTGCCGAATGAGATTATAGATAAAAGCATCAGGGTTAGTTTTTCAAGGTATAATACAAAAGATGATGTTGACTTGCTTGCATCTTCACTTGATGAACTTGTTAAAACCCACCCATTAAAATAGAAACGGAAAATAGTAATGAAAGAAATTATACTTGTAAAAAACGGTGAACTTGCACTTAAAGGGCTTAACCGTTCAAGCTTTGAAGACAAGCTTGTTAAAAATATCAAACACAGAATATCAGACCTCGGCGATTTTGAATATACAAAAAGCCAGTCAACCATTATGGTTGAGCCGCTTGATGATGATATTGACCTTGACGAAGCGGCAGACAGAATTTCACGCGTTTTCGGTATTGCCGCATTTTCACGCGCGTGTGAATGTGAAAAGAATTTTGACGATATTAAAAATAAAGCTTGCGATTATCTTTATGATGAACTTTCAAGCGTTAAAACTTTTAAGGTCGAAGCTAAACGCTCGGATAAAAAATTCCCTATGAAATCACCTGAAATCAGCAGGGAACTCGGCGGCTACATCCTTTCAAAATTCAATAATCTAAAAGTTGATGTGCATAATCCCGATATTATCGTTACAGTTGAAGTCAGGGAAAAATACGCTTTTGTAAGGGGTAATAATATCAGGGGCGCAGGCGGTATGCCAACCGGCACTAACGGCAGGGCAGCTATACTTATCAGCGGCGGTATTGATTCTCCTGTTGCGGCATATATGATGGCGAAAAGGGGAATTGAACTTTGCGCTGTTCATTTTGCATCTCCGCCTTATACATCGGAACTTGCAGAGATGAAAGTTATGGACTTGCTTAAAAAAGTAGCACGCTATTCGGGTGTTATCACAACTTATGTTGTACCTTTTACCGAACTTCAGGAAGCTATAAGGGATTACTGCCCGGAGGAGTATTTTACAATTATTATGCGCCGCCTTATGATGAAGCTTTCGCAGAAAATTGCCGAAATGCAAAATTGCACCGCCCTTATTACCGGTGAGAGCGTGGGCCAGGTTGCAAGCCAAACTATGTATGCACTTGCTTGTACCGATTGTGCGGCAGATATGCCTGTTTTCAGGCCTTGTATCGGTATGGATAAAGAAGAAATTATCGCAGTTTCACGCAAGATTGATACTTTTGATATTTCTATTCAGCCTTATGAAGATTGCTGTACGGTATTTACACCTAAGCACCCTAAAACAAGGCCGCATATTGATGATGTAATTAAAGCAGAACAAAAGATACCTAATCTTGATGAAATGCTTGAAAAAGCAATAAATGATGTTAAAAAGGTTATTATTAAATAATTATGAGTGAAGATAATAAAGATTTTGAAGCAAACAGCATTGATGAAATTTTAAAGGAATTTCAGGCAAAGCGTGATAATAATGATTTGCCCGGCAAAAGGCATATTGATGAACCTCTTGCTCCGCCTAAGCCACATACCGATTTTTCAAATGAAAAATCATTGCAGAAAGAACCCGAAACTAAAAAAACCAAAGCAAAAAAGCCAAGCTTTGATTTTAAAAAGTTTGATTATTCAAAGCTTAAAAAAATACTTAAACCTACTATTATAATAGTAATAGTTATAGCACTGTTTTTTGCATGCGTTTTCGGTATAGGCGGTGCAATTAAATCATCAAAAACCGCTTATATCCATAAGTATGAAAAGAAATATACAGATGTTTCTTTTCCGTCGGGTATTATGGAAAAATATTGTGACCTTTACGGGCAAAATCCTAATATGGCGGGGTATATAACCATCAGTGATATTAAGCTTAAATCGCCTGTTTTGGTAAAGGCAGACGGTAAAAACCCGTATGCCGAAGCGTCACAAAAAGGTGCTAAAACCACAAATTTTGTGGTTTACCTTAATGATGATTCGCTTGAAAAATATTATTCATCTATTGATGCATATAATCATTCGGCGTCAGGCTTTGTGTCTTATTCCGATTTAAAGCAGGATTATAATTTCAAAATCATCGGCGCTTTTTATATCAATACCAAAGAGAGTGATGATAACGGTTATATTTTCCCGTATAATGTAACCGAACAGCAAACCCCGTCAAGTTCACTTGAATTTTTTGAAAGATTGCATTATAGATTTATTTATAATACAGATGTTTCGCCTACCAGGGATGATACCCTTATCACTATTTCCTGCCCAACCTCTTATCACCAAGATTTCAGATTTGTAATAGTAGGCGTGGCAAGGGATGATAATAATAAGCTTAAAGCTATGCCTAAAAATTTGGTGCGTTATCCGCAGGTCATTTGTAATGAAAAGGGAATAGCAAATAACTTTTTAGGCGCATCAAAATGGTATCCGCAAATTGTGATTTCATCTAACGGTAAGAAGAATGAAACCACTACCAAAATAATTAAACAAAGTATCAAAGACTACAAATAGAAAAACAGCAGAATGAAATAAATAAACCTTTTTGCCTCCCTTGTAAAGGGAGGTGGGTGCAACTTATTGCACCCGGAGGGATTTAAAAATAGCTTGGACATTAAGTCCAAGCTATTTTTGTGCTTCTGCTGTTTTTTTGCGATATTTTGTAAATAAATGTTAAAAAATTGTAAACATTTCGGAGCTTGAAATCACCTAAATCTATTGACATATAATTTAATAAATGCTATAATTATGCCAAATATCAGTGTAAAAGGCGTTACTATGCCTTTTTGCGCTTGTAAGGGCGTTTTTGCTTGCCGGTATCGTGCATTTTTGGTCAGGTTAACAGCGATGTTTGGTGAACAAAAAGTACCTGCAAATTTTAAGGAGGAACGAAAATGAAAAAAAGGCTTTCAAAAAAGGTTTTGGCTATTTTCCTTGCTGCATTGATGGTGGCAACTTCAATTCCGCTTTCTGTTTTGCATGTTTTTGCGGCAGATGCGTGGACTGACGCAGCAGAGGATGCCGAAGTTATAAAGATTGAAAATAAAATGTCCGAATTTGAAAGTAAACTTTATGAAAAAGATGTTGTTTACTGCAATGTTGAGCATGCATACGCAGCGTATGTAGCATGCCGTGAAGCTCTTGACGCTTATATCTACGGCGGCGAAACAAACGCACTTAACGGTAAGTGCGATGCACTTGATTCGGCTATAAAAGCTATGACTGAATTTACAGGCAAAGTAACTATCAGCAATACATATGATAAAGTATTCAAAACAGAAAGCGAAGGTGGCGCAGGATACCTTTCTAATGTTATTTGGGCAGGCACTGTGGCTGATACTTCAAGTAACAGCGGTAAAGCTACTTGTTCAGACAGCCGTAATGCTTTGACTCTCTATTATCCTGAAGTGACGATGCTTTATGACGGCAGTGGCACTCCGCTTGCAACCAAAATAATGGCAAATGCAGGTGGTGAAAAAGGGGGTAAAAACAGATATGTTTTCGCTATTTCTTCTACGGCGAGTGACTTAACTCTTAATTCCGAATGGAAAGGCAGAACCGGCAAAACTAACTACCTTGACTGGAACTGGGCTTGGGCAAGAAGTGACGCTGATAAGCTCTCTAATTCTCCTGCTTCTATTACATCTAATTATCAAGTAACAAGGAGTGGTATTGGGACAACGACATACCAAAACTTCTTTGCAAATCAGCTTGTTTACAGCGGCACCCTTGCGAGTGACCCTGCAAATAGCCCTGTTTATAAAGTCGATTTAACTCCTTCATTTAAAGCTTATGTTTCCGGCAATCAGAGTGAAGTAAGTGACACCAATGGTGCGAATGTTACGGTATCAGGCTCAACCCCTATCCATGTAGTTAACTATGCAGTAATTAAAAATGCTGTTAAGGTTGACGGCAAGAAGATTGAAACCGTTCAGTTTAAAGATTACTCACAGGGCGGACTTAAAACTTACTTCACCGCTATGGATAGCCTTACTTCATTTAACCCTAATGATTATTTCACTTCATCAAATGATTACAGCGGTTATGCTACCGAAGCTGAAAACAGAGTAAGCTCTGCTAACAATGCTCCGTTTACTGATACAGATAAAGCTGGTTACGCGGCTATTCGTAATGCTATGAGTGCCGATGTAAGAAAAAAATATGATAATGCTATTGAAAATGACGGTGCTGCGTATAAGCCTGAATCATGGAAAAATTTCAAGGCTATTTATGAAAAATGCAAAGAAATTATGGCTAAAGTTAATGACAGCGGTTCTAACTATGAATCAGGTAAGCCTTATTCTACAAGCGAAGCTGAATTAGAGCAATGGGCACAAAGTTTAACGGAAGCTGTACTTGAGGATAGAGTTGATAGGGCAGATACAACACAGCTTGTTAATCTTATAAATGATTTTGAATCATATGACAGTGCTGATTTCACTAAAACTTCATATGACACTTTCGCAGGTGTTGTAAAAGAAATCAAGGAAGCTGTTTGGGGTTCAGAGACAAACTGGGGCGATTCATCATTTGCACCGAAAGCCGATGAAGCCGGAAATAAGCTTGTTGCAGATAATGAAGCAAGGTTCAAAGAGGAAATTAAGAATCTTCGTTTATCACCTGATGCATATGCTACTACAGTAGAAGGCAGAACAACACTTAATCAAGTGCTTAAACTTGAAGCTAAAGCCGGCGATGCATCAAATTATACCAATTATTCACAGTTTAGTGATGCTCTTGTTGATGCAAAGACATATCTTGCAAAGCTTGATTTAATTCCGTTTACTGATTATGAAGCTCAAATGACTGAGTACAGAAAGTATGTTAATAAAGTTGTAGATGCATACAAAGCTTTGGAACATGGATTTATTGCAACACCGAACGGTACAGCAATAAATAATTCAGATACTACCGGTACAGGTTCAACAGGCATTATGAATTCAGAGGACCACAGAACCCAATCTGTTCAGGCTGATTATTCAAGCAAAGGTATCATCCTCAGAACTACTCATGATGCAGTAAATGCTAAGTATGGCCATTTTGATGTAACATTCGGTACTAATGTTGACGGTAAAGATAATAACGCACTTGATTCTATCTCAATCAATGCTACTGCAGCTAAAATCGGTGATAATGGTTCAGCATTGCATATCAATAAAGAAAAGAGAAGTGATACGCCGACAGCATTGTCAGAAGATCAAAAGAAAACTTATGCAGGTTGCTTATCATATAACAACTTTAATGTAAATAATATTAAACTTGAAAGTTATAATACCAATACTAATATATCAGGTTTATTTGTTACCGATAAGAGCGGTAATAAGACTGCAACAGGCACAGAACTTTATAAGACCGACCTTACAGATGTTTTATCAACAACCGAAGGTCAGAGCGTGACTCCTATTGCCGGCGGTGTATTCCTTAGATCATCAAACAGCGATTCAGAAGCAAAATACACTCTCAGGGGTGATTTGAACTATTACCTTGGTGAAACACAAAAGCAAACCCTTACTGAATCTACTGTTCCTACTTTAACATCATATACGCTCGGCACAAACTTCGGCGCAGTTTCAGTATGGACTGTTAATAATGTGGGTACTTATTCAGCGTATAACTACTACACATCAGCGCAAAACAGCAAAACACTTGATACAACAGTTCAGGTACTTGATGTTACACCTCTTAAAGACCTTGCTGATGAATGCAACGCAATGCTTGACCAAAAGAATAAGTATACCGATGCTTCATGGCAAGCATTTACCGATGCACTTAAAGCTGCACAGAATTTCCCTGGTTATGCTACAATGTCGGCAGATGCAATCCTTTCAACAGTAGTTGGCAAGTATACAAACTTATTTAACGCAAGGAAAAACCTTGAAATAAGAGATATTACATATACATTTAAGTATAAAGTAAATGAATTTGATACAGACGGTAACATTGTTAAAGACAGCAACGGCAAAAATGTAATTAAGGATGAAACTCGTAATATTACACTTAAATATGGCGAAGTATTCCAGGAAAATGCAACAGCATTTGAGCAGTTTAATAAGGACTTCCCTACTTATGTAAGTGAAGACGGATTAAACACATGCACAGTTGATGTCACTACTTGGGTATCATCACTTGGCATTGCGTTTAACCCTGAAGCAGCTGTAACTGAGGATACTACATTTACTTGTAGCTACACTCAAACTCCAAACAGTGCAAATTGGACTGATTATAATGCTGCACAAAGCGTACTTAATGCAAAGCTTTTGAAGGATGAAACTTATACTTATGATTCATTGGCAAATGCTGTAAAAGCAGTTAACGATTCATCAATTAAGTTCTATTATCTTGATGCAGCTACTAAAAATGCAATGATGTCTGACCGCCAGGCAGAAATCACTGCTGAAACACAAACACTTAAAAATATTGCTGACAGCCTGGTAAAAGTTAACGCTGACTTATCAGTAGCTAAAGCAGTAGAGAAAGTAAAAGAAACACAAAAAGCAGACGACACCAAGAAAGACTTGGATATGTATCGTGATGCTTCACAGGAATTTGTATTTACAAAAACCGTAAGCTACACAGATGTAAGCACAAACGAAGTATTTGAAGTTAAGGGACTTCTTTACAGCGATGCAGCTGCTCTTGACACCGCTATTAAGAATTACTTAAATAACGATCTTCAGTTAAGAACATATGATATTTACCTTAACGGCAATAAGCTTACAGGTATATATGAATACGGTACAGCTGTAACAGTTTATGCTGACGGTACAGTTAAGACCGGTGAGCAGGCAGCTGCACCTACCGGCTCAAATTACGCTTGGACTTACAGCTTCTCTGCTCCGTCAAGAGATAACGATTTCGGCAAGGACGGACACGATAATAAAGTCAATGCTACACCTGAAAAGTATATGCTTACTGCACCTGCATTAAGCTTCATAGTAAACGGTGAAACATATCTTACAACTAAAGCTGTTGACAGCGCCGCACAAGGTTATATTGTAACTGTTAAGTCGGGTCTTAACGGCAGTGTACTTAATGTTATTCAAACTGAAAGCGACGGTTCATTCACATTGCCGGCAGCACCAAGCATTCCTTTCTACACATTTGCTTCTTACAGTGGCGGATTCACAGCCGGCTCACAGAAAGTCAGTGAGAATACCACAATCACTGCTAATTACACAAGTGAAGAAAAGTTGACAGTTGATATTTTCCATACAACGAGTCCTTGGGGCGAATCAACACCGACTGAGCATAATACAGTTGATTATAACACAAGATTGAGTTATACTTATGATGATGTATATTGCTGGGCTTATGCAACATATATTTCCAGCGGAAATGTTAACAGAACAGTATATCGTGTAATTCACTATGGTTCAAGTTACACTTTCTATGTAAGTAACACAATTTCAAATGCTGACGGACAGGGTATTGTAGCTCTTACAAAGGATGAATATCAAAACCTTGTATTTGGCCAATCTGAATATGGCATTACAGGAAAGCCGGCAATAAGCTACAACGATACAACAGACCTTATTGCTAATGCAAATTGCTTTATTAGAGATGACGGTACTGTTGATGACAGCACCTTGATTCTCGCAAATGTTGATGCTGGCAATAACAAAACATTGAATCCTGCAGAACCTGCTGTTACATCACTTGAAACACCTGTTTATGCAAGCGATAAAACACAGATGACATTCATCGGTACATATGTATTACCGGAAGGTTATACAATGGTTGAAAGCGGTTTCTTGTTCTCAGGTTACGCTGTTAACAGTACCACAAAGCCATCACAAGCACCTGACCTTAAATTAGAAAATGTAAACAACAAGTCGATTAGAAGACTTAAATCTACAAAGCATACAATCGGTAACCAATTTGTTATCAATGTAGCTATCAATTCTAAATCAGGCAGTTGCTATTACAGGCCATATACAATATTCAAAAAGGGTGACCAAAAGATTACTGTATACGGTGCACAGTTTGCCGTTGATGATATTCAGGCTGCATTAAGAAAATAAGAAGGGGGTTAATAGTTATGAAAAAATTATATGAAGAACCAGAGATTCAAATTCGTAATTATGTTCTCCCGGCTAGTGATGTAGTTATGACATCTACACTTACCGATGGTGATAACTACGGTGGCGATGGCGACGGTAGTGGCGATTACTTTGGTTAAATAAAATAGACGAAAGACCGTGATTTAAAATCACGGTCTTTTTTATTACAATTTTATTAAATATCTTGAAAAAGTGAATTTCTTGTTTGACATATTATAAGTTATATATTATTATTAAAGTAATTAACTATATCTGGAAGTGGGCTTATGAATATTCTTGTATGCGGACTCGGCCTTATAGGCGCCAGCCTTGCAAAAACTTTGAAAAAAAATACAAATCATCATATTATGGGTTGGAACAGAACGGATTCTGTTGCAAAGCGTGCATTGGCTGACGGTGTTATAGATGAAACAGGTGAGCTTGAAGTAATGATGCCGAAAGCTGATGTAACAATAGTGAATTTTTACCCGGAAGCAATTGCTCCTTTTATTAAAGAGCATAAGGATTTATTCAAGAAAAACAGCATTGTTACCGATTCTTGCGGAATTAAAACAAAAATTTGCCGCGAACTTGAAAAGGAAAATTTTGATTTTTACTTCGTAGGTGCTCATCCAATGGCAGGTAGAGAAGTAAGCGGATATGATAATTCGCTTGATGATTTATTTGATAACGCTTCTTTTATTTGTACACCTTGTGACAGTATCCCGAGATATATATCTGACGCACTTGTAGGCCTTGCACAAGAAATGGGATTTGCACGCACAGTTGTAACAACTCCTGAACATCATGATGAAATGATTGCGTTTACATCGCAGATTGCTCATGTTTTGGCATGCTCATATGTTCTTTCACCGCTTGCACCGTACCATGCCGGCTATTCGGCAGGCAGTTACCGCGATGTAAGCCGAGTTGCACGAATAAATGCAGATATGTGGACTGAACTTTTTATTGATAATAAAGAACCGCTTGTTCGTGAAATTGATGACCTTGTATCAAATCTTATGAAATTTAAGTATTGCATAGTAAATGAAGATGCAAACGAACTTTGCGAATTGATGAAAAAAGGTAATAAGATTAAAGAGGAAATCGGTTAATGAAAGAACTATGCGTAAATGTAAGCGATAACAGTATAAGTAATATTTATATTGAAAACGGACTTATTTCTAAAGCAGGAAAGCTTATAAAAGAAAAATTTAATTGCAAAAAAATCGCACTTGTTAGCGATACAAATGTGTATCCTATTTACGGTGACATAATTAAATCTCAACTGGAAAACGAGGGATACGAGGTATTTACTTACATATTTAAAGCCGGCGAAGCTTCAAAAAATACAACCGAGCTTGTAAAAATAGTTGAGTTTATGGCACAAAGCGGACTTACCCGTGAAGATATAGCAGTAGCTTTAGGCGGCGGAGTTTGCGGGGATATGGTCGGTTTTGCGGCGGCTGTATTTTTAAGAGGAATTAAGTTTGTTCAAATTCCAACTTCACTTTTGGCGCAGGTGGATTCATCAGTCGGCGGTAAGACCGCTGTTGATTTACCGCAGGGTAAAAATCTTTGCGGCGCGTTTCATCAACCGTCAATAGTAATAATTGACCCCAATGTGCTTTCAACTTTAAGCGAGCATTTCTTTAGCGACGGAATGGGCGAAGTTATTAAATACGGCTGTATTAAATCGTCTTCACTTTTTGAACTTCTTGAAAAAGGAAATGCAAAAGATAATATTACCGAGATTATTACCGAATGTGTAAGTATAAAGCGCCAAGTAGTTGAAAATGACGAAAAAGAGCATGGCGAAAGAGCGCTTCTTAATTTCGGGCATACCTGCGGCCACGCAATTGAAAAATTATGGAATTTTGAAACCGTAAGCCACGGTGAAGCTGTGGGAATGGGCATGGTGATGATTACCCATGCAAGCGAAGATTTGGGAATAACCGAAAAAGGTACAACCGAAAGGATTATAAAAGTTCTTGAAAAGAATAATTTGAAAATTAGTGATTCGCATTCAAAAAAGGAAATTATTTCGGCTATGAGCGGGGATAAAAAGAGAACCGGCTCCGGCATTAAATTTGTAATGATTGATAAAATAGGTTCAAGCTTTATAAATCCGATTAAATATGAAGATATAAATAAAACATTTGGTGTAGACTGACGGAGAAAATATGAGCATAGCAAAAATTCAAAAGTCAATATTTAACGGTGATGTTACTGTTCCGGCATCTAAATCTGTTGCACACAGGGCATTGATATGCTCTTTTCTTGCCGGTGGCGGAACTGTTAAGCCTATTATTTCGTCTAAAGATATGCAGGCAACGGTCGGTATTATTGAAGCACTTAAAAATAATGAAACTGAACTTAATTCAATAGAAAGTGGCTCAACTCTCCGTTTTATGATTCCGGTTGCGGCGGCACTCGGAAAAGAAGTAACTTTCACAGGGCAGGGCAGTTTGCTTACACGCCCAATCGGTGAATATCTTGAACTTTTACCGCTTCACGGTGTTAAAATCAACTCTGACGGTTACTTGCCGGCTGAAATAAGCGGTAAACTCCAAAATGGCAGTTTTGAAGTGAACGGCAATGTTTCAAGCCAATATATTACGGGTTTGCTTTTGGCACTTTCGGCACTTGAAGGTGACAGTGCTGTAATTCTTAAAACACAATTGCAATCAAAACCGTATGTTGATATGACGGTTAAGGTTTTGGCTGATTACGGAGTAAATGTGTTTGAAACGGATTTCGGCTATCTCATTAAAGGCGGGCAAAAATTTAAAGTTCAGGATTATACGGTTGAAGGTGATTGGTCACAGGCTGCATTTTTCCTTGTAGGCGGGGCAATTAACGGTGATGTTACAGTTAATGGGCTTGATATGAACTCAACACAGGGTGATAAAGCTGTTGTGGATGTAATCAAAAAATTCGGCGCAAATGTAAAAATTCTTGAAAATGCTGTCAGGGTACAAAAAAGTGAACTGCACGGTATAGAATTTGATGCAACCGATATTCCCGATATGGTTCCTGCTATTGCGGTTCTCGCTTCGTTTGCAAGCGGAAAAACCGTTATAAAGGGCGCTCAAAGGCTCAGATATAAAGAATCAGACAGAATAGAAAGCGTGGTTTATAATCTTAAAGAACTTGGTGTTGATGTAAAAGAAACGCCTGACGGAATGGAAATCGGCGGCGGTAGGCCGCTTCATTCGGCGAAGCTTAAGGGTTATAACGACCATAGAATTGTAATGGCATTTTCAGTTGCGGCAATGAATATAGGCGATTGTGAAATTGATGATGCTCAAAGTATAAATAAATCATATCCGTCATTTTTTGATGATTATAATAAACTTGGGGGTAAAGCTGATGTCCTCTGAATTCGGCAATAAAATTAAACTTTCAATATTCGGTGAAAGCCACGGGGAAGCTATCGGCTGTGTTATTGATTCGCTTCCTGCCGGTGTTAAGCTTGATATGGATAAAATCTATTTTGATATGGCCAGGCGCGCTCCGGGTAAGGATAAAACAGCAACTCCAAGGCTTGAAAAGGATATTCCTCATATTCTTTCAGGTGTGCTTGATAATGTTACAACAGGTGCACCGCTTGCAATGATAATAGAAAATACAAATACCAAAAGCGGCGATTATTCAAATTTAATGGCAGTGCCGCGCCCGTCGCACAGCGATTATCCGGCTTATGTTAAATATAAAGGATATAATGACATCAGAGGCGGCGGCCATTTCAGCGGCAGGCTTACTGCACCGCTTGTTTTTGCCGGCGCAATAGCAAAGCAAATTTTAGCTCAAAAGGGTGTTACCGTTGGGGCGCATATATTAAGCATAAACGGTGTTTATGATGATAGCTTTGATAAGGCTGAAGTAACAAGCGAGCAGCTTATTGCTGTGTCATCAAAGCCTTTTGGTGTTATTAACGATAACATTGAGGAAAAAATGCGTCAAGCAGTTGAAAAAGCAAGGCTTGACGGTGACAGTGTCGGCGGAATAATTGAATGTGCCGTTTGCGGTATGCCTGTCGGCGTGGGGGCTAATATTTTTTCTACTGTGGAGAGCCATATTTCATCATCACTTTTCGGTGTTCCGGCAGTAAAGGGTGTTGAATTCGGTGCAGGTTTTGACCTTGCGAATATGACGGGTTATGAAGCGAATGATACATATTCGATTAAAAACGGAAAAATATTCGTTAATAAAAATAATAACGGCGGTATTCTCGGTGGAATGACTACGGGTGCACCGATTATAGTTAAGGCTGCGATTAAGCCGACACCGTCAATATCAAAGCCGCAAAAGAGTGTTAATTTGCAGACTATGACTGAGGAAGAGCTTGTTATTCACGGCAGGCACGACCCTTGCATTGTGCCTAGGGCATTGCCGGTAATTGAAAGTGCGGTTGCATTTGCTCTTCTTGACCTTATGGCATAAAATTAACGAAAAAGGAAATATAAATGGATTTATTAGAACTTAGAAAAGAAATTGACGAAATAGATGATGAGCTTATTCCGCTTTTACTTAAGAGGATGAGTGTATCTGAAAAAGTGGCAAAGTATAAGGTTGAACGCGGTATGCCTGTTTTAAACAGTGAGCGTGAGCAGCAAATTCTTGACGATGTTGCAAAAAAATGCGGCAAGCAAGGCGAAACCATAAAAACCGTATTTGCCGCTACGATGGACGCTTCAAGAGCTTTACAGCATAAAATAGTAGGCGGCGGCAAAGAACTCAGGGAAGATATTGAAAATGCTATCAAAGTTGATAAGCTTGATACTGCCGGCAAACCGATTGCCTGCCAAGGTGTTGAGGGTGCGTACAGCGGAGTAACAGCAAATAAAATTTTCCCGAATACAGATATTCATTTTCATAAAAGATTTGAAGATGTTTTTGAAGCTGTAAATAGGGGAGATTCAAAGTTCGGCGTTATTCCTGTTGAAAATTCGACAGCCGGCTCTGTTCACGAATCTTATGACCTTATTATGAAATACAGATTTTTTGTTGTAGGCGCATATGATTTGAAAATAGAACATTGCCTTTGTGCAAAGAACGGTACAAAATATGAAGATATTACTGATGTTTACAGCCATCCGCAAGCCCTTTCGCAGTGTAATAATTTTTTGAGAAACTTTGATTTCACGGGAATCAACTATTCAAATACTGCCGCTGCGGCAAAATATGTAAGCGAATCGCCAAAAAACAATGTAGCTGTAATATGCAGTGAATTGGCGGCTAAAAAATACGGACTTAATGTTCTTAAGCGTAATATTCAAAATAATGATAAAAATACTACAAGATTTATAGTTATATCAAAGGAACTTGCAATTCCGAGTGATGCGCAAAAAATATCGCTCATATTTGCACTTCCACATAAAACAGGTTCGCTTTACAGGGTTTTGGGCCGCTTTTCAATGGCAGGCTTAAACTTGACTAAGCTTGAATCAAGACCTATTGAAAACAGTGAATTCAGCTACTATTTTTATGTTGATGTATTGGGAAATGTTAAAGATGAGGAAACGCTTGACCTTATTTGTGCGCTTTCAGATGAACTGCCTGAATTTGAGTTTTTAGGCAATTTCCACGAAGCTTGTTAATAAGTATTAGTGTAAGAATATTTACGGAGATGAATTTGTGAAACAGCAAAAAAGGCATCAAACAAATTTAATATCTGCGGTAACGCTTGTAATTACAGGTGCTGTTTTAATCTTTCTCGGTATTGCACTTTATAATCACGCAAAGCTTGAAGTGAGGTTTGACACGCTTATAAATTATCTTAAGCAAATAGACGATTCCATTGTCAAGCTTGACAGTGATGTTGAAATAATTATTTGTATTTTTGCACTGTATATTGCAAAATGCCAATTGCCGATACCAATGGGATTTTTATGTGTAATATCCGGTATGGTATTTCCGCTTGCAGAGGCTGTTGCGATAAATATTATTTTTACCGAGTTTTTCTTTATAGTAAAATATCTTGAAGGTAAATTTATCGGCGGCGGATGGACAGGAATGATACTTGGAATAAAAAAGTTTAAATTTATTAAGGATTGGATTGAATTTAAAGGTAACGGTAATCCGTATGTTCTTTTTGTATCAAGGCTGTTTCCCGCAATTCCGCTTGGAATGGTATCAAAATATTATGGCTCAATGCGATATGATTTTGTTTATTATTCGCTTTTAAGCCTTATGGGATTTATGCCGCGACTTTTTATTTATACAAAAATCGGTTCGGCAATTTATAATCCTTTTTCTGCGCAATTTCTTGTGCTTTTAATAATTATTGTAAGCTTTACAGGCTTGTCAATCATTTTATTTAATATATTTTACGGTATTAAATCAAAGCAGATGAATCAAACACTTTTGATTTATTCTGAAAAAGAAAAATATAAAATTGTTTTATAAGGAGAATATAAATGAAACCAAGCGAGTTAATTACTAAAATCGAAAATAACGAGTTTGACAGCGAACTCAAGAAATTATATGTCTCAGACAGTGCAGTTAATGCGCAGAAACCTCGTTACATAAGAACCATTAACGAATTTATTAAACTTTTCGGTGATGATAGGGATGTATTTATTTTAAGTGCACCGGGCAGAACCGAAGTTTGCGGTAACCATACAGACCATAATAACGGTAAAGTTTTAGCCGCTTCCATTAACCTTGATGCTATTGCAGTAGCTGCTAAAAGGGATGATATGGTTATTAAGGAAAAGAGTGAGGGACATAACCTTAATGATGTTGATATTTCTGTTTTAGCACCTAATGAATCTGAATACGGAAAATCGGCTGCGATGATTAAAGGTGTTGTGGCAGGTCTTAAGGAATATGGATATAATATCGGCGGATTTGATGCTTGCACCACAAGTGATGTTATGGGCGGCTCGGGCTTATCGTCTTCAGCGGCATTTGAAGTGCTGATTGCAACAATAGTTAATCATCTTTATAACGGCGGAAATATTGACGCTGTTACGGTAGCAAAAGCATCACAATTCAGTGAAAATGTATATTTTGGCAAGCCTTCAGGCTTGCTTGACCAAATGGCGTCTTCGGTAGGTACATTTGTAACTATTGATTTTAAAGATACTGCAAATCCGATTATTAAAAAAGTTAATTACGATTTTGCAAAAAGCGGATATGCCCTTTGCATTGTTGATACTCATGGTAATCACAGTGACCTTACAGATGATTATGCTGCTGTAAGAAGCGAAATGGAAGATGTGGCAAAAGCATTTGGCAAAAAAGTTTTGCGTGAGGTGGAATATGATGATTTCTTAAATCACCTTGCAGAACTTCAAGACAAGGTTAATGACCGTGCTATTCTTCGTGCGTTTCATTTCTTCGGTGAAAATGACAGGGTAGATAAAGCTGTAACAAGCCTTGAAAATAACGATTTTGAATCTTTTAAGCAAGCTATTACAGAATCAGGATTTTCATCTTTCCTTTATAATCAAAATGTATACTCCCCTAAAACACCTACCGAGCAAAAACTTTCTTTAGCTTTATGCTTAAGCGAAAAGCTCCTTAAAGGTAAGGGCGCTTGGAGAGTTCACGGCGGCGGATTTGCAGGAACAATTCAGGCTTTTGTGCCTAACGATATGCTTGATGAATATAAAAATACTATTGACCGAGTATTTGGTGAGGGCTCGTGCCATGTACTTATTATTCGCCCGTTTGGCGGAACAAAAGTAATAGGCTGATTATGATGAGTCGATGAAGAGGGAATAGAAAATGAAATACATATTTATTATAAATCCTATTGCCGGCAATGACGATAAAGCAAAGATTTTTTCAAGAATTAAATCAACATTTCGTATGAGTGATGACGAAATGATAGTTGAATCTACTCACGAGCAGGGTGACGCACAGCTCATTGCAAAAAAATATGCTAAAGAATATGGCAGTGAGTGTGTAATTGTATCTTGCGGCGGTGACGGAACGGTACACGAAATTGCAAACGGGCTTGCCGGTACAGATACACCTCTGCTTCTTTTGCCTCTCGGCACAGGCAATGATTTTGCCAAAAAGGTTTACGGTACAAAAAATATAAATGTTGAAAATGTAATTAAGGCATTTGGCTTTTATAACGGCAAAATAAACTATGATGTTAAGCCTATTGACCTTATTGATTATAACGGTGAAAAATGCATAAATGTTATGAGCTATGGGCTTGATACAAAAGTTGAAACCATAGGCAGAAAAATAGCAGGTAAAATTCCGTCACTTGGGCATCAGGCTTATAATATTGCAATAGTGCCTGTATTGTGCCGATCAATGACCTATAAAATAAATATTGACCTTGATTGCGTTGATGATGAAGGAAAGCCTTATAAGTACACCATTGCTCCTTGTGATTACACCCTTTTTGCAATTTGCAATGCAAGTTATTACGGCGGTGGCTTTTGCCCTGCGCCAAATTCGGTGCTTGATGACGGAATTCTTGATTTTGCACTTTGCCACCCGGTAAATGCTTTTCAGGCGCTTCCGCTAATTCCTAAATACAGTAGCGGCGAAGTTGAAAAACTGCAAAAGTATATTTCATTCGGCAAGGTGGTAAGCGGCAGAATTTGGTCTACTGACGGAAGTGCGCTTTTGGGTAACTGTGACGGTGAAAATTTCGATTACAGCGAAGTTAATTTTAAAGTGCTTCCGAAATCACTTAAACTCTGTTTTATTAAAAATTGATTATTACACGATAAGAAGGATATAAAAATGAGGAAAATAATATCGTTTATTTTGTGCGCAGCTATGGTATTGTCATTTTCAAGCGTAACTGCGTTTGCGGATGAAATTACCTATAAGGACATTTCTATTTCGGCAGATGAATTAGCAGGCACAGCGGACGAAAATGTTAAAACCATACAAAAAGCTTTAGATGAAGCAAGAAATAGTGCAACTGATGAAAAAAGATACAGAATTCATCTTCCTAAAGGAAGGTTTAATCTTAATTCAACATTAAATATTTTCAGTAATACAGAGCTTTATCTTGATAATGAAACCACGCTTATTCAAACAGCACCTAAAGGTCAAAATATAATTAAATCAGGCGATTTCGGGCAAAAGCATATTCTTTATAACGGATTTAGAAATATTAAAATTGACGGTGGCACTTGGAATATGAACTTTAACGGTTCTTGTGCTATGCGTTTTGGCCATTGTACTAATTTGAGCATAAATAATGTTAAAATTAACAGTGTTAAAGATGCACATCACATTGAAGTCGCAGGTGCAGATACAGTATCAATCACCAACAGCTTATTTACAGCTTCTTCAAGGACTTCTGAACGAAGTGGTTCGTGTGAAGCTATTCAGCTTGATATTTTGCACGACAGTGCGCATTTTGTAGGGTTTGAGGAATTTGATGATACTCCTAATAAAAATGTCACTATAAGCGGATGTACATTTGAGAATTTGTATTCGGGTATCGGTACTCGCTCGGGAGTAGTAAGCAAATATTTTGATAATGTTGTAATTGAAAATAATATATTTAAAAATATTACCGAAAAAGCAATCAGCTGTTTTAATTATAAAAACAGCAAAATTATCAACAATACTTTCAGTGATGTAAGTGCAGGTATCAGTTTTGAATATTTGCCTAATAATATTTTTGATAAAAGCTATTCACAAAGAATGTATATTCCAAATGACGGCAAGGTAGGCAGTATAAATTCAAATTCATCTACCGTTATAAGCGGAAATGTTATGAATATTAAGCAAATGGCAGATAAATCAAGCTACGGTATTTATGCATACGGCGGTAAAATTGATGCTCAAACAGCAGCAGGCAAGGGCGTTATAAATTGTGCCGGTGATTATACTATCAGCGATTTATCAATAAGCAATAATACTGTAAATTGCAGTTCTTCCGAATCACGCGGAATATTTGTAACAGGTGTTAATAACAGTGAAATTGTTTCTAACAGATTAACCGATTATGCATCGGCAGAAAACGGAATTAACGCTGTTAATATATGCGCTAGTTCCAAAAATATTGTTGTGGGCAATGTGATTGACGGTAATTTTAATAACGGAATTTCACTTTATGATGCAAATTCTTTAAGCAGTAAAAATATTGATATAGATAATAACAGTATTACAAATATAAAAAGTTACGGAATAAGGGTTGCAAACGACTCATTTGCGGTTATTAAAAGCAGTAATAATATTTCTGCCGGTACAAGCACTATTTGCCTTTATTCTAAAAATTACAGCCAAAATTTAGCTAATGTAACGCTTGCATCAACATCATTTTCGCTCAGAAATAAGCCTCTTATTACCCTGAGTTCTGTTAACGGAAATACGGGTTATAAGGTTTATCGTGCGCTTTATAACGGTACATATAAGCAAATTGCAACTGCCAAAGGCCTTAAATTTGAGGATAAGTCGGCAGGTGCATATTCAAGGAATTTTTACAGAATTGCACCGTATACAAAAGTTGCAAAATCAGAAATTATCGGCAAAAATTATATAGATGTTGCATTTTAAAAGTTAACAAAAAATCAACTCCTTCATAGAATATTACTGAAGTTTACTTCAATATTTTATAAAGGAGTTTTTTTATGCCTGATAATCTCAATTTAGACACAGGTGAAAGACGCATAAATGAGGCGGTTTGCATTGATACAAAGCGTATTTTTGACAGCTGCGTAAGCAAAGATTGCCTTGAAGATTTAAGAGTTACATTTTTTTCAAGAAGCCAGCGACTTATTGACGAAGCGGTTACGGTGAAAACCCGTGATTGCTGCATTGAAGAGGTTAGTATTGATGTTGAAGAAGTACCGTTTAATCGAGGCTTTTACAGCGTAGATATTACATTCTATTTTAAGCTTTGCTTCGATACTTATTCAGCACCTTGCACCACACCTCAGGTTGCAGTCGGCTTTGCAAAATTTAATAAAAAATGTATTCTCTTCGGTTCAAACGGCGATGTAAAAGTATTTGTTTCAAATTCTGTAAGCGAAACTACAGATTGCCCTGTTGCACCGCAATATACAAACCCTGTTGCAAAGGTTCAGGCAGTTGACCCTGTTGTACTTTCAACCGATATTTGCGATAGCTGTGATTGCAATATTTCTGTATGCTCTTCGTTCCCACAGTCTATTTTTAATTCTATGGAGGATACAATTCCGTCCTGCGGTGCATCTAAAGCAATACTCGTAACCCTCGGTCTGTTTTCAATTGTTCAAATGGAGCGTGACGCACAAATTCTTATCCCTGCATATGATTATTGCATTCCTGACAGAGAATGTAACTGCAATACTTCCAACCCGTGCGAAACTTTCCAGGGTATTGATTTCCCTGTTGAGCAATTTTTCCCAAGTGAAAAAGAAGGCTGTTCCCCTTGTAATCCCACAAAGCCGATTTGCGACAGCGAAGATAACAAGTAGTAGACTATAAAAAAAAGCGTGCAGGCTTTTGCCTGCACGCAAGGCTGTCGATAAAGTGGCTAAAGCGCACCGAATAAAATAAGCAAACCTTTTTGCCTCCCTTGCAAAGGGAGGTGGGTGCAACTTGTGTTGCACTCGGAGGGATTGAAAAATAGCTTGGACATCTAGTCCAAGCTATTTTTGGCGCTTTTTGTCTTTTGTTCGGGGGCAGTACCCTCGTACAGCTCCCGCTCACAAAATACAAAATTTATCTTACTTTCTCAAAGCCTTACATTTTTTACTTATTTTCTTTATCATCAAATGCCGGGTACATTCTTCTGAAAAGTGAATTGATGTGCTTGAAATATAACGTGTCGATATTATCAATTGTATCTCTTGTGGTGCGAAATCTCCAATTTTTATCCGGTACACCGGGAATATTCATTCTTGCGTCAGAGCCGAAGCCGCACATATCCTGAAGTGCAATGATTGCCACATTTGATGAACTTTTCCATACGGTTTCAATGATTTTCCTGCACGATGCGCTGTAATATCCGCCTTCGCCCCAATTATCCCCGTTAAAGCCGCAATATTCAAGTGCAAATTTTCTTTCTTCTTCGCATGCTTCCCAAAGCCAGCCTAAAATAGTGTTGTTATCGTGCGTACCTACATAATTTATGCTGTTTGCTACTGCGTTATGCGGCATATGTGATGAATCGGAATTCGGGTCAAATCCAAATTGTACGACCTTCATTCCCGGAAAACCTGTATCCGCCAGCAATTTAACCACATCTTCGCCGAACACGCCTAAATCTTCAGCTATAATGGGAGCGTTTGGAAATGCATCAAAAATTTTGTTGAAAAGTTTCATTTTAGGGCCGTCAAGCCATTCGCCGATTTTGGCTGTTTTTGACTCGGCAGGCACTGCCCAATATGATGCAAAGGCTCTGAAATGGTCAATTCTTACGGTATCATAAAGCTTTAAAGAATGCCCTATTCTTGAAACCCACCAGCTGTAATTATCTTTTTCCATGGCGTCCCAATCATAAATCGGGTTACCCCAAAGCTGACCGTCTTTGCTGAAATAATCAGGCGGTACGCCGGCAACTTTTTCAACTTTCAGCGTCTTTTCGTCTATTAAAAACATAGGAAGATTTGACCAAACATCAACGCTGTCCATAGCAACATAAATCGGCATATCGCCTATTACTGCAATGCCTTTTTTATTTGCATAAGATTTGATTTCGTTCCATTGCCTGTAAAAAATATACTGCACAAATTTCCAAAAAGCTGCACTCTCTTCATATGAATAAATATCTTTAATGCATTCAAAATAATGCGCGTGTTTATCGCTCCATTCCCACCAAGGCTTCATATTTTCCTGCTCTTTCACAGCCATAAATACGCTGTAATCGGTAAGCCAGGAGTTATTTATTTCAAATTCTTTTATTTCCTTTGCAATATCGTCATTTATATTTAAAAAGGCTTTTTTCAGAAGTTCAAGCCTTTTTTCTGCGGCAAATTCATAATCTGCGGTGTATGGTGTATCGGTATAAATATTTGATTTGTAATCCTCTTCGCTTACAAGGTTCATATCAAAAAGACCTTTTGGATTTATGAAAAGGTAATTGCCTGCAAAGGCAGACGGTGAGCAATACGGTGAATTGGCACCGTCAAGTGGGTTAAACGGTAATACCTGCCAATAGGTAAATCCCATATCGGCAATTTTGTCAATAAAATGAATGACATTTTCATCAAAAACACCTACGCCATATTCGCTCGGCATAGAGCTTATGTGCAGTAATACGCCTGCTCCTCGTTTTTTTAGCATAATCACTTTGCTTCTTTCTGAAAATTAAAAATTATATGATATTTTATCATTAACATAAACAAAAATCAATTATTTAAAATTATTATTTTATTTATATTTATATATTGATTAAAGTATATATATTTGATATAATATTTTCCGTATAATGCAAGGGTATATGTGCGAATAATTTATACGCATATACGGTGGCAAACTTTTTGATTGTGAGGGCGAATAATTGAGCGAAAACATTAAAAAATCACATACTGTTTCAAATGAAGAACTTAGCAGGCAGAAGCAGTTTACACAAAAGGTAAGCTCTGTTATTTCAGCGTCTTATGATGAAAAGCCAAAGGCTTGTGTAATCACATACGGTTGCCAGCAAAATGTTGCTGACAGTGAAAAAATCAAGGGTATGCTTGAACTTATGGGATATGATTTCACTGATGACAGGCTTGAAGCAAAGCTTATAATTTTTAACACCTGTGCAGTAAGGGAGCATGCCGAGGACAGAGTATTCGGCAATGTCGGCGCACTTAAAAGCTATAAGCAGAAAAATCACGATGTTGTAATTGCACTTTGCGGATGTATGATGCAGCAGCAACATATAGCCGATAAAATAAAAAAATCTTATCCTTTTGTAGACCTTGTATTCGGTACTCATGTTGTGCATAAGCTTCCCGAACTTCTTTATAAAGCACTTACCGGTAAAAAGCGTGTGTTTGATATTGATGATACAGATCAAGTTATTGCCGAGGGTATTCCCGTTAAGCGTGATAATGACGCTAAGGCTTGGTTGCCGATTATGTACGGGTGCAATAACTTTTGCTCTTACTGCATTGTGCCATATGTAAGGGGAAGAGAAAGAAGCAGGGAAAAAGCGGATATTATTGCCGAGTTTAAGTGCCTTGTGGAGCAGGGGTATAAAGAAATTACTCTTTTAGGCCAAAATGTAAATTCTTACGGTAAGGATTTAGAGCCTAAAGTTACTTTTGCAGAACTTTTAAGGCAGCTTAATGATATAGACGGTGATTTCAGAATAAGATTTATGACAAGCCACCCGAAAGACTGCACAAAAGAGCTTATTGAAACTATGGCTGAATGTGACAAGGTGGCACAGCATTTGCACCTGCCTTTCCAAAGCGGAAGCAACAGGGTTTTAAAAGCTATGAACAGGCATTATACAAGAGAACAGTATCTTGAACTTATAAACTACGCCCGCAAGCTTATGGGTGATGAACTTTCAATTACAAGTGATATTATAGTCGGTTTCCCGGGCGAAACTTACGAGGAATTTCAGGAAACACTTTCACTTGTTAAGGAAATAAAAGCTACCCAGCTTTTTACATTCATTTATTCAAAGCGTGAGGGTACACCGGCAGCGAAGATGGACGACCCTGTTCCTGCCGAAGAAAAATCAAGATGGTTTAAAGAACTTACCGATTTGCAAGAAAAAATAAGTGCCGAGCAAATGAGCCTTCATCAAGGCAAAACTTATAAATGCTATGTATACGGTAAGGGCAAATTGGCAGATAATTATATTGCCGGCAGAAACGACGGTAATTTGATTATAGAATTTGAAGGTGACGAAAGCCTTATCGGAACTTTCCAAAACATTAAAGTAATCGAACCGCTTACATTTGTTATGAGGGGCGAATTAGTAAAGGAGAAACAAATATGAGTATTGAATCAGCACTCAGAGAATTAGGCAAAGAAATTCAGAAGGACGAGCGTTTTATCGCTCTTCAGGCTGCTGCAAAGGTAAATGATGCAGACGAAAGTCTTCAACAGCAAATGCAGGAGATGCAGCTTATATCTCTTAAATATCAGCAGGAAGCTGAAAAAGGCGAAGAAGCATCACAGGAAAGAATTCAAAAATTTCAAGAGGATTATCAGAAGCTTTATACAGAAATTATGGCAGGCGAAAATATGCAAAACTATTCTTCAGCCGCTTCTGAAATGGAAAAAATGGCACAGTATATCAGCGGTATGATCGGCCTTTTCTTTGACGGTCAGGATGCCGAAACCTGCGAACTTCCACCACAGGATGCCTGCACACATAACTGCTCAACCTGCGGCGGCTGCCACTAATTAAATTTACTCGGTACATTTTACCGGGCATAAATCATTGAAAAGGAGGAACAAAAATGGCTAAAAAAGACAGTAAACTGTCACCTATGATGGCACAGTATTTTGAGGTGAAAAGTAAATATCCCGATACAATTTTGTTCTTCCGTGTCGGTGATTTTTATGAGATGTTTTTTGATGACGCCAAAACAGCTTCATCCGAGCTTGATTTGGTGCTTACAGGCAAAGACTGCGGGCAGGAGGAGCGCGCACCTATGTGCGGTGTTCCGTTTCACAGTGCCGATAATTATATTGCAAAGCTTGTAAGCAGAGGATACAAGGTTGCTATTTGCGAGCAGACGGAGGACCCGTCAAAAGCAACCGGCCTTGTTAAAAGAGATGTCATAAGAGTCATGACTCCCGGTACCGTAATTGAAAGTAATATGCTTGAAGACGGTGCAAATAATTACCTTTGCGCTATTTATAAAAATGCGGATAGATCAAAAGCAGGTTTGTGCTTTGCTGATGTTTCAACAGGTGAGTTTCACATTACATCACTTAATACAGCACCTTTGCAAAGGCAGATTATGAATGAGCTTTATACATATATGCCGCGTGAAATTATTGTTAATAATGACGCGTTTGATATGTCACTTCTTGATAATTATACAAAGCGTGTTGATGCTCACCTTGAAGTTGTGAGCGTAGAGAAATTTGATTATGAAACTGCAATAAAGCTTATTAACGATAATTTGAGTTCGGCGCAGATAAGCGAACTTAATGTAAGCGAAAACGAAATAGCGGTGTGCGCACTCGGCGCAGTAATATTATATCTTAAAGATACGCAGAAAAAAGACGAAATCGAAGCACCGAGCGAGCTTGAATTATATGACTGCGAAAAGTATATGAAGCTTGATATGTCTGCAAGGCGAAATCTTGAACTTACAAGGTCAATGATGACGGGGGATAAAAGGCATTCGCTTTTATGGGTTATTGATAAAACCAAAACTTCGGCTGGTAAAAGAATGATTCGTTCCTGGCTTGAAAGGCCGCTGATGTCCGTCGCTAAAATTACAAAGCGTCAAAATGCAGTCGGCGAACTTGCGGACAGCCCGATGCTTCGTGATGAAGTAAGGCAGGCACTTACGGGAATAAGCGATATTGAAAGATTGCTTACACGAATTGTTTATTCAACCGCAAATGCAAAGGAACTAAAATCACTTCAATCAACTTTGGAAAAATTGCCGTTGATTAAAAATTTGCTTTCATCATCAAATGCATATCTTTTAAGAGCTGTGTATAACGATATTGACTTGCTTGAAGATGTAAGAAATCTTATTGACAGTGCAATTGTTGATGAGCCACCGTTTACCGTTCGTGAGGGCGGAATGATTAAAGAGGGCTTTAATGCCGATATAGACGAACTTAAGTCTATAATGAACGACGGTGCAGGAATTATAGCTTCAATTGAAAATGAGCAAAGGGAATTAACAGGAATTCCGAAACTTAAGGTTGGGTATAACAAAGTATTCGGCTACTATATTGAGGTTACCAATTCATATAAGGATTTAGTTCCCGAAACATACATAAGAAAGCAAACGCTTACAAATTGCGAAAGATACATTACCCAGGAGTTGAAAGATTTAGAGGGTAAAATTATCGGCGCAAAAGAAAGATGCATAGCACTTGAATATCAAATGCTTTGCAAAATCAGGGAAAGTATTGCAAATGAAGTTAAAAGGCTTCAAAAAACAGCGCGTGCGCTTGCAACCCTTGATGTTTTGGCATCTTTGGCAGAAGTGGCAGTTAATAATAATTATACTTGCCCGCAAATTACAAATGACGGAATTATAAATATTAAAGACGGCAGGCATCCGGTAGTTGAAGCCTTGCTTGACGGTACACCTTTTGTGCCGAATGATGCAAAGCTTGATTTAGATGAAAACAGATGTGAAATAATCACCGGGCCTAATATGGCGGGTAAATCAACTTATATGAGGCAAATTGCTCTTATCACCCTGTTAGCACAAATAGGTTCTTTTGTACCGGCGAATAGTGCGCAAATCGGAATTGTTGATGCGATTTATACAAGAGTAGGTGCCAGCGATGATCTCGCAACAGGGCAGTCAACCTTTATGGTAGAGATGAACGAGGTTGCAGAAATTCTTAAAAATGCAACAAACCATTCGCTCATCATTCTTGATGAAATCGGGCGTGGCACATCAACCTTTGACGGAATGAGTATTGCAAGGGCTGTGCTTGAATTTGTTTGCAAGAAAAAGACGCTTGGAGCAAAATCACTTTTTGCAACTCATTACCACGAACTTACTGTTATGGAGGGGTTGCTTGACGGGGTTAAAAATTACTCAATAGCTGTCAAAAAGCGCGGCGATGATATTACATTTTTAAGAAAAATTGTAAAGGGCGGCGCAGACCAAAGCTTTGGTATAGAAGTAGCGAAGCTTGCCGGTGTACCGGACAGTGTTGTAAAGCGTGCAAAAGTTATACTTAAAGAACTTGAAGCTAATTCAACACCGATTGAATTTACTGCCGAAAATGTCAGCGAAGATGATGAACAAAGCGATATACAGTATAATTTTACAGCGCAGGGTACTGATGAAATACTTGAAATACTCAAAGCTACCGATATAAACTCAATCACTCCTATGGAAGCACTTCAAACATTGTTTGATTTGAAGCAAAAAGCACAGGAGCTTGAATAAATTTTTTGATTAAAGGAGGGTGCGCTATGGCAAGAATAAATGTTTTACCGAAAGAAATATATCAGCTTATTGCAGCAGGCGAAGTCGTTGAGCGCCCTTCAAGTGTTGTAAAAGAAATGATTGAAAATTCGCTTGATGCAGGAGCTAAAAATATTACTCTTGAAATCAAAAACGGTGGTTCAACATATATCAGAATTACTGATGACGGATGCGGAATTGAGCGTGATGATGTAAGAAAAGTATTTGTTTCCCACGCAACAAGTAAAATTTCGCAAAAGGATGATTTGAATTCAATCGGCACTTTAGGTTTCAGAGGTGAAGCTATGGCTTCAATATCCGCTGTATCTAAAGTCGAACTTTTAACAAAGGCACAAAATGAAGAAATCGGCACAAGGTATGAAATCGAGGGCGGGCAAGAAATTGAATTTGATGATGCCGGCTGCCCTAACGGAACAACTATTGTTGTAAGGGATATTTTCTTCAATACCCCTGCAAGAATGAAATTTTTAAAGAAAGATGTGACGGAGGGCAATCAAGTTGCCGCAATAGTTGACAGAATGGCTATTTCACATCCTGAAATTTCATTTAGATTTATTCGTGACGGTAAGCAAATGCTTATCACATCAGGCAACGGGGATTTAAAATCGACAATTTATTCTGTTTTGGGTAAAGAAATAAGCGACAGTTTAATGAACGTTGATTATTCTTATGATAATATGCGTCTTTCAGGTTTTGTATCAAAGCCTACCGCTTCAAGAAAAAGCAGGGCAATGCAGTTTTTCTATATAAACAATCGTGTCGTTAAATCAAAAACAGCTATGGCGGCATTGGAGCAGGCTTATAAAAACACAATTATGGTAGGCCGTTTTCCTGCTTGTGTGCTTAATATCGAGCTTAATCCTGCACAGGTTGATGTTAATGTTCACCCGGCTAAAACCGAAGTTCGATTTGCAAATGAAAAGCCTGTTTTCGACCTTGTGTATTATGGGGTTAAAACAGCAATTGAAAATGACACAACGGTAAAAGAAATTCAGTTTAAAGAAAATACGGGATTTAGTTCTTCGCCTAATAGTATTTTTAACAGCGCAAGGCAGGAAAGTACATATCAGTCTAAATTTGAATTTTTTAAAAAGAAAGACGAACCGCCGGTGCAGCAGGTGATTAAAACCAAGCCGAGCGAGGATTTTTGGCGAGTTGAATCACCTAAACCAAAATATGAAATAACCGAAAAAGAAGATATAATCAAAAAAGACGAGCCGACTTTACCTAAAGCGGAGGAAATACCGCAGGAAGAAGTGGTAATTAAAGATGAAAAGGATTATGAAAACATTATTCCTAATTTCAAGCTGATTGGTGAAGCGTTTAAAACTTATTTGATAGTTGAAATTGAAAACGAACTTTACTTTATAGATAAGCACGCCGGCCACGAAAGAATGAATTATGAAAAATTCAAGGCTCAGGCCACGGTTGAAACTCAAATGCTTTTAGCTCCGGTTGCGGTTAATTTGACAAAGGATGAATTTATTGCAGTCAGTGAAAATATGGAGCTTATTAAAAGCTGCGGCTTTGAGCTTGAAGAATTCGGTGAAAGCCAAATTATTGTGCGTGCAATACCAAGCCTTGTTGATAATGATGATGTAAAAGATTTAATGCTTGAAATTGCACAAAAATTACTTGACCATAAAACAGATATTATACCTGATAAAATTGATTGGATATATCATTCGGCTTCGTGCAGGGGCGCGGTTAAAGCCGGCGATTATACTTCAAGGCAGGAGCAGGAGATGTTTATTAAAAAGCTTCTTTCAATGCCGAATATTCGCTTTTGCCCGCACGGAAGACCAGTGTTTATAAAAATGAGCAAGTATGATATTGAAAAACAATTTGGCAGAGTTTGATTTATTATGAATAAAGTTATAGTTATTGCAGGGCCTACCGCGTCAGGCAAAACAGGGCTGGGAATTGAAGTTGCAAAAGCAGTCGGCGGTGAAATAATATCAGCCGATTCAATGCAGGTATATAAAAATATGCCGATTGCAACCGCTTGCCCGACAGAAGAAGAAAAAAATCAGGTACCGCATTATTTGGTGGAGTTTTTGGATAATGATGAAAGCTTCAGTGTTGCAAAGTGGTGCGAGCTTGCGAAAGAAAAAATCAATGATATTCTTTCAAGGGGAAAAGTGCCGATTATAGTCGGCGGAACAGGTTTATTTATTGACAGCCTGATTGATAATATAAGTTTTGCCGAAGTTGAAGTTGATGAAAAATTAAGGCAAGAGTTAATGAATCGTGATGTTTGCGACCTTTATGATGAACTTGTAAAAGTTGACAGGCAGGCGAGTGAAAATATACATAAAAATAACAAGAAAAGGGTTGTTCGCGCTCTTGAGCTTTATTATTTAGGAAGCGGGAAGACGCAGCAAAACGAAGCGTCGCGCAAAGAAAAAAGCCCTTATGATTTTCTTTATTTTGTACTTGATTACAAAAACAGGCAAATTCTTTATGACAGAATAAACGACAGGGTTGATAAAATGCTTGAAGCAGGGCTTCTTGATGAAGCAAAGGCTATGTATGGCAAATATCAGGCAACATCGGCACAGGCTATCGGGCATAAAGAACTTTCAAAATATTTAAGCGGCGAAGCCGAGCTTGAAACTTGTATTGAAAAGTTGAAGCAGGAAAGCCGCCACTATGCAAAAAGGCAAATTACATGGTTTAAAAGAAGGCAGGACGCTGTACATATCATCTTTGATGATGACAGAAATGCCGCTGTTAAAACAGTTATAGATAAATGCGAGGACTTTTTAAATGGCTGATAAAAAGGCGAAAAAAGTGAATAAAAACGCAAAATATGTTTCTAAAGATATTATTGTTATCGCAATAGTTTTAATCGCAATTGTGGCTTACATTGTTGCTGAATGTTACAGTGCAACCCATGTTGATGTGCAAACTATTACGGCAGTTCAGTCAACAGTGTACCAAACGCTTGATAAAAAGGCACTTATAATTCGTGATGAACATATTGTTGAAGGTGATTCAAGCGGGGTTACGGTGGCTTGTTTAAATGACGGCGAAAAAGTAAAGGTCGGCGGAAATATTGCTATGGTTTTTGCGAGCAGCGATAATGCAGAAAATTATGCAACTGCCGCTGATTTGCAAAAGCAGTTAGATTATTATATCAATTTGGAAAGTAAATCGGCGGGAACAGCAACCGATGTTGAGCAGATTGACAGTGATGTTATTAACGATGTTAACGATTATGTTCGCAATGCGTCAAATTACAATATATCGTCTGTTCAAAATGCGTCGCTTGATCTTAATGATAAATTAACAAGGCGGCAAATGATTATCGGGCAGGATATTGATTTCAGCAAGGTTAAGCAAAATCTTGAAAAAAAACTTAATTCCATAAATCTTGATTCCTGCAAACCTAACGGATACATCAGCACAAAAGAATCGGGTATTTTTTCATCATACAGTGACGGATGCGAAACTGCTTTTGATTACAAAAATATAGACAAGCTTGATGTTAAAACATTCGATAAATATATTTCGCAGGCTCAAAAGGCAAAGAAAACAGACAGCCTCGGCAAGCTTGTAACAGATTATGAATGGTATTTCGCCTGCAAGGTAAGCGCCGATGATGTGAAAAATATTGATGACGGTGACATACTAAATGTTGCGCTGAAAGACAGTGATAAAGTCATCGAATGTGAAGTAATTAGCGGTGCAACGCTTGATTTGGGCGTAAAAGAGTCTGTACTTATTCTTCGTTCAAGCGAGATGGACAGCGAGATTGCATCAATGCGACTTGAAGATATTGAAATCAGATTTAACGAATACACCGGATTTAAGGTGCCTTCTTCAGCAATTCATATTAACGATAAGGGCGAAAAGATGATTTATACCCTTGTTGCAAATCAGGTTGAAAGCAGAGAAGGAAACATTATTTATTCAACAAAGGATTATGTAGTGTTTGAATACACACCGGATGACGAAAAGTCTATTCGTTTATATGACCAAATAATTACGCAAGGAAAGGATTTACACGATGGAAAAGTTTATACCTGATGAAGCAAGAATTCAATCAGTACAGGATAATTACAAAAAAGTATTATCAAATGTTCAGGAAGCTGCAATAAAAGCCGGCAGAAAACCGGACGATGTAAGGCTTATGGCTGTTACCAAAACAGTTGAAAGTGTTTATATTAACAAGGTTCTTGATTTAGGTGCTGACTTAATAGGTGAAAACAGAGTTCAGGAATTCTTGGGTAAAAAAAATGAGCTTCATTTAAACGGAGTTGAAAAACATCTTATCGGCCATTTGCAAACAAATAAAGTTAAGCAAATAGTAGGCGAGGTTGATATGATTGAATCTGTTGACAGTGTTCACCTTGCAAAAGAAATCAGTAAAGTATCTGCTAAAAAGGGAATAATCACCAATATTTTACTTGAAGTTAATGTTGGCAAGGAAGAATCGAAAAGCGGTATTTACCTTGAAGGGCTTAACGAGCTTGTAAGTGAAGTTGCCGAAATGGATAACATTAAAATCAAAGGTCTTATGACAATTCCGCCTATATGTGACAGCGAAGCAGAGGTTTCAAAGTATTTTGAGTCAATGTATCAAACTTTCATTGACATTAAGAATAAAAAGATTGATAATGTAGATATGGATATTTTATCAATGGGTATGAGCCACGATTATGAAGCTGCTGTTAAAAACGGTTCAAATATAGTCCGAGTAGGCTCTGCAATTTTCGGGGCAAGAAAATATTTTTAAAAGGAGAGAGAATATATGGGCTTTTTTGATAAAATTAAAGAAATCGTTACTGAAAGTGACGATGACGAATATGATGATTTTTATGAGGATAATAAGGGCGGTTCAGTAGGTATTGCTCCTCCTATAAGGGATAGATTTTCAAGAAGAGAATCTTCTTCAAACGAAAGAGAAGAAAGATATTCCGAGCGCCCTCGAATTAAAAGGCATGACAGCGATAAGGTTGTTAATATTCACACAACTACTCAACTTCAGGTTGTTCTTGTAAAACCGGAAAAGTTTGATGAAGCAGCAGCGATTGCCGATAACTTAAATGAAAAGAGAACAGTTGTGCTTAATCTTGAAAGCACAAATCGCGATGTAGCACGAAGGCTGCTTGACTTTTTAAGCGGCGTTGCATATGCAAGTAACGGCCAAATCAAGCGTGTCGCAAACAGTACATATATCATTACACCGTATAATGTGGATGTTATGGGTGATTTGATTGATGAACTTGAAAATAACGGTATGTTTATGTAAGTGATGAAATTATAATTTTTATATGTATATAATTATGGAGGAAGAATATAATGATTACACCAAGCCAAATTCGTCAAAAGAAAATTTCTACCGTTGAAGGCGGTGGATATGACAGAAATGAGGTTAACGAGCTTTTACTTGAGGTTATAGAGTCTTATGAAGCTGTGTATGCCGAAAATAAAGAACTCTATCGCAAAATGGAAATTCTTGCTAATCGAATAGAAGAATACAGAGCTGACGAAGATACTATTAAAAACGCATTTATTACGGCACAAAAAACTGCTGATAAGCTTATGAATGAAACCAAGCAGAAAGCTGCCGAATCACTTGAAGAAAGTGCAAAAACAGCACAGAAAACTGTTGTTGACGCAAAGGAAAAGGCAGATAAAATTATTTCAAGTGCAAGAGATTATGTTGCTAACCTTACAAATGAAAAGGAAAAAGCAGCAGGCGAAATAGTAGACGAAGCGGAAAAGAAAGCTAACGAAGCTTTAAGCGGCGCAAAAATAGTTGCACAGGATGTTCTTGAAAAAGCAAAAACACTTTCACAGGAACTTATAAGCAAAGCAAAGGCTGAAAAAGAAGCACAAAAAGAACTTGTCGAAAAACTTAACGCTCAGTCCAAAACATTTAAAGAAAATCTTATTTCTCTTTATGAGCAACAACTTGAAGTTGTTAAAAATATGGCAGAAGATACAGATATTTCAAATATCAGTGTTGATGAAGAAATTGAAAATGAATTAAATCATATTTATGCTTCAATTGACAAACTCGAAAATGATGATAATGTCGACAGCGTTATTGAAGAAGCAAAGGAAACTGAAATCAAAGAGGAAACAGAAGAAAAAGCTGAAGAAACAGTTTGGGAAGATGTGCAGGAAACAGTTGAAACTCCTGTAAACGAAGAAGCTGATGTTGAAGAAGCTGAAGAAACTGACGAAGTTCAAAATGCCGAAGAAAAGGTAAATGAGCAAGACGCGGTAGACGAAATTATTGAAGAAATTGAAAGCAGCGGAAAAAAGTCAATCGGTTCTCTTAATGAAGTTGAGGAAGAAACAGTATCTGAAGAGGAAGCAAAGGCAGCGCTTGACGCTTTTTCGAGTGATGAAATTACACCGATTGAAGATACAGGTGCTATTCCTGAAATTGATGATGAGCCTGAAATTGATGAAAAGCCACAGCCTTTTGAAAATTATTTTCATGTAAATCGTGAAGATCCGCATAATACAGATGAAACAATTTCTCTTATTCCTGAAGATGATGAAGACGAGGACGAAGAGGATAATAAAAAATTCAAAGGATTTTTCAAAAAGAAAAAATAAACCTATCAAGGAGTTAACATAATGGATTACAACCAAACATTAAATTTACCTAAAACCGAATTTCCTATGCGTGCAGGTTTACCAAAAAGAGAGCCTGAATTTTTAGCTCGCTGGGAAGCAAACAATCAGTATGAAGAACTTATGAAGCATAATGAGGGCAAGCCGCTTTTCGTTTTGCATGATGGACCTCCTTATGCAAACGGTGATATTCATATCGGTCACGCTCTTAATAAAACACTTAAAGATTTTATTGTAAGATATAAGAATATGACCGGCTTCAAGTCACCTTATGTTCCGGGCTGGGATACTCACGGTCTTCCTACTGAACTCGCAGCAAGAAAAAAAGCTGGTATCAGTGCAGAAACAAATATTTCTGACCTTGAACTTCGTAAAATCTGCCGTGACACCGCACTCGGCTTTGTAAATGTGCAAAGAGAGTCATTTAAGCGCCTCGGTGTTATAGGCGAATGGGATAACCCATATATCACTCTCAAAAAGGAATTTGAAGAAGAGCAGATTAAAGTGTTTGCCACTATGGCAAATAAGGGATATATCTATAAAGGCTTAAAGCCTGTTTATTGGTGCCCTGATTGTAACACTGCTCTTGCCGAAGCTGAAATTGAATATGCTGAAGACCCTTGCCATTCAATTTATGTTAAGTTCAATGTTACAGATGACCTCGGCAAGCTTACTGCTATGGGTGCAGATTTAAGCAAAACATATTTTGTAATTTGGACTACTACAACTTGGACTCTTCCTGCAAATGTTGCTATTTGCGTAGGCCCTGATTTTGAATATTCACTTATTAAATCAGGTGATGAATATTATGTAATGGCAACTGACCTCGCAGCTTCTGCCATGGAAGCAAAGGGCGTAACAGATTATGAAACTTTGGGCGTAATCAAAGGTTCAGAGCTTGAATATATGAAAACACAGCATCCTTTTATTGACCGTACATCACTTGTTATTGTGGGCGACCATGTAACTCTTGAAAGCGGTACAGGCTGCGTTCATACTGCACCGGGCCACGGTATTGAAGACTTCGTGGTTTGTAAAAACTATCCTGAAATTCCTATTATTGTTCCTGTTGACGCAAAGGGCAGACTTACTGAAGAAGCAGGTATGTTTGCAGGTTTAACAACTGAAGAAGCTAATAAGCCTATTGCTCTTCATCTTGAAAAAATCGGCGCTCTTTTTGCACTTAAGAAAATCGAACACCAATATCCACACTGCTGGAGATGTCATAAACCTGTAATTTTCAGAGCTACAAGCCAATGGTTCTGCTCTGTTGATGACTTTAAGGATGAAGCAGTTAAAGCGGCAGAGGATGTTAAGTGGTTCCCTGAATGGGGTAAAGACCGCCTTCAATCAATGGTTAAAGAGCGTGCAGACTGGTGTATTTCCCGCCAGAGAAAATGGGGCGTTCCTATCCCTGTTGTATACTGCCAAGATTGTGGCAAGGAAATCATTGATAATGATGTTATGATGAAAGTATCAAAGATTTTCGGCGAAGAAGGTTCTGACGCTTGGTTTGCTCACGATACTGAATACTTCCTTCCAAAAGGCTTTAAATGCCCGCATTGCGGAAGCGACAAAGGTTTTGATAAAGAAAAAGATATTATGGATGTTTGGTTCGATTCAGGTTCTTCACACGCTGCTGTTTGCGCAAGGAGGGGATACCTCAAAGTTCCTGCTGATGTATATCTTGAAGGTGCAGACCAATACAGAGGCTGGTTCCAATCATCACTTCTTACATCTGTTGCAGGCGGAAACGGCGCTCCATATAAGCAAATTATTACTCACGGTTGGACCGTTGACGGTGAGGGCAAAAAGATGTCTAAATCTCTCGGTAACGGTATTGACCCGCAAGAAATCGTCGGCAAGTATGGTGCTGATATTCTTCGCCTTTGGGTTGCAAGTGCTGATTACCACGCAGATATTCGTATCAGCCCTGAAATTTTAAAGCAAATTTCAGATAACTATCGTAAGCTTCGTAATACAGCAAGATATTGCCTTTCAAACCTTTACGATTTCGATCCTGACAGCGATATGGTTTCAAATGATGAGCTTGAAGAACTTGATAAGTATGCACTTATGAAGCTTGATGAAGTTCTTGAAATTGCAAGAAATGCATTTGAAGTATATGATTATCACACTGCTGCTCATTCACTCCATAATTTCTGTGTAGTTGAAATGAGTAACTTCTACTTTGATGTTCTTAAAGACAGACTTTATACATCGGCACCTGAAAGCAAAACAAGAAGGGCGGCGCAAACAGTTCTTTATAAAGTTCTTGATGCACTTACTCTTATTCTTACACCTATTCTTGCATTTACAGCAGATGAAATTTGGTTGGCAATGCCACATGATAAGAGCAGAAACGGTGAATCACCGCTCTTTAATGAAATACCACAGCCAAACTTTATTGAAGCTGACAGCGAATTCATCGCAAAGTGGGATAGAATTCATTCTGTCAGATATGATGTTCAAAAAGCACTTGAGCTTGCAAGAAATGAAAAGATTATTGGCAAGCCGCTTGAAGCAAAGGTTAGCCTTTATGCCGACGGTGAGCTTTATGACTTCTTAAAGAGCGTAGAAGCACAGCTTCCTGAAATTTTCATCACTTCATCTGTTACTGTTGAAAACGGTGAAGGCGAAGTTAAGGGTGATGTTGAAGGCTTGAGCGTTACAGTTTCAAAGGCTGACGGTGAAAAGTGTGAACGCTGCTGGAAGTTCTCTGACACAGTAGGTCAGGATAAAAATCATCCTACTCTTTGCGCACATTGTGCAAAGGTAATGAAAGAACTTTCATTATAATAAATTTTCAAATAGGCACACACTGTTTTTCTGTGTGCCTGATTTGATATATAAACGGAGAGGTTTTTGTGAAATTAAAGAATAAAAAAATATGGTGTACGGTTATGATTATTGTGATTGTTGCCATAGACCAAATAACTAAATATTTTGCGAAAGCCTATCTCTTGGGTAATGGCGCAAAGCCTTTTATTAAGGGTGTAGTTGAATTTGTTTATGCCCAAAATACAGGAGTTGCATTTTCCCTTTTTGACGGCGGACGCTGGTTTTTTATCGCACTTACGCTTGCTGTTACGGTTTTGTGTATTATATATATGTATAAGGGAAAAGGGCAGAGCAATTTATGGCTTTTTTGGTCACTCGGAGTAATTGTGTCGGGAGCAATCGGTAATTTGATAGACAGAATTTTTTTGGGCTATGTTATTGATTTTATAAATCCCACTTTTGTTAATTTCGCTGTGTTCAATATAGCCGATTGTGCTGTGACTCTCGGAACAATAAGTCTGATGGCTTATCTGTTGTTTGACATTTTTAAAAAGGAGAACAAGGATGAGCCGGCAAATTGACTTAATTGTTGAAAATGATTTTTCAGGTGTCAGAATTGATAAGTTTTTGGCGGAAAATATTGATTTTTTAACTCGCAGTATGATTGTCGGGCTTATTGATGACGGAAATGTCAGCGTATTTGGCAAAAAAGCACAAAAAAGCTATAAGTGTAAAGTGAATGATGAAATCACTGTTATAATTCCGGCTCCAAAAGCACTTGAAACAAAAGCAGAAAATATACCGCTTGATATTGTATATGAGGACGATGACTTATTAGTAGTAAATAAGCCAAAAGGGATGGTTGTTCACCCTGCTCCCGGTAATTATGATGGTACGCTTGTAAATGCTCTCTTGTACCACTGTGGGAGCAGTTTGAGCGGTATTAACGGTGTAATAAGGCCCGGTATAGTTCATAGAATTGATAAGGATACATCAGGGCTTTTAATAGTAGCAAAAAATGATTTTTCACATTTGCATCTTGCAAAGCAGATAAAAGAGCACTCGTTTTATCGTGCATATCAGGCAGTTGTATATGGAAATATTAAAGAGGATAAGGGAACGGTAAACGAGCCTATCGGCAGAAATCCGAAAGACAGGAAGAAGATGGCTGTTGTTTACAACAATTCGCGAAATGCGATAACTCACTATGAGGTTATTGAACGCTTTGGAAGTTTTACACATATTAAGTGTATACTTGAAACGGGAAGAACTCATCAAATAAGAGTTCATATGGCTTATTTAGGCCATGCACTTGCAGGCGACAGCGTATATGGGCCGAAAAAGGTTATTACCAAGCTTTCAGGTCAATGCCTGCACGCAGGTGAAATAGGATTTATTCATCCGAGAACAAATGAGTATCTGCATTTCACTTCACCTTTGCCTGAATATTTTACAAATTTTTTGGCAGAGCTTGAAAGAAAAAATTGACACCGTTTATGAGGTAAGAGATGGAAAAAACATTTGAAAATTGGCTTGTAGTATCGGATATTGACGGTACTCTCAACAATAAAATTCGCAAGCTCCCTAAAAGAAATTATGATGCTATTAAGAAATTCACCGAACTTGGCGGCAATTTCACATTGGCATCAGGCAGGCTTCAATCAAGCCTTGAAAGAAATTATAACAGAATAACACCTAATCAGCCGGCAATCGTGCTTAACGGTGCAGGTTTATATGATTATAAAAACAGAAAAATGCTTTGGCGCAGTACAATCGGGCAAAAAGGTCAAGATTTTGTGAGGCAAGTTGCAAAGCATTTTAATAAAATCTTTAAAAGTGTAGATATTGGCATTTACTTTGACGATTATGTTTATATAGTTAAAAGCGGACTTTTTGCAAAAGGCACAATGTATTTTGATAAAGCACATTACGAAATAGTTAAATCAATAGATGATGTGCCGACTGAGGGCTGGATGAAAGTCATTTTTTGGTCAAATCCAATAACTATAAAAAAACTTGAAAAATACATAAAAGAAAATGAAAATCCCGATGCTAATTTTATGTCATCTTCAATATTTTCTCTTGAAATGTTGCAAAAAGATACACATAAAGGTGTAGGAATAATGAAACTTGCCGATATGCTTGGTATTGAAAAAAGCCATGTTGCAGCAATAGGCGATTATTACAATGATTGGGATATGCTTAAAACCGTAGGCTTGCCTGCCTGCGCGGGCCAAGCTCCACAGCCGATACATAATATTTGCAAATTTGAAGCTTGTCATTGCAATAAAGGCTGTGTTGCAGATTTGCTTGAATATATTATGTCAGGCAAGGCAGAGGAAGCTATAAAAAAAGAAACGCAAAAGAATAGAGGGTAAAATATGCTTACAATCGGTGCACATTTGAGTGCTTCAAAAGGGTATACGGCAATGCTTAATCAGGCTTTGGAAATAGGTGCAAATACATTTCAGTTTTTCACTCGCAATCCGCGCGGCGGCAGTGCAAAGGCTATTGATGAAAATGATGTTAATAACTTTTTAAAGCTTATGGGCGAAAACGGTTTCCCTGTTATATTGGCGCACGCGCCTTATACTCTTAATTTGTGTTCGGCTAAGCCTGAAACCAGGGAATTTGCAACCAATACTTTTGCCGATGATTTAAGGAGAATGGAATATACTCCGAATCAGCTTTATAATTTCCATCCAGGTTCACATACAGGGCAGGGTGCAGATGTCGGAATTGATTTGATAGCCGAAGCACTTAATAAAGTTCTTTTCCCTGAAATGACCACTACTGTTTTGCTTGAAACAATGGCGGGAAAAGGTACGGAAATAGGCAGAAGTTTTGAAGAACTCAAGGCTATTATAGATAAGGTTGAACTTAATGATAAAATCGGTGTTTGCCTTGATACCTGCCATGTTAACGACGCAGGGTATGATATTGTAAATAATCTTGACGGTGTACTCGAAGAATTTGATAAAATTATAGGTATCGGCAGATTAAAAGCGATTCATATTAACGATTCTAAAAATCCGCTCGGTGCGCATAAAGACAGGCACGAAAAAATCGGTGAGGGATACATCGGTAAAGACGCAGTGGAAAGAATAATAAATCATCCTTTACTGAAAAAATTGCCGTTTTATCTTGAAACACCTAATGAACTTGATGGATATGCCAAGGAAATTGCACTTTTAAGGTCTTTATATAAGGACTAATCGGAGGTAAACTATGAGCGTAGAAAAAAGAAATTTTGGTTTCATTGCCGGTAAAGGTGATGTAGAAATTTATAAAATCACTAATGATAACGGTGCGTTTGTTGAACTTATGACTCTCGGCGCAGGTGTTCATTCTATCAATGTACCTGACAGAAACGGTAATCTCGGCGATGTTGTTTTGGGATTTGATGATGTTAATGATTATGTTAATCCTGATTTAGGGTACCAGGGCCTTGCAGTCGGCAGATATGCTAACAGAATTCGTGACGCCAAGTTTTCTATTGACGGTGTGGAATATAACACTCCTAAAAATCAGGGCACATGGACTTTGCACGGCGGCGGCCGCTTTAGCTTTAATATTTGGAATGTTAAGGAAGTGGGCGATAACTTTGTTACATTTTCTTTCTTTTCACCTGATATGCAAGACGGTTTTCCGGGCAATTTTACAATGACTGTAAAGTATACTTTTTCAAATGAAAATGTGCTTAAAATTGAATACACTGTTTTATCTGATAAAAAGACAGTTGCAAACCCTACAAATCATTCATATTTTAACCTTTCGGCAGACAGTTCAAAAACTATTGAGGATGAATATTTGCAAATAAATGCCGATAAGTTTACAGAAACGGATGATTCCCAACTTCCTACCGGTGAGCTTGGACCTGTTAAAGATACTATGATGGATTTCACATCACTTCATAAAATAGGTGATAAGATTGATGATCCTTTCAGAGCTATTATAGATGGTATAGGATATGATAATAACTATTGCTTATATGATAAGAAAATAGGTGAGCTTACAGAAGCTGCCATACTTTATGATGAAGCAACCGGCAGAAATATGGAAGTGTGGACTGACCTTGTAGGAATTCAGGTTTATTGCGGCGGTTGGCTTGCTAAAGACGGTAACGCAGGTAAAGGAAATTCAAAAGTTACATACAGGCGCGGTGTTGCACTTGAAACACAGTTTTACCCTGATTCAGTTAACCATTCAAATTTCCCGTTTAAATATGTTGAACCAAACGAGGAATTTAAAACAACAACCGAATTTAGATTTTCAGTTAAATAATTATATAAAAAACGGTGGGCAGCTTATTAAGCTGCTCACCGTTTTTATTGTATGTTTTTAGTATATTGACCTAACTTTAACTACACCGTTGATTGATGTAATATCATCAAGCACTTTTTGTGCCGGGGTTTCATCAATATCAATAATTGAGTAAGCAATTTCGCCCCTGTTTTTATCTTCAAATGAAGCAATGTTGATTCCGTCACGGCTGATTGTATCTGTAATAGTAGCAATCATATTAGGCTGGTTTTTATGAATTACGGTAATTCTTGCGACACCGGTTTTAGCCATTGAAACGGAAGGAAGGTTAACTGAGTTCTTAATATTACCGTTTTCAAGGTAATCAATAAGTTCATCTGCACCCATTGATGCACAATTTTCTTCGCTCTCAGGTGTGCTTGCACCAAGGTGAGGAATTGCAATAACACCGTCAATACCGATAATATCGGCAGATGGGAAGTCGGTTACATATGCAGCCATCTTACCCTCTTCAAGTGCGTTAACTACTGCTTGTGAATCCGCAAGGTCACCGCGTGCAAAGTTGAGAATTCTGACAGTATTTTTCATTTTATCAATGCTTTCGTCACAAATCATTTGCTTTGTATCCGGTGTGAGCGGTACATGAAGTGTAATATAATCGGCAACAGGGAAAATCTCATCAAGATTATTATTTACTGTAATGCCTGCTTTAAGTGAAGCACCTGCCGGTAAGAATGGGTCGTAACCTATAACATTCATTCCAAGGTCAACAGCGGCTTCTGAAACAAGCCTGCCGATAGCACCAAGGCCGATTACCGCAAGGGTTTTACCTTTGATTTCAGGGCCTGCAAAAGCACTTTTGCCTTTTTCAACTGTTTTGCCGACATTGTCACCCTCGTCTTTAATGGTTTTGCACCAATCAATAGCCTTGGTAACTTTTCTGCTTGCAAGAAGCAAACCGCATATTACAAGTTCTTTAACTGCATTTGCATTAGCGCCGGGTGTGTTAAATACTGCAATGCCGAGATCTGTGCATTTAGGGATTGGAATATTATTTACACCTGCACCTGCTCTTGCAATAGCAAGGAGAGATTCAGGCATTTCCATATCGTGCATTGCGGCACTTCTTACCATAATAGCGTCAGGTGACTGTGTGTTATCATCAATAGTATATTTTGCTTCGTCAAATTTTGATAAGCCTACATTTGAAATTTTATTAAGAGTTTTAACAGTGAACATTATTTGTTTTCCTCCTCAAATTTAGCCATAAATTCAACAAGTTTTTCTACACCCTCAATTGGCATTGCGTTGTAGATAGAAGCTCTCATACCGCCTACTGTTCTGTGACCTTTAAGGTTAACGAATCCGTTAGCTTCAGCTTCGGCAATAAACTTCTTTTCAAGTTCATCATCACCGATAACAAAAGGAACATTCATAAGTGAACGGTCTTCAGGCACAACTGTACCTTTAAATAATTTAGAATTATCAAGGAAATTGTAAAGAATAGCAGCTTTCTTTTCGTTTCTTTCTTTCATCTTTTCAAGTCCGCCGATGTCATTCTTAATCCATTCAAGAACAAGCTTGCAGATGTAAATAGTCCAGCAAGGTGGGGTGTTGTAAAGTGAATCTGCGTCTGCCTGAACCTTGTAGTTCATCATAACAGGTGTAATATCCCTTGCGTTGCCCAAAAGGTCTTCGCGGATAATTGCTACTACAAGACCTGCCGGTGCAACATTCTTTTGCGCACCGAAGTAAACCATACCGAATTTGCTGATGTCAAGCGGTTCTGAAAGAGCGCATGATGATACATCGGCAATAAGAACCTTATCACCAACAGGTGGAAGTTCCTTATAAACAGTACCGTAAATAGTATTGTTCATGCAAATATATACATAGTCTGCATCATCACGAAAATCTTCAGGCTTTGTTTTAGGAATGTATGTAAATGTTTTATCTGCCGAAGATGCAGCTTCAACAACATCACCGTATTTTTTAGCTTCTGCAAACGCTTTCTTTGCCCACTGGCCTGTAATGATGTAATCGGCTTTTTTACTGCCGTTCATAAAATTAAGCGGGATAGCTGAAAACTGTGCTGATGCACCACCCTGAAGGAATAATACTTTGTAATTATCAGGAACATTGTAAAGCTCACGCATAAGTGCTTCTGCATCTTTAATGATTTTATCAAATACTTTTGAACGGTGGCTCATTTCCATTACTGATTGGCCACAGCCCTGATAGTCCATCATTTCATCTGCTGCTTGCTTTAACACTTTTTCAGGAAGTGTTGACGGACCTGCACTAAAATTATAAACTCTTGCCATAATTGGTTTCCTCTCTTATATAAAAAATTGATTTTGTTTAAAACCTGTATCACCTATTATACTATTGTTTAACTTATTGTCAATGATTGTATGCGATTTTCGTGAATATACACAAATAATTGATAAAAAAATCACAATATTGTTGATTCTTAGCGAAATATTATGTTTGATAGCATATAGAATTGATATTTTTTGATTACACACCACAAAAATAGTTATGTGATTTTTATTTTACTTATGCTAATTGCAAATAAAGAAATTACAATACAGTTTCAAATCTTAATTATTATAATTTAACACTTGACTTTTTATTATACATATTATATAATCTTTACACCGCATATTATGGGCAAGCAAGAAATACTCGGTATTCGCCTATTGTAGCGAGACTTGAAAAGGAGATTTATAGACTATGTACGCTGTTATTGTTACAGGTGGTAAGCAGTACAAGGTTAGCGAAGGTGATGTTCTTTACATCGAAAAGCTTGATGCTCAGGCTGATGAAAAAGTAACATTCGATTCTGTTCTTGCAATTGGTGCTGATGATAGCTTCAAAGCAGGTAAGGATTGTGCTAAAGCTACTGTTGATGCTACTGTTCTTAAGAATGGCAAGGGTAAGAAGATTACTGTATTTACTTACAAGCCAAAGAAAGACGAAAAACGCAAAAAAGGTCATCGTCAGCCATACACAAAGGTTGAGATCACCAAAATCAATGCGTAATGATTAGTATTGAATTTTACAGTGGAATAAACGGTCTGTGTGGTTTTGAAGCGACGGGGCATTCAATGAGTGCTGACTCAGGGGAAGACATTATATGTGCTTTCGTATCGAGTGCGTGCTTAATGGCCGCCAACACTGTGACTGAAATCATCGGCCTTGATTGTGACGCTCAGTCAGATGATGGGTATTTAAAACTGATGATACTTGAAAATTCCACAAAAGCACAGGATGTGCTAAAAGGTTTAAGGTTGCATTTAACCGAGCTTTCAAAGCAATATCCTGAAAACATAAAAGTGATTTATCGGAGGTGTAATAATGCTTAAATTAGATTTACAGCTTTTCGCTCATAAGAAAGGTATGGGTTCTACAAAGAACGGCAGAGATTCAGAATCAAAGCGTCTTGGCGCAAAGAGAGCTGACGGCCAGTTTGTTCTTGCAGGCAATATCCTTTACCGCCAGAGAGGAACACACATTCATCCGGGCAATAATGTTGGTATCGGTAAGGACGACACTCTTTTCGCTCTTGTTGATGGCACCGTTAAGTTTGAAAGAATGGGTAAGGACAGAAAGATGGTTTCTGTTTATCCTGTTGAGCAGTAATTTAAGATTTACAAAACCCCACAGATTCTGTGGGGTTTATTTTTTTGAAAAAATAAAAAGGCAACTGTCGTTTGAAATACGATAGTTGCCTTTTGTAATTACATCATATCTGCAAGTGCATCTGAAAATTCGGTAGGGTTTTCCAAATCAAGACCTGCAATAAGTCTTGCCGATGAATAAAGCAGATTTGTATATTTCTTTAAGTCATCATCACTTGCACCTTTAAGCTTATCCACAATCGGATGTTCGGCATTGATTTCAAGTACAAGCTGTGCCTTTACACCTTGGTTTGCACCGGGCATTGAGTTCAAAACTTTTTCCATTTCAAGCGATACATAACCCTCTGCTGAAAGGCAAACAGGGTGTGAACCGAGTTTGTTTGTAAGCTTTACGGCTGTAACTTTACCGTCAAGCGCGTCTTTCATTTTATCAAGAAGTTCTTTTGCATCATCATTTTTCTTGGTGATGGCTTCTTTTTCGGCGTCAGTACTTAAGTCTAAATCGTCTTTGCAGATGTTTACAAAGTGCTTTCCGTCATATTCCATAAGCATTTGAATTGCAAATTCATCAACTTCATCTGTGAAGTAAAGTACCTCGTAGCCTTTTTCTTTAACAGCTTCAATTTGAGGCAGGAGAGCTATTTTTTGAGCGCTTTCACCGCAGGCATAATAAATGTCATTTTGTGAATCAGCCATTCTGCCTACATATTCCTTAAGTGTAGTCGGTTTATCATCGGCAGAAGTTTCAAATAAAAGTAAATCTTTAAGTCCGTCTTTCTCCATACCGTAATTTGCATATACACCGTATTTTAACTGTAAACCGAAAGTCTTAAAGAATTTTTCGTATTTTTCTCTATCGTTTTTGAGCATTTTTGTAAGCTCGTTTTTAATCTTTTTATCAATAGCTTTTGCAATGATTTTGAGCTGGTGGTCGTGCTGAAGCATTTCACGGCTGATATTAAGGCTTAAATCTGCGCTGTCAACAAGGCCTTTTACAAAGCTGAAATAGTCAGGCAAAAGGTCAGCGCACTTATCCATAATAAGTACACCGTTTGAATAAAGCTGTAAGCCTTTTTCATATTCCTTTGAATAAAAATCATATGGTGGATTTTCAGGAATGTAGAGGAGTGCGTCAAATGTAGCTTGACCCTCGGTTTTGGTGTGAATTACATGGAGTGGGTCACTGTAATCCATAAATTTTTGCTTGTAAAATTCATTGTACTCTTCAGGCTTGATTTCGCTCTTGTTCTTCCTCCAAAGCGGAACCATTGAGTTAAGCGTTTCTTCGCTTACTTCTGTGGTGTATTCACCCTCTTTGTCAGGGTTTGGAACTTGATGGCTCATTTCCATTACGATAGGGTAGCGAATATAATCTGAATATTTCTTAACAAGTTCGTTTATTGTATACTGTTCAAGATATTTTGTGTAATCTTCGTTTTCGGTATCTTCTTTTATATAAAGTGTAATTTCTGTGCCGGCATTTTCCTTTTCGCATTCTTCAATGGTGTATCCGTCTGCGCCGCTTGAAACCCATTTGTGTGCAATATCTTCGCCAAACGCTTTTGAAATCACTTCAACCTTATCGGCAACCATAAATGATGAATAAAAGCCGACGCCGAATTGACCGATTACAGAAATATCGTCAGCTTTTTCATTATCGGCATTTTCTTTTTTGAAGTTGAAAGAACCGCTTTTTGCAATAGTGCCAAGGTTGTTTTCAAGTTCTTCAGCTGTCATACCGATACCGTTATCGGTAATTTTAATTGTTCTGCTTTCTTTGTCCAAATCAATGTGAATTTTAAAATCTTCTCTTGCAAGTTTTACGCTGTCATCTGTAAGGGATTTGAAATACAGCTTGTCTATCGCATCGCTGGCATTTGAAATAAGCTCACGCAAAAATATTTCTTTGTGAGTGTAAATGGAATTTATCATCATATCAAGCAGTTTTTTAGACTCTGCTTTAAATTGCTTTTTTCTCATATTTATCACCTTTTTAATCAAATTAGCACTCTTATAACCCGAGTGCTAATTTATATTATAATCCATTTTCTTTTAATGTCAATAGGTGTTAATAATTTATTTACATAAAAAAGCCACTTCTTTTGAAGTGGCTTCAGCGTGTAGAAAAAGTCGAATTATAAATTTCTACACGCTGGTAGATTTCGAGAAAGTGAGATAAATTTCGTATTTTGTGAGCGGGAGCTGTACGACGGTACTGCCCCCGAGCAAAAGACGGAAAGCGCCAAAAATAGCTTGGACTCGATGTCCAAGCTATTTTTCAATCCCTCCGAGTGCAACAAGTTGCACCCACCTCCCTTTACAAGGGAGGCAAAAAGGTTTATTTAATTTCGACGAGGCGCGCTTTAGCCACTTTATCGACAGTCTAAAGCCACTTCTTTTGAAGTGGCTTTTAGGGTTTACTGCTTATTTAGTTTTAATAGTTTTAACTTTTGACCAAGAAGAATAAACTTTTACAGTTTTGCCGTTATACTTTGCATTTTTGTAAGTACGAATTCTTACATAATACTTCTTATTGGCTTTAAGCTTTTTAATTGTTGTCTTTGTAGTTTTTTGCTTTGAAACTGTAACCGTTTTCTTGTTTTTCTTAAACTTCTTATCAGTAGCTACTTGAATTTGATAACCTTTAATTTTACTTACCTTTTTCCAAGTTGCTTTAATTGATTTCTTGCCCTTTTTAAGTTTTGAGATAGATGCTTTTTTAAGTTTGCGGTCAACCCAAACACCGCCAACTTTTTTTGCATTTGCAGTAGGTGCGGCTGCCTTGGTTGTGCTTGTTGCAGGAGAAGCAGCTTGTGTGGTTGATGTAGTGGTTGAGGTTGCAGGTGCAGTTGAAGGAACAACCGGCTGTGAAGGATTTACAGGTGCTTTATAGTTAGGGTTTTTAGTACCGCAACCGTAAGCACAATATTCTGCATTGTTATCAAATTTGTGCGGTATTTTAGAAATTGCATTTTCACCAACTACATCGCCTGTAACAGCACAAATTACCTGAACAAGACCTTCTTCCTGGCAAGTAGCTTCCTTAACTACTTTTTCAATATGCTGGCAAGCAACTTTGCTTGATAATACTGCTTTGTATGATGCACTTGCGCTGACACCAGTAAGTTCTGGTGACCATTTGTAGTAAGTATCAACATCGTTTTTATGGCTGTGATATGCTTCAAATGGGAATTCAGGAGCTTTTGCAGCAAGTTCCTTTGCGGTTTCACCTTCAAGTGCATTAACAGTAGTTGATTTGCCGTTTACTGTAAATGTAATAGAATAAATGCTTTTTGAATCAATATCGTCTCTCTTTTCAGCATAAGCTTTAACTGTTGAGTTGTTAACATCAAAAGTGTAAATTGCAACTCTGTTAACAGATGCTAAAATGCCTTCCGGTGCTAAAGAACAATAAGGATTGTAAACGATAAGATTTTTAAGGTTTGAAAAATCTGCAAATGCATTTTTTTCAACTGTTTGTACACCTTTTTCAAGGCAAATGTTTTCAACAGCGCTGTAAGCATCACCTGACGGTGAAGTGCTTGCTGATTCATCTGATGAATTATTAACTGCGTTACCGTATACTTTTTCAAAATCATCAAACAAGCTTGCGCTTACGGTGGTTACACCTGTAATTGTGATTGTTTTTGTGTTCTTATCAAAAGTGTACTTTGAATCATCTGCGTTTGCACTTATAGCAAATACGCATGAAGTCATAGCCAACACAATTGAAAGAAAAATTGATAATGTTTTCTTCATAAGAATTTCCCCCTTAATATTTGTGCTTAATTATAGCAAATAAATATGTATTATTCAACATACATTTTGTTAAATAATTCTAAATAAAATATAAGATTTATTATTTTTTTCTGCTTTCGGCTTTAAGACGAAGCGATTTATCAAGAATTGTTTTTCTTAATCTAATAGATTTTGGTGTAACTTCCAAAAGTTCATCATCAGCCAAAAATTCCATACTCTGCTCAAGTGAAAGAGTAGTAGGTGGTACAAGCTTTAACGCTTCATCAGAACCGCTTGCACGGGTGTTTGTAACATGCTTTTTCTTACATACATTGCAAACAATGTCTTCATCCTTTGCACATTCGCCTACAATCATACCCTCATATACTTCTACACCCGGGCCTACGAAAAGGCGGCCTCTGTCTTGTGTGTTCCAAAGTCCGTAACCTGTGGTAGTACCTGTTTCGTGAACTACTATTGAACCTCTGTCTCTTGTTTCAATTTCGCCCTTGTATTCCTCATATCCTACGAAGAGTTGGTTCATAATACCGTTACCGTTTGTATCAGTCAAAAATTCTGAGCGGTAACCGATAAGACCTCTCGACGGAATTTTGATTTCAAGGTGAGTCATACCTGTTGAGCGGGTATCCATATTTTCAATTTCACCCTTGCGTGAGCAAAGCTTTTGCATTACATTGCCCACATAATCTTCAGGTACTTCAATAATTGCAAGTTCCATAGGTTCAAGTGTTCTGCCGTTTTCATCTTTTTTAAGAATAACTTGCGGGCGTGATACTTGAAATTCATAATTTTCTCTTCTCATAGTTTCAATAAGAATTGAAAGGTGAAGCTCGCCTCTGCCGGATACTTTGAAAGTGTCCATAGAATCGGTTTCTTCAACTCTCATTGATACATTGGTTTCAACTTCTTTAAAAAGTCTGTCACGAAGATTACGAGAGGTTACATATTTACCCTCTTTTCCGGCAAACGGTGAGTCATTTACCATAAAGTTCATAGAAATGGTAGGCTCGTCAATTTTTACAAACGGTAGAGGTTCAATACAGTTAGGGTCACACGCTGTTTCACCGATATTAAGGTCTGCAATACCTGCAATACATACTATATCGCCGAATTCTGCTTCGTCGCAGTCAACCCTTTTAAGTCCTTCAAATTGATAAATTTTAGAAAACTTTACATTTTCCTGTGAACCGTCTTGCCTGCAAAGTACATATGGCGAATTTACTTTTATTGTACCTCTTTCAACTCTGCCTACACCGATTCTGCCAACATAATCATCATATTCAAGTGAAGAGAAGAGAATTTGTGCCGGGCCGTCAGGGTCACCGGTAGGGGACGGTATGTATTTAAGAATTGCATCAAGAAGCGGGCGCATATCACCCTCTCTTACATCAGGGTCAAGGCTTGAATATCCGTCTTTAGCCGAAGCGTAAACAACAGGGAAGTCGATTTGGTCATCATCTGCACCGAGTTCGATAAAGAGGTCAAGCACTTCATCAATAACTTCTTTAGGTCTTGCACCGTCACGGTCAATTTTATTAACTACAACAAGAGGTGTTTTTTTAAGGCCTAACGCTTTTTTAAGAACAAAGCGGGTTTGCGGCATACAGCCCTCAAATGCGTCAACAACAAGGATTACACCGTCAACCATTGTGAGTATACGCTCAACCTCACCGCCGAAGTCAGCATGCCCCGGGGTGTCAACAATGTTTATCTTTGTATCTTTATAATGAATAGATGTGTTTTTAGAAAGAATTGTAATTCCACGCTCTTTTTCAAGGTCGTTAGAGTCCATAACTCTTTCCTGTACTGCCTCGTTATCACGGAAAATACCGCTTTGGTGTAACATTTCATCAACAAGTGTGGTTTTACCATGGTCAACATGGGCAATAATTGCAATGTTTTTTATATCTTTTCTTGTACTCAATTAAATCACCTTATTTCTATTTCTGCGTTATTTTGTAATTTTAAAGCTGTCACGCAGTGCAACGGTTCTGTTAAATACAGGCTTTTCGTCTGTTGAATCCTTATCCTTGCAGAAATATCCGTTTCTCATAAACTGATATTTAGCTCCGACTTCGCAATTGCCGAGGGCTTTTTCAACATATCCTTGGGCAATTGTAAGCGAGTCAGGATTAAGATTATCTTCAAATGAGCTTACGCCCTCTTCATCACTTGGGTTAGGAACATTGAAAAGTCTTTCATAAAGTCTGATTTCGCAAGGCACATTTTCCTTTGCCGATACCCAGTGAATTGTGCCTTTAACTTTTCTTCCGTCAGGTGAGTCACCGCCGAAAGTTTCCGGGTCATATGTTGCGTGAACACAGCATACTTCACCGTTTTCATCAAGGTCATATCCTGTGCAGGTAACATAATATGCTTTATAAAGTCTTACTTCGTTGCCAACGTAAAGACGCCTGTATTTTTTAATCGGTTCAACCATAAAGTCGTTTCTTTCGATCCAAAGTTCTTTACTGAAAGGAATGGTTCTTGAACCGTATTCAGGATGGTCAGGGTGGTATTCACATTCAATTTCTTCAATTTTTTCTTCCGGATAGTTATCAATCACAAGCTTAACAGGGTCAATTACCGCCATAGCCCTTGCAGAGTTTGCACCGAGATTATCCCTGACACAAGCTTCAAGAAGTGCGAAGTCAATAACGCTGTATGCTTTTGATACGCCTATTCTTTCACAGAAATCACGGATAGCTTCAGCAGGGTAGCCCCTTCTTCTCATACCGCTTATTGTTGCCATTCTTGGGTCGTCCCAGCCGGAAACAATATTATCCTGCACAAGCTTTAAGCACTTTCTTTTAGATGTGAGTGTATAATTAAGATTCATTCTTGCAAATTCAATTTGCCTCGGCTTTTCACCGTCAATGAGTTCATCAACAAACCAGTTGTAAAGCGGCCTGTGGTTTTCAAATTCAAGTGAGCAAAGCGAATGGGTTACACCCTCATAAGCATCTGAAAGCGGGTGTGCAAAATCGTACATAGGATATACGCACCATTTATCACCTGTTCTGTGATGATGTGCAAACATAATTCTGTAAATTATAGGATCACGCATATTGAGGTTAGGTGATGCCATATCAATCTTGGCACGAAGTACCATTTTGCCCTCTTCAAATTCGCCTTTTGTCATTCGCTCAAAAAGTTCAAGGTTTTCTTCAATGCTTCTGTCACGGTAAGGGGAATTTTTGCCCGGCTGCGTAAGTGTACCGCGGTATTCCCTCATTTGTTCAGGTGTAAGTTCGCAAACATATGCTTTTCCTTTTTTGATAAGCTTTATTGCACATTCATATAAAAAGTCAAAATAATCTGATGCGTAATACAAGTTGTCCCAATCAAAGCCGAGCCATTTAATATCTTCTTTAATAGCGTCAACATATTCGGTATCTTCTTTTGTAGGGTTGGTATCATCAAGGCGAAGATTACATACACCCTTGTATTTTTCTTTTACACCGAAGTTTATGCAAATAGCTTTTGCGTGGCCTATATGGAGATAACCGTTTGGTTCAGGCGGAAAACGGGTTTGAATTTTTGAATATTTACCGTCTGCCAAATCTTCGTCAATAAAATCATGAATGAAATTTGACGGTGCTTTTATTTCTTCGTTGTTTTCTATTTCAGCCATTATCTGTTCTCCTTGTAATATTCAAGTGCGTTATTAAGTCTTTCTTTAACTCTTTCTTCACCCAAAAGTGCAGTGATTGAAAAAAGGTCAGGTGTGTTGGTTCTTCCTGTTAGTGCAACACGGATTATTGTTGATACATCGCCTACATGGCCTTTAAAATCATCCGGATTTTTCTTGTACTCCTTAACATTAGGGGTACAGCCGCAAGGGGCGCAAATATCTTTAATTCTGTTAAACCAAGTATCCTTATCATCATCTAAATTTACAACATCAATGTATTTTTCCAAAACATCAACTGCAAGTTCGTTTGTTGCATTGCCGCAAAGTTCAAAGCAAGGTGTAAATGTTTCATCATACATATAGCTGATATATTGAGGAATGTCAGACCATTTTGCAATGTCTTTTCTCGGCTTTTTGTTTTCACGGTCAATATTAAGAATGGCAGTTGCGTACTGCTCGTCTTTTGCATAAAGATTTGCGAGTTTTTCGTTATATTCTTTAGCCCATTCGTTTGATAATTCAAAAACTTTAGCTGCCGGCATTTTGCTGATTACATTTTTAGAAATATCGGCGAGCTTTACAAAATCAAACAGTGCGCCGGAAGCACTCATCTTTTTAAGATTAAACGGGAAGTCAAATAAGCTTGTGTCTTGATTTGCTCTTCTCCAATCTTCAAAATTAGAGTTTAAAATAGTCATCATATATTCGTTAACCGAATCGGCAGGGTAGCCGACTTCTGAATAATATGAAACCGCAGCTTCAGGGTCTTTCCTCTTTGAAAGCTTGCGCTTGCCGCCGTTTTCTTCTTTCATAATCGGCGCAACATGCGCATATTTTACCGGCTTAAATCCAAGTACCTTGAAAAGCTGAAGATGAAGCGGAACGGAAGCAATCCATTCATCACCTCGTGTTACATGTGTTGTTCGCATTAAATGGTCATCAATTGCGTGGGCAAAATGATATGTCGGTATACCATCCGTTTTAAGAAGTACAACATCAATTACATTTTCAGGCATTTCAATTTTGCCTTTAATCATATCGTCAAAATAGCATTTCTTTTCAATGTCACCCGGCGATTTTAATCTTAAAGTCCAAGGTAAACCCTTTTCAATATTTTCTTTGATTTGCTCAAATGTAAGGTTGCGGCATTTAGCATACTTGCCGTAGTATCCCTTAATATCTTCACCCTCTTGCTGCTGCCTGATTTCCTCTATTTCATCGGCAGAGCAAAAGCAAGGATATGCAAGCCCCTGCTTAACAAGATTTTTTGCATATGTTTGATAAATATCTTTTCTTGCACTTTGGTAATAAGGGCCGTAATTGCCTGTTTCGGTTTCTTCGCCGATTACACCCTCATCTGCTTTTACTCCGTAAACCTCAAGGCCTTTGAGCATAGCGTCAACTGCACCGTCAACTTTTCTTTTTTGGTCGGTATCTTCAACTCGTACAAAAAATACGCCGTCTGTATTTCTAGCTGTGAGATATGAAGCAAAGCAGGTGTAAAGATTACCGAAATGCAGATAACCGGTCGGGCTTGGTGCAAACCTTGTAACGCGTGCGCCGTCTTTAAGCTGTCGCGGGGGGTATTTTTCTTCGTAATATTCAGGTGTCTTGTCTATGTTTGGAAAAAGTAAATTTGCAAGTTCGTCAAAATTCATCGTTTTTTCACCCTTATGTATAAAATTCCATTATAAAATTACATAATATTATTACATAAATTATTAAAATATTCAATATAAAATTATATATTTTTTATTAAATAGAATATTATTATTGAAAATAAACATATTATGTGCTAAATTAAAATATAATCTATATAATTTAATAAATTTTCGGAGTTTAAAATGGGTAAAAGAATAGCACTTTGGGATAATCTGAAATTATTTTTAATTTTTTTGGTTGTGCTTGGCCATTTGACCTTGCAATATTTTTGTTCAAGCCAAATGTTTTGTACTGTGACTATGGTAATTTATACTTTTCATATGCCTGCATTTGTGTTTATAAGCGGCCTTTTTTCAAAAAAAGCTATTAACGGTGAAACACCGCCTGTTAAGCGTTCATTTTCGTTTATAGCGGTTTATTTATTTGTAAGAGTATTAAATTATTTATCAAATATTATTTTTGGCGTTCATTCTTATTTTAGTATTTTTTCATCTAAAGATATACCGTGGTATATGATGGCTATGGCTTTATGGTATATGATAACTTGGGCAGTCAGAAAAATTGATGCCAAGTATGTGCTTGTTACAAGCATAGTTATGGGTTGTTTTATAGGGTATATGAGCGGGGATGCAGACTTTTTATGTATTATGCGTTTAATAACTTTCTTCCCGTTTTTCTATATAGGTTATTTGCTTGATTTGCATGATGTAAACAAAATAACTTCAACTAAAAAAGCTAAAATATTTTCCGCTGCTTTTTTTATCGCTTTTGTTATTATAGTGACAGTAACTATTGATAAAACAAAAGAGCTTTTCCCGCTTTTAAGCGGCAGAAGAAGATTTTTTGCACTTGAAGATAATATTGAAGATTATGGTTGTCTTCTTCGCCTGGCATATTATGTGATAGTATCATTACTTATTTTTTCTATTATATCTCTTTGCCCGAGAAAAGAATTTAAGTTTACGGCGGCAGGTAAAAAGACACTTCAAATTTATGTTTATCACCGTCCGCTTTTATATATAATGAAAAATGCAGGGCTTTTTTATCTTGTTAAGCAAGTAGGTGCAGGCTGGGAATGGATTGCCATTGCAATTGTGTTGCTTCTAACCGCATTATTATGCTTTGATTTTTGGCGAAAGCCGCTTGATTTTATTATGAATCCAAAATTGAAAGGAGAAAAATATGCAACTGCCAAATGACCCGGTAATGCTTATGAGCGTGATAAATCTTAAACTTCGTGATTTTTATTCAAATCTTGATGCTTTGTGCGCTGATATGAATATTGATAAAGAGGAATTGTGTGAAAAGCTCGCTTTTGCAGGGTTTAAATATGACGAAAAACAAAATATGTTCTTTTAATGAAATCAGCCATAATTTTATTGTGGCTGAATTTTTTTGCAAAAAAGTGTTGACATTTAGAAATTTATGTGTATAATGAGAATTGTAATCAATACAAATTAACAATGATTACAATGTGCTTGAAAGGAAGTGAGTATTTGCAAACTAAAGAAATTACAGAGCTTTTTAAACAAAAAGGTATTAAAGCCACTGCACAAAGAATCGCGGTTTATAAATATCTTTATGAAAACAGAATTCATCCTGATGTTGATACTGTTTATAAAAATTTGGTTGAGGATAATCCGTCTTTTTCAAAAACTACTGTTTACAATTGTTTGCAGACGCTTGCTGATTGCGGGCTTATAATTCCGGTTATGATTGAAAGCGAGAAAATCAGATATGACGCAAACCCGAATTTTCATTCGCATTTTAAATGCAGATGTTGCGGCGGAATATTTGATTTTACCTGCAAAGTAAATGATATTGAGGGATTAGACGGCTTTGATGTAGAGCATAGGGATGTATATTTCAGCGGAATATGCAAAAATTGTAAAAGTAAAAATTAAAAATTTTAAATTTAAAGGAGTAATTTATTATGGCAAAGAAGTATTATTGTCCGGTATGCGGATACGAAAGTGATGAACCTATTGATGTTTGCCCGGTTTGCGGTGCAAAAATGGCAGTCAGAGAAGAGGGTGAAACCTCATGGGCTGCTGAGCATAAGGTAGGTATTATTGATGGTGTAAGCGAAGAAATCGTACAGGGCCTTCGTGAAAACTTCCAGGGTGAATGCACAGAAGTAGGTATGTATCTTGCAATGGCAAGAGTTGCACACAGAGAGGGATACCCTGAAATCGGTCTTTATTGGGAAAAGGCAGCTTATGAAGAAGCTGACCATGCATCAAGATTTGCAGAAATGCTTGGTGAAGTTGTAACAGATTCAACAAAGAAAAATCTTGAAATGAGAGCAGCAGCAGAAAACGGTGCAACTCTCGGTAAAACACAGCTTGCAAAGCTTGCTAAAGAACAGGGTCTTGATGCAATCCACGATGCTGTACATGAAATGGCAAGGGACGAAGCAAGACACGGTAAAGCATTTGAGGGCCTTCTTAAAAGATATTTCGCATAAGAAAAGAATAAAAAGCGGACGCAAGTCCGCTTTTTTGTTTGTGCTTCGTCCCTTGCCACGAGGCTCCAAATTCATAATGAATTTGGGAGAGACAGTCCGGGGGACTGTTTCGTAGCGAGTGATAACGGAGAAAGCAAGACACGGTAAGGCATTTGAAGGCCTTCTTAAAAGATATTTCGCATAAGAAAAGAATAAAAAGCGGACGCAAGTCCGCTTTTTTGTTTGTGCTTCGTTCGTTGCTATTAAATAGCGTAATGAGTAAAAGTGTACCAAAACAGACTTGTGTCTAATATAATGTGCGTTTTTGTCAAGAAAAATGGTGAAATTTTGTGTAATCGGTATAATTATTACAAAAAGGTTACAAATTTGTTGTAAAATATTGCTATAGATTACAAAATGTAATTTATGATAGAATGTCTCCGTTGCTTACAAAAGGAGGCGTTATATTGGCAAAAATACTGAAAAATGGTATTCTTTCAGTTATTATGACGATGGTTATATTAACTCTTTCACCACTTACAGCATTTTCACAAGAATACGAACCAAGACTTACAGCTCCGCAAGGCGAGCCGTATTACACAAGCAAATTAAATGTATATTCACAAACAGGATACGGTATGCCAAACTGTGTCGCATACGCTTACGGCAGGCTATATGAACTAAACGGTGAAGCACCGAAGCTTAACCGAGGTGATGCAGGCCAATGGTGGTTTATGAATAAGAAAAATAATTATTATGACTATGGCAATGAAGCAAAATTGGGTGCGGTTGCCTGCTGGTCAAACCATGTGGCAATTGTAGAAAAAATAAATGATGACGAAAGTGTGACAATATCCGAGTCACATTGGGGCGGGAATTATTTTAATACTAAAACATATTATAATATAAATTCGCACTACGGTCAGCAGTTTTACGGATACATATATGCATATAATAATGATGACGCTGACGCAGAAGAAACTGCCGAATTATATGATTTTCAAGATAACGGTCATTTTAAACCGCAGGAAAAAACAGCGTTTACCGCACTTGAATTTAAACAGAGCGATAATGTAATAATGAATCCGCAAAATAACTTTATAATTAACAGCGATAATATGTAAAAACACGGATATGAACCAAGTTCATATCCGTGTTTTAGCGTGTAGAAAAAGTCAAATTATAAATTTCTACACGCTGACAGACTTCGAGAAAGTGAGATAAATTTTGTATTTTGCGAGTGGGAGCTGTACGATGGTACTGCCCCCGAGCAAAAGACAAAAAGCGCCAAAAAAGGCTTGGACTCGATGTCCAAGCCTTTTTTCACAATCCCTCCGAGTGCAACAAGTTGCACCCACCGTCTCACCTGTCGGTTCGGTCGGTGCTTCTGCACTTTGTGCAGAGGTCTCCACCGGAGACCCGCACCCTTTGCAAGGGAGGCAAAAAGGTTTATTTATTTTATTCGGCGCGCTTTAGCCACTTTATCGACAGTCTAAAATTATTCTTCCCATTTCATAATGGTTTTGCCAAAAGATTTTTGCGTATCTTTTTCAAAAGCGTTTTTTATATCGGTTGTAGTACGAACTGTGTTAACAGAGCTGATAAGATTACCGAGATAATCAATTATTTCAGGATGCTTTTTGTACATTTCGACTGTTTTTGCAAAGTCTTTAACACCGCTTCTTGATGAGCCGAATACGCGAAGCCCTTTTTCAAGAATCATTCTTGTGTTAATAGGAACAGGATATTCGCTTACGCCTAAAATTGAAATTGTGCCTTCAGGTTTAATAAGGCCGATGATTTGCTCAATTGCAATCGGACTTCCGTTTCCGCCTACACATTCAAATGCGTGGTCGGTTGTAAAACCGTCGGGTACTTCATTAACAAGATGTGTTTCATCCGCAAATGTGAAATCGGCAAGCTTGTTTGCGTCTGTGCCGAATACAACGATTTTTGATTTAGGAAAATGATATTTTAAAAATAACGATGTGATGTAACCGAGATTACCGTCACCCCATACAGAAACAGTATCTCTTCTGTTATGAGCGATTTTATCAAATCTTGAAATTGCGTGTACGGAAACTGAAACAATTTCTGTAAATGCGGCAACAGTCATATCAATATCATCTGGAAGCTTAACAAGCCTTTTAGGCGATATTTCAACAAATTCCTGCAAAAAGCCATCCATTGATGAACCGCAGAACTTTGAAGAACGAAGGTAGTTTTCTGCAATGTAGTCATCTGTTTCAACGGGTGCGTTAGGCACCATTACAACCTTATCTCCCGGCTTGAATGTATTTGTCGGGTCAAAAAATACTTCGCCGACGCCTTCGTGAATTAAAGCCATAGGTAATTTTTCGGCAAGTACCTTTGCATCACGGGTGCCGAGGTAATATCTCATATCGGCATTGCAGATAGATAAATAAGTTGGTCTGACTATTGCGTTTTCACCAAAAAGCTCAATATCTTCAAATGCAATTTCAAATCTTCTCGGTGCAACAAGTCTGTAAATTGTGTTAATCATCGCTTTCGTCCTCCAACAAAGACTTGGCTACCTTAAGGTCATAAGGATAGGTTATTTTCATATTATAAGTTTCGCCTTGAACAAGGGCAACTTTTTCACCTTTGATTACAAAAATCTTTGCGGCGTCAGTCAAAATGTCCTTTTCGTCAGCCGTAAGTGAATTATAAATATTTTTGAGCTTAAGAGCGTTGAATGACTGCGGTGTTTGGCCCTGATACATTTTGCTTCTGTCAGGAATTGAGCTGATGATTTCATTGTCGGCAGATTCAACAATAGTGTCGGTAGCAGGTACAACTGTGTCGCATGCACCATACTGCTTTGCAAATTCAATGTTTTCTTCAATAATTCTGTTTGTAACAAAAGGTCGTACACTGTCGTGAGTTACAATTATTGTATCATCATTGAGGTTGCCCTCACTTTCGATAAATTTAATTGCATTCATAATAGTTTCATTTCTCGTGTCGCCGCCTTCAATTACAGCTATTTTGTTGCTTGCAGGAGCAATATGCTTATCAATAAGATTTTTGGTATGCTCAACCCATTGCTTTGGGCAAAGAACAATTATTTTTTCAAATTGAGGTACAGCAAAGAACTTTTCAATTGTGTATACAATAATAGGCTTGTCTTTAACTGTAAGATACTGCTTCGGCTTGTCACCGCCCATTCTTGAGCCGATACCGCCTGCTAATATTACTGCGTAAACCATAAATTTTAACTCCTTTTATATTTCATAATTATATTATATATCTAAATTTTTTAAAATCAAGTCTGCAACTCGTTTGCTTGATTTACCGTCAAGGTCATCAAAAAACTTGTTTTTAAATCCGTTGACTTTTTCACTTTCAAAATCTTTTGCGTTAATGCAATTGATAAGTTCATTTTCGCTAAAAACAATTTTGCCGGGAACAAAACCTTCAAAATCGTAATAAAAATCCCTGCTTGCAATGTAATCATATAAATCAAATGCATAAAACATCATAGGAATATTGAGAAGCGAAGCTTCAAATATAACACTTGAATAATCTGTTACAAGCAAATCGGTAACAAATAAAAGGTCGTTTAGCTCGTCATCTTCACTCATATCTATAATTACATCACTGTATTGATTAGGTATTTCAAATCTTTCTTTGCAAAACGGATGAAGCTTAATTAAAATTGCATATTCGCCGCCTAATCCCTCGTATGCTTTTTCAATATCAAATGCATCAATAGGGTAAAACGCACTCATTTGCCCATTGCCTCTGAAAGTAGGGGCAAAAAGTAATATTTTTTTATTTTTAAGTTGTGGGTACCTTTCATAAAATGATGTGCGAACTTTATTTGCGTATTCTTCATCCATAAATATATCGGTTCTCGGAATACCTGTTGCTACAACATTTTCATCACTTAAACCAAAGCCCTCTGCATAGTGCTTTGCAATTTCTTGTGAACTTACTATTGCATAGTCATACATTCTGTGGTTAGGGTCGGTTTGCTTTGGACCGCCCTTTTTGCCCAGGCGGGTAAAGCCGAAAGTTTTAAATGCGCCGCAAGCGTGCCATAATTGGAAAAGTTTTACATCCTCACGCTTGGTAACCAAGTTCAGCAACCTGAAATAATCATCAACTATTACAACTTTAGATGTTGCATAAAGTTTAAGAAATTTAATTACATTTTTTATTCTTCTGTGGCCTGCCGGGTCTGAAAACATAAGAAATTTAAACTCAATATCTTTGCGGTCTTTAATTAAATTGTAAACATATTCGGGGTTGCCGCCTATTTCATCTCTTCTGCCGGACATAAATGCAATTTGATTTTTAACAATAGGTTTTTTTGATAGGAATTTATAATAAATTCTGGCAAGTTCGTAAATCGGCCTGCGTATGTTTTCAAAAAATAAATCTCTTTTAAAACTTGTTTTCATAAAAGATGAAACATTAACTTTAATTTGAACAAATATATTTTTTGCAAGCGAGTCGATTGAATGCGTTTTTCTTCTCGGTAAAATATCTAATGCGGCTAAAAATCCATCAATAATAAAGTAAGGGAGCAAAACAATGCTTAAAACAATTCTTAAGATAAAGAAAATAAATCTTATAAGAGGAATAATGACTACACTTTTTTTAATAAAGCTCTCATTATATTTATTTTCCGGTATTTGATGAATAATAAATTGATTGTTTTCGCAGTCAAAATCAAAAGAATAAGAGTTTTTTGACTTCTTTCTGTCATTATCAAATTCGCTTTCATCTGAAAATACGGTTACACCGTCAAAACATTCATATTCAATATATTTTTCATCAAGTTCAATATTGCTGTTTTCAGTTAAAACATTGGTGGAAACAGTGAACGGTATGCCGATAACTTCATTATCACCGTAATAAAAATCAATTCTGACTTTTATATCATCGTTGCAATTGTAATTATAATATATTTCATCAAGAAAAAATGAATATGTACAAACAATTATGCAGGAATCACTTTGCTTTTGCCTAAAATAGTTGGTTACGAGAAACGGCAAGCGTCTTGTTTTTCCGTTACATTCAAATATTATTTTTGCTTTTGGTGATGTAACATCAATATCAAACGGACAACTGATTGAAACAGAAAGGTTAAGTTTGTTTTTTTCAATATTCATTTTGTTGATTATCATTTTGCAATCAAACATTCTTTTCTAATAACTCCTTTGTAAATTCAACAACATTTTTTGTAGCCCGGCCCGTCTTTTCTCCAAAATATCTTTGCCTAAATGGTTTAACAAGCTCTTTTTTATAATCGTTGCAATTGATTGAATCAATCATTTCTTCGGTGTTTAAAACAATTTTGCCCGGAACAAAAGTTGAAAAGTTGCAATAAAAATCTCTGTCACGGCTGTATTCATTAAGGTCAAATGCATAAAACAGCATAGGTACATCTACTATTGAAGCTTCAAAAATAACACTTGAATAATCTGTTACAAGCAAATCAGTAACAAATAATAAATCGTTGATGTCATACTCTGATGTGAAATCAATAAGCCTGCTTTTATATTTATCACTGCAATTCGGGCGTTCTTGAAGATAAGGGTGCATTTTAACCGCAATTACCCAATCTTCCCCGATTGAATCGAAAATTTTATCTGCTTCAAACTTTTCAATAGGGTAGGAGCAGTTGCCCATACCGCCACCGCGAAATGTCGGCGCAAAAAGAAGTATTTTTTTGCCTTTAAGTTCAGGATTATCTTTATAAAAGTTTTTAACAAATCTTTTTTTGTAACTTTCGTTTTCAAGCACGTCACAGCGCGGTGAACCAAGCGGTATAACCTTTTCCATAGCTACACCGAAGCCTTCGGCATAATACGGAATAACCTCATTTGAACTTACAATAACATAATCATATTGCCTGTGGTTCGGCGAGCTTTGGCGAAGATAACTGTCACGCCCAAGCCTTGAAAAGCCAAAAGTTTTAAACGCACCGCACGCGTGCCAAAGCTGAATGAGTTTAACATCATCTTTCTTTTTTATATAAGAAAGGAAGTGATAGTAATCATCAACAAATACTACCGAACTTGTAGCATAAAGCTTGAAAAATTTGAATAGGTTAGGCAAATTATCTTTAAGTCCGCCTTTTTTGCAAAGTACCGTTATATCAACATTATCAAGCTTAGTCATTTCAAAAAATACAGCTTTAATGTTGCCTGTCAGCCTGTCAGCCCTGTTAGATAAAAATGTCACCTTATTTGGCTGAACTTTCATTCTTCTGTATGGTAAAAAAAGAACTGACATCAAAAGCGTGAATATCATTTTCGATTTTTCTCTTCTGCTGCTTGAAAAAAAGCGCATCAAAGCACGTTTCTTTTTTATAGGAATAGTCAATTCGTTTTCCGGCTTAACTATTATGTTTTCCCCGTTTCCGTCACTGAAAAGAAAATCAACTTTAACATTTTTACTGCTGTTATCATTATAAAATAAAAACGGTGTGTCGAATATACCGATAGCAACAGCCTTGTTGTCACTGCAGGATTTTAAATCCATCGGTAAAATTCTGTTATCGCTTTCACTGTAAAAGCAAGCTGAAATTCGCGGATAGTAAAGCTTTTGGTTTCCCTCAAGCTCTATCGTGAGTTCAACATAATTGTTCGTCACATTCAAATTGACTATGTTAACTTTATAGTCACCCATATAATACCCTCATATAATACCCAAATAATCACCGTAATTGCCGATAGGCACAATATTACAGTTTAATAGTTATATAATATCACAATAATCAAAACTTGTCTATACTGATAATATTATAAATATTGTAATTTTATTACATATATAAAAAACAAAACCGTCTTAATGACGGTTTTGTTCAGTAAATATCTCTTGATATATCGTTTCGTATTCTTTCGCTGTTTTTCTTAAGCGTGTTCAGCACTTTTACAAATGTGCAAAATTCATCATCACTTAAATTGCTTGCCAAATCATAGAAAAAATGGGCGATTTCTTTTGAGCATGCCTCGTTAATCATTTTTGCTTTTTGAGTAGGTACGACTTTTTTTAACCTTGCATCTATAATAACGCTCTTTCGTTCAATAAGTCCCTCTTTTTCAAGTTCTTTAAGAATAGTTGAAACTGTGGAGCGGCTTAAGTCGAATTCACGCTCAATATCCCTTTGAAAGATATTTTTATCTTCGTTTTCACAAAGGTATGATATTATGTATCCGTTAGATGCGCCAAAGGCATTTGAATATATTTTCTTTTGAAGCTCTGTTCTGCGATGATTATAAAAATTGGCTACCGCAGTTAAGTTTGAGCCGATTTGGTTAACATTAAATTCGTCCATTTCTTTCCTCCCGAATCCTAACGCAGATATTTTAATACAAAATAATTTTTATATCAATAGGCTAATTATAAACTTTTGCTAAAATATAGAAAAGTTATTAAATTTTTTTATTCGCGTTGACAATTATACTGTTTGTTGATATACTTATTGAGTAGAAATATGTCGATTTATTTTGAAGGTGTAAATTATGAATAAAAATAAAGTTCATGTAAAAATAGGCGGTGCAAGTTATACAATCGTAACTGAAGATGAAGCCGAATATGTTGAAACTCTTGCTGATGAAATCAGCGAAAATATGAGGGCTATCATCAATTCAAATCCATCTCTTTCTATGACTCAGGCGGCTGTTCTTGTCGCCCTTGATAATGCTGATGCAAGCAAAAAAGCTACTGCTTCAGCTGATAATCTTCGCGCGCAGATTAAAGACTATCTTGAAGACAGCGCAAGAGCAAGAATGGAAGTTGATGTTGCAAGGCGTGAAGTGGAGCGCCTCAACCGCGAAATCAGCGAATTAAGGGAAAAACTTGCAAACAAATAATTTTGAATGAGAGATAATATGAAATTTGAAATTTTGGCTCCTGCGGGAAGTATGGAGTCGCTTATTGCCGGTGTGCGTAGCGGTGCAAATGCGGTTTATCTTGGAGGTAAATCGTTTAACGCCAGACGCAATGCCGGCAATTTTGATAATGAGGAACTGAAAAAAGCAGTTGAATATTGCCACTGCCGTGATGTTAAAGTTTATTTGACGCTTAATATTCTTGTTCGTGATGATGAGATGAGAGAGGCTTATGATACTGTAAAAGACGCGCTTTTATGCGGTGTTGATGCTTTCATCGTTCAGGATATAGGCGTTGCAAAAATGATTAGGGAGCATTTTCCGAGCGCAAGGCTGCACGGTTCAACTCAAATGACGGTGATGACGCCGAGCGGCGCAAAGGCGGTTAAAGATATGGGCTTTTCCCGTGTTGTATTGCCAAGAGAAATGAGCTTAAAAGAAATTAAAGAAATAAGGGAAAGTACCGATTTGGAACTTGAACTTTTTGTTCACGGGGCACTTTGTATGTCTGTATCCGGGCAGTGCTATCTTTCTTCAATGATTGGTTCAAGAAGCGGAAACAGGGGACTTTGCGCCCAACCGTGCCGCTTGCCTTTTACAGCCGGCGGTGATACTGCCTGTGCACTTTCATTAAAAGATTTGAGTTTAATATCACAGCTTGATAAGCTTGAGGGAATAACAAGCCTCAAAATAGAGGGCAGAATGAAACGCCCTGAATATGTATCAATGGCAGTCAGCGCAGTGAAGAAAGCAATTGACGGTAATTATTCGCCAAGTGATGAATTTATGCTTAGAAGCGTATTTTCAAGAAGCGGATTTACAGACGGATATTTGAATTCAAAGCTTGGTAAAAATATGTTTGGCACAAGGCAAAAGGAAGATGTGGTTGCCACTACAAATGATGTGCTTAAAGAAATTGCTAAAAATTATGAAAAGGAAACTGCGCTTATCGGTGTTGATATTGATTTTGTATGTAAAGAAAATCAAAATGCGGTTTTGACTGTAAAAACCAATAAAAAAGAAGTAAAAGCAGTAGGTGAAATTCCTGAAAAGGCAATTAACAAGCCTATGAATACAGCTACGGTAAGCGAAAGGCTTTCAAAATTCGGCGGTACGCAATATTATGTGAAAAATATAAATGTCACCCTTGATGACGGGCTTATTATGCCGGCTTCTAAAATTAACGAAATGAGAAGAACGGCAATTCAAAAGCTTAATGAGCAGGAAAAAATAAAGCTTAGATACAAAGCTTATGATGTGGCGTATCCAAAATTTGAAAAAAATGATGTGCCATATGCCACAGCTTCATTTGCAAATGCAAGCCAAATACCCGATAATCATCCTTTTAAAAGAGTGTTTATCCCTATAAATTCAAGCCTTGAAGATTTTGTTGATAATCGCGCCGGTGTTGTCTTGCCGAGGGGGCTTTTCGGAATTGAAAATGAAATCAAGGCTAAACTTGAAAAGCTGAAAAAAGCAGGGGTTAGCAAAGCACTTTGCGGCAATATAGGCTCATACGCTCTTTGCAAAAATATGGGATTTGAAGTTTACGGTGATTTCGGACTTAATGTTTTTAATTGCGTTTCGGCAAACCAAATTGAACATCCTATTTTATCATTCGAGCTTACGCAAGCGCAAATAAACAGTATTAAAGCAGAGGATACCGGTATGATTGTTTATGGCTATTTGCCGCTGATGCTTACAAGAAATTGCCCGATTAAAAATGATATTGGCTGCATTAAATGTAATAAGCACGGAAAGCTTACTGACAGAAAAGGTATGGAATTTCCTGTTATATGCAGTGATTTTCCTTGTGTTGAAATGCTTAATTGTTATCCGCTTTATATGCTTGACAGAATTAAAGAAGTGAAAACGGATTTTGTTCATTTCTATTTTTCAATTGAAAGTCAAAAGCAGGTTGAAAATGTTATATCGCTTTATGAGCAGGGGGCAAAGCCTGACTTTAAATATACAAGGGGACTTTATCAAAGGGGTACATTATAATGATTATTTTAGCGTCAAAATCACCGAGAAGAAAAGAACTTTTATCTTTTATAACAGATGATTTTAAAGTTGACAGCGCAGATGTTGACGAAACATTGCCTCAAAATATAAAGCCTGATAAGGCAGTTGAATATTTATCAAAAATCAAAGCAGAACCTTTCAGAAGCAGTGATAATATTGTTATCGGTGCAGATACGGTGGTTGCAATCGGCGATAAAATTTTAGGCAAGCCGAAAGATAAACACGACGCTTTTTTAATGCTTAAAAGTTTAAGCGGAAAAGAACACAGTGTTTTTACCGGAGTAACGATAATTAAAAATGATAAAACCGAAACTTTCAGCGTTCAAACAAAAGTTAAATTTTTTGAACTTTCGGATGATGAAATCAATAAATATATTTCAACAAACGAGCCTTTTGATAAAGCCGGCGCATACGGTATTCAGGGTAAAGGCTCACTTCTTGTTAAAAAAATTGACGGTGATTACTTCAATGTTGTCGGTTTGCCGATAAGCATTTTGGCAAGGAAGTTGGAAAATTTTTACAATTAGTTGTTAAAAAAGTAAATAATTGTCTAAAATAAACTTGAAAAAAGAAAAAAACTGTGTTATCCTATATGTTGAGGGACAGACTGCTATTTTACTCACTGTAATATATATCGGTACAGTGAGCATAAGTTTTTGGCAGCTATCGCCCAAATATACACGATAGGCAGTTTAAATGTCTATTAAACGGAAGGAGATTGTTATGGCAGCAGATTTACATTGTCATACAAAACTCAGCGACGGATCTGTTGGTATAGAAGACCTTATTGTTATAGCTCAAAAGAGCGGTATTGAAACTATTGCCATAACAGACCACGATTGCCTTGCAGGTACTGTAAGAGGGCAGGTTATCGGTAAACGTTACGGTGTTAATGTTATTCCGGGCGTTGAACTTTCGGCTTTTGATAATGAAGCAGGTAAAAAAGTTCACATTCTTTGTTACCTTGCAGATACACCTGACAGACTTGAAGGCTTGTGTAAGCGCACTTCAGTTGCACGCAAAAGAGCCGGCCAAATAATGATGCTTAAAGTTGCGGCAAGATTCCCGATTTCAACCGAATTTATCATCGGTCACGCTTCGGGTTCTACAAATCTTTTTAAGCAACATATTATGCACGCACTTATGGATGCCGGATATACCGATAAAATTTTCGGTGACCTTTATTATGCTCTGTTTTCACCGGACAGTGAAACTAACCTTTTGGCTCCTACAAAATATCCTGATGTCAAAGAAGTTATTGATGAAATTCACGGTGCCGGCGGCATCGCTGTTCTTGCTCATCCGGCATTTCTTAATAATTATGATGAAATTGAGAATTATATAGAAATGGGACTTGACGGAATAGAAGTTTGGCATCCATCAGCAACCGATGCCGATGTTGAAATGTTTGCAGGTATATGCAAAAAGCATAAGCTTCTTATGACCGGAGGTTCAGACTTTCACGGTATTTACGGCAGTTCAACCGTTACACTCGGTTCCTGCACCACACCTGATGAGCAGCTTGATAAACTTATGGGATATAAAGCCAAGAGAAAGAGGGCTCAACGCAAGGCTGAAAAGGAAGCACTTGCAAATGCGCAAAAAATTTGATTTTGTATGACGGCAGATTTTGCCAAAGCAATCCTCCAACAATGTTGGGGGATATTTTTTGCATAAAAAGAGCGGATGCCTAACCAAATAGGCATCCGCTTTTCTCATATTTTGCTATATATTATTTTGTTTTAGACGGAACGAAATCAAAACTTGATGCATTGTAACCGAAGTATTTTTCAACCATAGGTGTGAATTCGTCTTTATCGTTATAATCAGGGCTTTTAAGTTCATAGATTGCTTCATTCCAGTTGTCAACAACCCAGTCACCTTTCTTAAACATAAATGCATATGATGTTTCGCCGAGAGAACCGTTTAATACCTGATAGCTTTCTGCTGTGTCAAGCGGAGAAAAGCTGAATTCATCGGTTACTACTGCGTCAACACTGCCTTTATCAAGAGCAGCAAGCGCATCTTTAACGGTTGGATAAACAATATTCTTATTATTGTTTTTAATTGTTGCATTTTTATCAAGAGCGGCTTTTGCAGTATCAGTAACTACTGCAAGCTTTTTTCCTGTAAGGTCACTGTAATCAGAAATGTTATTGCCTGATTTTGTAACAGTGATAATTTTATTTGTAATAATGTCATCCGTAAAGCTGAAATCTTCATTAACAGATCCTACATTTTTCTGCACTGCACCTATCATAGTGTATGCAATGTATTCAGTACCCTTTTTATCGGTATAAGCTATATCGTCGCCTACTTTATAATCTTTATCGACTTTTACGAATTTGTAATTTTTTGTATCGTTTTTAACATTATCATAAATTTTTTCAAATAAATCTACATCAAAGCCTGTAAGCCTTCCGTTTTTATCTTTATAGAGAAACGGTTCAACCTCTTCGGTATAAGCTATAAGCATTGTTTTGTCTGTAATTTCATCCGCCTCACCGCTTTTTGAGCAACCGGCAAATACACAGCCGATAACGGCAATGCATAATAAAAATGCAAAAATTTTTTTTATGTTTTTCTTTGTGTTAACCATAATAATTAAACCTTTCTGCCTAAACAGATTTACTTTTTATAAGCTATATTCAATTTTATAATATTAACTGTATAAAGTCAATAGAAAAAATATTTATTGATGCTAAAGTTATTTTGCAGGTGTGATTGACAAATCAAAATTATAAGAGTAAAATGACCTTTGGAAATTATATTTAATTTATTTAAGAGGATAATAATATGCTTACATTAGATAGAGTATACAAAGCAAAAAGGGTTTTATCAGAAGTTGTAAGGAAAACTGATATGATTCGTGCTAAAAACATCAGTTCGCAATGTGATGTTTATTTAAAAACGGAAAATTTACAGGTTACGGGTTCATTTAAAGTAAGAGGTTCGTATTTTAAAATAAGCCAGCTTTCAGATGAAGAAAAGGCAAAAGGTGTAATTGCATGCTCTGCCGGTAATCATGCACAGGGTGTGGCACTTGCAGCTACTAAAAACGGAATTAAATCACTTATCTGCTTGCCTGACGGTGCGCCAATCAGTAAGGTTGAAGCTACAAAGCGTTACGGTGCAGATGTTTGCCTTGTAAAAGGTGTTTATGATGATGCTTATAACAAAGCTATCGAACTTCAAAAAGAAAAGGGTTATACATTTATTCACCCTTTTAATGACCCTGATGTAATTGCAGGCCAAGGTACAATTGGCCTTGAAATTCTTGAGCAACTTCCTGATGTTGACGCAGTAGTTGTGCCAATCGGCGGCGGCGGACTTATCGCAGGCGTTGCATATACTATTAAGCAAATCAATCCTAATTGCAAGGTTTACGGTATTCAGGCGGCAGGTGCTGCGTCTATGCAAAAGAGCATTGGCGACGGTAAAATTGAAACACTTGAAAGCGTGCAAACTATTGCAGACGGAATTGCAGTTAAAACTCCGGGTACTAATACTTATGAACTTGTAAGCAAGTATGTTGACGGTATTTATACAGTCAGCGATGATGAAATTGCACTTGCTATTCTTACACTTATGGAGCAGCAAAAACTTGTTTCGGAAGGCGCAGGCGCTGTTCCTGTTGCCGCTGTGATGAACGGCAAAATTCCTGACATTGAAGGTAAGAAAGTATGCTGTGTTGTATCAGGCGGTAACATTGATGTTACTATTCTTTCAAGAGTAATTGAAAGAGGACTTAAAATGGGCGGCAGAAGTGCATATATCACAATTGCACTTTCGGACAAGCCGGGCCAACTCCTCGGCGTAAGCAAGGTTGTTGCCGAAAACGGAGCAAATGTTGTTTCCGTTAATTATGACAGTACAGACCTTGATATGAATATTACCGATTGCTATCTTAAAATCGGTATTGAAACAAGAAACTATCAACATATAGTTCAAATCAAAAATGCACTTAAAGAAGCAGGCTTTGAAGTCTGCGACTGATGATAGGAGGAATATATTATGGAATATGTATCAACAAATAATGCACCGGGTGCAATCGGCCCTTATTCACAGGCAGTAAAGGCAAATGGTTTGCTTTTCACTTCAGGTCAAATTGCAATTAACCCTGAAACAAACATGGTAGAAGCAAAAACTATTGAAGAGCAAACACATCAGGTTTGCAAAAACCTTAAAGCAGTTGTTGAAGCAGCAGGAACTTCAATGGAAAAGGTAGTTAAAACAGTTTGCTTCCTTGCAGATATTAACGATTTTGCAAAATTTAATGAAATTTACGGCACTTATTTCACTTCAAAGCCTGCTCGTTCATGCGTTGCAGTTAAGGATTTGCCTAAAGGTGTTCTTTGCGAAGTTGAAGTTATCGCTGAATTATAATTTTTAAAATTCAACAGCCATCGGATTTTCCGATGGCTGTTTTTCTGTATTATATTGATTTTATTATTTCTTTCATAAATGCGGAAAATTCTTTTTCAACCTTTTTGCCTGTTTCCATAACTTCAATGTGGGTTAAAGGTTTGTCAAGTATTCCGGCAGCCATATTTGTCATACACGATATGCCCAAAACTTTCATTCCGGCGTGATTTGCGCATACAACTTCGGGTACTGTTGACATTCCGACTGCGTCTGCACCGGCAGTTCGTAAAAATCTGATTTCGGCAGGAGTTTCAAACATTGGACCTTTGCAGTAGCAATATACACCTTTGTGAACATTCAGTTTACATTTTTGTGCGGCTTTTTCTGCAATTTTGATTAAATCTTTGTTGTAAGCTTCACTCATTGACGGAAAGCGTGTTCCGAATCTTTCATCATTTTTGCCAAAGAGTGCGCTTGGGCAAAAAAGGCCGATATGGTCGCTTATTATCATTAAATCGCCGGGTTTATAATTAAGATTTATAGCACCGGATGCGTTTGTGACTATATATTTTTTTACATTCAAAAGCTGAAAAACACGAACGGGAAAAGTTACCTGCTCAACGCCGTATCCCTCATAAAGATGAAATCTGCCTTGCATTGCGATTATTTTCTTTTCTCCGATTTTGCCGAATATAAGCTTTCCGTTATGGCCCGGTACGGTGGATATGGGGAAATTCGGAATATCTTTATAGTCAAGTACAAGTTCTTTTTCAATTTCATTTGCAAACATTCCAAGTCCGCTGCCGAGCACAATTGCGGTATCGGGAATATTTTTTATTTTTGATTTTATGTAATTTGCTGTTTCGTTTGCTTTATCATAAAGGCTCATTTTATCACCTGCTTTTACTAATTTATAAGTCAATAATATATCAATTTTTCAAAAAAATCAAATATAAACAAATTTTTATTAAAATTCGCAAAAAAATCTGCAAATTCTACAATTGACACAAAGCTTTATCGTGATATACTAAATAATCGTAATTTTAATTAGGTTTGGTGAAAAGATTGAAATATGTTAAGCAATTTTTAATTATACTTTTAATTTCATTTATGGGCGAGGGACTTAATTTTCTTATCCCCGCGCCTGTTCCGGCAAGTATTTATGCCATGGTGATTTTATTCGTATGCCTTTGCACTAAAATTATTAAACTTGAAGCTGTAAAGGATGCAGGTATGTTTCTTATTGAAATAATGCCGCTTATGTTTATCCCGGCCGGCGTGGGACTGATGAAAAGCTGGGGAGTTTTAAAACCGCTGATTATTCCGGTGGTTGTGATAACGGTTATATCTCTTGTTGCAGTAATGGCTGTCAGTGGGCGGATATCGCAGAGAATTATTAAAGCCCAAGAAAAAAAGAGCAGCGAAAGTGAGGGTACGGTAAATGAGTGAGTTTTTTGAAAGCTCGGCATTTTTAGGCGTTACAGTAAGCCTTTTATCTTACGCTTTCGGTTCATTTTTAAAGAAAAAATTTAAGACGGGTATTTTTAATCCTCTTCTTATTTCTATTGTTATTACTATTGTATTTCTTTTGTACTGTAATATTGATTATGATACTTATAATGACGGTGCTAAATACTTGAGCTGGCTGTTAACTCCGGCTACTGCCTGCCTTGCAATTCCGCTTTATCAGCAAATTGAACTTCTGAAAAAGAATCATAAAGCGGTGCTTTTCGGTATCTTATCAGGTGTTTTAACAAGTCTTACCACTATTATGGTTTTGGCTATTATATTTAAACTGTCACATAAGGAATATGTAACATTACTGCCGAAATCTATTACTACCGCTATCGGAATGGGAGTAAGCGAAGAGCTTGGTGGGTATGTAACAATAACTGTTGCAGTAATAGTTATAACAGGTGTGTTAGGCAATATTTTAGCAGATGGAATTTGCAAAATATTTAAAATCAATCATCCTATTGCCAAAGGTATTGCTATCGGCACATCTTCGCACGCAATCGGTACAGCCAAAGCAATGGAGCTTGGAGAGGTTGAGGGAGCTATGAGCAGCCTTTCAATCGCTGTATCGGGTATACTTACTGTTTTGGGTGCAATCATTTTTGCACATATTATATAAATAAAACCTCGAGTTTTTACGCTCGAGGTTTTATTTATTTGTTTGTTCGTTTAGTCAAGTGCGTCTGATACAGCATCTCCTGCTTTGTCAACACCTGAACCTATTCCGTCTGCCACATCATCTGCGCCTTCGCCGATGTCGTTGCCGACTTTATCTGCTTTTTCGCCTGCTTTGCTTACAGCACTGCTGGCTTCGCTTTCCATATTATCTGTTGTTTTACTTGTATCGGAAACGGTGGTTTCGCTTGACGGAATTGTAGTTGTTGTCATATCATTGTTATTTTTTGCACATCCCATAAATACAGTTGCAATTACTGCAATTGCAATTGCTATAATTAAAATCTTGCTGTTCATAATGATACTTCCTTTCAAGAGTATTATTTTCTGTTTTAATATAATTATTCAATTATTTTGTAAGCGTGCCGCCGTCGGAATAAAGCAAAAGCATAATATCTTCTTCATATCCTTTATCGGCGTTAATATAAATCAAAACTTCTTCTTTTGTTTCACTGCTCTTGCACCTGAATTCATAGCAGTTGGCTTCTTTTCCGTTTTCTTTCGGTATCACGCATTTTTTGCAATTGATAACTTCAAGATTTTTTGATAATTTACTTTGAGCTTCGCTTTTTGTAAGCTTGCAGTCAAAACCTTTTCGTTTGATGTGATTTGTTAAATATCCCTGCGCTTCAAGTGATACTATTTTGCCGTTATCCATTGAAACTCCGACTTTAATTAAATCTGCATAATAGGTTATATTTCCTGTTTTGTACGCAAAATTTATTGTGCAAATATTGTTGTTAATCGCATAATAGGTGCTTTCCATATTGCTGTAACCGAGCATATTAAGATAGCTTTGAGCAAGGTTTATTGCGTTGTCTTTATCTATTGATGAACGATTGATTTTTCCGCCGTAAAGGATATAAGCCACATATCCGCCTTTTTTGGTGATTCCGATTGTTTTTTGAGAATAAGTGAATGTGTAACAAGGCATATCACCGCTGTCTTCACCCGAATATGTTACTTCGCTTATATTGCAGCCAAGTGCTTTTGCCGCAACTTCGCGTGCGTTTTCGCGGCTTACTTGTTCGGCCTTTTCAAGTAAGACCGATTTTCTGTTCAATACTGCGTCGGCAAACGGACCGTCATAAAGCAAAGTGGGATAATCTTTAAACACTTTTGATGTTGCCGAAAAGCTGTGGGAAAGTGAAGAAATTTTCATTTCCTTTGCCTTTAGCTCATCCGTGTCAATATCCGCACCGTTGTTTGCAATTGTTGCCATATTGCTTACTGATTCGTTAAGCTCTTTTGAATATTTCAAAAGCTTTGTCAAATTTTGATGTTCTTCATCACTGATACTTTGATTTGCCGCAATTTTGTTTGCAATATATGATGCATAGTCGCTTGCCTGCGTGATGAATTTGTAGGTTGAATTCAAATTCATTTGCTCAACGGGCAGGCGTGAAAGCGCGTCTTTAGCCTGTGAACATTCGGCATATAAGTCTTTGCTTATATCCATAAGCATTTTATCCGAATTTGAATAAACCGATTTTGTTAAATTGGTTTCGATTGAATCGAGATTTTCTGAAAGTTCGTTTAAACTTTGCTGATAATTCAGTTCAAGCTGTGCTTTGTATGAGTTTGCCGTAGTCATATTCATTATCGCATATATTGAAAGAACGGCCGCAAATGCAATAGCGTATGAAAACAGCCTGATATAACCTCTTTTTGTCATAAAAATTACCTCCGATTTATATTTTTGACTGAATTTTGAAAAACATTCAAAAAAATGTTTTATTGTTATGGTATTTGTGATATAATGCAATTACTTGTAATTAGTATGGAGTAGTAGAATTATGGCACGAATTAAAGGGAAAAAGCGAATAGTTGTTAAGGTGGGCACATCAACTTTAACCCACCAAACAGGCAAAACAAATATTGCAAGACTTGCAAAGCTTGCATCTGTTTTATCCGATTTAAAAAATGAAGGGCATGAAATAGTGCTTGTATCAAGCGGTGCTATTGCAGTAGGCTGGTCAAAACTCGGACTCAGTGAAAAGCCGAAAACAGTCCAAGGGCTTCAGGCTTCTGCCGCTGTTGGCCAGTGCGAACTTATGTTTCTTTATGATAAATTATTTTCAGAATATACGGTAACCGTGAGCCAGCTTCTTTTTTCTGCCGATACTTTACGCAATCCGGAAGAAAAAGAACACTTGGTTGATACATTTAACCAACTTCTTGATTACGGTGCATTGCCGATTATAAATGAAAATGACTCGGTTTATATTGAAGAGCTTTTAAACGGTGATAATGATTGCTTAAGTGCTATGGTTGCTACTCTTATCGACGCTGATTTGCTTATTATGCTTACTGATACTTACGGCCTTTATGATTCAAATCCAAGTGAGAATGATGATGCAAAGCTTATCGGTGTTGTTGAAGAAATAAATGATGATATTTACTCAATTGCCGGCGGTGCGAGCGAAAAGGGTACGGGCGGATTTCAAACGAAAATTAAAGCCGCACAAATTGCAACGGATGATGGTATACCGGTAATAATTATGAACGGCGAAAAGCCTACCGATTTATATAAGGTACTTTCAGGTGAAAGTATAGGTACATATTTTAAGGCAAAGGGTGATAATAATGCTTGAACAGTTAGGGATAAACGCAAAAAAAGCATCGGCAAATTTGGCAGGTGCATCAACCAAACTTAAAAATAAAGCACTTGAAGCTATTGCAAATGCGCTTGTAGATAATGCCCAAAAAATTATTGACGCAAATAAAGTTGATTATAATGCGCAACTCGGAATTCTTGACGGCGGAATGCTTGACAGGCTTATGCTTGATTTTGACAGAATTAAGGGTATGGCAGACGGTTGTATTCAGGTTATGAAGCTTGATGACCCATGCGGCAGAGTACTTGAAACAGTTGAAAGGCCTAACGGACTTGTTATTAAAAAAGTAAGTTGCCCTATGGGTGTTATAGGTATTATTTATGAGGCAAGGCCTAATGTTACTGCCGACGCGGCTGCTCTCTGTTTAAAAAGCGGCAATGCTGTTATTCTTCGCGGCGGAAAAGAAGCAATTCATTCAAATATTGCTATTTCCGATGTTATGAGAGAAGCGGTTAAATCAGTCGGTATTGATGAAAATGCAATTCAGCTTGTGCATGATACATCAAGGCAGTCATCAACAGAGCTTATGAAGATGAAAGGCACGCTTGACTGTCTTATTCCAAGGGGAAGTAAAAGGCTTATTCAGGCGGTTGTGGAAAATGCGAGTGTTCCTGTTATCGAAACAGGTTCAGGCAATTGCCATATTTATGTTGATGAAAGTGCAAATGTTAACATGGCGGCTGAAATTATATTTAATGCGAAAACACAGCGCATAGGTGTTTGCAATGCCTGCGAAAGCCTTGTTATCCACGAAAATATTATTGAAAAGGCTTTGCCGGCAATAAAAGCAAAGCTTGATGAAAAAAATGTTATTATTCGCGGTGATGAAAAAGCAAGAGCAGTTTGCCCTGATATTGAAAAGGCGAGTGAGGAAGATTTCGGCACAGAATATCTTGATTACATTATCAGTGTTAAAACAGTTTCTTCACTTGATGAAGCGATAGAGCATATAAATAAATATTCAACAGGCCATTCCGAAGCCATTATTACGGAAAATAAAGATAATGCAGATAAGTTTATGAAACTTATTGATTCGTCTTCTGTTTACCATAATGCATCAACAAGGTTTACAGACGGCGGCGAATTCGGCTTGGGTGCGGAAATAGGTATTTCTACCCAAAAACTGCACGCAAGAGGGCCTATGGGACTTAGGGAACTTACTACTACTAAATATCTAATTTTTGGAGACGGACAAATCAGATGATAACGGATGAGGAAAGGCAGAAGATGCGTAAAAAGCGTCAGCGTGCCAGAAAACGAAAAAAAATCAGAAAAAATATTTTACTCACTCTTGCAGTGATAATAATATTATTGGCTGTTTTTGTGATAACAATTAAAATTGTTAACCCTGATTTTTTTGAGGCTTTGTATGACGGTGGCAAGGGACAGCAGGTAATTGAACTTATTGATTCAAAAATATTAGGCAAAACTACCGAAACACAGCCGCAAAGCACCACTGAAAAAGAAACTACAACAAAAGTGCGCGAAACAAACAAGGTAAATTATGATTATGATGATTTCGGCGTGTTCGCATTTGATACATCACTGCAAGGTAATCAAGTGGGTAATTTGCTTAATAAAACAGGTGGTGCCGTAACTTACAGTTCATCATATATTTATTATTCTGTCAGCGGCAAGGGCATTTTTCGCTTTGAACCTAATGAAGAAAAGAATTCAAATGTTATTAAAGGTAATTATAATTTTAAATATCTTAATGTGCTCGGTGATTATCTTTATGCGGTTGATACAGACAGTGCAACGCTTAAAAAATTCCCTGTTTCCGGCGGTGACAGCGTAACTGTAAGCGATAATATCGCATTTGCGTATTTATATAATGATAAAATTTATTTTGTTTCAACCGATAACAGCGTAGGTTTTATAAATTTGAATGATTTTCAAAAAACGATTTTATATACTGCTTCGGCTGATAAGACGGTATCATTTGCAGGCATTTCGCTTTACAGAATATTTTTTGTGACTCACGATAATGTTGCGAATTATGATGAATATATCACTGTTAATATGAGTGATGCAAACGATGTACTCAATTGGCACGACGATACAAATAATAATGATATAGTTAATATGTCATTAGAATGTGGATTTATGTATTATTACAAAAAAAATGATGATTCATCATATTCACTTTGCAGAAAAAAATTCGGCTCTGAAAATGAAGTTGTTTTAGTTGAAAACTGCTCTGTTACAGATTATCCCGTTGTTTATTCAAACAGACTTTATTTCAGCGAACTTGACGGTTCAAAGTTTAAAGCAAGAGAGCTGAATATGAATTCAAACGAAGTTAAAACAATGCTTTCTACATCCGATTGCGACAGCACGGGTTCTATCGGTATCGGATATGGCTATCAATATGTATTTTTAATCGGTAGTAAGAGTGAAAACAGCGAATCTGTATGTAAAGCAAGTTGTATTTACACTTCTTCTTCCGGGGATAATACCTTAAGTTTTAACGGTGAAAAGCTTACTTATTAAATTATTATTTGAGGAAAGTTTATGGACAAGTACAAAAAATTAGCGTCAAATACAATAATATTTGCAATAGGCACTTTTTCTTCAAAGGTACTTTCTTTTTTGTTGATGCCGTTTGTTACAAGAATGATGGGAACGGGCGATTATGGTGCTGCTGATTTGGTTCAGCAAACCGTTAATGTGCTTATTCCTATTGTAACATTGCAGGTTAACAGTGCTGCGCTCAGATTTGCACTTGATAAAGCGACAAATAAAGCAGATGTATTCAAGGTCGGAGTTAGGACTACTTTTGCCGGATTTGCGGTATTTTTGCTGTTTACTTATCCTTTAAGCATGCTTACAATCAATGATTTCCGTTTAGGCGATTATATAATTTTAATTATTGCCTTTGTTTTGGTTTCAAGCCTTAGACAGCTTTGCCAGCAATTTGTCAGAGGTAGCGGCCATGTTAAGCTTTATGCGCTTGATGGTATTCTTGCAACAGCAACAACACTTGCATTTACCATATTATTCCTCGGTCCGTTTAAATGGGGTGTAACGGGATATATCGTTGCCATAATTGCATCTGATGCTTGCTCGGTTGTATTTTATTTTGCCGCAGCAAAGCTTTACAGATATTTGAGATTTAATAAACTTAAAGATAAGGGCATTGCTTTTCAAATGCTTAAATATTGCGTGCCGCTTATTCCTACCGTTGTACTGTGGTGGATAATAAATGTGTCTGACAGATATATGGTAACATATTTTATTTCATCTTCTGCCAACGGACTTTATACTGCCGCATCTAAAATACCTAATTTTGTAATACTTTTTTCGCAAATATTTATTGACGCTTGGCAGCTCAGTGCGGTTGATGAATATGACCAAGAGGGCGGTGCGCACTTCTTTACCAAGGTATTTCGTGCTTATTCGGGCGGCGTTTTTGCAGTGGCTTCCGTGCTTATATTTATGTGCCAAATTATTACCAGAATACTTGTGGCAAAGGATTATTATGAATCTTGGCAATTTGTACCTATTCTTATTATTGCTACAACTTATTCGTGTATCGTTAACTTCCTTGCCTCCGTATATATGGCAAAGAAAAAGAGCCTTATGTCACTTGTTACCGCTATGAGCGGCGCTGTCACAAACTTTGTATTAAATCTTGTGTTTATTCCGCGTATGGGTGCTAACGGTGCAGCACTTGCTACTGTTTGTGCATTCCTTGTTGTATTTGTAACAAGGGGCATTGATACAAGAAGATATATTAAAATTGACTTTAAATTACCTGTGCTTTTGAGTGAAACCGCTGTTCTTGTTTCGCAATCCGTACTTCTTCTTAAATTCGGAAATACATTGTGGATTTATGGTATTGAAGCTGCGCTTGTTGTAGTGATGATTCTTCTTAACTTAAAGCCTATTAAGGAACTTGTAAATCTTCTTTTAGCTAAATTTATTAAGAAAAAGAAGTCATAATATGAACAATGATATATTACAGTTGCAAAAAGCATAATTTTAGTATATAATGTACAAAGAACATAGTAAAAATAACTGAAAATATAATTTTTTTTGGAGGATTTGTATGGAAAAGATGACTGTTTCGCAAGCAAAGAAAGCTATCAGCGATAAGCTTAGTCATTTCTTTGGTGTAGATACAAAAACAGCAACAGACGCTCAATATTACAAAGCAGTTGCACTTATTGTTCGTGACAGACTTTCACAGATGAACAGTGATTTCAGGCACGAAGCTAAAGGGCAGGACAGCAAAGAAATTTATTATCTTTGTATGGAATTTCTTATGGGCCGCTCACTTAAAAATAATCTTTACAATCTTGATTTAACAGATACATTTAAAAAAGCACTTGAATCATTTGATGTAAGCCTTGATAAGCTTTATGAAAAAGAGCCTGATGCAGGACTTGGTAACGGCGGTCTTGGCAGACTTGCAGCTTGCTATCTTGACGGTCTTGCTACAAACGGTTTTCAGTCAATGGGTTATTCAATCAGATATGAAGCAGGCATTTTCAAGCAAAAGCTTGTTGACGGCTGGCAGACTGAACTTCCTGATTTCTGGCTTCCGGGCGGTGATGTTTGGCTTGTTCCGCGTGATGAAAGAAGTGTTGAAGTTAAGTTTGAAGGTTGGGTTGATGAAAGCTGGGACGGTGATTTCCACCATGTTGATTACAGAGATTGCAACACTGTAACAGCAGTTCCTTATGATATGTATGTTTCAGGTAAAGGCAAGGGCGTTTCAAGGCTTCGTCTTTGGGCATCAAGAAAACCGGAACTTGATATGGGCCTTTTCAATTCGGGTTCATATGTTAAGGCTATGGAGCAAAGTGCTATGGCTGAAGCTATTTCTAAAGTTCTTTATCCTGCCGATAATACACCTGAAGGCAAGTCGCTTCGCCTTCGTCAGCAATATTTCCTTGTTTCAGCGTCAATTCAGGATATTATTCAGCGTCACCTTACTAGATACGGTACACTTGATAATCTTCCTGATAAAGTTGCAATTCATATTAACGATACGCATCCCACAATGGCAATTCCTGAACTTATGAGAATTATGCTTGATGAATGCGGATATGATTGGGACACTGCTTGGTCGCTGGTAACAAGAACTGTGGCTTATACCAACCATACAGTTATGAAAGAAGCACTTGAATGCTGGAGTGAAGATCTTTATAAGCGCCTTCTTCCTCGTATTTATTCAATTACTAAAGAAATTGATAATCGCTTCCGTGCATATGTTTGGGGCGCAACAGGCGACGCAGATAAGGTTGAAAGAATGGCTATTGTTTCAGGCGGCGTTGTAAGAATGGCTAACCTTTGTGTTGCAGGTTCACATTCTGTAAATGGTGTATCGGCACTTCATTCTGAAATTCTTAAAGATACTGTATTTAATGATTTTTACACCATTACCCCTGAAAAGTTCACAAATGTAACAAACGGTATTGCATTTAGAAGATGGATTTGCCAGTCAAATCCGAAGCTTACTTCATTTATTACCGAACTTATCGGTGACGAATTTATTACAAAGAGTGATGAACTCCTTAAACTTCGTGAATTTAAGGATGATAAGCAGGTTCTTGACAGGCTTGCAGCTATCAAGCTTGCAAATAAAGAGAGATTTGCAGATATAGTTAAAAAGAGAAACGGTATTGAACTTGACCCTACATCTATATTTGATGTTCAGGTTAAAAGACTTCACGAATACAAGAGGCAGCAGCTTAATGTTCTCAACATTATTGCCGAATATCAAATGCTCAAGGCTAATCCTAATATGGAATTCCAGCCGAGAACATACATTTTTGCATCAAAAGCAGCTCCGGGCTACTTTATGGCCAAGAAGATTATTGAACTTATTGATGCACTTTCAAAGGTTGTTAATAATGACCCTGATATTAAAGGCAGAATTAAAGTTGTATTTATGGAAGATTACAATGTTTCTCTTGCTGAAAAGCTTATGCCTGCGGCAGATATTTCAGAGCAGATTTCACTTGCCGGCACAGAAGCATCAGGTACCGGTAATATGAAGCTTATGTTAAATGGTGCTATTACTCTCGGTACTCTTGACGGTGCAAATGTTGAAATTCACGATGCTGTCGGTGATGATAATATCTTTATCTTCGGTTTGAAAACTCCTGAGGTTATGCAACTTCAAAAGAAGGGTTATAATCCTATGGAATATATGTATAATAATGATGTGCTTAAATCTGCTGTTGAATTTATTCAGGCAGGGGTTAACGGAAAAAGCTTTGGTGAAATCAGCTCATCACTTATGAATGTTGACCAATATATGGCACTTGCTGATTTTGCGGATTACCAAAAGGCACAGCAATTGTCTGCTAAGGCATATCAGGATAAAGAAAAGTTTGCAAGAATGTCGCTTATGAATATCAGCGGTGCAGGTATATTCAGTGCTGACCGTTCAATTATGGACTATGCGAATAATATTTGGCATACACAGCCGGTTAAGTTTAAGGAAGAAACACCTAAAGCTTCTAAAAAATCAGCTCCTATGCAAGCCGAAGCAAAGAAGCCTGCAAAAAAGAGTGCTGCAAAGAAAGCTGAACCTAAAAAGGAAACAGCAAAAAAGCAGACTAAAAAGCCTGTAAAAAAATCCAAGTAATCATTTTATTATAATTTAAAGAGGTTAATTAAATTAACCTCTTTAGTTTTGTATAGAGGTTTGAAGTGCAGATATATAATTCACGAGATAAGTCATACAAATCAATAATTTCGGCAATTGCATCAAATGAAAAATGCAAATTTCGTATTATAGTTCCAAGAGATATGAAATGCTGCGGCGCGTGCCTTGCCATAACAAAGGAAAGTGAGCAAACAGCTTATTATAATATGTTTTGGGCAGGAATGTGCGGTGAGAATTTTGAATATTGGGAGCTTCATTTTTATGCCACCACACCGGGACTTTATTTTTACCATTTTGAGCTTGATACCCCTTGGGGCAAAAGCTATATTAAAAATGCAGGTGAGGGTAGGGGCGAACTTAATGCATTTTTGCCTGATTTTCAGCAAACCGTGTATGATGAAAATTTTGTCACACCTGACTTTTTAAAAGGTGGAATAATGTATCAAATTTTCCCGGATAGATTTTTTAAATCAAATCAAGAAAAGAAAAATGTGCCAACCACACGCGTTTTGCGCAAATGGGGCGATACTCCTTATTGGAATGAGGAGCAGATGAACGGTATTTGGAATAATGATTATTTCGGCGGTGACCTTAAAGGAATTGAAGAAAAATTACCTTATATCGCAGATTTGGGTGTCACCTGTATTTATCTGAACCCTATTTTTGAATCACATTCAAACCATAGATATGATACTGCCGATTATGAAAAGGTTGACAGCCTTTTGGGTGATGAAAATGACCTTAAGAGCCTTTGCAAAAAAGCAAAGGAAAAGTATGGAATAAGTATAATACTTGACGGTGTATTCAGCCATACAGGTTGCGACAGCAGATATTTTAATATGTATAATCATTATAATGATGTGGGGGCATATAACAGCAAGCAAAGCCCATATTATTCATGGTACAAATTCATAAATTGGCCTGATGAATACCATTCCTGGTGGGGTATTAAGCTTTTGCCGGAAGTTATTGAAGAAGATGAAAGTTACAGAAATTACATTTGCGGTAAAAACGGAATACTGAAAAAATGGCTTAAATGCGGCATTGCGGGTTACAGGCTTGATGTTGCAGATGAATTGCCTGATATTTTTCTTGATGATTTAAGGAAATCCGTAAAATCGGAAAATCCTAATGCTATTATTATCGGCGAAGTGTGGGAAGATGCCACAAATAAATTTGCTTACGGGCAGAGAAGAAAGTATCTTCTCGGCGAAGAACTTGACAGCGTAATGAATTACCCGTTTGCAGATGCGGTGTTGGACTTTGTTCGTTTTGCTAACGGTGACAGCTTTTTTAACAGCGTTATGTCAATAGTTGAAAACTATCCGCCACAGGTATTAAGCGTGCTGATGAATCATATCGGAACTCACGATACTGTGCGAGCAATTACCCGCCTTGCAGGTGAAAATCCTGACGGGCACGACAGAACTTGGCAGTTTGAGCATAATACTCTTTCAAAATTTGATTATTTAAGGGGCGTTTCTATGATGAAAATTGCTTCCCTTATTCAGTTTACACTTCCGGGTGTACCGTCAATATATTACGGTGATGAAATCGGTATGCAGGGTATGAAAGACCCGTTTAACCGCGGATGTATGGCTTGGGATGATGTAAACGATGAACTTTTGAAGTGGTATAAGCGTCTTGGGCAAATCAGGCACAGCTCAAAAGCTTTTATAAACGGTGATTTTGAAAAAGTTTATTGTGACGGAGGAGTTATTGCATATTCACGCAACTGCGAATCAGATAGTGTTTTGGTTGCAATAAATAATTCAAATGAAAGTAAAAAAATATTTGTCGGCACACAGTGGGATAATTCCTATTCGCTTTTCGATGAAATATGTGTTGACGGTTTTATAACTTTACCGCCTTATAGATATACTTTGCTTTCAAAACAAAATAAATAAAATAACCCCGCCGTTTTCTTTCAATATGAAAGTTAACAGCGGGGTTATTTTTTTAATATAGCATAAATTATATATATTCAACATTTTCGCTTGATTTAAACATCATTATAAAAGGAATTATAAGCAATGCGCTTGCGATAAAAACACTTTTAACATCAAGATATTTTGTTACTACCGCACCCACAATTGCACCTATAACGAAAAACAGATTTATGCCATAATAGGTCAAGCTTCTTATTGCGATACTTTTATCTTTCTTGCTTAATCCTAAAAAAAGGAGTTCCGTACCGCTTCTTAAATTGCCGGTACACATTGTTGTTGCAACGGTGTTACCGTTTATAACTCTGAAACTTTCAACTTGAAGTGAGCATACAAACGATACCATAACATTAACAAAGGTGTTGCCCTTGCCGCTTGGAATGAAACCGCATATTATCAGGATAATTATTTCTGCCAAAACAATTATTTGCCGCCAGTGCATATGCGTGTTTTTTTTAAGTGTTGCCTTAATTACTTCGGAAATTAAAATGCCGAGTGCAAATGCAAGGATAGGCACAACATAATGTATTACCCTTTCAAAATCGCCCTTTGCAATATTTATGCCCATAAGTACAATGTTACCCGTTTGAGCGTTTGCAAATACACCGCCGCGCGTGATATATGTATAAGCATCAAGAAAGCCGCCGCAAAGTGCAAGCATTATGCCGAGTATGAAATTTTCACTCATTTGTTTTTCTTTGAATTTTTTATTTAATTCCATATTAGAAATCCTTGTGTAAAATACATTTATTAAGCGGACGAAGTGTTTTCGTCCGCCCAAACCTTATATAAACGATGTTATACTCTTGCCACCATTTCACCGTATTCTTCTTTACTCTTTTTGATAAATTCTTCAACCTGTGTTGCACTTGGCATAGCGTCAGAGCATGAATGTGCGCTGATAAGAATTGAGGCAGAAGCTGAGCCGAATTCAAGACATTCAATTATTTCTTTTCCTTGAAGCAAGCTGTAAAGGAAGGATGAACCGTAACCGTCACCGCCGCCGAAACCTTTAAGCTTAACAGCAGGGAATGGCTTGATAGAATAGAATTTACCGTCATTTGTATATGCGGTTGAACCCTCTTTACCGTGCTTGATAACGCAGATGGCCGCACCGAATGACTGCCAATATTTTGCAGATTCAGGGTCGGAATCTTTGACACCTACAATGCCTTCGGTTAAATCAAATTCTTCTCTCGAACCCATTATAATGTCGGCATTTTGTGCTACAAGGCTGTAATATACGGCGATTTCATCTTTTGAAGTCCAGGTGTATTCCCTGTAATCAATATCAAATACAATGCGAACATTATTCTTTTTTGCAAGCATCATAGCTTTAAGGCAAGCTTCTCTTGACGGTGATTTCGCAAGTGCTGTACCACTGATTACAATCGCTTTTGCCGATGCTATGTATTCTTCGTCTATATCTTCGGCAGCCAAACAAAAGTCTGCAACATTGTCACGATACATAAGTATTGATGATTTTTCTTTTGAAAGAATTTCCGTAAATGTAAGGCCGATACATTCACCGTTCTTTGCTCTTGTTACATGGCTTGTATCAATACCCTCTTTTTCAAAATAGTTAACTACAAAATCGCCGAATTGGTCATTGCTGACACATCCGCAAAAGCCTACTTTGCAGCCAAGCCTTGCAAGGCCTACTGCAATGTTTGCAGGTGAGCCACCAACATATTTGTTGAAATTTGATGATTCGCTGAGTGGCATATACATATCTGTCGGATTAAAGTCGATAGCAATTCTGCCGATTGGAATAAAGTCAAGTGGCTTTGACATATCAAATTCTACATATTTCATAAATTTTACCTCTCATATATACAAATAATATTGTTAAGCTTTATTGTCTGTGCCGAAAATCAAAATGTGCTTTTTGGCATTTTGATAAGCACCCTCAACTTCAGCACCCTGCAAATCATAGTATCCGCTTATTTCACCTTTTTCATAGGCGGATTTAACTGTATGCTCAACACTGTCAAAAGTAGCTGTTGCAATATTTATTTTTTTTATACCGGTATGCGCACAGCGCACAAAATCATCAGGTGTAATTCCTGTGCCGCCGTGCAGAACAAGCGGTAATTTTGTATTTTTTTCAACTTCTTCCAGTATATCAAATCTGAGCTTGGGTGTGCTTTTGTAATTTCCGTGTGCATTGCCTATTGCAATTGCAAGTGCATCAACACCTGTTTCTTTTTCAAATTTAACTGCGTCTTCAGGTTTTGTGCAGTTAATGGCAATGTCTTCGCTTCCGTCTTCAGAACCGCCCACACAGCCTATTTCTGCTTCAACATCCGCACCGTATTTTTTAGCAAGTTTTATAACTTCTTTTGTAACTTTAATGTTTTCATCAAGCTCCAAGTGTGAACCGTCAAACATGACAGATGTAAAGCCAAGTTCAAGTGCTTGGCTGATTTTTTCAATTGTTTTGCCGTGGTCAAAATGGACTGCAACAGGTGTTTTGGCATATTTGGCACTTGCTACCATAAGCGGCCCTATAAGTTCAAGCGGACTTTGTTTGAGCCTGACTTCCGCTATTTGCAAAATAACAGGCGCATTAAGTTCCTCACTTGCTTTCAGTACACCAAGCACCATTTCCATATTTGCTACTGAAAATGAGCCAACAGCATAGTTGCCTTTTTGTGCATCGGCTAAAAGCTTACTCATGTTTACAAGCATATTATTTTTACCCTCTTAAAATAAAATGGGCGAGTTGACAGTAAGCCGAGTTCTGTCGTGGGCAATTATCTATCTAGTTGCAAAATTACTCTTGCAATCAAGCCATCCTTCGAAGTTATGTGTCGAGCAAACAACCCTTCAGTCGATGTTGCAGTGAATAGGGTTTACATGGCAGGGAATGTTTCCACCCCCTCGGTGAGCTCTTACCTCGCCTTTCCACCCTTACCTGCTAAATATAACAGGCGGTATATCTCTGTTGCACTTTCCCTAAGGTCACCCTCGGCGGCCGTTAGCCGTTATTCTGCTCTGTACTGCTCGGACTTTCCTCATACCGATAATTCGGCACGCAATTGCCAAGTCAACTCGCTTCTTCTATTTTAAGGTAATTTATTATTCATGTCAATATATTTTATAAAATGGTAGTTGAAATAGTTTTAAATATGTAGTATATTCTTTAGTAGAATTGGAGGCGATTGTATGCCACGCTTTGAAAATGAAGATTTTGACCCTAAAAAAAGAAGCAGGGAAGATATAGACAGAACAGTTCCTAAAGATGAAGATTATTATAATTATTCACCTATGGATGTTGACCTTAATTTTAATTCTAAAAAAAGAGACGATGTTGTAGTTGATAATCAGCGAAAAAACTCTAATTATGGGAATTATCAGCTTGATGATAAAGGCGATGTCACCTTTAAGAGTGAAACTATTGATGATTTCAGCAGAAGCGGCAGTCATTCAAAAGCTTTAAAGGGCAATTTTGCAAAGTTAAATAACAGCAGACCTAATCATCATTTTGATAACAAACCCGGTAAAAACAAAAAGCACAGCAGTAAAAATGGCAAGAAAGCAAAGGCTGTTTTGGCAGTTATTTTGGTGCTTGTTCTTATTATAGTAGGCTCGGTATTTCCGGTTCTTGCAAGAGTTAATTATGATGAGAAAAAAGAAGATAAGTATGTTACCGCAAGCGATTTGAAAAATGATTCGTCGGTTAAAAATATTCTTCTTTTAGGCGTTGATGCCAGAAATGGCGAAAATGCCGAGCAAACACGAAGTGATACTATGATGATTGTAAGCGTTGATTCAAAGCATCATTCAATAAAGCTTGTGTCGTTTCTTCGTGATACTTGGGTGTATATTCCGTCACTCGGGCATGAGCAAAGGCTCAATGCGGCATGCTCTGACGGGGGATATAAAAATGTAGTTGAAACTATTGAATATAATTTCGGTATAGATGTTGAAGGATATGTGGTAACCGATTTTGAAATGTTTAAGGTGCTGGTGGACAGCCTTGGCGGTGTTAAAATTGATGTTACCGAAAAAGAAGCTAAAGAAGTTACAAATCATCCGAAAAGATATGGCGATGTTACACTTGAATCCGGTAATAATAAACTTACTGGTGAGCAAGCACTTGCTTATTGCAGAATAAGGAAGATTGATACCGATTTCGTCAGAACTCAAAGGCAGCGTACGGTTATGAGTGCGATACTTAAAAAAGCACTCACAAATCCTTTTAAACTTTATAAAATGGCATATAACAGTGCACCGTATATTGAAACCGATTTATCAAAGGGTGAACTTATGGGGCTTGTGTCAAAAGCAGGTACTTGCGCATTTAATATTCACCAAACAAGTGTTCCTTTTGACGGAACTTGGGATTATGCAACTATTTGGGGCAACAGTGTTATTAAAATCAATACAGAAAAAAATAAGGACAAACTTATTGACTATATTTATAACTTATCTTCAGCCGATATTAAAGCACAGGAAAAATCAGATGAATAATGTTGACAAAAATGTCAACAAAAAAGGCAACGAATAAAATTCGTTGCCTTTTTGTTTTTTATCATTTATCAAAAGAAGGATTGAACGCATAGTAGTTTTTACTGTCAAGTTTATCCGTAACAAGCCTTAAGCCTTCACCGAAACGCTGGTAATGCACAATTTCTCTTTCACGCAGAAATTTAATAGGCTCAATAATATCAGGGTCGTCAACAAGGCGCAAAATGTTATCATATGTTACCCTTGCTTTTTGCTCTGCCGCCAAATTTTCATTTAGGTCGCCGATTGTGTCACCGGTTGATGCAATTGATGCGGCATTCCACGGTGAACCGCTTGCGGCAGTCGGGTAAACACCTGCTGTGTGGTCAACAAAATATGCCATAAAATTAGGATTTTTTTCAATTTCGTCTTCGGTTAAATTGCGGGTGAGCTGATGCACCATAGTGCCTATCATTTCAAGATGCCCTAATTCTTCCACGCCGATGTCCGTTAATAAACCTTTAAGCTCCGGATACGGCATTGAATAGCGCTGTGAAAGATAGCGAAGTGAAGCGCCTAATTCACCCTGAGGTCCACCGTATTGCTTTTAGATATAGATTAGAGATAAAAATAAATAGCGAGGTTGTTATCCTCTTTTTCGTATGTTATATGGTCTATTATTGTGCGGAGTGCTTCGTTTTTGGCTGCTTCGTCAGCTTCCGGTGATTTTATAATTTTAAGTACATTTTGACACTTTTCTAAAAATTCATTAGGAATAGTGTCATTTTTCTTTTGAGGTTGCTGAATTTTAGCACTTTCATATTCACTGATTCGTGATTGATAAGTACGCTTTTTGATTCCGTATTCTTCAAGTGTATCAAATCCTGCGTCGTAAGCTTCACTTGCTCGGCGGATTTTCTCTTTTTCTTGCTTGATAAGCTTATCGTAGTCGATATTCTCTTGCGGATTGTTTTGCGTTTTATAAATGATATTAAAATCTAATGTTTTAAGTGTTTCCTCAATCTTATCTATAACAACTCTGTTCGCCTTGGCAATTGAAAGGCTGTGAGATACCTTGCATACACCTCTTGCGTATTGGTGGCATTGCATTGCCGGGTATTTAGTGCCGACATATACGAGTGTTGCGCCACAATTTCCACAGCGTACTAAACCTTTTAGCATGAATTGAACCGGCTGTTCCTTGCGCTGATATTTACCGTAGCGCTTTTTCTGGTCCGCAATCATATCCTGCACTTGTTCAAATTTTGCGGTATCAATAATAGCTTCGTGCTTTCCGTCAACAATCATAACGCTGCTGTTATCGCCTTTATATCTCGATTTCGAACCTTTACACTCCGGTGACCAACGAATTTTTCCGATGTAAACCGGATTTTGCAAAACATATTCAACAAAACGATTATCCGGAATGTTTCCACGCTTTGTTCTGATTCCCATTGTGCCTAATTCCTGCGCTATTGCACGGTATCCTTTGCCGGATAAATATGAATCATAAATATAATTGACGATTTTTGCATCATCATTTGGAATAAATGTTTTTGCCTGCGAATCATAGCCAAACGGTGCAGCACTCATTGCTTCGCCACGGCTGGCTTTTTCAGTCATTCCTCGTGTGACTTCCTGCGAAAGTCTTGTTGAATAATATTCATCCATAAACTCGATTATTCTTTCGATTAGAGGAGCAAAAGGTGAATCGTCTATTGTTTCGCTGACGGATATAACAGCCACATTGATTTTGCGAAGCATTGACTTGTAAACGATGCTCTCTTCTTGATTTCGTGCAAAACGGCTGAATTTCCAAACGAGGATTGCGTCAAACGGATGTTCTTTCGATTTTGCGTAGCCTATCATATTATTAAAAGCCTTACGCTTTTTTACACTTCTGCCGGATATTCCGTCGTCGTAAAATACATATTCATCAGGCACTATATAATCATTGTTTTTTGCATATTGCCGAATAAGCTTAAGCTGACTGTCCGGGGAGTATTCATCCTGCCGGTCATCAGATACTCTAATGTATGCTGCGGCATATTTCATTTAATCACCTTCTTTGAATTTGATTATGTCATATTTTAAAAACACTTCTGCATTTTCTCTCCAAACGCATTTATTACAAGCATATTCAATTTCTAAAAAATTGTATAATTCATTAAAATTATTTCGGCATTTATTTATATCATTTTTTAAAAATTCTAATTCGTCTTCATTGAAGTTGTTTTGAATATAGTATTCAAAGAACAAAATATAATCATTATTAGTTATTTCTTTATCATAGAGATGTACTTTTTGTTGTGCTTTATCAAATTCTTCAGCTATTTTCAAATCATCAATGAAATACTTCCTTGATATTTTTTTTATGTGTTTAGATGTTTCTTTATTTGTTACTGTATCTTTGGTTATTGCTTTTCGATTGGAATTTTCTTCGCGTTGTTCTTCATAATATTTATTCTTCTTATTTCTTATGTTTATTTCTAATTCTTTGTCATTTTGACCGATAGTATATGATACATAAAGCGCTTTTTGATAATCATCCTTTTTTAGTGATATTTTATCAGTGAAGTTGGGAATTAACCATTTTGCTATTTGATAAATTCCTATCAAAGCAACAGGACCGGCGAGAAAAATACGAGGTTTTCCGAATAACGGCTCGAGTGCAAACAATGCACATAATAGAATTATTACTGAAAGAATTATGCCGAGTATTTGTTTTGCATTGTTATTTAATTTTTCCTTTTCTTTTAATTGATAGCTGCAATTATATAAATACAGTTCTTCACCGTTGCGTATAAATTCACAAACATTAGTGCTATCTGCACAAAAAAGATGACCTCTGCCATTTCCGTTATTTTCAACAACATAGTATGCTGCATAATTATTAAAATTACGTGACGTATCTATACTAAATTCATATATGCCGACATTGATATCAACCTTTCGCATAGAAGATTTTATTTTTTCAAAAGTATTTTTAGAAATATATGAATCGTTTTCAGTAGCGAGCTTATACAATAATTCTTGTTCGGTTAAGTTATATTCGTCTTTCATTTTATCCCCTTATTATATTGTTTTATAAAATCCTCAAAATTTGAATAAACTTTTCTTTCTAATTGGCTTGTTAAAAACTTATTTCGCTTATAGAGCAATTCCATACGTTGCGCTCTGTATGTAGCGGCTTGATAAGAAATGTTGCATATCCGCGAAATGTCATTTGCGCTATGTAAGCGAAGCCCCCAAAGGACACAAGCCGGTGCAAGCAGCCGAGCGGCAAACATATCAGCTTGTGTTTCTTCTTCAGGTTTTTCTTTATATTCATTTTCACTATCGCTTCTGTTAAGCAAGGATATGTGGCCTAAGAATATATGACCGAGTTCGTGTGCAATAGTAAATCGTGCTCTTTCTGATGACATATTATCGTCGAAAACGATATACCATTTGCTGTCTATAAGTATGCTTAACCCTATTTGATTATCCTTGAGGAGATGACAATCACTATTTTTTACAACTTTAATATCGGCTTGTTTTGCGATATCGGTTATTTTTACCGGCAATTGCCTTACGTTATAATCTAAAAGGATTTGCCATGAAGCGTTGCGTACGTATTTATATTTTCCATAATTTATCATTTTTTATCACCACAAACATTTTAAATGTTTGCAGTAATGAATTATACAAGTAAATATTGGTAATTATAATAAGCTATATATCCTCATTATATTCTTTAGCTTTTTTCAAGCTCTCAACTTCCTGCGCTGAGAGTTTTATTTTTTTAGCATTAGTACGTGCAGCCATAGGATATTCGACTTTTCTTTGTGAATTATTGCTAATTCCGAGAAGAGTGTTTACTGCTGATTGCATTTCAGGCTTGTTTCTGTATGCAATTACTAATTCTTTTTCAAGAGAAGAAAAACGAAAATTAGGTTCTCTTTCAACATCATAACCCATAAGCCATGTTTCAGTAACATTTAAAGCTTCAGCAAGAATAGACAATCTTATTTGAGTGGGTTCTGCCTTGCCTGATACATATTGACTAATGTCATTTCTACCAAGTCTTACATTATATTTTTCGCAAAACGGCATACACTTGTTTAACAAGTCAACTTGTCTTAAATTTTTTTCTTGCATTATTAGTTTTAAGCGTTCTTGTGTATTACTTTTTTTCATAAATTCACCGCCTTTGACACAATATTAGCATAACATAACATAAAGTTCAACAAAGATTACAAAAAAGTTCAAGAAAATGTATTTTTGTGCTTGACAAAATCAAAAAGCAGTGATATATTAAAAGTGTTCAAAGAATTGAACAAAAGGAGATTTCTTTATGATATATGATTATTCAAAGTTAATAGGCAAAATTGCAGAATATTATAAAACTCGTAGAGCCTTTTCAAAGGCTATGGAGATTTCAGAAAAGTCTTTATCAGTAAAACTAAATAATAAAGCGTCTTTTTCACAAGATGAGATTGAAAGAGCGTGTGTTTTGTTGCATATAGCTGATTTTGAGATACCGTTATATTTTTTTACAAGAAAAGTTCAATAACTTGAACATTTTACTAACACTTAATCAAGGCAGCAGGGCGCAGGTAGAAAATATTACCCTTACCGTTAACTGAAATCAGCCGAAAAGCTATCGAAAAATTTCTTTTGAAATAAATCGTCTTATACTCCTCTTTTGATTTTTTAATTGCGATAGTTAGCCTTGCTGTTTTGGTTAAGTGTTAGTGATACGGACAAAAAGGTTCATCATATTTTAAATTGAGGTGATGAAATGGCAAGAAAACCATTAACTGCAACGGTTAATGTAATTATGGAAGACAAAAGTATAAAGCCATTTGAGAAATTAACGAGTGATGAAGTTGAAAAATTAAGGCAAAATGTGAAAAAAAGACTTGAAAGCGCAATGAGCTTATATTTTTCAAATCATCCGGAAGAATTTAAAAAACTTTAAATATAAATGAAGGGAAGTGAAAAAATGTATAAATTACCGCTGATTGTGCTTGCTGCTTTTGCGTTTTATTACGCAGTATGTTTAATTGCTATTAAAATCAGGCAAAAGAAAAAGCCACTCCGCAAGCGGAATGGCTTTGAACGAAAATGCCGATATATATTCTCCGATAATGCCGAGTGGGAATACATATTACACAGCATTAAATGAGTTGTGATAACTCAAGTTCAATAATTATGTTATCACAACTCTTATAAAAAATCAATAGGAGTTAAAAAATATGGAAGTTTTCACAAATGAAATATGCGAAAGCTGTGCAAACGGAAGCTTTGACAAGTGCGAAGCTGATTTCACTCAAATAACGCTTAATGATGTGACAAGGGCGGTTGTTGACTGTGATATTTACAAGGCTAAGCCGAAGCATAAGCTTAAGATTACATACGAATGCGAAGGCAGGACGGCTGTCGTTGAAAAAGAAGTATACGAACTGCCCAAAGTCGAATGGCAGCAGGCAGACAAGAGAGCCGGGGATATGAGCGCCGACGATATTAAGGTTATTGTTGAATATCTCAACGATAAAATCGGTGCGCACTATAAGCCAAACGGCAAAAAAATCAAAGAGTTAATCAGGGCAAGAACGAATGAGGGCTACACGGTTGAGGATTTTAAAATTGTGATTGACAAGAAATTCAAAAGCTGGGGCAACGACCCGAAAATGAGCTTATACTTACGGCCGTCAACGCTTTTTGGTACACGCTTCGGTGAGTACCTGAACGAGTATCAAGCAGAAAGCCCGGAGCAGAGCGGCAACAACATATTCCTTTCGCTTGCAAATGATAGGGCGGCGTTAAAATGACACGTGACGAAACGACTAAGGTTTTGGCATTGCTAAAGGCAGCATATCCAAACTCTTACAAAGGAATGACTAAGGAAGAAGCAATGGGGACGATTTCAATTTGGACTATGCAATTTGAAAGCGTGCCGGTTGATATTATGTTAATGGCAATTAACAGGCTTATAAGCAACAAACCTTTTCCGCCGGCGATAAGCGAAGTCAAGTTGGAATTACATAGTCTGCATTGGGACGCTTTCAGCGAATTTCATCAGGACTGTAATTGCTTGACACCTGAGCAGGAAGCAAGGTATCGCCGCATTTATAACGAAACAGAAAAATATAAATATTCACGAAATCTTGAGCCGAGTATCCGCGAAATTGTTTTAGGCTCAGAGCAAAAATATATAAAGGGAGAAACATTATGACATCAGAGGAAAGAATTGAAAAAGTAAGCCAGCTTCTTATGGAAGAAATGACGGACGAAAAGAAAAGTAAGGAAAATTACTTAAAAATTGCTCAGCTTGAAGTTGATAATATTGTATCAGTAATAACACCGTGTTCAGCTGCCGAAACAAGTTTTATTCTTTTTGCACTTGAACAAGTTACGGAAATGATAAAAGGCACAATAAAGAGATATCCGAAGCAGAAGATAAATTATTGTGTTTTAAAGAGCTTAATAGGTTCAGAAGGAATGTGTATTGAAGTACCTAAGAGGAGCGAAGATGATAAATAGTGTTGTTTTAATGGGGCGGCTTACTTACGAACCGGAGCTAAAGGCTACAAATGAGGGTACGTCTTTTATAAACTTTCAAATTGCGGTTGACCGAAGCTATTCCAAGGACAACCGTGCTTGTGACTTTATAGATTGTACTGCTTGGCGGCAGACTGCCGAGTTTTTAAAAATGTATTTTCACAAAGGCTCAATGATTGCAATTGAGGGCAGACTACAAACAGATAATTATGTTGCGAACACAGGCGAAAACAGAAAAAGCGTAAAAGTGATTGCTAATCAGGTCAGCTTTTGCGGCGAAAAAGGACAAACCCCGGCGCAAGTAAACGAAAATACAGAATTTGAGGAAATAGAATAATGAGGGCTGCGAAAAACTGTTGTTACATGAAAGTGACAAACGATAAATACAGATTTCCGGTCGCAGTTGCCGATTCCGCAGGTGAGCTTGCACGAATAGTCGGCGCAACAAAAAATACGGTTTTATCTTCAATATCGCACGGTACCGGTACTTATGAAAAGGTTGAGTTAGAATAGTTGATTAAAAATTCACATAGCAGCAGGGTAAGGTGATTTTATGGGTGAAGCGAATATTGAAAAGTTTGAATTTATCGGTGAAAGCAACCGGCGTAAGTATTATGCAAGTAATCAAGGCTACATAATGAGTGTTTCGACAAAAAGTTTTGTTGAACGCAAGCTAAAGGGCTATCGTCAACATGGTAAAAAGAATGGACCGCTAACAGTGAGAATATTAGGTCAAGAACATTATGTAAAGAATCTAATAGCGCAAGCGTTCATTCCTGCATATAAAGGGCCAAATGTAAGCAATGTTTTTAACAAAGACGGAAACTACAAAAATAACTGTACGGAAAATTTAATTGTGGTTTCTAAAAATCAGGTTGCTAAAATAACCGGCGCTATGTCAAACGCGCAAGGAGTTATTGTTATTGATGAAAACGGAAATGAGAACAAATTTGGAAGTATAAGAAAAGCTGCGAAGTATCTTAATTGCAGCTATCAGACTTTGGCTGATTATTTGAATGGCAAATACAAAAAGAGCGTACTTGACGGATATAAAATAAAAAGGTGTTAGTGAGAGGTCAAAGGAGTTGAATGAAAATGCTTGAAGAAAAATATAAAAGAGCAAACGAAATTCAAGAAGAAATGTGGCGTCTGAAAAATGAAAGCAATATGTTGTTAAAAAATTTTCGTGGTAGGTATTTATGCTCAATAAAACCTAAAGTAAATAGGGAGTTAAAAAAGCAATCGCATTATATTATTGTAGAATCTGACGGAGATTATCTCTTTTCTTTAAGTGCTGAAGATTTGAAATTGTTATCAGAAAACAGAATGAAAAGGTATAACGAATTAAAAAAAGAATTTGAGAAGATATAAGAAAAATGACTTGTAAAGATTGTTATCATTATGAAATATGCTATTTTGAAGCATTAAAAAAGTCACATTTAACAGGTAGTGATTATAGAGAAATCGTGTGTATTGATAATCAAATTATTTGCAAATTTTTTAAGGATAAATCACTAATTATTGAGTTGCCTTGTAAAATTGGTCAAATTGTTTATGATGTCGTTCTGTGTGATGACGATATTTATAGAATTTTTGAAATGAAAATATCGGCAATCACGCCCTTTGGTAGTCTGTATGAAAGTACAAATCGCCCACCTTTTCTTTGGAATATATATCTAACTGATAATTATAGTTATGCTTATAGAGTTTTTAGTGATATTGGTAAAAAAATATTTTTTGATAAATCTGAAGCAGAAGCAAAGTTAAAGGAGTTAAACAATGAAAATTCTATATAGAAAAGAAATCAATGTTCCGAGTGGTTTCTATTGTACAAATTGTCAATGCCTAATGAGAGAGAAAAATATGCAAAATAAATTTGTTTATTATTGTCGGTTATCAGGACAGTACAAAATACCGAATACTAAGGGACAGTTTATAAAAGATAATTTTTGCGTTTCAAATTGTCTTGAAGCATTAAATAGGAGTTGAAAGAATGAACAAGATTAAAGATATTGAATTAAAACAAATGAAAGACCTTAATAATTGGAAAGAAATTACAAGAGGATTGTATCGCTTTGTAGTCGGCACGAGTGCTTGCTATGAAATTCATATCAAAATATACGAACACAATACGCCTGTTTTAATGGCAAATGCAAGTTTGTTTTTAGTTGGCGAATGGGTTGACAAAAATGGTGTTAATTTCTTTTCAAGGGAATGTTTGTTATCAAAACAAAGTGTTAGAAATTGTATTGAAAAAGCAATACAAGATTACAAGGAAAATATGAGTTGAGGGAGTAGAAATGACAGATAGAGAGCGTATATTTAACCTTGTCGACAAGGTATGTGATTTATCTATTAAAGCAATAGATAAAATAACGGAATTAAAGCAAGAGAACAGCAAATTAAAACAGCGAGTTGCAGAACTTGAAAAGCCAAAGCGAAAATTTAGGGCAATGACTTATGATGAATTTTGTAAAAAATTCAATAAGGGTTGTAATGAATGCCCTTTTGAAGATTATTATAATTGTATTACACAAAAAGATTATCCTTGCAAGCCGTATGGCAAATACATATTGATTGAGGTGAAAGAATGAGTAAGGAGTTGACTAATTTTTTTGTTTTGATTGGAGTACTATTTTCGTTGGGAGTATTAGGACTTATTTTAATCGGAATATTTGATTTCATTAAACAAAAAATTGATGAGTTAAAAAATTATCACAGAATTAAACATAGATTTGACAAGCCACCGATTGCTAATTGTTATTGCATAGATTGCAAGTCTTACAATCGTGAAAATGGGAGATGTTATAGGCTTAACCGAGGCACAGCAGATAATTGGTTCTGTTGGAATGCAGAACCGATTGATGTTGAAACGGCAAAGCAATTAGAAAGCGAGGTAGAGAAATGAAATTTGAAAAAGTAACAGAATTATGCAAAAAAAAGTAGGAAGTTTTTAATCTTTAAGTATTCAGAAAAGATATATTTTCTCGGTACCGGTAACGCAATGTTTGTAGTGCCTGACGGTACAATTTGTACACCTGAATACTTGACCTCTTTTGCCGGGCTAAAACCTTTAGAGGTGGAAAATACAATTTTCGATAAGAAAGATTTTCCGTTTGAATTTGATATATCCGATATTGCAGACAACGAATCGTATGTAAGCTTGCCGGAAATAAGGGTGTCAGACTTTGACGGAAAGAACGAATGCGTACCGATATTTACGGCAAAAGGTGCTGTTTTTGTGCCGTCGATTTATTTTGAACCGTTTAAGAATGATGAATACGAGCTGTATGAAAGAAAAACAAGCGAAGATGTTTCGTATCTCGTAATAAAAGTAGGTATGTTTGTTAAGGCCGTTATCGTTTTAGATTATTCAAATCTTGCTTTACAAACAGTTACATATTTTAAGACGGTAGCAAAAGCACTTGAAAAAAGCTATCAAGAACAAGTGATTGATTCAGTAAACCAAGGCAAAGTATTAAAACATAAGAAAGACGAAAAGGAGTAAACGATGAAAATATTTATAAGTCAGCCTATGAAAGGCTATTCAAATTTTGAAATTGAAATCATAAGAGGAAAGATTAAAGAAGCGCTTAAAGAAAAGTACGGAAATGATATTGAAATTATCGACAGTTTTATAAAAGGTGCTCCGGCAAACGCTAAACCGTTATGGTATTTAGGTGAATCGCTTAAAAGGCTAAGCACAGCAGATATTGCGGTATTTGCGTATAACACACCTGAATTCGGTGACAAAATTGCTTTGGCAAGAGATTGCGACAGAGAGGAAAAGTGTGCAAGAGAATATGACACCTTATGTCTTTATGTCGCATTTTATAAAAACAGTTTTAAATCGGATGTAAATATTGAACTCAGCAAACTATCAACCCAAAGACCTGATTTTGTGGAGTGATGAAATGAATTACATAGAAGCTTGGGAAAAACTAAATGAGAAGAAGGACAAGCAGCAGGCTGTGATGCTTCACTCATTTAAAAATCCATATGGATTCAGGATAAATATAAATCATCCTATGATTTTGCCTAAGTATGAAGCTTTTAAAAAGAAAAACAATATCGGCAAATATGATATGACGGATGATTTGAGGGATGAGTTTGAAAAGCAGTTTATGAAAAGCCGATATTATCAAAAGCTTGTTGCGGCAGAAAAAGAAAAATACGGACCGGCTTATGATTATATTTATGAGCCGCTCATAAATGAGGCAGTGTAAAAATGGGTGACGATTTTGAAAACAGTACAAAAATGGCTTTTTGCAATATCATTTGCAACAATTATTTTTATGGAAATTTATATAACAAAGGTTTTGTGAGGTGTAGAAAATGTGTTTAGGTTTGGCAATGGGATTCATAAAAGAAAAAGGCAACAAGATTAGAGACGGTGACCGTTTTTATCTTGATTACAAAAACGGTGTTTACAGCTACGAAGCTAAAAATACACCAAACGGTATAGTTCTTGTTCCGCTTGAAAGTGATGCACTAATAGGAGCTGTTCACGAAAGCGAAATGAGAAAATACAATTTTAAAAAGCTCTAATCACCAATTATATATACATATTATATATAGCAAAAATTTAAGCCGGTGCAAGTCCGGCTTACGAGCTTGTATTGTATCTTAACAACTGAACGAAAATAAAAGAAAGGAGTGTAAATAGGTGAATAAGGAAAAGCATACAATAAGTGGCAGATTATTAGAGGTAGATTTTTATCCTTGTTTTAACAGTGGTAGAGAAATACCGGAAAGAGAGCCTAAAAATCAAAGGACAAAAGAGCAGCAAGCTTTATATAATCAAAAGACAGCCACAAAGAAGCTTGTTAGGCTTGTTAATGCTAATTTTGATACAGGTGACATATATTTGCATGCTACATATTCACCGGAAAACGCTCCGCAAACTTCAGATAAGGCATATCGTGATGTATATAACTATATCCGCCGAATCCGTTATTACAGACAAAAGCATAAATTACCTGAATTAAGAGTAGTAGCTATTTTTGAAGAAAAAACATATAAAACAGGAAAATATGCAGGGCTTGTTAACATTCATGTACATATGTTTATGAATGATGACGGATTTACAAGAGACAGAGCCGAAGATTTTTGGAAATTCGGCTGGGTAAATGCACGAAGATACAATCCTGATGTATTCGGCCCTGAAACAGCGGCAAGGTATGTTTCTAAAGACCCAAAGGGAAAAAAGCGTTGGTATTGCTCGCAAAATCTAAAAAAGCCTGTTGAAAGAGAGAAAAAAGGTAAAATCAGCAATAGGTATATTGAAAGACTTGCAAAACGCAAAGACGACCGCACTTTTTGGGAAAACAAATACAAGGGCTATGCTTACGAAAGGGTAGACGCTCGATTTAACGAATACAACCAAAAATGGTATGTCACAGCAATTATGTTTAAAAGGAGTTAGGCTATGTCAGAAAAATGCTATAAAGACGCAAACGCGCGTTGCCCTTTTTATAAAGAGCAAATCCGGCAAAAGAATGGTACTATGTATATTAAGTGTGAAAACCTCTTTGAAAAGGGGCGGCCTGTTATGCTCTTTTCAAATGTTCAAAAAGGCGATAAGTGGCTTAACAATTTTTGTAACAGTATAAACGGATGCCGAAATTGCGAGATGTATAAACTTATAATCAAAGAAAAATATTTTAAATGAGGTAAAGAAATGAAAACTGCTATTATTATTTTATTAGCGGCTGTTTTTGCCGCGCTTACATCAAATGCTGTAATATTTACAATTAAATTTATTGATAAAAAAACCGATGAAGCATATAAAAGTGCGCAGGAAGACACTGCGGTATATTATAAGCGTATCACCCAAAATGAAGCTAAAAAAGCGCTTGCACAAATGCTGCAATCTTACAGCGTTAAAGATATTATTGTGACAAAGGATAAAAAGACCATAGTTAAATGGAATGACGGTAAAACCACCTGGGTTAAGCTCAAAGAGGGTGATGTTAACAATCCTTTTAAAGCCTTTTGCTACTGCCTTTTAAAGCAAATGTACGGCGACGCCTGGAAAGAAATGTTCAAACGCCACGGTGTTGAAGATACGCAGGCGGAAAATATATATGAAGTCCACGAGGAAAAAGAATAAATGAATGTATAAGCTCTTGCCGAGAGGCAGGGGCTTTATTTTTTTGCTTTATGGGTGTGACATTGAAGCGTTTTGAAATGATAAGGTAAATAAGAGGTGAGAACGTGAGCAAAGTCGATTGGAAAGAGCTTGAAAATGAATATGTATGCGGTGAAATGTCTTACAGAACACTTGCAAACAAGCACAAAATAGCGCCGTCAAGGGTATCGGCGGTAGGAAAAAAGCAAAATTGGGTAAAAAAACGTGATAAATATAGGTCAAACGTGGCGCAAGTTGCATTACATAATGCACGCACGACTGAAATTAAGAATAAATCGCAAAAACTTAATAATTTAATTGAGGCGGCAGACCAGCTTGCCTTTGAGCTTAAAAAAGCACTTGACGACCCGGACCAGCTTTACAGGCAAATACTCAGAACATCAAGCGGCGCAGAGGCAGTCAGGACTACCAAGAAACTCGATACAAGAGCGTTAAAGGATTTTGCAAGCACTATTTCCACCATGAATGACACTATTAAACAACTTAATGATTTGACAGAGGATGAGGATAAAAAGAACGTTGAAATTAAAATAATAGAGGGTAAAAAAGAATGGGCACAGTAACACTTGACCTCGATTTTTCGAAAGTAAATCCAAAGCAAAAGCTCGCTTTAGAAGATACGCATAAATATATTGGGTATGGCGGTGCAAGAGGCGGTGGAAAGAGTTGGTTTGTAAAAAGAAAAGCGATACTTCTTGCCGGTAATTATGCCGGAATACATTCGCTTATAGTAAGACAGTCATATCCTGAACTTATGAATAACCATATTCGTGAAATGCGTTCGATTTTGCACGGTGTTGCAAAATATGTTGATAAGGAAAAGATTTTTTATTTTCCAAACGGCAGCACGATTCAGTTTATGTATTGTCAGCGTGATAAGGACCTCGACAGATTTCAGGGTACAGAGTATGACGTTATATTTATTGATGAGGCAACCCACCTAAGCGAATACCAAATAAAAACAATAGGACTTTGCCTGCGTGGTGCTAATAATTTTCCCAAAAGGATATATTTTACCACTAACCCCGGCGGAGCTTCACATCACTATTTCAAGAGAATATTTATTGACAAGGACTATATGCCTGATGAAAACCCCGATGATTATTCTTTCATTCAGGCACTTATGACAGATAACACGGCACTTATGGAATCACAGCCTGATTATATTGAACAGTTTAAGAATTTACCTGAAAAACAAAAGCGAATGTTTCTATATGGCTTATGGGACGTGGCTGAGGGTATGTTTTTTGAAGATTTTAGGGTAGGCACAAAAGAGCAGCAGGCCACTGGGTTATACACTCATGTGATAGAACCTTTTGAAATTCCACCGAATTGGACCATATATCGCTCTTTCGACTGGGGCTATCATAAACCGTTTTCGGTTGGTTGGTGGGCTGTTGACTATGACGGTGTGCTGTATAGGATAATGGAATTATATGGTTGTGTAAAAAACGAAGCAAACGAAGGCTTGCAATGGGACCCACAGCAAGTTTTTCAAAGAGTAAAGGAAATTGAAACAACTCATAGGTGGCTGAAAGGTAAGAACATAATCGGCATTGCCGACCCGGCAATATGGCAAAAAACAACCGGTATAAGCATATATGATGTTGCAGCTAAAAACGGTGTTTACTTCCAAAAAGGTGACAACAACAGAATTGCCGGTTGGCAGCAGGTGCATTATAGATTCACCTTTGCTGCTAACGGTAAACCGAGAATGTATATATTCAATACTTGTAAAAATACAATACGAACATTACCGACTTTGCAATATGACGAACACAAGGTTGAGGACCTTGACACAGACGGCGAGGACCATATTGCAGATGAAATCAGATATATGTGTAACAAGCTGCCGATTAAGCCGATAAAGAGTAAGCCGATTAAGGAGCTTGCTGATGACCCACTTAATCAGCGTGGCGAATACAGAAGCAGTATGAACAGTTACGGCATTAAAATTTATTAAGGAGCAGAAAAATGAGTAAGTACAAAAATCCTATGGACGAAAAAAACAATAAGGTTTTGAAAGAAATCGAGCAGCAGGCCGACAAGCCTATAAATAAAGCTGATTTATTCAATGAGCTAAACGGACTTAAAATAAATAAAAGTGAAAAAGAAAATCAGCGCCTAAATATAATTGGCAAAGAAGAAATAACGAGAGCGCGTGAAATACTGCAAAAATACAAGCAGGAAAAGCAAGCGCTTGAATCAAGAATAGTGAATGACGAAGAATGGTGGAAAATTCATAATTGGGAGCAAATAAAAAAGAAAGATTTGTATAACTCTGAAGGGAAACAAAATCCAAATGGAATTGAAACACCGTCTTCTTCAGCGTGGTTATTCAATTCAATAATAAATAAAATTGCAGACTTCAGTGATTGTTACCCTGAAGCTAATATAAGAGCGAGAACCGGTGGTGATGTGTCGGAAGCCGAGCGACTAAAAAATATACTTCCTATGATTTTGAAAAGGAATAACTATTTCAAAACATATCTTGCCGGTGTTTCAGAGAAATGTAAGCACGGTACAGGTGTTACATATGTTGGTTGGAATAAAGATAAAGACGGAATAGGTGACATTGAAATTCAGGATATTAACATACTTTCGATATTTTGGCAGGGCGGAATATCAGATATTCAAAAAAGTAGAAATGTATTTACAGTTGAATTGATTGATACCGATTTACTTAAAGAACAGTATCCTGATTTAGCCGAAAATATAACAAGCGACAGTAACAATGAACTTAAAAAGTATTATTACGAAGATTACATTGATACAACGGATAAGAGCCTTGTTATAGACTGGTATTACAAGAAAAAAGGCAAGCTTCATTATTGTAAATTTGTTAATGATATAGTTTTATTCGCAACAGAAAACGAGCCGGATGAATATCCAAACGGATTATATGACGACGGTGATTATCCTTTTGTGTTTGATACTCTTTTTTCAATGCAGGGCAGCATTGCGGGTTTTGGATTTATTGATGTCGGAAAAATGCCGCAGGAATATGTAGATAAAATGGATGCAGGAATACTGCAAAATGTTCTTATGAATGCAAATCCGCGTTATTTTGAGCGACAGGACAGCAGTATAAACAGAGAAGAATTTTTGGATTGGACGCAGCCATTTGTAAGAACAAACGGCAACCTCGGTGCAGAAGACTTAAGGGAAATAAGCGTTAGACCTCTTGACAGTACAATTTTTTCACAGCGTGACAGTAAAGTTAACGAGATTAAAGAGGTTACAGCGAATCGTGATGTATCAACCGGCGGTACAACAAGCGGTGTTACTGCTGCAAGTGCGATTAGTGCATTGATTGAAACAGGTTCAAAAGTGAGCCGACTTGCAATTAAAGGCAGTTATGACACATTTGAAAAGATTGTATATTTCATAATTGAGAGAATGCGACAATTCTATGATTTGCCGAGATGCATAAGAATAACAGGTGATGACGGTACCGAAAATTTTGATTCATACGATAATTCAAATTTAAAATTACAGGTAAGACAGACAATGACAGGTGATACAGCGCAGTATTTACCTGAATTTGATATTGAAGTAGCAGCTCAAAAAGCTTCGCCATACAGCAAGGCGGCACAAAATGAACTTGCACTTCAGCTTTACAGCGCAGGATTTTTTAACCCTCAGAATACAGACCAATCACTCGCGTGCCTAAATGTTATGGACTTTGACCATAAAAGTGACATTGTTAACCAAATTAAGAAAAACGGCACATTACTTGACGCTTTACAGCAAGCTCAAATGCAGTTGCAACAATTGCAGCAGGAAAATGAAAGATTAAAGATTATGTGCGACTTGAATATTGATAACAGTAATCTTACCGGAATGAAAGGGAAGCAGCAGGGCAGCAGTCCTAATGTAGCGCAGGCTTCAACAAGCGGAAGCTCCGATATGCAAAGTACTAAGCCTGAAGGAATGCAAAGTGTAAGCAAAAGTGACAAAGGCTCACTTGCAGAACAATCGGCAAAAAAAGCAAATGAATCGGCACAGCCGAGATAGGAGAACAATATGGTAGAAATTGAATATAAAAAAGTCAGGCAAGGGTTTGAGCTGAAAGCCGAAGGCCATTGCCGATATGCAGAAAAAGGCAAGGATATAGCTTGCGCAGGGGTATCAACTTTAATTGTTGCCCTTGCAAAAAAGCTTGAAGATGAAAAAAGAAAGCTTGTAAAGCCGGCGCTTATTATTATTCAAGACGGATATGCGCTGATATTTGCAACGCCAAAGAAAAAGTATTATAGGGAAATAGAAGCGTGTTTTGAAACAGTAAATCAAGGAATGATTTGGTTATCAAAAGAGTTTGAAAAAAATGTAAAAAAATCATAGCAAGAGGGTGTGACATTGAATCCATATCCTTAGGTATAATGAAACTAAAGAGCCGTGGGCTTAACCCACAGATTACAGATTCGCTGACTTAATCAGCAGGGAGCAATACTATGCAGAAAAAATATGATATTCAGCTTTTTGCCGAAGAAGGAGCTACTGCAGGAGCGAACACAGGAGCAACAGCTGAAGGCACAATTGAAAATGTCGGTAATGATAATTCAGTTAACAACGCGCAGCAAAGTGCTGAAAGAAAAAGCTTTGACGAACTTATAAAGGGCGATTATAAATCGGATTATCAAGCTAAACTTGAAAAAACACTTAACAAGCGTATGAGTAAAGTTAATGCGCAAATTCAAGAAGGACAGGAATTTAGGAATAAAATAGAACCGCTTCTTGAAAGCTTTGCGGCCAAATATGGAATAAGCAATCCGAATGATTTAGATTCAATCATCAGAGCTATTGATAATGATAATTCTTTGTATGAAGATATTGCGACTGAAAGAGGAGTTTCGGTTGAGCAGGCAAAACAGCTTATACAAGCTGAAAGAATTATCAAGCAAAATGAAATGAGAGAGCAGAATGAAGCAAAAAGACAAGCTTTCCAAAATCAGTATAACGGTTGGGTGACTGAAGCCGCAGAACTGAAAGAGTTTTATCCGGGCTTTAATTTTGAGCAGGAAAGTGAAAATCCTGAATTCAGAAAATGGCTTAATTTCGGCATGAGCGTTAAAGATGCGTATGAATTTATTCATCGTGACGAACTGATGAGTGGGGCAATGAATTACGCATATAACCAAAGCAAGCAGGATATTGCCGACACAATGAAAGCTAATGCACGAAGACCAGTTGAAAACGGAACTTCGCAGCAGCAGGCCACCAATTATCAAGGTTTGACTTTTGATAAGTTAAGCCAAAAACAATTAAAACAACTAATGGATGCAGCAAGCAAGGGCGAAGCAATTGATGAAAATAATTTTATGAAATTTTTGTCGGACTGATAATTTAATTCGCTCCTGCTTAAATTAAAGGAGCAATTATGAAAATTTTTAAATCACTTTCAAGTGCTTATAACAGCACTAAAAAATATCATCCTCAGCTTTTTGACGATGTACTCAACACGACCGGTGACAGCGGATTATCACCGGGTATGACAACATATTATGAAGCATTACTTCATAAAGAAGTGGCAAGTGCTACATATTTTGCACAATTCGGCAAGCAAGCACCATTACCGAAGCACAACGGTAAAAAGGCACAGTGGCGTAAATGGAATGACTTTAAGGTTTCTACCACCCCGCTTGTTGAAGGTGTAACACCTACCGGTGATAAGCTCGGTCAAACAAGTATCGAAGCCGAAGTTCATCAATACGGTAGATATGCTTATGTAACAGATGTACTTAAACTTGCACATCTTGATGATGTTATCGGCGGCGCAACCGAACTTTTCGGTGAGCTGGGTTCACAGACTTACGACATTGTTACCCGAAATGCCATTATGACTGAAGCTGTTAAGAATGTACTTTTCCCACGCAAGAGTAACGGTACCGCTGTTACTTCAAGAACAGAATTAGACAAGACTTGCCAGCTTTCACCAAGAGTTATCAATAAAGCGGTTACAATTCTTAAGAAGAACAAAGCACCTAAATATGACAATTCATATATCGGCATTGTTCATCCGGTACCGGCTTTTGATTTGCGCGAAAGCGAAGGCTGGGTTGATGCGCATAAATATTCTGCAACAAAAGAGTTATTTAACGGTGAAATCGGTGAATTACACGGTACACGATTTGTTGAAACAGATAATGCAAAGGTATACACAGATAATTGCCCAACCGGCTTTAGTGTTTATTCAACTCTTATATTTGGTAAGGATGCCTGGGGCGTAGTAAAGCCGGACGGTGCAGGACTTAAAATGATTGTTAAGCAGGTAGGTTCATCCGGCGCAAGTGACCCACTTGAACAGCGCGGTTCAGTCGGCTTTAAATTCAGCACTGCATCAGCGGTACTATATCCTACACGACTTATCAGCATTGAAACGGTATCGGAAGAATTTGCTGATGATGACGAAGCTAACTAATTAAGGAGCGTGAAATTATGGCAAGAAAAAATACAGTCGCTGAAAATGCGGCAGTTGATGAAAATGTAACAGTTGATGAAAATGTAACAGTTGATGAAACCACAGCTGTTGAAAAAACAGCTGAAAGAACATATACGCAGGAAGAACTTGATGCAATTCTGACAGAAAAGCTTAATGAACAGCAAGCAAGTTACGAAAAAGAGCCTGACTACATTCAGGACAACCCTGAAGGCGAAGAAATGACTACCGTTGAAATACCAAGGTATCTCGGGCCGAATGATGACCCAAGGGGCGAATATGTTGCCGTGAACGGTGTGGCTATGTTCGTACCGCGCGGTAAGGTGTGCAAAATCAAGAAAAAGTTTGCTGACCGTCTGCTTATGAGCTTGAAGCTGAGGGAAAAAGAAGAATCATATATCAGAGAAAACGAGGGCGATAAAGAAGTATCTCTTTAACTAACTCTTTGTTGAAATTATTAAAGGGCAGGGAGCAATCCTTGCCCTTTGCTATTTGAGGTGAAAGAAATATGAAAACTACAATTGGCGAGGTATTAAGCTATTTTGACAATCAAGTGCCTAATCAGTATTCAGACGAGGAAAAGATAAGGTGGCTAAACGAGATAGAGGCACAAATTTATAACGATATTATACTAACGCATAAAGATGCGGATGAAATTGCATTTCACGGTTTTACAACCGATACAGATATAAACACACAAATGATAGTAGATTTGGAATACAGTGAACTATATAGATTTTGGCTTGAAAAGAGTGTTCACTATGCTAACGGTGAAATTGACAGAATGAATAACGCTATGACAATGTTTCAAACTTATTATGATAATTATTTTTCTTATTATAATCGTAATCACAGGCCCGTAGGAACGCACGGTTACAGACTTTAGGAGAGTGAAAAAATGAGCAAACTTCCAAAATCACTTAACATATATAATGTGGCAAAGGAAAATATTGAAGAATTTAAGGGTATAGACCATAATGAACGAACGCAAAATGGTGCTTGGTATGACATGAAAAATATGACGCTTGACGATTACCCGGTTGCAAGCGTAAGAAATAAGCGTGGCATAGTGAGTGAAGACTATTCAAGTGCAACTTTAAACGACGATGTTACATTAGCGACTTTTCCGGTAGCAAGTGATGCGGTTATTATCAACAACGAAGTGTCACTATTACAAAATTGTATATTGAGTAACGACAGCGATAAAGCAGAAGGACAAATAATAAAAAATACAAGCAATAACACTATATCGTTTGATGAAGAAAGAATTACCGGCACAATAATGAGCAACGAACATTTATTAAGAGAATTTCAGGATAAATGGTGCTTTATCGGCAGAGGTGAGCCTATTTGTAACATAAATGGACGGTGGTACGAATATCGAACATGTGAGTTCGCAGATAATGATGATATTGCATTAGGTGCAGTTGTAACAGTTGGCGATTGGACTTTCCCTATGCTTATAGCAAAAAAAGAAAAAACTATAAAAATATATTACAGTGATGTTTTTTACGGCACACAGCCGGATATAAATTGGAAATTTCAAGAATGCACATTACTTCAGCAATTTCAAGATAAGTATGGTGAAAAATGGTATGTGAGCCAAAACAGCGCTGCTTGGCAGTTAGAAAGTAATGAAGAAGAAATAAAGGCAAAAATATGCGGCAAAGCACAGTATTTAGGTAAGTTTGAAGATTGGAAAAGTGCCGCCCAAGCATTGCTTGATGTATATAATGATGAATCCGGGAAAGAAACAGAACATTATTTTTACACAACAGGTTTAAATAAAAAAATTGACCATAAAATCCACAAAGTAACCGCTGAAGATAAAAAACTTCTTTTTGACAATATTCAAATAGAAAATACGAATCTTTATTTACAACATATAAATTACGAAGAGCCAATTTTGTACGCAAATCAAATTTTGGATATGTCTGAATCTGTTTTGTGCAAGCTTGAAAAGAAAACAGGGAGCATAGTTATAAAAGATATTGAGGCATTGAAACCAATTGTTGAAGAAGTTATATCTGAACATTATAAAAAATATCAAGGCGATTTTTTGAATAAAAAGAGTTCGGCTTTTTATTATTACTCGGATATTGACGGTACGGTACAAAGGCAAATAGACCAATCATATATGTTTGTGGGGTTTGTTAAAGGCAAATTAGATAGCTTTTGCCAAAGGATAAGTTATGCGACAAATTACTATCCAAATTACTTTATTTCTAATGATGAAATACCATATTCGGTGTGGGTGTTTAGAAATGTTTTGTATAAGCGTTGCAAATGTTCAACAGCGCAAGAAATAAAAAGCAGCCAAAAAAATATAGCTTATTCACGAAAAATAATTATTGATACTTCCACTAATATAAAAAATATATTAAACAATGATTCAAACAGCATGACTTCAGAATCTGATGAAGTGTTTACACGCAAAAATATTTATATATATAAAAACAGAAAAGCAATTTTAATTGATTTCGGAAGTGTAAGCGATGAATGGATAATTCAACAACAAAATCAACCTGTAAAAACAGATATAACAGTATCATCAAAAGCTATAAAAAATATGAATATGTCCCGAAATATTAAAATGTTAGCGCCGACAAATGATAACGACAAAAAAGCAATGATAAAATGCGGCACTAAAATCCTTGTAGTTCCTGACGGTGTGATTATTGATACTAAATCCGGCAAAACAAAAAAAATAGCATACAAAGAAAAATTTACTTCTAAAAAGGGCGACGGCGTGAACAGCTTCATTTATACCTGCGACGGTGATGAAAATACATTTAATGCAGGCTTTTTTAAACTCAATTCCGAAAGTGATTACAGAATTGTTAACGGTGTTGTACAGAAAAAAGTGAAATTAGCAGATAACAGTGTATTATGGAGCGACATATCGACATATGTTAATTTTACTTTTTATGACGAAGGTAAATTTGAAAAATTCAGCAAAGGCGACAATGTTGAGGTGTCGCTGAAGCTGGGAGAAGGACAGATTACCGATTTAACAAAATTCAAGAAAGGTATGTTTGAATACGATAATGCAACAGGTAACTTGAAAAGTAACAGTTACAGAATTCAAAAAGTCGGTAATAATTTCATTGATTTATCGGCTGTGTTAATTAACTATGAGGAAAGTGAAAACAGTTGGATAACAGGGTTCGGTAATTCGGAAAATGAGTATGAAATTACATTCGAAAAGAAGTTCCCTGATGTACAACCTTTTGGTGCGTTATGCGGTAACAGAGTATGGCTATGTCATAAAGACGGCCACGAAATTTACGCTTCCGCACTCGGTGATTATACCAATTATTATGATTATTCAGGGCTTAACAGCGACAGCTGGAGCGCAAATGTAGGCAGTGACGGCGAATTTACAGGAATTGTAAATTATCTCGGGAATATTCTTATCTTCAAAGAAGATACGCTATATATTGTGTACGGTTCGGCACCGAGTGAGTTTTCGTATACGGAAGTGAACAATTTTAAAGGTGTTGAAAAAGGCAGTGAAAGAAGTTTTGCGATTATTGATAATGTGCTGTATTACAAGAGCGTTTACGGAATTATTGCATATGACGGAAGCACAACTGTTATTTCATCGGCGCTTGGCAGAGAAAAATATAAAAATGCAGTAGCAGGTGCGTGGGGTAATAAGTATTATGTTTCAATGCAAAATTGCAAAACAAATAAATATGAGCTGTTTTGTTACGATACCAAGAAAGGTATGTGGACTAAAGAAGCAGAAGACAGAATCATTCGATTTTTAAATGACGGAAACACCCTTTATTATGTTACCGACACACAAGTGAAAATTATTGATGCAGATAATGATTATGAGGTTAAGGAAGATAATGTAAGTTGGAGTGCTGAAACAGGAATATACGGATATTCATATCCAAATCAAAAATACATTTCGAGATTACAATTGAGAATGTATTTGGCCCAGGGAGCAAAGGCAAGGATATATATTCAATATAACAGTAACGGTAAATGGCAAAGTTGCGGCAGAGAAATAATCGGGCGAGGAGTTAATTCGTTTGTTTTTCCTATAAGGCCGCGGCGCTGTGACCATATGAAATTGAAAATTGAAGGTGAGGGTGAATGTAAAATTTACTCTCTTACAAAGTGTTTGGAAGTAGGTGGCGAGTTATGAAATTGCCTATTATAAGTAAAATGAGTGCAGCAGGAAATTTGCCTTATGTAGTTAATTATATTGAACAGCTTGTCGTTAAACTTCAAAAGTATATCGACAGTAACAGGAGCAATACAGAAGAAAAAAAGTATGTGACAGATATAACGGTTACGCCACATTTAATCACTGTGAAATTCAGTGATTCAACTACTAAAGAATTTGAAATATAAAAGGGGCGAGATTATGGCAAAGAAAAAAAGCAGCAGCAAAAAGAGCAGCAAAAAGAGCAGCAGCGGCAAAAGTAAAGCTTCGGCAACTACATATAAAGCTAATACAATTGATGTTACCGGATATAACAATGAGCTTGCGCAGGCAAACAATGAGTTGGCTTCGATAGGGGAATTCAACTACAACGATACATCCGGATATAAGTCGCAAGCTGATAATGCATTTAGCCAGTGGAATGATTTATTTAGCGGACAGGGAAAAGCAAACTTTGACGCTTCACAGCAAAAGCTTCAAACAACGGTTGATGATTTGTATAACCAAATGATGAATTACGGTGACTTTAGTTATGACCAGGAAAAAGACCAGCTTTTCCAAATATATAAACAGCAGTACATGGCAAGCGGTAACAGTGCCATGAAAAATCAGCTTGCCGGCGCTGCCGCAAAAACCGGTGGATACAACAACAGTTATGCGCAGCAATCTGCGCAGCAGGCATACAACAATGTAATTGGCGGTTTGAGTGATAAGGCTATTGAACTTCGTTCTAACGCTCTTGCCAATTGGCAAAATGAGTACAATCAACTTCAGAATAGATATAATCTTGTTAATAATCAAAAGCAAGCTGAAGAAAGCAGTTATTATAATAAATTAAATACCGCAAATAATGCTTACAGCGTATTTAACAATGCTTATAAAGACGATTATAACAATCAATATAGTTTATGGAACGATAACCGAAATGCTGCACAATCAAGAGTTAACAATGCACAGAGTCAGGTTAATTGGGCTAATGAATACAACAACAATGCAATTGCCGCTGCTAATGCTCTTAACGAAACAGCGAGAAATAATAACGCTCTTGAAGCAATCAAGAAAAAAGGCGCAAACGGAAAGTAGGGATAAGTATGGCAATTTCAAATTCAACAAAAAACAAATATCAACAATATAACAATCCTTATGTAGAAAGTGAAGCCCAAAAACAGCAGCGTGAAATTGCACAACAGTTAGCATATTCGCAACCTGAAAATAATGTAAACAGTTATGCACAAAAAATGAATGATATGTATAACAAAATTGCAAATGCCAAGTCTTGGGAATATGACAAGGCAAATGACAAAGCATATCAGCAATATGCAAAAATGTATCAGCAACTCGGCGGTTTATCTATGGCGGCGACTTCGCAGGCGGCAAATGAATTGACTGCAGGTTACGGCTCTACATACTCGCCGCAGGTCGCAATGCAAACTGATAATGCATATCAGGCAAATGCAGATAGCGTGCTTCCGTCTTATTACCAAATGGCGCAAAATGAATATGACGCTTTAAGACAAAAGGATTTGACAAATTATGAAGCTGCAATAGAAGGCTATCAAAACGCTGAAAACAGTAATTTGAATAGGAAAAATGCATGGGCGGATATTGTGAATTCGGCAGCAGGAAGGTCAAATCAAGAAAATGCTAATGCTGCTAAAAATTATGCTGATAATAAAGATTTTTGGTACAAACAATATTGGAATGAGCAAAACGCTATGAATGACCAAGCCGAAGCGAAAAATGAACGCTATTGGAATAACAATAAACTCAAAGAAGAAAAGAAAGAAAATAAGCGAGACGAATATTGGGCAATGAATGAAGTTAATGTTTCTATCGCCGCCGACAAGGCAGATAGTTACCGTGATAAGAAGGACAACAAAGGTATGAAAGCTTACCTTAAAAATCAGGTGAAAAAAGGCAATATTACTCAGTACCAAGCAGACGGTATTTATAAGCAGTATAAATATACTGCCCCGAAGAGCAGCGGCAGAAGTTCAAGCGGTAGGCGGTCAGGTGGCAGCAGTAAGGGAAGTTCCTATTCATATACTGCTACTGCCGATGATACCAAATCTAATGATAATACTGCCTCAATTCCTAAAGATTTGGATGAAAAGGCGAAGAAAGAGCAGGAAACGCTGAAAATTCCAAACGGTATGTTACAGCAAATCGGAAGTAACTCAACTGATTACGGTAGGGTAAATGTGATTAAATCTTTAAAGGATAAAAAGATAATAAATGATGAACAAGAAGAATGGCTTTTAGACCACTATAATCTTATGTAAGGAGAAAACTATGGCTATTGATTATGAATTGTTGAGAAAAAAAGCTAAAAAGCGTGATGAAGAAAAGCAGAAAAAGGATAATTATGAGTATTCTAAATCAATGTATGAGGGCGTAACAAAAAACCGAGATAATATATCAGCCGGTACATATAAGCTTTATTATGATGATTATAAAAGAAATACCAAAGCGTACGCTAAAGAGCAAAAGAAAAGCATTAACGAAAGCTCCGGCAAGCAGTTGAAATCAGTGCTAAATATGATTAACCCTTTTGACAGCGTTTCAAGTTCGCAGGCTAAAAAGAATTTTCAATCTGCGCAAAAAAGCAAAGAGGAAAAAAGAACAGCATATGACAAGCTTAAAGAAGAATATGAAAGAACCAACGGTGTAGGACAAAAGAGAAACAGTATTCTTTCACGAATGGAATATGTGACCGATAAGCTTTCAGGCGAAGATACAACTTCTTCAGAGCATAAGGTTGAATCTGCCGATATGCAGAGAAAAAGCAAAAATTCTCAAATGCAATATCTTAAAGAATCAGCTTATTATGAGAAGCAAGATGAAAATAATAAAATTTTGAAAAACAACGAAATAAGCAAACTTGTTGATTTGGCGTATCAAAGCAAACAAAAAGCCGATATTGCCCTTAAAGAATATAATCGTTCCAAGCAAAGCGGACAGGTGGCGTTCGGTGATAATGTTTCAGCCGAAAATTACACAATGTACGATAAATCATATAAATCTGCTGTTAAAGAAATTAAAAAGCGCGGATATGATGCCGAAAGTTTGATTGATACCTATTCAAAGAATATGAATAAGCAGGAAACTAAAAAAATAACGGCTTCGGCGAAAGAATTTGCCGATAAACACCCGGTTCTTTCAAGAGGTGCATATGTAGCTGCACAAATAGGGCAAGTTGCGGCTGTTCCCGATATGATTCAGCAAGGTGTGGAAAATGCTGTATCAGACGAATACAGGCCTATGGATACAAATACTTCAGGATTTATTGCAACGAATTTTAGAAATGCAGTGCAAAATGAAAATACGAAAAATTTATATAATTATGTGAAAAAGAAAAGCGGTAGCGATACTGCCGGCAAAGTAGTATCATTTTTAGACCAAACCGGATTAAGTGTTGCCGATATGCTTTCAATAGCGTATTTGCCCGAACCGGTTACCCTTGGAATAATGAGTTGCGGTGCAGCAGCGAATACTGCGGTTGAAGCAACAGAACGCGGGTTAAGCGCAGATAAGGCGTTATATACCGCTACTGCGGCAGGCATTGCAGAATCACTTTTTGAAAAAATTTCACTTGATAAATTTAAAGGATTGCAAGCAACGGGCAGAACAGGTGTATTAAATGCTGTGACTGATGCCATTAAGCAATCATTTACGGAGGGTTCTGAAGAAGCATTTACAGATATTTCTAACGCAATAACCGACCAAATTATAAACGGTGATATGTCTGAATTATCGCAAAAATATAATAATTATATTTCAGAGGGTGCAACAAAGCAGCAGGCTAAAAGTACGGTCGCAAAAGATTTCGGAATGCAAGTAGGCGAATCGTTCCTCGGTGGCGCACTATCAGGTGCAGTTGTCGGAAGTGTCGGAACTGCAATCAACAAATATGCATTTAACGATGTAAATGCAAGGGAACTCGGCGATGAAGTGAAAAATCAAAATTCAGATGAAATAAAATCGCTTATTGATACCGGGCTTTCCAAAGACAAAAAAAGCAAGGCATATAAATATGCCGAAGAATTACAAAGCAAAGCTAAAAAGTATAAAAACAGTAATACTTATAATAATGTTAATGTTCTTGCCGGGAATTCAATAAATGACAGCGAAATTGATTATAGCAAGCTTAATGCTAAAAGACTTGGCCAGCTTCAAACAGAAATAGTAAAAGAAGGCTTTAAGAAAAATATTGCAAATGCTGTAAAAGGCGAAGAAAACGAAAGCAGAATTAACAAAGTTATAAATAAAATGATTAACGGATTCGACCTTACTAAATATGACGCAAAATCAATAGCTGACAGCGACAAGGCAATCAATGCAATCAATGAACAGTTTGGTTCGGATTTTACAAAGGAAAATATAAGCGTTTCATCACTTGCGGATTTATCAACAAAACTAAAGAGCGGATATACCGATTACAGCTTTACTTATGACGGATATAATAAATATCAGCAAAGAGCCGAAAATGCTCAAAATGAAGTTTTTGAAGAAAATACACAAAGTGTAACAGATGATGTTAAAACGCCTAAAGAAGCGCTTACAGCAGAACATCAAAGCGAAAATCCAAGATATAATGTTGACGCAACGGTGACTTTTGAAGACGGACAGCAGGCAAATGTAAAAATTGACAGTAAACATCCTTTTGAAATAAACCGTGACAATGCGGAATTAAAATTAAGAACATCAGCCGGAAAAATAAGCTACAATGATATATCAATTGAGAATAATTTACAAAAGCTTCTTGTGAATGAAATCGCAAGTGCAAATTTCGGTGATGCCGGGGCAAATGCTGTTTATCTTAATTTAAGCAAAAATGAGCCTAAAAATTTTAACGGTGATATTAGAACTTATGTTTCGCAGGCAAAACTAATATATGATTTGGGTGTCGCTAAACCTGATGTGCCTTTTTCTGAATTCGTAAAGAAAAATCCTGTTTTCAACTCATCAATAAGGCTTCTTGGTGACAGCGCAATTAACATTTACCGCGCAGGGCAAACAGATACTTTAAATTATGATAAGTATGTTGAAAGTTTGAGAGATAATAAAAAATCACCTGCAAAAGCCGAAAGGCACATTGAAGGTGAATACAAAAATATATCAAACAGCGACAGCACTATTGATGATGTGTTTATAAAAGTTGCAAAGAAAACAAGAGTTGATATTGAGCGACATTCAGACGGCCAAAAAGCCGGAAACGGACAGTTTATACCGTCACTTGCTAAAATTATTATAAATGCAGACGGAAGCGGTGAGTATAATGCGCTTATTCACGAGCTCGGCGAATTTGGACTTGCTTATAATGAAAAAGAATACAAAAAAATTCAAAGTGCAATTCGTGATTGGTATGTTGATTTTAGGGGTGCTGAAAATTTTAATGCACTTGTTGATGCATATGTTGATACATATGCAAAAGCGGAAGGCACAAAAACAAGAGCAGAAGCATTAGATGAATTGACTAATGACGCTGTATCAGGCCTTTTTTCAACTGATGAGGGAATAGAAGATTTCGCAAAATGGCTTGATGAAAATAAAACCGAGCCTGAAAAGAAAAGTATTATTGAAACAATCACCGATTTTCTTAAATCTGTTATAGAAAAAATTAAAAATGTGATTGCTACTTCTAATTTGCAGACGGCTGCAAGGAACGCTATGGAAATGGAGCAAAAAAGAGCCGAAAATATCCGTAAGCAGTTTCTTGATATGCTTGATAGTGCAAGCAATAATCTTTATAGCGGTACCGAGGTTGAGGAAAAGAATGCAAATGCTTTAAATGTTGAATTTGACAGCAATACTGATTTTGATAAAAATATAAAATATGTTGCAAATATGAAGCCGGTTGCTAAACTTAACGGTAATGAATTTGCAAAAAGCAGTACCGACCTTGTAACGCAAGTATCTGAATACTTTAATTCAATAGGCAACAAGGTAGAAAGCAAATACGGTACAGTTGTACTGAACAGAACCGGTGTTAAATCGTCCATTTCACACGGTATCGGCAGAAAAAAAGCGGTTGCCTTTATGGCGGTACCTAATGTTATTAAAAATGGCAGAATTATTGATTATACTGATAATTATAAAAAGAGAGGATATGATACTGCTGTATTTTCTGCACCTATTCAGTTGGGTAATGAAGACTATTATGTGGCTGCAGTAATAAATGTTGAAAAAGAAAAGAATTCTTTTTATTTACATGAAGTGGCTATAATAAACAAAAAAGAAGATGATATGTCGTTCAAGACTGGGACCGTGAAACACGGCGCTCCCAGCGACATTTCATCTTCCATATATAGTTTACTCAATAAATTGCAAAATGTCAATAATAATGAAACAAAATTTTCACTTGATATTGATAGCGACGGAAATAAACTTACACAGCAGCAGGCAGAGTATTTCAAAAACTCAAAGGTTCGTGACGAAGACGGCAATTTGTTGAAAGTATACCACGGTACAACCGAAAACTTTACTGTTTTTGATAAAACAAAAGGCAGGACAAATATGGATATTCAGGGAATGTTTTTCAGCCCTTGGGAAATTGACGCTAAAGGCTATGGCAGTAATGTCAACGCTTATTATATCAATATTACGAATCCGGCAAGTGAACGAATGGGATATATGGCACTGCGCAAATTTCAAGGTCAAAACAATGCAGGTGTTAAAGCAAGAGAGTATCTTGAAAATCTTGGATATGACGGAGTAAATAACGGTGATGAAGAATATATAGCATTTAATTCAAATCAAATTAAGCTTGCCGATAATCTTACACCGACTGAAAACAAAGATATTAGATTTTCCCGTGATGTAGATTATTCATATGATGAACTGACTAAAAAGCCGGATATGAAGATTACAAGGATTGATGATAGCGTTGATTACAAAGCAAATTCAATTAGTAGAAAAAATATAATTGAAAGAGCCATAAGCAATGCTAAAAAAATCGGAAGAGTAAATGAAAACGGAAATGCTGTAATATATGTAAATGATATTGACACTGATATTATTGTGCCAAAAGGAGCGATTAAACATTCTTTAGACAGGCGCTTAAATGTTAATGCACCTATTGTTATCAATGTCGGTTCGATTTTGAAAAACTCTATAAAAATAAATGAATTGATACCAAGAAATGAGCATATAGAAAAAAGCTATGCTTTAATAGGCATAGCTAAAAACAGTAATAATGAAGCTTATATAGTTTCTTTTGTTGTAAATAAGCACACAAATGAAGTTCAATCAATTGATGTTTTATATTCTGTAAACGCAAAAAAAGAACCAGCTGGGAGTTCTAAATCCCCGGAGGTTTCGACACCTCCTACTGGTTCTACAATTAGTATATCCAATTTACTTGATTATGTCAATAATTATTTCCCGGATATATTGCCTGAAAGCGTACTTAAACACTATGGATATAATAGTAGACCAGAGGGAAATATAGGCGAAAGCGCATTATTTTCTCGTGATGTAGATTATTCCGAATACTTAGAACTTAAGCGTGAAAACAAGCACCTTAAGGAAGTCAATGAAATTTTAAAGCACCAATTTGAACTTACTAACGGCAGGGAAGTAAGCACGAATGCATTGGTTGCAGCAGGCAGAAAGATAATCAAGTTTACACCTACGAGAATGACCGGTATTGAAGTAGGTGCAATTATGAAAAATTGGTATAAAGCCGATAGCTCGCAGGAGTTATTTAATGAAGCATATAACCTTGCTGAAAAGCTTATTGCGTTTGAAAAAGTGCAGAAATACCAGCCTACCGAAAGTGAGCAGGAAATGCTTGATTATCTTAAAAATACGAAAATAAAGCTTTCAGACAAGCAAAAAAATGAAGTTGCATATTACTTCGGCAGCTACGGAAAGTATAAAAACGCGGCAAGAGGTAAGCTTAATATTACCGATGACGGAATTTTGCTTGATGATTTATCAAATGAAATGGAAGAAATGTTTGGTAATCTGATGCCGAGTGATAACTCGCAGGATTTACCGATTGCTCTTTTAGATTTGGTTAATACCTACCGGGATAAAACAATCGCCAATGATTACGGTTACAGCAAAGAAGAATATTTGGAAAGCCTGGCAAATGATATTCTTTCAACATATTTCGCAACACCGCTGCTTGAAACAAAAGCGGATAAAAACGAAAAGAGATTTTTAAAAGCTAAATCAAAATATGCTGAACAGGTTGCAAAATATCGTAAGGAGCTTGCAGAGGAAAAAGCAAAGCACGAAAAGGAATTTTCTGCATTTAGAAAAGAACAAGTTCACAAAAATCAGCAATACAGGTCTGATTTGTATAGAGATATTATTCAATATAAAGCAGAATTCAGGCAAAACTATAAAGAAGAAAAGCTTAAAGCAGAATACCGAAAGAGAATTAAGCGTAATTTATCAAGAATTGCTTCGCTCGCAAAGCAAACAAAAACTAAACATATTCCTAATAATATGGTTGAATCAGTAAGAGATTTAGTCTATACCGTTACAACGGATACGAAGTTTGATGATATGATTCTTGATAAAATAAAAAATCTTAATGATAGTTTTACTCAGCTGAGTGCCGGCGAAACTGATACATATAACTATATTACCGATTTATACAATGATTGGTTAATGAAAGATTTAGCGGCTTTAGAAAATTCTATCGGAAATAAAACCGTAGCAATGTTAAATTCAAGAGAGCTTTCAAAGCTTGATGATGTTGTATCAATGACACTTAATACTATCGGCAAAGCAAATAAGCTTTTTGGTTACGAAAGAAACAAGACGATAGAAAAATCCGCAGCCAAGGTCAACAGCGAAATCGAAAATATATCTGTAAAACAAATTAAAAACAAATACTTGCAATCTCTTGGATATAATTCAATGAAGCCGGAATACTTTTTTGAATATCTTGGCAGTGATGAGTTGCTTAAACTTTACCGTGATGTCAGAAAAGGTGAAGATACATGGGCGGTAACTATCAGCGACAGCAAAAATTATGCTGATGATATTCGAGAAAAGTATAATTGGAAGAATTGGGATTTTGGAAAAATCACGGAGTATGAAGCTTCGTTAGGCGAAAAACTTAAATTTGATTTGGAAGATTTAATGGCATTGTATGCTTTTAGCCGAAGAGAACAAGCGAAAAATCATATTTTGCACGGTGGCATTAAATTTGCCGACACCAAGAATAAAAAGAAAAGCAATGAATACTCAACACATAAATTAAGCAAGCAGGACTTGCAATACTTGACTAATCTGCTCACGGAAGAACAAAAAGCATATGTTAGGGATATGGTTAATTATCTTTCAACTGAAATGGCGGAAAAAGGCAATGAAGTAACGCGCCAGCTTTATGATGTTGAGTTATTTAAAGAGCAAAATTATTTTCCGATGAAAGTTGACGGCGATTCACTTCCTGAAAAAAGCTCAATGATTAAAGGTTCTAAAAAAATAAAGAATTCAGGAATGACTAACGCAACGGTGGAAGGAGCAGAACAGGCTCTTATTCTTAATGGTTTTGATAGTGTTTGGGCAACACACATTGATGATATGGCGAAATATCACGCTTTTACATTACCGCTTGAAAATTTTGATAAAGTATATAACTATTCCGATATTGACGGTTCAAACAATTTAACTTCAATTAAGGAAAAAATCAAAAAGAATTACGGAAATGAAGCAATATCGTATATATCAAAGTTAATTGAAGATATAAACGGCGGTGTAATTCGCGAACCCGGTTCAGACATAGTTGATAAGCTTACGAGCTTATTCAAGAAAAATGCTGTTTTCGCTTCGGCTTCCGTTGCAATTCAGCAACCGTCGGCAATAGGCAGAGCGTTATCAATCATTGATACCAAATATTTCGCAAAAACTACATTTACGAAGCGTAGTTATGACGAAATAAAGAAATATGCCCCTGTTGCTATCATTAAGGAAATGGGATATTTTGATACCAACATGGCTCAAAGTACGGTTGATTACCTTAATAATATTGATTATAAGGGCAAAGAAAAGATTGCAGCATTTTTTAAAGACGGTGCATTTCGTGATGAAGCAATGGGTTACTTTGCTTCAAAAGCTGATGAAATAACCTGGGCGCACATATGGAATGCATGCAAGGCGGAAACAAAGGATAAGTTTCCTGATTTATCAACTGAAGAAAGCTTGCAAAAAGCAGGGGAACGGTTTACCGAGGTTGTAACAAAAACACAGGTGTATGATTCGGTATTTTCGCGTTCTGCTTTAATGCGAAGCAAAAACGGTGCGGTAAAAATGGCAACAGCATTTATGGCAGAGCCGACTACTTCCCTTAATATGCTTGTAAATGCAACCGTTCAGGCAAAGCGTGGAAAGTTCAGCAAGAAGCAAGCTACAACAATTATTGCTTCGCTTGTAATTGCCAGCGTTATAAACTCGTTGTTACAGTCAATAGTGACTGCTGCAAGAAATGATGATGACGACAAGACATATTTCGAAAAATATTTAGCTGAACTTATTCCGAACTTTATTGACAATGCTAACCCAGTAAATCAGATTGCGTTTGTTAAGGATGTTATTTCAATTTTTCAGGGCTACGATGTAACAAGGGCTGATATGTCAGTAATAAGTGATTTGTATAATTCAATTCACAACCTGAATAGTGATAATCTTACATATGAACAAAAAATTGAAAGTCTTGCCGGTTCGATAGGCGCATTTTTCGGATTGCCAATTAAAAATGTAATTCGTGATATAAACAGCGTTGAAAATGTCATCAAAGGTGCAAAGAACGGAAATCGTTTTGATTCGTCAATGGCAAAAGAAGCCATGCAATCAGAAATTAAAGAAGCTTTGTTAACTGATGATGTGCTTGCTATATTTGGCCTTGACTTATTCCCTGAAAAAGACAAGCAACAAATGATATATGAAGCAATTGAAAACGGTGACAAGGAAATGTATAAGCGTCTTGCGGATAATGTTTCTAATCCCGATAATTATATCAAGAAGGGCTTGATAGAAAACGACAAGCGTGTTGCCGAAGCCGGCCTTGCATATTTAGATAGTGATATATCCAAAGCAATAAGTACTGCCAAGGAACTTGAAGATGACGGATTTAATTATGAGCTTGCCTACAAAGCAATTAAAGCCTATTCTTCCGAAATTCAAAAGGCAGCAGGATATAAGGCGGACAGCGACGACAAAAAATATAAGCAATCGGTTGAAACGCTTATGTCAAGCGGAATTGATAAAAACACAATAAAATCCGCGATTGATAAAGTTGATTTGAGTAAAGAAAGCAGTGACAACGAAAGCAAGCTATATAATAAGCAAGATTTAGTTAATGCTATAAACAGCGGTGAAAAAAGTACAATTGATACTGTTATTAACGGAAATATACAAACTGATATGAATAACGGTAAATCAAGAAGCGAAGCTGAAAAAAGTATTAAATCATCACTTTCAAGTGCTTTTAAAGAAGAATATTTATCTTCTGATAATTCAAAGCGCAGTCAGATTAAAACTAAGCTTAAATCAACAGGCTATTTCGACGATGAAGATTTTACAAATTGGGAAGCTTCGGCTTATAATTCCGAGGCAATGGTTGAAGCATTTAAATCAAATGATACAAGCACTATAAAAAAATATGTGAATGGCAGAATAAAAGCAAAGGTGAAAAACGGAATGACGCAGGATAATGCCGTTTTTGGCATTAGAACTTCTATTACTAATATGTATAAAGAAAAATATATTAAAGGGAACGCGGACGAAAAAGCAAAAATCATTACAATAATGACGAAAACAGGAGTTTACGGAAGCAGAACGGATGTCATTTCATATATCAAAAAATATTGGCTTAAATAACTAAAACGAGGGTGTGACGAACACCCTCGTTCTTTTTGTATAATTAGGTCAAGAGGTGATTATATGAATAAGCAATGTTATCGAAAATCGCTTGATTTACAAAAAAACGGAGTTCAGTGGTCCGTTGACATCAAGAAAAATGATGTGAACTCGCGAAAAATAGTGATTTCTTTAACTGACGGCGGAAAAACTTTTAATCTTGATGAAAATATGATTGTAACTGTATACGCCAAAAAGCCGGATGAAAATATTATATATTCTAATTGCAAAATAGAAAGCGGATTAGTAATTTTTGAGCCGACAAAGCAGTGCATTAGTGCGGAAGGCACTGTTAATTGTGAATTAAGAATTTACAGTGAGAATTCATCCGGCTCTCAATTACTTACTTCGCCGAGATTTAGTATTGAAGTGTATGGAGTTCTTTCTAACGAAGAACATCTTGTTTCGACTAATGAATATTCAGCGTTAACCGAAGCTACGATGAAAGCACAGGAAGCAACTGCTAAAGCAAATGATATTGCTGATGAAATTACACAAAAACTTGAAAACGGAGAGCTTAAAGGCGAACAAGGAATCCAAGGTGGACAAGGGCCTCAAGGTGAACAAGGAATCCAAGGAGTTCCCGGCACAACCGACTACACCGCACTTCAAAATCTGCCACGAACACTATGTTCAGGAACGCTTGAACTTACTGCAACAGCTGACGGTGGCTATGAAGCAATCGCCGAAACATCCATTACATATAACGGCGTCGAGAAGTTTAAACTTGATAAAGGTAATTTGCTGTTTTTAAAGGGCACAGTGAACGAAGAGCACAAAGAGGACAAAACAGTAAATATCCAAACAGGTGACGGCTGTTATTGCATTGACAATATCTCCGAAAAAGTAGATAGACCTTGGACGTATTATTTTGGTATAACAAGTGTTGATGCTGATAATTTAGTTGATAATTTAAGAGAGGAAATAAGGGATACATATCAAGCTAAAATAAAGTGTGGTAACGGTATTGACATTGTTGGGAGACAACACACATTATCGCTTCAAAATGGTTCGACAGTATTAAAAAAAGCAGATATGTCAACAGCCATAACTGCTTCAGGCAGATACGATATTGCTGAAAGCGGCGATATGTTAATTGGCTTTCCTGGAGTAACCGACTTTACACCTTTTACGCTCAAAGTGGTGAAAGGTGATATTGTTAAAATTCTATTCGATACAATCAAAAATGTAACGGATATTCTGTATATCGGCGATATATCACCGAATATGACAGAAAAGGAAATAGCGTCAACAAAAAAATATATTAAAAATCCACTCTTCGATATGACCATATTCGAACTTAATGTTGACAGTGAACAAAAATGCTACAAAGAAAATAGCATTATGGAGTCCCTCTATATCAATCCATTCACCGATATTTATGACCTGATTTGCAGAGTTGACAATATTCCGTCAGGAAGCACCGGATTGATTATGGCGACATCAAAAAAGGACGAATTTGGCAATTACTTATATAGAAAAGTGTCGCTCGCTTCCGAATTTACAATGGAAACTTCAGCTACCGCCACTAGATTGAAGGTGCTTCCGGCACAGCTCAATTTGAGTGAATCGTATATCATTTATAATTATGAGGGCGAAAACAATGAAACACTAAAAGCTTTCGCCGAAAATGTATTTTCGTATATTGACGATTTGCAGGCAAAAGTAACAGCGCTGGAAAAAGCTGTTGGCACTCAACAAACAGCTGAGCAAAGTGAGGCGACAACATGACGGATATAATTGCAGTTGCACTTGTAAGCTTGGTTGGAACGCTTGTCGGTACATTCGGCGGCATAATTACCGCTTCAAAACTTACAAATTATCGAATTGAACAGCTTGAAAAGAAAGTTGATAAGCATAACAGTTTTGCTGAAAAAATTCCACTGATTCAAAATGACATTAAGGTTGCAAATCACAGAATTGACGACCTTGAAGAATTATGCAAAGAACATTTTACGAAGTAAAGGAGTAAAAAAATTATGAAAAATTACACATTAACCAAAGAAGCACTCATCAGAGTTGCAAAAACATTTATTCAGGCACTTATTGCATTTTTGGTCGTCGCTTTGCCGACGGTTGATTTTACACAGGAAAAGTCTGCACTTAAGGCGGCGCTTCTCGGTGTTCTTGCCTCAGCGGTAGCAGCAGGCTTGTCCGCTGTTATGAACATTGAGCAGAAAGGCGGCTCAAATGGTATGAAGTTTTCTGCTTGGGTAAAGAAATTCATAGGCAAGAAAACAAACTATGACGGTGTTTACGGTGTGCAGTGCGTGGATTTAATTGACTGCTATATCCACGAATGTCTTGGACTTAATAAAGGCTTTTGGGGCAATGCGAAGTATTGGTGGACTAATCGTAAATCATCTGCGTGGCTCAAAAAGAATTTTGTTTTTATAACTCCAACTTACAAAAACGGCGAACTCAAAAAGGGTGATATTGGAATTAGAACATCAGGTACATACGGCCATATTTTTGTTATTGCCGAGCCTACCAAAAACGGTAAGGTGAAATATTATGACCAAAACGCTACCGGTAACGGCGATAAAATGACACTCAGAGAAAAGGCTTATAATTCTTCGACTGTAAACGGTATTCTTCGTCCGAAGAATCAAACAAACCTTAAGGAAGCCAAGATTTATAAAAATGTAAAGGCGAATGGCGGCCTGTTCGCATATAAAGCACTTGCAGATAAAGAAGCTTATACAATTATTTCAAACGGTGCAAAGGTTGAGCTTGTAACGGCTTCCGCCGGCACTAAGAAAATTAAAGGCAAAAAATATACTATGTCTAAAGTCAAATACGGCAGCGCTACATATTATGTTGCAAAGGCTTATTTAAAATAAATATTGACAAAACGAAATGTAAAAGTTAAAATACAATTGTGTCATGGGTATTCTATTCCCGGTACACAGCGCATTATGAAACGCCCTCGGTCACCTATGCCGAGGGCGCTTTGTTGTTTTTATTGATAACTTACCATATCTAAAAACCATATTGCCCGCCGTATTGGCTTATTATTATCGAAGCGGCTTTTGGGTTTGGGTGTTTAATATTGATTGGATATTGCAATTTTTTTATATAACTAAACAAATAATCAACTCCTTAAATTACTTGTTTATTCTATGAAAAAACAAATTGTTTGTTACACGGCGGCAAGAAATGCTATGGAAATGGAGCAAAAAAGAACAGAAAATATCTGTAAGTAGTTTCTTGATATGCTTGATAATGCAAGCAATAATCTTTATAACGGTAGCAGAGGAGGAAATTTTGAAGATGTTAATTATGATAATACATCCGAAGAAAAATACTCTAGATATGTAGATTATTCAGAATACTTGGAATTTAAGTACGATTTTAAGGAAGTTCAATCAATTGATGTTTTATATTCTGTAAACGAAAAAATAACCGCTTTGTTTTTGAAAAACAAGCGGTTATTTTTTGCTCTTTTAGAGGCCGGCTGTCTATCCGATAAGCCATTTGTCTATATTTTTAATCATCATACAAAATTGATAAAGTATATAGTTGTTTTATAAGTTGTTTTTTGTTTTAAAATTATCTATTACAGTGTAATAACGCTCGTAAGCTTTTTTAACTGCATCTTCCCAGCTTATATAAATTTGGCTTTGCGCGTTTTTGCCCACTGTTTTGAGCAATTCCTTATTTTCCATAATTGTATTCAGTGTGTTTCTTATGGAATGTGCGCTTTCAACACATAAAAAGCCTGTTTTTCCGTCTTCCACACCTTCTGCCGCGCAACTATCACGCACCAAAAGGCTTGGCGTTGCACAAGCTGCGGCTTCCCTTACAACTAATCCGTTTGTATCAAATGTTGAAGGGAAAAGAAGTAAATCCGAAATTCCGTAATATCCCAAAAGTTCGTTTCTGTCTAATATTTTTCCTGTCCAAATAACATAATCGAAAAGCCCGCATTTACGAATTTTCTTTTTAATGGCATTTTCATCAGCACCGAAGCCGAGCATAATAAGCCTAAACTCTTTGCCTTCGTTTTTAAGCATTGCACAGGCATCAAGAATAAGTTCTATATTTTTGTACCAAATCATTCTGCCGGTGTAGATGAAAAGAGGAACATCATTTGGTATATTGTGTTTTCTTTTAATCAGTGCAATATCATCATCGCTTACATTGGTGACAGGTAAGTCGCAACCGTTAGGCATAACAACATAATCGCCTGTATAACCTACTTTTCTTAATGAATCTACCGTACCCTTACTCGTTACCCATACTTCGTCAGCCGCATTTATATTGTTGAGCAGGAAACGGTACGCAAAATCCCTTGCAGGTTTTGTAGGGATTCGTCTGTCAAAATCATATTCATATTTTGTGTGATATGTTAAAACGGTGGGGATTTTTTTCTTTTCAACAACGCGCCTGAAATAATAACTTGTAGCAAGCGGTGCGTGCGAATGAAGAACATCAAAATTCATATCAATAATATCTTGATGAAGTTGGTCTTTAAATGGCCAACCGATACTGTAACCCTCTTTTGAGGGAACCCACCAGCTTTTATATCTGTAAATTTGATAATCGTATCTGTAATCAAGCTGATTTGGATTTTTAGGTGTTACAACTACTGCTTCACCGAATTTTTTGTTTATAATATCAGCATAGCTTTGTGCAACATTGCTGATTCCGTCGGTAGTGGGCGGAAAAGCATCTGTGCCGATAGCAATTTTTAGTTTTTTTCTGTTTTCCACTTTTTATGCTCCGTAAATAATATGATTTAAGTAAGTTTAGCATAAAAAAAGCAAATTGTAAACATTTAGCTGTTTATTTTATATTTATATAATAAAAAAATAAAATTCCACTTGATTAAGTTAATAAAATACTTTATAATATTTTTTGAATGTATATTTGGAGGAATGGATTATGTCGCAAACATATTCTGTTTCGCTTGAAAAGATAATTGATTTTCATAAGCTTGAAACGGTTTTTATGCCAAAATCTGCTGATGATATATTGATTACCACAAGTGAAATTAACCGCCCCGGCATTGTTTTAACAGGATATACCGATTATTTTGATTCGTTGAGAATTCAAATTCTCGGTTGGACTGAAATAGGCTTTATTCGCAGTATGAATGAAGAGGAAAGGGATAAGGCACTTGATTGCTGGCTTTCACTTTGCCCGGCTGCTGCAGTTGTTACAAGAGGTCTTGAAATACCGGATTATCTTTTAGAAGCGTGCAAAAAGCATGAAGTTCCGCTTCTTAAAACAGAGGAGGAAACTTCGCCGTTTTTGGCTGCGCTTATTGAATTTCTTAACACAGAACTTGCACCGAGAATTACACGGCACGGTGTTTTGGTTGAAGTTTACGGTGAGGGTGTGCTTATCACAGGCGAAAGCGGTGCAGGTAAAAGCGAAACCGCAATCGAACTTATAAAGCGTGGCCACAGACTTATTGCCGATGACGCTGTTGAAATCAGAAAAATAAATGACAGAACACTGCGTGGCAATTCGCCGAGTAATATTCGCCATTTTGTTGAACTTCGCGGTATCGGTATTATTGATGCAAGGCGTATTTTCGGTATGGGTGCAGTAAAACCAAGTGAGAAGATAGATATGGTTATTCAGCTTGAAGCTTGGGATTCTACCAAGGCTTATGACAGACTCGGGCTTGATAATGAATATGCGAATATTCTCGGTGTGAAAATTCCTGCAATGACTGTTCCGATTACTCCGGGCAGAAACCTTGCTGTTATTGTTGAAACCGCTGCTATGAATAACCGCCAAAAGAAAATGGGTTATAACGCGGCTAAAGATTTAATGCTGAGTCTTGGGATGGATGATGTTCAGCCTGTTGACAGGGAAATTGAAATTTGGCAAAGTTAAGCCGAATTTTGCAGATATAAATTAAAATAAAGAGGTTAGAAAAATGTATACTATTGGTATTGATTTAGGTGGAACAAATATTGTTGCGTCAGTTGTAGATGATGAATATAAGATTATCGGTACATCAAAAACTCCTACAAATTCACCAAGAAGTGCTCATGAAATTTTTGATGATATTGCCGAGGTTTGCGAAGAAGCAGTTAAAGCAGCAAACTTGACTATGGCTGATATTGACAGTGTAGGTATGGGTACACCGGGTACTGTAAACCAAGACGGTATTATTGAATTTGCAAATAACCTTGCATTTAATAATGTTCCGGCAAGAACTATGCTTGCAAAAAGACTTAATAAGCCTGAAGAAAAGATTTATATTGAAAATGATGCTAACTGTGCGGCACTCGGTGAAGCTTATGCAGGTGTAGGCAACGGTGCAAAGGATTTTGTGGCTGTTACTCTTGGTACAGGCGTAGGTTCAGGTGTTATTATTGACGGTAAAATCGTAAACGGTGTTAACTATGCCGGCGGTGAATGTGGTCATATGGTAATAGTTGTTGACGGGGAGCAATGCTCTTGCGGTCGTAAAGGTTGTTGGGAAGCTTATGCATCTGCAACCGCTCTTATCAGGCAGACCAAAAAAGCTATGGAGGAATATCCGGATTCACTTATGCACAAGCTTGCTAAAGAAGAGGGCAAAGTATCAGGCAGAACTGCATTTGACGCTATGCGACTTGGCGATATTGCAGGTATTAAAGTGGTTGATGATTACATCAAATATGTTGCTTGCGGACTTATCAATATCGTAAACGCACTTCAGCCTGAAATCATTTGTATCGGCGGTGGTATTTGCAACGAGGGCGAAACACTTATGAAGCCTCTTCGCCGCTTTGTTCAGTCTGAAAGATATTCTATCCACAGTAAAATTCAAACAAAGATTGTTAAAGCTGAGCTTGGCAATGACGCAGGTGTTATCGGCGCGGCTATCCTCGGCAAAGTAAAATAATAATTCGGTGATATATTGAAGCAGTTAATTGAACTATGTAAAAAATTTAATTGCAAGTATCTTGAAAATGAAAAAATGAGCCTTCATACCACCTTTAAAATAGGTGGTAATGCAAGGCTTGTTGTTTATCCGCAAAATGAAGAGCAGATTGGTGAATTTGTAAAATGTGCAAAAAGCGAGAAAGTCAGGCTGATTGCTATCGGCAACGGCTCAAATCTTCTTGTGGATGACGGCGGAATAGATGCTTGCGTTTTAATACTCGGCGAGCCGTTTTCGGATATTAGGCTTATTGATGATGAAACTATATATGCAAAAGCGGGTGCAAAGCTGATTTCACTTTGTCGCTTCGCTTATGAACATTCACTTTCGGGGCTTGAATTTGCCTATGGTATTCCAGGTTCGGCAGGTGGTGCGGCATTTATGAATGCCGGTGCGTACGGCGGCGAGATGAAAGATGTGCTTTATAAATGTGAGCATATTGATAATGACGGAAATGTCGGCTCACTTGAAAAGGATGAACTGAAACTTTCGTATCGTCACAGTGTGTATTATGATAATGATTGCATTATTACAGGTCTTTATTTAAAACTAAAAAAGGGCGAGCGTGCCGAAATAAAGGCTAAAATGGATGACTTTATCAGGAGAAGAAGGGATAAGCAACCGCTTGAATATCCGTCGGCAGGTTCAACTTTTAAGCGACCTGAGGGGTACTTTGCAGGCGCTCTTATTGAAGAATGCGGACTCAAAGGCAAAAGCGTAGGCGGCGCACAAGTCAGCGTTAAGCACGCGGGCTTTGTTATAAATAAAGGCGGTGCAAGCTGCCAAGATGTGCTTGATTTGTGCAAGTATTGCAGCGATACGGTGTTTAAAGAAAAAGGCGTAAAGCTTGAAATGGAAATCAGAGTTACAAAATAAATCAAGAGGTAAAATATGGACAGCAGTAAAGAACTTATAATTATAACAGGAGTAAGCGGTGCAGGTAAGTCATCGGCAATGGCATTTATGGAAGACGCAGGATATTATTGTATTGATAATATGCCGCCGGAGCTTATGTCTACCTTTGTGTCGCTACTTGCAAATAACAGCGAATACTATCCAAAGGTTGCAATGGTTGTAGATATTAGGTCGGGCTATGTATTTGAAAAAATCATCGCAAGTATTGATAGTGTTGAGCAGTATGGCTACACTTGTAAAATTGTATACCTCGATATAAATGATACCGAAGCGCTTAAGCGATATAAGCTTACACGCAGAAAGCATCCTTTTGCAGATAAGTTTAACGGTAATATTCAAAATGCTCTTGATTATGAAAGGGAGATTTTGGCTCCGTTAAGACTTAAGGCAGACCATATTATTGATACATCAGGCATTGATACACACCAGCTTCGTGCAAGGCTTACAGAACTTCTTATGGGGGATGCCAAGGAGTATATGAATATTCACTGTATGTCTTTCGGCTTTAAATACGGTGTGCCTAATTCTGCAGATTTTGTAATTGATGTAAGATGCTTGCCAAACCCATATTGGAATGAAAAGTTGCGTAATAAAACAGGGTTAGATAAAGAAGTAAGCGATTTTGTATTTTCATTTGACGAATCAAAAGAATTACTTAAAAAGCTTATTGATTTTCTTGATTTTCTTAATCCTCTTTATATCAGAGAGGGCAAGAGCCAAATCGTTTTTGCAATTGGCTGTACGGGCGGTAACCACAGAAGTGTGGCATTTGCAGAAGCGTTGAAAGAATATTTTTCAAAAAAATGGGATAATGTAACAGTAAGTCACAGGGATATAAACAGAAAGTAATGTTAATGTCATTTTCACAGCAGGTAAAAAGCGAATTATTAAAAATTGAATATGAAAGTACTTGTTGCGAAAAAGCAATGCTTTACGGAATGTGCATTTTCGGTAAAACTTTTTCGAGTTACGGAGTCGGAATTCAAACCGAAAATAAAGAAATCGCAGTCAGATATTCAAAACTTGTTGAAAAGTATTGCAATATTAAATGCGAAGTTAAAACATCACCGCTTGGTAAAAGTCATACCGTTATGATAAACGATAAATCGAATTGCGATAAAGTGCTTGGCTTTTTCGGCCATGAAAGCAAAGGCAGTTTGAAAATAAATCACTCTAATTTTGATTGTGAAAATTGCCAAAAGGCTTTTTTGGCGGGTGCATTTTTATCTTGCGGTACTGTTTCAGACCCTAATAAAGATTATCATTTGGAATTTACGGTTCCTTTTTTAAATTTATCAAAAAGTCTTGTTACTCTTTTGGGAGAAATAGACTTTTCCCCTAAAACAGCTAACAGAAAAGGGTATAATATAGTATATTTTAAAGACAGCGAAGCTATTGAAGATTGCCTTTATATTATGGGTGCGAGTTCATCAATGTTTGATATGATGAATGTTGAAATTGTTAAAGACCTTAGAAATAAGGCTAACAGAACGGCAAACTGTGAGGCGGCGAATATAGAAAGAACTGTTAAAGCGAGCTGGGAACAGAGCGCGGCTATTGAAAAAATAGAGGAGAAAAAAGGTTTGGATTTCCTTAAACCGGACCTTAAAGATATGGCACTTTTAAGGCAGGAAAATCCGGAAGCGTCGCTTGCAGAACTGTCTAAAATCAGTGGGCTTTCACGCTCCGGTGTTAATCACAGGCTGAAAAAAATAGTAGAAATAGCTAAGGAATTATAAAAAAAGGAAGATAATATGTTTACTCATTTGCACACACATACAGAGTTTTCTTTGCTTGACGGTGCTTGCCGTATCAGGCAACTTGTGGCGCGTGCAAAGAGCCTTGGAATGCAGTCTCTTGCAATTACCGACCACGGTAATATGTACGGGGCTGTTGATTTTTATAAAGCGTGTAAAAACGAGGGCATTAAGCCTATTATCGGGTGCGAAGTTTATGTTGCACCGAGAATGAGATTTGATAAAGACAAGGTGCTTGATAAGGAATACAATCACCTTATTCTGCTTTGTAAAAACGAGCTGGGATATAAAAACCTTATTAAAATGGTATCAAAAGCGTATACCGAGGGCTTTTATTTTAAGCCGAGGATTGACCACGAACTGCTTGAAAAATATCACGAGGGGTTAGTATGCCTTTCGGCCTGCCTTGCAGGTGAAGTGCCGCAGGCTCTTCTTCAAAAAGATTATGATAAAGCGGTTAGAATTTCAAAGTGGTATAACGAACTTTTCGGGCAGGGAAATTATTATCTTGAACTGCAAAATCACGGAATAAGCGAACAGGCAATAGTATGCGAAGGGTTAAAGCGTATTTCAAGGGAAACGGGTATACCGCTTGTTGCTACAAACGATGTTCATTATATAGAAAAGCAAGATGCAAAAATACAGCAGGTGCTTATTTGCATTGCTACCAATAAAACAATCGGCGATGATACCGGGCTTGAATTTCACGCAGATGAATTTTACCTTAAAACCGAACAGGAAATGCGTGAAATTTTTGCTGATACTCCACAGGCAATTGATAATACTCAAATTATTGCGGATATGTGCAATTTTGATTTTGAATTTGGACATACGAAATTGCCTTATTATGAAACACCCGATAATATGAACCATTTTGAATATTTCAAAATGCTTTGTATGCAGGGCATGAAAAAAAGATACGGGCAAAATCCGCCTAAAGAATATTATGACCGACTTGATTATGAGCTTGAAACGGTTGAAAAAATGGGATATACAGATTACTATCTGATCGTTGCCGATTTTGTTTCATTTGCAAAAAGTAAGGGTATTCCCGTAGGTCCGGGCAGAGGCTCGGGTGCAGGCTCAATTGCGGCTTATTGTATGGAAATAACCGATCTTGACCCGATGAAGTATAATCTGCTTTTTGAGCGATTTTTAAACCCGGAGCGCGTATCAATGCCTGATTTTGATATAGATTTTTGCTATGTCAGAAGGGGCGAAGTTATTGATTATGTAACGCAGAAATACGGTGCAGACCATGTGGCACAAATCGTTACTTTCGGTACACTTGCCACTAAAGCTGCAATCAGGGATGTAGGCAGGGCGATGGGTATGCCTTATGCTGCTGTTGACGCTGTTGCCAAGCTTGTGCCAAATGATTTTCATATTACTATTGAGCAGGCTGTAAATAAATCAAAAGAGCTTTCATCCCTTATGAAAGAAAATGCGCAGATAAACGAACTTATAGAAACCGCAAAAAAGGTGGAGGGTATGCCGAGAAATACATCCACCCACGCGGCAGGTGTAGTAATTACTCATGACCCGGTCAGTTCGTATGTTCCGCTTGCTACTAATGACGGTGTTCCCGTAACGCAGTATATTATGACTTCTCTTGAAGAACTCGGGCTTTTAAAAATGGACTTTTTGGGGCTTCGTACCCTTACTGTAATAGATAATGCAAGTAAATCTGCCGGTATTGATATAAACAATATTGCTATTGATGATGAAAAAGTGTACAAGCTGTTTGCAAATGGGCAGACAGAGGGTGTATTTCAGTTTGAATCAAGCGGAATGAAGCGTATGCTTATGAATTTGAAGCCGACAAGGCTTGAAGATTTGATTGCCGCTACTTCACTTTACCGCCCCGGCCCTGCAAATCAAATTGACACTTTTGTTGAAAATTCGCATAATCCTGAAAAGGTGAAGTATTTAACCGATAAGTTAAAGCCTATACTTGAAAATACTTATGGCTGCATGGTTTATCAGGAACAGGTTATGCAAATTTTCCGCGAGCTTGCAGGATATTCGTATGGCAGGGCGGATATTGTGCGCAGGGCAATGAGCAAAAAAAAGCTTGATGTAATGGAAAAAGAGCGTACAGCATTTATATTCGGATGTGAAGAAAATGGTATTGATAAGACAGTCGCAAACACTATTTTTGACCAAATGTCTGAATTTGCAAAATATGCTTTTAATAAATCGCATGCGGCTTGCTATGCGCTTGTGGCTTACAGAACAGCATATTTAAAATGCTACTGCCCGGCTGAATTTATGGCTGCTTTAATGACTTCGGTGCTTGACCAATCAAATAAAATTGCAAGATACACGGCTGAATGTAAGCGACTTGGTATCAGGCTTGCACCGGCTGATATAAATACTTCGATGCAGGGCTTTACCGCAAATAAAAAAATTATAAATTATGGCCTTTTGGGTATTAAAAATGTCGGCAAAGAATTTGTTGATGATATTGTAAAGGAAAGAAAAAACGGCGAATTTAAAGATTTGCCCGATTTCTGTATGCGCTTGCAGGGCAAGCATTTTAACCGCCGTGCAGTTGAAAGTTTGATTAGATGCGGCGCTATGGACTGCTTTGATTTAAACAGGCGGCAAATGCTTCAGGCTTTACCGTCAATTGCTGCAAATATTGAAAATTACAGGCAACGCACTCAATACGGGCAGGTCGGCTTTTTTGAACTCGGCGGTAATGATTCGCCGCTTGAATTTGATGTTCCTAATGTAGATGAATTTCCTAAAGCAGAGCTGCTTAAAATGGAAAAAGAAATGACCGGTCTTTATCTTTCAGGTCACCCTATGGATAAATATACCGAACTTTGCGAAAAATTCGGCTTTGCTAATATAGGCGAACTTTTGGAAAGTGCAAATGACAGTATGAGCGTGTATAAGGATAAATCATTTGTTCGTACCTGCGGTATTATAAACCATATTACAACAAAGCAGACGAGAGCAGGTTCATCAATGGCATTTGTTACTATTGAGGATTTGTATGGTTCAATTGAAGTTATTGTTTTTGCCAAAACGCTTGAAAAATATTCGCACTATCTTTATGTCGGAAGTGTTATAACCGTGTCGGGCAACCTTTCACTTGAAGAAGAAAAGGATGCAAAAATACTTGCGTATTCTATCGGCACAGCACCGTCAAATGCGGATTTTGAAAACGGAAAATATAAAAACGATAATGTTTCAAATAATAAAGCGACAAAAAGTGAACCACATAAAAAGAAAAAAGCTGCACTGTATTTGCGCTTTAAAAATGAAAATGACGAAAATATTATTTTGGCTAAAAGAGTTACTGATATTTTTGACGGTAACATTCCTTTATATTTTTATTATACTGATGATAAGCGGTATGTTCTTCAGCCGAGGGAATGTTTTGTAGAAGTTAACAATACAGAATTAAAAGAACTTAAAAGGATTCTTGGTGATGAAAATGTCGTATTTGTTCACTAATTTAACGACAATACTTGACTTTTTTTGCCAAAACATATAGAATAATAAAGATTATGATTAGTAAATTTTAGGCTATATTATATATAGGAGGACATAATTATGAAAACAATTGCGGTATTAACAAGCGGTGGCGACGCACCGGGTATGAATGCAGCTATTCGTGCAGTTGTGCGCACAGCCTGCGTAAACGGAATTAAAGTATATGGTGTAATCCGTGGATACAACGGTCTTATCAACGGTGATTTCATTGAAATGGACCTTAGAAGTGTATCTGATATTATCAATCGCGGCGGTACTATCCTTTATTCTGCCCGTTCAGTTGAATTTGCTACTGAAGAGGGTATGAGAAAAGCTATTCGTACCTGCCAGGAACACGGTATTGAAGGTGTTGTAGTTATCGGCGGTGACGGTTCATTCCGTGGTGCAAGAGACCTTAGTGAAAGGGGTATTCCTTGCGTAGGCCTTCCGGGTACTATTGATAATGATATTGCTTGCTGTGATAACACAATCGGTTATGATACCTGCCTTAATACTATTATGGAAATGGTTGACCGTGTTCGTGATACAAGTGAATCACATGACAGATGTACAGTAGTTGAAGTAATGGGCAGAAAAGCCGGCTACCTTGCACTCAATGCAGGTATTGCTTGCGGTGCAACTTCAATTCTTATTCCTGAAATCGAATATGATATTCAGGAGCATATTATTGAGCGTATGGAAAAAACTCAAAGAACAGGTAAAAAGCACTTCATCATCATTGTTGCCGAAGGCGTAGGTGTTGATGTTCAGGAACTTGCAAAAGAAATTGAAGCAAAAACAGGCGTTGAATCCCGTGCTTGTATTCTCGGCCATATTCAGCGTGGCGGTTCGCCTACTGCAAAGGATAGAGTTCTTGCTACTCGTATGGGTAACTATGCAGTTAAGCTTCTTATGAACAATATCGGCAACCGTGTTGTAGCCGCTCAAAAAGAAGATGTAGTTGATTACGATATTTTTGAAGCTCTTAATATGAAGAAGACAATTGATATGAATCTCTATGATATAGCACACGAGGTTTCAATCTAACGCTTATAAAATAATGTATGGCAGGTTTGCTCTGCCGATAATCAGCTCTTGATTTCAAGGGCTGATTTTTTTCTTGACTTTTGCATTTTGATTTGATATAATCAACGCAATTTGAACAACTGAATATTAGGTAAATATTGGAAACGCACATTCTCCGTAATGATAACGAACAACACATTTTATTTGAGTTGAATTTATTATTAAGGAGATTTTTTTATGCCAAAAACAAAGTTTCAAGATTTTATTTTCACAATCATAATGGTAATCGTTATGGTTTATGCAATGGTTTGCTACAATATTGCCTTTGATAAAGGCGGTATGTCAAGCGATATTTTTCTTTTAGCATTGCACGAGCTTCCTATTATGGGTGCTGTCGGCTTTGTGCTTGAATTTTTCGCTGTGGGCAAGCTTTCCCAAAAGGTGACCTTTAAGCATTTTGACCCAAAAAATACAAATCCTTTCGTAATTACCGTTATGATTTCAAGCGTTACGGTTGCTTTTATGTGTCCGCTTATGAGCTTTATTGCAAGTATTCTTTTCGGATTTCAGGATGCGGCGCATATTGTTCCTAACTTTTTGCAAATTTGCGTGCGTAATTTTCCTATGGCTCTTTTCTGGCAGCTTTTTTATGCAGGTCCGTTAGTACGCTTCATATTTCGCTTGATTTTCAAAAAACAATTAAAAGAAGATAAATAAAAAATAAAGCCTTTGGTTTTCACTTTCAAGTGTCAACTAAAGGCTTTTTTTATCGGTTCTGCAAAGTATATAGTCGGTGCTAACATTGTAGTAATCTGCAAGCTTTATCAGGTGCCTGATAGGAAGTTCGTTTGCACCTCTCTCATATCTTGCGTACATTGTTTGCGAGGTTTCAAGGTAGTCTGCAATTTCTTGTTGAGTTTTGTCGTTATCTTCTCTTAAATCTCTTATTCTTTTGTAATAATTCATACCAAATCCTCCTTTTACAATTATTATACTAAGTAAATTTATTTACTATTGACATTAGTAAATAAATTTACTATAATATAGTTAGTAAAAATATTTACTAAAGTGCAGGAGGTAAAAAGGCATGAAAAAATTAACAAGTATTTTGCTGTCGGCAATAATTATGCTTACGGCAGTAGTAGGTTTCGATTTAGCAGCGTATGCGGCAGGAACATCAGCAAGTGATGCTCAGCTGATTAGTCTAAACACCGAATATAGTGACACTTTACAATCAGGTAAATTAGGTAAACAATTTAACTTCTACCAATTTGTAATGCCTGAAACTGGTAATGCAAAAATAAAATTAGATTTATATGATAGTGTATACAAATCTTTTTGCAACATATATGATTCTGACGGAAAGGAAATATATGATTTAAGGGGAATTTATAACAGAGCTTTTGATTGCTACAAAATTGACAGTGAGGTTGCATTAAATAAAGGAATATACTATATTTCAATTTCAAATTACAGCATTGATGGTTTTAATTTGAATTATGGCGGGACATACTATTTTTCAGTAAACTATATGCAAAAATTAACCAAGCCATTAAATTTGAAGTTGAGTGCGCAGAAAGGTGCGAAGATAAAAGCAAAATGGGATAGTGTTAATAGTGCAAACGGTTATCAAATTTATTATTCAAGAAATAAAAATTTCAAAAAACTTTCAGCTAAAAAGATTGTAAAGGGCGGTAAAAAAACTTCATATGTGGGCAAGAACTTTACAAAGGGCAGAAAGTATTATGTAAAAGTGCGTGCATACAAAATTGTAAACGGTAAAAAAGTTTACGGTAAATGGTCGAGTGTAAAAAGTGTTAAATGCAAATAATTAGTATTAAATAAAAATACTTATTAAAATTCCGTCAATAATATATTTGGTGATGTTATGAAAAAAGCCATTCGTATTATTGACGGAATTTTTGCGTTATGCCTTATAATAATTTATTCATTTATAGTTTTCGGAAATATTGTTTTGCCGGATAAGATAGAAGCATATTCAACTAAAAAAATTGAATATAAAAGTGTATATTCGGTTGAAAACAATTCTTTATACCAGGTTGATTACCAAAATAACAGCAAGGTTTCTCCCGTTGAAAATGATATTAAGCTTTTGGGTATTATCCCGGTTAAAACAACAAACATTATTCAATCAAAGCCTAAAAAAGTAAGTGTAAGCGGTGAAAGCTTTGGAATTAAGCTTTATACAGACGGGGTAATTATTGTAGGTATTCGTGATGTTGAAACGGATAAGGGCAAGTGCAATCCGGCAAAGGAAGCAGGACTTGAAAAAGGCGATATTATTATAGAAATTAACGGTAAAAAAGTATATTCTGCCGATTCTGTTACAGATATATTGAATGATAATAACGGCAAAGATTACAAAATTACCGTTAAAAGAAACGGTAATTACAAAGAATTTTTGCTAAAGCCGGCTTATTCATCAAGCCAGGGGTGCTACAAGGTTGGCTTGTGGGTTAGGGATTCCACAGCAGGTGTAGGCACAATAACTTATTATGATAAATCAAATAATACCGTTTCGGCTTTAGGACATCCTATAACGGATGTTGATACTAACGAAATAATGCCGATTTTAGACGGTGAAGCCGTCAGGGCAACTGTTACCAAAATTTATAAAAGCAAAGCGGGTGAAGCAGGTTCGCTTTGCTGTGAATTTACAAATGATATAATAGGCACGCTTAAAAAGAATTGCCAAAGCGGAATTTACGGTAAATATACCTGCACGCTGAAAAACACTTATGAATATGAAGTAGCTTCGCCAAATGAAATTGTGAGAGGGCCGGTGCAAATCCTTTGCACAATAGATTCAGGCAAGGCAAAGTTTTATAACGCACAGATAAGTCGCATTTCATATCGTGAAAATAAAAAAGGCAAAAATATGGTGGTTAAAATAACAGATGAACGCCTGCTTGAAAAAACAGGCGGAATTGTGCAGGGAATGAGCGGCTCGCCCATTATTCAAAACGGAAAGCTTGTGGGTGCACTTACACATGTTATAGTGGATTCGCCGGAAAAAGGCTATGCGATATTTGCACAGGATATGGTTGATGAATTATAACTTACTCGTCAATCCTAATATATAATCTGAACTGACATTATAATATTTGCAAAGTGAAATGATGTGTCTTATCGGCATTTCGTTTTCACCTTTTTCGTATCTGGAATAAACTTGCTGTGTTGTACCCAGATAATCTGCAATTTCCTTTTGCGTTTTGTCATTATCTTCCCTGAGTTCTCTGATTATTTCATTATATGATTTCATATCTAATCTCCTTGTAATAATATTTACAAGGTTGATTTTAATATACACCACATTAAGTGTATTGACATTACACCTAATGTGGTGTATTATTTATTTGGACACAGTCCTAAAATATATAAAAAGAGGTAAAAGTATGAAAAAATTAACAAGTATTTTGCTGTCGGCAATAATTATGCTTACGGCAGTAGTGGGTTTCGATTTGACTGCGTATGCATATGCAGGCGATTTTGACACAACGGCCAAAGCAAAGAGTTACACGCTCGGCACTATAACGACGGGCTATTTCTCTTCTAATGACAGAATTGACTTTTTAAAAGTTGATGTGCCGCAGTCAGGCAGGATTGATTTTACTGCCGAGGGTACAGAAAGTTATTATGTTTATATTTATCCATCAAATGCAACTGAAGATAAAGTTGATGGGAATTATATTGGTTATAACGATAATTTAGGCAAAGCATATTCAGAATGTTACGCCTATTTAGTAGCGGGAACTTATTACTTTAAGGTTGACGGAATTTACGATAATAGCAGTTATACAATTTCGTCATCATTCACTCCTGCTAATGAAAGCTTTCCTGAAAGTTTAGATGTTAATAACAATATTATAGGAAATGCTAATCCTATTTCACTTGATACAACATATAACGGTATGTTAGGCGAAAACGATGATATAGATTTTTATTCTTTTACAGTGCCAAGTGGAACGCAAATTATAAATATCAGTGCAAACGAGAATGTTTATTTTTCCGTTTATTCAATGACAGGTGAAAGAATTGCGGGTAGTTGGTATGTAACCAAGAATGATTCGACAGGCGTAGCAAGTAAGTCCGAATCTGTATCTCTTGATGCAGGGACTTATTGTTTAAAAATAGAAAAGGGCTCATACTCGTGCTTCTATTCATTCTCAATCAATTCACCACATCAGCACAGTTATAACTATGCTTATACAGTAAAATCTACATACACATCACAGGGATATGATGTATATACCTGCTCGTGCGGTGCTTCTTACACAACAAATTATAAAGCTGTTAAAAAGCTTGGTAAAGTTAACCTTAAATCCGTTTCTTCCGCAAGAAAAAAACATGCAATCAAAGCATCTTGGGATAAAAAATCAGGTGCAAACGGTTACCAAATTTATTATTCAAGAAATAAGAATTTCAAAAAACTTTCAGCTAAAAAGATTGTAAAGGGCGGTAAAAAAACTTCATATGTGGGCAAGAACTTTACAAAGGGTAGAAAGTATTATGTAAAAGTGCGTGCATACAAAAATGTAAACGGTAGAAAAGTTTACGGTAAATGGTCAAATGTAAAAACCGTTAAGTGTAAATAAACTTTATATTTATATTGTTTAGGCTAATCATCAAATATGATTAGCCTAATTTTATAAGGGGAGATAATTTTGAAAAATAAGCGAATTTTATGTTTTGCGGTGATGTGTGTTATTTTGCTTTGTGCTGTTTTATGCGGCTGCCAAAATAATAAAGAAACAAGCGCTGCAAACAGCAGCACAACAAGCGAAACGGCAAAGGCTAATATAGTTGATAAAGATTTTTCAAATCAAATTCATGAAAAGTGGAATTCAAGTATAGCGGATAATCAACCTGAATTTTTGAATTTGTTAGACGAAAAATCTTCATTCAAATGCATAAGCACCGAAGAAATCGGCGACGGATATTATGTTGTAAATGTAAGTGTATCATCACCGGACATCAGCAAAAGCCTTAAAGAATATCAGGAAAAAGTATCGGGCGAAAAATTCAGTACAGATGAAATGAATAAAAAGTTATGTGAACTGATTGATTCAGCCGAAATGAAAACAACAAATCAAAAGGTTGATGTTATTGTTGATGAAGAAGAAAATGTTCGTGTGCAATTTAATGATGATTTTGTAAATGCAATGTTTGGATATGCATATATTGAATCTATGCAGGCGATGATGAGTGAAGAAACAGGGGAACAGTAATTATGAAAATATTTAAAAGGACAATATCGTTAATTTTAAGTATGGCAGTTTTGCTTGCGTCAACTGTGGTATATGCCGATAATGCAAAGTTTATTTCTTTTAAAGTGCAGTCAATTGATGAATACGGAGAAATAACAGAATCCGACGAGGTGGGATATTATGACGGTGAAAATTTATTTGTTTCAACAAATTTTATTACCGATTTCACTTTGTATTATTATGATTCGGGTGCAACTTCGTTTATCAGAAAAGGGCAGGAAAAAACAAGCAAATACGGCAGAGTTGAAATAAATAAGCAAAATAAAAAAGCTGTTTTATATATGAACCCATTTATAAAAAAAGAGTATACGCTTGATAATATATACGAATTTTCAAATCAAACATTTTTGCCGCTGGCGCAAATGATGTCTTTTTTGAAAGCGAGTTTAACGATTAAAGATGATACAATGCGCATAGTTAACAGCGGATACAGCATTGTTGACGCTGATTATGCAATGAGCAAAATTGCAACAAAGCTTTCATTGGTTAATTATAGTATAAATGATGTTATTGATGATATATATGCCGGAAATGAGTTGGCATATTGCGCTTCGGCATATCTTTCATATTTCGGCTCAACGGTATTCGGTTTAAGACTGATGAATTTAGATTATATTACTAAATTAGGCGATTTTGCGGATTATGAATCTTTTATCGAAAAGTGCGTAACTAACAATGAAACTTACATTGAAGCATTAACCACAAATGCGGATATGATAAATCGCTTTAATTCTGTTTACCATTTAAACAAAGATGTTAACGATTATTCAAAAGAAATGAAAGATATAACATCATTGATTAAAGATGTAAGCGAACCTTTAAAAGATACATCTATGAGTCACGCATTATTATGGGTTGACGCAAGGGATTGGAACGCAGTGTTTGATACACTGTCATCTATAACATCATTTGCCGATTATTATTTAAAATTAGGTTCAATGTGTGAAGATAACAGAAATATGATAAATAACTTTGAAGCAAAGTCAAATGCTGATAAAAACGGATTGCCGATGCAATTGGCGATAGAAACCGTAAGAAGAAAGTACGGGCAGGATTTAACGAAAAATATTATGTCGCAAATCGGGCAGGAATTAGTTGATAAATCAGTTAAAAAAGCCAAAAAGGCAGCGCTTGAAACGGTTATTCCGTCAACAACCGCAATAACAATAGTTTCAAAAATTTTCAAAGCGTTTGGTTTTGATATTGCGTCCAAAGGCGATTACTCTATATTGATAGATTTGAATACAAAGCACTCATTATTTGATGATTACGAATATTTAAAAAATCTGCTTAAGTATAAAGATTCAAATCAAACAGAAGAATACAGACTTTCTGCCGTGTTCTTTCTTCAGGCTTGTGAGCAGACATTCAAATCTGCAAATAAGCTTGCAAAAAAGCACGAATTATCAGGTGATTATTATAATTCAAAAATTGAAATAATTGATTCTATATTAAGTCTGTATTATCTTGCAGGCCAAAGTAAAAATTTTGATAATTTTCAAAGTGTAAAAGAAAATGCAGTAAATAACAGAAATGAGATAATTAACGGCAATATTATCGGCACGGCTTCTACTGTTTCGCAGGAGGAGATTGAAAATGCCGACAACAGTGCAAAAGTTAAATCAAAATCATTCATAAAAAAATATACAAAAGCGGTAATGTCATTTCTTAACGAAACTGAATTTGATGGAGTGACAGACCACGGCCAAATGCGAATTATTGATGTTAATTCAGACGGATACCCGGATTTGACTATGTCGCAATTTTCATCAGGCGGCGGAGAAGGCGGGATTACGAATGTTTATCTTTACAATAACGGTACTTTTGAAGAAATATCACTAGAAGATAATGCTGTTGTTTATCTTTACAATAATGGTACTTCTGAAGAAATATTATCAATGGATGATAATGCTGTTGCGACATTCTTTCAAATTGCAACTGATTCAAAAGGTAAAACTTTCCTATCTAACGGAAAGCCAAGACCGTACTATTCTAACGATTTTTATACACCTTCAAGATTCGGAAAAGTTGTAGTAAAAAACGGAAAACTGGAAATAAAAGTTATTTATGATGAATACAAAGATTTTGACAAGCCAAAAGATTATTTAAAAAAAGTAACATCTAAATATACTTTTAAAAAACTTAACGATGACGAAACGATAAATTATGAACTGAATTTTGATGAAAAACAAGAGATATATTTCCAAAGAACTTCAAGTGATGACGAAGTAAAATATGTTATAAACCAATATTTTAAGTGTTTATAATAAAATGTGCCTAAAAACAGAGCCGGTAATTACTTTATCGGTTCTGTTTTTTATTGTGCAGTTTTGACGAAATTTTGCGTTGGTTTTTGTTAAAATATACAAAATTTGGAAAAACGAAAAAATATTAAAAAAATATAAAAAAAGTGTTGACAAGCAGGGCTTTATAATATATAATAAACGAGCGTGTGAACGGGGTGTATTATATAAATATATAATATATCAGTGATTCACCATAGATATGCGATGATGTATGAGGTTGCGTCATAACCCACGACGGTAATTCATACGGAGTATGTCCGATTTTAAACCGGGCGAAACGAAGATGATTTGTAATCATCTGAACCGATAGGAAACTACAAGCTGTGACTTGCGAACGCAGATTTTCTGTGTATTCGTTCCTTATGCCCGAATGATGTTTTTTCATTCGGTTTTATTTAAAGAGAGGTTTGGAACACACGGAAGCGTGGTTGAAATATCGGTACTCGCACCATAATTTTTCAGGGAGGAAATAAAATGGCAGCAAGTAAAGTGAAGATTCGAATCAGACTTAAAGGCTATGATCACAGTTTAGTTGATCAGGCTGCTGAGAAGATTGTTGACACTGCAAAGAGAACAGGCGCACAGGTTAGCGGTCCTATCCCTCTTCCGACAGAGATTGAAAAGGTAACAATCCTCAGAGCTGTTCACAAGTATAAGGACAGCCGTGAGCAATTCGAACAAAGAACACACAAAAGACTCATCGACATTCTCAGACCTTCAAACAAAACTGTTGAAGCTTTGACAAGTCTTGAGCTCCCAGCAGGCGTTGAGATTGAAATCAAGCTCTAATCGCAGCTGAGGTCATGTTGGGGAAACCCAACCAATAACCAAAAGGAGGAAATAAACATGAAAAAAGGTCTTATCGGCAAGAAGATTGGCATGACTCAGATCTTTGACGAAGCAGGCAATGTAGTTCCTGTAACAGTAGTTGAAGCCGGTCCTTGCACAGTAACACAGATTAAGACAATGGAGAATGACGGCTATGAAGCAATCCAGGTTGGTTTTGGTGATGTTAAGGTATCACGCGTAAACAAGCCAATGAAGGGTCACTTTGATAAAGCTGATGTAGCTCCAAAGAAAACACTTAAAGAATTCCGTCTTGACAGCATTGATGGCATTGAGGTTGGTAACATCCTTAAGGCTGACACATTTGAAGTTGGCGAAGTTGTTGATGTTAAGGGAACAAGCAAGGGTCACGGAACAGCCGGTGCTATTAAGCGTTGGAACTTCTCAAGACTCAGAATGACACACGGTACAGGTCCTAACCACCGTCACGCAGGTTCACTCGGCGCTTGTTCAAGCCCTTCAAGAGTATTCAAGGGTAAGAAGATGGCAGGTCACTACGGTCACGAAACAGTAACAGTTCAAAACCTCAAGATTGCTAAGGTTGATGCTGAAAACAATCTTATCGCAATTAAGGGTGCTATCCCTGGTCCAAAGGGCGGAATTGTTGTAATCGCAGACGCAGTTAAAGCTTAACGAAAGGAGAGATAAGTAATGGCACAGGTTCAGGTTTATAACCAAGAAGGTAAGAAAACCTCAAAATTAGAACTTGCAGATTCAGTATTCGGCATTGAGCCAAACGAATATGCAATGCATCTTGCAGTTGTTAGCTATCTTGCTAATCAGCGTCAAGGCACACAGTCAACTCTCACTCGTTCAGAAGTTAGCGGTGGCGGTGCAAAGCCTTGGAGACAGAAGGGTACCGGTAGAGCTCGTCAGGGTTCAACAAGAAGTCCACAGTGGACACACGGCGGTATCGCTCTTGGCCCAAAGCCAAGAAAATATACAGTTAACCTCAACAAGAAGGTTAAGAGACTCGCTATGAAGTCTGCACTTTCAACAAAGGTTGCAGAAGGCGAAATGATGGTTGTTAATAAGGTTGAGTTCGACGGCATTAAGACAAAGAATGTTGTTGCAATGCTCAAGGGCCTTAAGGCAGCTAAAAAGACTCTCATTATTACAGCAGAGAGCAATGAACAAATTTACAAGAGCGCTCGTAACATCGAAGGTGTTAAGGTAGCTACTGTAAACACACTTTGTGTTTATGACATCCTTAACTGCGATTCTTTCGTAGTTCTTAAGGACGCAGCAAAGAAGATTGAGGAGGTATATGCATAATGAGAACAGCTCAGGATATTATTCTTAAGCCTATCATCACTGAAGAATCAATGATGGGTATTATGACTAAGAAATATACCTTCAAGGTTGCAAAAGATGCAAACAAAATCGAAATCGCTAAGGCTGTTGAAGCTGTTTTCCCTGGCACAAAGGTTGCTAAGGTAAACACAATGAATGTAAGAGGCCAGAAGCGTCGTCAGGGTATGCACGAAGGCTACACTCCATCTTGGAAGAAAGCAATCGTTACTCTTACAGAAGATTCAAAGGAAATTGAATTCTTCAACGATATGATGTAATCACAACCTATATATAATTAGTATATAACATAAAGTATTTCGGATGATGAGGTATGAAAGGTGCCATCCTTTCGCAAAGTTATCCGGAAAGGAGAAAAATAATGGCAATTAAGAATTACAAGCCTACCACTCCTTCACGCAGAAATATGTCAGTAACTGATTATTCTTCACTCTCAAAGGTTGCTCCTGAAAAATCTCTTCTTGAGCCTCTCAATAAGAAGTCAGGTCGTAACTCTTACGGAAGAATTACAGTTCGTCATCGTGGTGGCGGAAACAGAAGAAAATATCGTGTAATCGATTTCAAGAGAAACAAGATTGATATGCCTGCAACTGTTAAGACTATTGAATATGATCCAAACAGAAGCGCACATATCGCTCTTATTCAGTATGAAGACGGTGTAAAGAGCTACATCACAGCTCCTGAAGGTCTTAAAGTTGGTGATACTGTTATGGCAGGTCCTAACGCAGACATCGTAGCAGGTAACGCTCTTGCACTTAAGGATATGCCTGTTGGTACAATCGTTCACAATGTTGAACTTTATCCTGGAAACGGCGCACAGCTTGCTCGTTCAGCAGGTAACAGCGCACAGCTTATGGCTCTCGAAGGTCCATACGCACTTCTTAGACTTCCTTCAGGCGAGCTTAGAAATGTACCAAGAGATTGTATGGCAACAGTTGGTGTTGTTGGTAACACTGACCATGCAAATGTTAAGATTGGTAAAGCCGGTCGTAAGCGTAACATGGGTTGGAGACCAACAGTTCGTGGTTCTGTAATGAACCCTAATGACCACCCTCACGGTGGTGGTGAAGGTAAATCACCTGTCGGCCGTCCGGGTCCTTGCACTCCTTGGGGCAAGCCTGCACTTGGCTATAAGACACGCAATAAGAAGAAGGCATCTAGCAAGATGATCGTTCGCCGTCGTAACGGTAAATAAGAAGAAAGGAGAAGATTAACTAATGAGTAGAAGTACAAAAAAAGGTGCTTATGTAGAAGACAGCCTTTATAAGAAAGTAGAAGCTCTTAATGCTTCAGGCGACAAGCAGGTTATCAAAACTTGGTCAAGAAGTTCAACAATCTTCCCTGAATTCGTAGGACACACATTTGCTGTTCATGACGGAAGAAAGCATGTTCCTGTATATGTTACAGAGGATATGGTTGGACACAAGCTCGGTGAATTCGCACCGACAAGAACATTCAGAGGCCATGCCGGCTCAAAGACATCTAAGTAATCGGAAGGAGAATTATTATGGAAGCAACAGCTAAAGCAACTTATGTCCGTATCTCCCCTCGAAAGGTGCAGATTGTTCTTGATCTTATCAGAAATCAGCCTACCGATAAGGCTATGGCTATTCTTCAGTACACACCGAAGGCTGCTTGCGAACCTGTATTGAAGGTTCTTAAGTCAGCAATCGCAAATGCTGAGAACAATAATAATATGGACACATCAAGATTAGTAGTAAGCTACTGCAACGCAACAGCAGGTCCTACTCTTAAGAGAATTCAGGCAAGAGCACAGGGCAGAGCTTACAGAATCAATAAGAGAACATCACACATCACAATTACCGTTAAGGAATTGGAAGACTAAGCGAGGAGGAAAGTTAAATGGGACAGAAATGTAATCCAACCGGTTTAAGAATCGGCGTTATTAAGAACTGGGACTCTCGCTGGTATGCAAAGAAGGGCGAGTTTGGTGATACACTTGTAGAGGACTACAAGCTTCGTAATTACCTTCTTGAATCTCTTCACGGTGCAGGTGTTCCAAAAGTAGAAATTGAAAGAGATGCTAAAAGAGTTAGAATCAACATTCACTGCGCAAAGCCAGGTATGGTTATTGGTAAGCAGGGTGCTGAAATCGAAAAGCTCAAGGCAGTTTGTGCAAAGAAGCTCGGCAAAGATGCTAACGAAGTTTTCATTAACATCGTTGAAATCAAGCAGCCGGACCTCAATGCAACACTCGTAGCACAGTCAGTTGCTCAGCAGCTTGAAAGACGTGTATCTTTCAGAAGAGCAGTTAAGGGTGCTATCAGAAATACAATGAGACTTGGCGCTCGTGGTATTAAAATTATGGTTTCAGGTAGAATCGGCGGTGCTGAAATCGCTCGTTCAGAAACTTATAAAGAGGGTACAATTCCACTTCAAACAATTCGTGCTGACATCGACTATGGTTTTGCAGAAGCAAACACAACTTATGGTAAGATTGGTGTTAAGACATGGATTTACCAGGGCGAAGTACTCCGCGAATCTCGTAATAAGAGAAGAACAAATCGTAGAGAAGGGGGAAGAAAGTAATGCTTTTACCTAAGCGTGTAAAACACAGAAAGCAGCATAGAGGTCGTATGACCGGTATGGCTACTCGAGGCAACAAGGTAACTTACGGTGAATTCGGTTTGCAGACTACTGAGCCTGCATGGATCACAGCAGCACAGATTGAAGCTGCCCGTATCGCAATGACACGTTACACAAAGCGTGGCGGTAAAGTATGGATCAAGATATTCCCTGATAAGCCGATTACAGCAAGACCTGCTGATACCCGTATGGGTAAAGGTAAAGGTAATGTTGACTACTGGGTAGCAGTAGTTAAGCCGGGCAGAGTTATGTTCGAGCTTGGCGGTGTTGACGAAGCAACAGCTCGTGAGGCTTTGCGTCTTGCCGCAAACAAACTTCCTGTTAAATGTAAGTTTGTAAAGAAAGAAGAAGAGGGAGGCGAGCAGTAATGAAAGCATCAGAAATTAAGGCTCTTTCAGCAGAACAGAGATCAAAGAAGCTTGCAGAATTAAAAGAAGAGCTTTTCAACCTTCATTTCCAGCAAGCAATCAACCAGCTCGACAACCCTATGAGAATTAAAGCTGTCAAGAAAGATATTGCACGCATCAAAACAGTTGAGCGTCAAATCGAACTTGAGAGCAGCAATTCTTAATTAAAGGAGGTAACTGAAAATGGAAAGAAACCTCAGAAAGACAAGAGTAGGTATCGTAACAAGTGATAAGATGGACAAAACTGTTGTTGTAACAATCAAGAACAGAGTTCGTCATCCGCTTTACAACAAGATTGTAAACGATACAGTTAAGTATAAAGCACACGACGAAAACAATGAATGTGGTATCGGTGATAAGGTTCTTATTATGGAATGTCGCCCATACAGCAAGGATAAGAGATGGCGTGTGGTTGAAATCGTTGAGAAAGCTAAATAATCGTTGCGATTTACAGCTTTTTTAAATAATTTAGTCAATAAAATAATAACTGCAATGTAGCAAAGTGTTATTTTGCAGTACGAAGGAGGAAAATGCTGTGATACAACAGGAAA
>ERZ837487.41-NODE-41-length-170959-cov-11.109044_pt1 | contig 170959 bp, 127 predicted proteins | sample MGYA00519911_ERZ837487 | MGnify/ENA primary metagenome ERZ837487 (study PRJEB31850, sample SAMEA3708818) | human gut metagenome | biome: human gut; feature: human-associated habitat; material: faeces | place: China | collected 2014 ... | reverse complement strand
CAAATATAACAGTTATTAAATTTCCTAAAATATGTGAAATATCAACTGGAATTTAACAATTAATAATATTGTTTATGTCAGCCAGTTCAGGACTATAACTAATAGCCTAAAACCTTAATACACTCATCATCGATATCTGGATGATTTGTAAATGGCATATCTTCATATACCATTTCTCTTAAAAATCCTAAAATATTACATCTAATCTCATATATTTCTTTGGAAAGCTGATACAGTTTTTCATAGGAAATTGTGTCGCTTTCCACATATTGTTCTAACTCAAGTTTACATTCTTTTATTGTTTTTTGGTTAGCTCCACTAGAAAATTTAGTATTAAAAATCCCATTTGGACAGTATTGTCGAACAACATCATCCATCTGATCAAGCCTTGAGCAATAGTTAAGTGTACATTTTAAATCTTCTTCAATTTTATTATTTAACTCATTGATTATTTCATCATACTTATTTTTTACAAGCATCATGTTTTTTTCTAATACAGCCATTAGTTCTAGCATATTTGCTATATCATTATTATCATTTATATGCTGTATTTGCTTTAATTGCGAAACAATATCTTGTCCAAAGCATGCATAATATCTTATTATTTCAAACTTAAAATTTGAACTTAAACAATCTGTTTTAGAACTGATACAGTTATTTAACGGAATATGTATTGTTACAGAATCTTGTTTCGATAAATCACGATTTTCAACTTCTCTGAGAGGTGCAGTCCAAAATATAAGTTCTTTTTTTATATCTACCAAAAACAAGAAAGTAACATCTTTCTTTTGTCTCCAATAGTTTATAGTTTGCGTCTTTATTGAATAGGTAAATTCTGTTTTACTTGCGTTCATCTTAATTTCGCTGTCATCAGTTCCTTTACATTGTGCATTAAAATTATATTTTGTTGGATGGCAGTTCTCTATAATTGTTCCTATAAAATCAATTCCCAAATCTTGACCTGTATCAATTTCTTGAAACACACTAAACTTCTGCATTACTGCTTGAAGTTCCGAAGCAGCTCTGTTACCCACTGATTGATTTATTGTCATTGTTGGTAATTTTTCTTTCATACTATTCCTCCACAAATTTCTATTTACTAAACTATTTCAAAACCTTCATATTCTTTCACTTCAGACAAGAAGTATCCCCCGCTCCAAAGAGCTCGGTCAATTCATTCTTTTTTCTACCAAGATTGCAAATGAACTTAACACATTTCGCAACTATCCGGCTTTTCATATGATAACACTTTTTTGAGAAAAAAATAAATTTGTACACGAACGGTTAATTTCAGGCATGAGTGGTTATTAATGCGTATTAATCTTCCTCAACACATTCAATCTTAAACACATTTAGCGTGTCAACATCCGGGCAGGCAAATACCGCCGTTCCTTTCTCCTGACCGGGAATACTGCCGCCATATCTTAATATATCCACATATGGAAATGCTACATGCATCGCCATGGGACACAGCTTTCCTCTCTCCGTATCAAAATCATAGCAATCACCGATCTTATGTCCACGATGGCAGCCGACGGTTCCTTTCTGATCAATAAGCGTTATTCTAATCTTCGGTCTTTTCATCAATCAATCTCCTCCAGACAGGTTTCAATTGGTATTCCCTTATATTTATCTAAAATCTGCACATTGCGTTTTATCATATTTCTCACTGATGTCATGGCACGCTCAGTGGCATCATACAGGCTGCATCCATCCAATATTTTTCCCATAAACACAGCCGAGAAAATATCTCCCGTTCCCGGAAATCTTGCGTGAATTTCTTCAAAATCAATCTTAAAATACTCTTTCGTTTTATCATCATAACCGAAAACGCATTTGCAGTCAGAATTTTTGATTTTTGCACTTGTAATAACAACTGACTTTGCTCCAAACTTTCTGAATTTATTTATAATATCTTCAAGTTCCGTCTGTTCCACTCCCTCCTCATGATAATCGCAGCCCGCAAGATACGCAGCTTCTGTATAATTAGGCACTGTATAATCAGAAACAGATATTAATTTTCTCATAAGCTCAACTGTTTCCTGAGATATTCCGTTATACAGTTTTCCCTCATCACCCATGATCGGATCTGTAAATATGATAACTCCTTCTGATGATTTTTCCTTACAAAATTCGGTTATCAGTTCCGTTTGTTCTTTTGAAACAATAAATCCTGTTGATATGGCATCAAACTCAAAATTTAACTGTTTCCATACATCAAGTGTGTTTTTCATATATTCCGTTGTATCAAGAATATTGAATTTACCATAGTCAAGAGTATTAGAAACAATTGCTGTTGGCAGGCTGAATATCTCATATTTCATATGTGAAAGCACCGGTATCATTGCCGACAATGCCACCTTTCCATACCCCGATAAATCATTTATCAATAAAATTTTATTATTCATAGTTTATAATCTACCTTTCCGCGAAAAGCACCAATATATCATAAAACATTGATGCCTTTCGCTTTTTGTTTTGTTCTGATACTTTTAGTTATTTACAATATAATGTTTGGCTTGAGCATTCCACATTTCTGAATACCTGCCCTTGATTTTAACTAATTCATCATGCGTTCCGACCTGTACTATCTCACCGCCATCCATAACGATTACTTTGTCACAGAATTTACATGAATAAAGCCTATGACTTATAAATATCGTTGTTTTATCCTGCGATAAATCATTCATCTTTGTGAAAATCTCGTACTCTGCAAACGGGTCCAGTGCTGCTGTTGGCTCATCGAGTATAATCAAACCCGCATCTTTATAAATGCCTCGTGCTATAGCTATCTTCTGTGCCTCACCACCAGACAGTTCCACGCCATCATCATCGTAATCCTTAAACAACGATTGCTCTAGTTTCTCAGGGTACTTCTCAATCTTTTCACTGATTCCGACTTTTTCCAACGCTTTCCAAACTTTGGATTCGTCATATAATTTGCCTGCTGAAATATTGTTACCTATCGGCAGAGCTAACAGGCTGAAATCCTGAAATACAGACGACAGCCACTTTCCAAATTCATTTCTATTTCGTGCTGTTACCACTGTATCGTTAATCTTAATAGAACCTTTTGTAACATCGTACAATCCGCATATCAGCTTTACCAAAGTTGTCTTGCCCGAACCGTTGGCTCCAACTATTGCGACCTTTTGTCCGTTTTCTATGAAAAGAGACACATTTTTAAGTGCATAATTCTTAGAGCCCGGATACTTAAACGATACATTATCAATATTCACCTGTGCATAATTACAATCAACAGATTTATCTGCAGCACCGGTTTCTTCTTCCAAAGAAACATAATCGAAGTATCTTAGCAAATGCTCATTATTATTCCTAAGGTCAGTAAATGTCATCGCAAAATCTGTCAGTGCCTTGATAAGCATTGTAACAGCAGAATATGTAAGCAATACATTACCTATTCCTATACTGCCATTTATCGCCTTAGCACCAACAAGGATATAGACAAATCCGCCTGTAAGGGCACTTAACAAGAGCATGATTCCGTTATTTTTGCTCGAAGCATCTTTTTCTCTCTTATCACCCTCTGCAAACGGAATATAACACTTATCCAAGACCTCGTCCAAAATCAGATTTTTCTGAGCATACAGACGAACATCCTTGGCTGACTTATCGTCAGAAAGGTATTCCAGCTTGTAATAGTCTGCATACCGATTGTATCTGGCACCGTTTTTGAATACATCAAAAGAAACATCAAATATTTTGCTCGTCCTTTTCGATGATACGGCTGCAGAAATGATAATAATAACTGTCAACGCCAAATATCCCCAGACAGAATTTGCAAATCCAAACAAAGTGTTGTCAAATCCCAGTGTAGTTCCCTTAACACCTGCATTAAATGCCAACAGCACAATCGCAGTCGCTGCTGAAAACAAAGCCTTAAAGATTATTTCACAGTCCCAGTAAAGACTTCCCATGCCTGCACCTGAACAACTTATGCTGCCAGATACTTCATCACGCAATTCTCTAATCTTTTCATTTTCCAAAAGACTGAATTTCATAGCATTTGCTTTCTCATTAAGTCTAATCTCATGTGCCGGAAACAATTGGTTATAACCAACCGAAATCCGTTTATTGATAAATGCCGATACTATCGTAAGTATCAATGTCAGCATAATTGCTACAGTTACACTCACAGTCAATACCCATACCCGCTGATGTGAACTTAGCTCACTTATAACTACAGATGTCATGCAGATACCAATATACGGTATCAGCATGGTTATCGCAGAATATATGAATAACAATTTAAGCTGTCCCGGAAGAAATGTCTCAAATTCATTCATTCCACGATTAATCAATTTAATGTCATCTAAGAGGGTTCTGCCGTTCTTTTTCATATTGCCTGCACCCCCTCCTGATAATATCTGCTCTGTATCATATACATATCATGATACAGACCTCCCTTATCCATAAGTTCATCATGTGTGCCGGCTTCTCTGATTTTGCCGCCATCAATAAGTATTATCCTGTCGCAGAACCTTGTAGATGACAGTCTGTGAGAAATTAAAAAAGCCGTTTTGTTCTTAGATAACTCATTATATTGCAGATAAATATTCTGCTCCGCAATTGGATCCATTGCGGCTGTAGGCTCATCAAGAATCAAAATAGGAGATTCCTTATAGATTGCTCGTGCCAACAAGAGTTTTTGAACTTCACCGCCTGAAAATTCCGTTCCATTTTCAGTGATATGCCTGACTAACGGTGTTTCCAGTCCCATTTCCAATGAAGCAATCTTATCCTCAAGTCCTACAAGAGTTACAATGCGAGCCAGCCTTTCTTCATCAACTTTTTTATCATTCATGACAATATTTCTCTTAATACTGACAGGCAACAGCACAGATTCCTGAAAAACTGCGGATATTGCCTTTGAACAATCTTCCCAGCCAACAGATGAAATCGAAATTCCACCAATCAATATCTGCCCGGCTGACGGATGCAGCAAGCCACATATCAATTTGATAAGTGTAGTCTTTCCGGCTCCATTAGAACCAACCACAGCAATCTTCTCACCCGGTTTAACTTTTAATGACACATTATCTAACACATTATTCTTACCGTCATAAGAAAACGAGACATTATCCAGTTCTATGCCCGGAGCACCGGAAAGTTCCAATTTCTCCTCAGAACCAATCTTTCCGTCCGGCAAACCAAGAAACTGCCTGAAATCAGTTACATTATTATCGCTTTCTCTAAATGCCCCAACACCTGTCGTTATCTGTGCTAACCACTCACCAAGACCATTTACTGCGGCTGCATACAGTGCGAAGCTGCCAATAGTAATGTCACCTTTAAGAGTAAGCCATATCAATATCAGATATACTAAACCATCTCTCAACAAGACGACCATACCGTTGACGATAAAAACAAACAGTTGATAGTTTTGAACCTTGTCATCTACTTTTTTCTTATCAAGCCTTGCCATTCCAGCCATCTGACTAATCCACTCTCTCATGGAATATACTCTGATGTCCTTAGCTATGCTCAAATCTCTGGTGCTATAAGCAAAATAATTCATTTTTCGTTCTGCTTTTGCAGCATCGTCCTTTAGCATCTGTTTTTTCTTCTCTGCATAAAAAGTCACAACCATATTTACTGCATATGCTGCGATAAGAACAGCAAGAACAAGAGGATGAACATATATGAGCATCACGCCATATATAATAAAGCCAATAAAACTCGTTAATAATTCCAACAATCTTGGAATATATGTACCTATGCCCCATCTGGTCGTTCCCTCAAGTGTCATTCTCGCCTTGCTCACAGACTGCTTTCCAAGCTCTGATGTAAAGACTTCGTAATCCATGGTTGCCACTTTCTCAATCCACAATTTGTTGAGCTGTATCAATACGAATGAATTCATATTGTGCTCCATCGTATTCTTTACCAACAGTTCGACAATAGACGAGACAGCAATAACAACCGTTACGATAATAATATTTATCAAGAATGTATATTCACTTCTAAAACTTTCAAGTGAATCAATCACAAGTTTAGGAATAAATATCGAAGCCACGGATTTTATAATCCCGGCTGGCACTAAAAACAGCGATAAAATAAATCCTAACTTATTATAAATGAAACTCTCTTTACAATAAAAATAAAAATTGTTTAAAATTCCGTACTTTTTGCTATGTATCTGCAAATATTTTTTTACAATATTATCCTGAAATATCATGGTATTCTCCTTATTAAATAGTTTATTGCACCATTCTCTGCATAAAACTACTTAACATAGTTTCATGCCATCAGATATTTCTAATACGCCAAAATACCACCATAATTTTACCTCACTTTCAATCTAAATCTGCCATTAGCTACAATTTATTATAACAAGCTATCTATAAGTCCACAACCAAAATACTATATTTTTTCTGTAAATTAGTAACAGTTCAGCCATAAAAAATAATTGACAATACTTGAGCTTGCTCATTGTATTGTTGATTATCTTTTTATGGTAGAATAGCCTTTCATTTCTGAAATGAGGGAAAAGCCCTCGCGAGCACGCTCAGATGGAACAAATTTATTTGTTCCATCTGAGCTTTGCTTTCGCGTAAATAAACCAAAGCTGCTAAGCAGCGACTGACAGCTTGCTGGCAGGTTTATGAATTGAGGAAATAAAAGGCTGAACTGTTATGTAAATTATCAAGTTTTCCCTATCAATAAGAATAAAAAACTTTAATAAAATATTTTAAATCATCTGCATACTTAAATACCAGAGTCAATCATCTCTTTTGCACGATATAAAACAGGTAATTCTCTGTTTGCCACAAGTTTCCCTAATCTTGTATTTGACCTGTATTCATATTCTTTAACTGCATCTTCATATGATAATTTCAATGTAGACAAATGAAAACAATTTATCTCATCTTCGGTCAGATTTTTATCACCAAACGAATTAACTCTACATAAAAAATAATTATTAATATTATGTCTATGAATAAGGTTATAATAATCACTTACAACTCCGATTTTACAAACCACTTCTACATCTGCACCCAATTCTTCTTTTAATTCCCTTTTTATTATACTGTTACATTTTTTCATTTTTAACAACTAAAAGTCATTTCCCAATCCTCTATATATAATAAATATTTCCCTAATGTACTTTCATATTCTCTGTTTCATACTTGTGATTAAGTAAAACACGCCAGACAAAATCAATGTCTGGCGTGTTATTTATAATTAGATTATGAGATTTCCAGCGAAACATCTAAGATGAAATCTTTGATTTCATCATTTATACCGGATAAGCCTTGTTCTCTGTATCCGCTGCTGAAGCATCTACCTTATTCTGCTGAGCTTCTCTGTACTTGAAGAACTCTGTAGCAACCTGTGGGAATAATGCATATGAAAGCACATCCTCGTCCTGCTGCTTGTACTGAGCCATCTCTTTCTCAATATCAGCAAGCTGTGGCTTGATGAGATCTGCCGGACGGCAAGTGATAACTTTTGCATCATCACCAAGACATTTCTTCTGTACTTCAGGGTTAAACGGCTTAACTGTCTGTCCAAACTCACCTGATAGGAGTTTCTTAGACTCTTTAGTTACCATCTTGTATCTCTCACCTGATACTACATTAAGTACAGCCTGTGTACCAACGATCTGTGATGAAGGTGTAACAAGTGGAGGCTCACCAAAGTCTTTACGAACTCTTGGCACTTCCTCAAGCACCTGCTCATACTTGTCTTCTTGTCCCATCTCTTTAAGCTGTGATACAAGGTTGCTTAACATTCCACCAGGAACCTGATAACGAAGTGTCTGAATATTAACACCGAGAACCTTTGTATTCATAAGACCGCTCTTAAGTGCCTCCTCACGCATTGGACGGAAGTAATCAGCTATCTCTGCAAGTTTTGTCTGATCAAGACCTGTATCATAAGGAGTTCCCTTAAATGCCTCAACCATAACTTCTGTTGCGGGCTGGCTTGTTCCCATTGAGAATGGAGACATAGCAGTATCGATAATGTCACATCCTGCTTCTACGGCTTTCATGTAAGTCATTGAAGCAACACCTGATGTGTAATGTGTATGAAGATCGATTGGAATACTTACTGACTCTTTAAGTGCCTGAACAAGCTCTGTAGCCTTTGCCGGAACTAAAAGACCAGCCATATCTTTAATACAAAGTGATTTAGCACCCATATCCTCAATCTGTTTTGCCATATCTTTCCAATAATCAAGTGTATAAGCATCACCTAATGTATAAGAAAGTGCAATCTGTGCATGGCCGTTTTCTTTGTTTGCTGCATTAACTGCTGTCTTAAGGTTTCTAAGGTCGTTAAGACAGTCAAAAATACGGATAATGTCAATACCGTTTGCGATTGATTTCTGTACGAAATATTCTACAACATCATCTGCGTAATGATTATAACCTAAGATGTTCTGACCTCTGAATAACATCTGAAGTTTTGTATTTTTAAATCCGGCTCTTAATTTACGAAGTCTCTCCCATGGATCTTCCTTAAGGAAACGAAGTGAAGCATCAAATGTTGCACCACCCCAGCACTCTACTGCATGGTAGCCTACCTGATCCATTTTATCTACTATTGGAAGCATCTGCTCTGTTGTCATACGAGTGGCAATAAGAGACTGATGCGCATCACGGAGAACTGTTTCCGTAATCTTTAATGGTTTCTTTTCTAAATCTGCCATGATAATCCTCCTATATTTTAGTATATACTCTCGGTATCTTCTCAAAACGAGTCATTTCGGCTGGATTTCCGATATACTGTTTCCATTTTCTCGTCGTACACACTGTAAAAATGTCATTGTATATCAAAAATCCATCTTGAAATTCTTCGTTCAGAAGATTCCAAGAATACATTAGTGTTTAAATTCCGAATATTGCCATAAATACACCGGCGGCAACCGCTGTACCGATAACACCGGCAACATTTGGTCCCATCGCATGCATGAGAAGGAAGTTTGTCGGATCTGCCTCCGCACCAACCTTCTGTGAAACTCTGGCAGCCATAGGAACGGCTGATACACCTGCTGAACCAATCAGTGGGTTTACCTTTCCGTGTGTAACCTTACACATAACTTTTCCGAAAAGTACTCCTGCTGCTGTACCTACACAGAATGCGATAAGTCCAAGTGCAACAATCTTTAACGTAGTTACTTTAAGGAATGCTTCTGCACTTGTTGAAGCTCCTACTGATGTACCAAGTAAGATAACTACGATATACATAAGAGCATTTGAAGCTGTCTCTGCGAGCTGTTTAACTACTCCTGACTCTTTAAAGAGGTTACCAAGCATAAGCATACCTACAAGAGGAGCTGTTGTTGGAAGGAGAAGACAAACAATAATCGTAACGATGATTGGGAATAATATCTTCTCAAGCTTTGATACCGGACGAAGCTGAGACATTTTAATCTTACGCTCGTCTTCTGTTGTGAAAAGCTTCATAATAGGAGGCTGAATGATAGGCACGAGTGACATATAAGAATAAGCTGCCACTGCAATAGGTCCCATGTACTCAGTCTGCTTTAATTTACCACAAAGGAAAATTGATGTAGGACCATCAGCTCCACCAATGATTGATATTGCTGCGGCTGCCTTATCATTGAATCCTAAAAGGATAGCAATAAGGTATGCTGAGAAAATACCAAACTGTGCTGCAGCTCCGAGAAGGAAACTTGCAGGGTTTGCAATAAGTGGTCCGAAATCTGTCAATGCACCTACACCCAAGAAAATAAGTGAAGGCAATATACTCCATTCATCAAGTATATAGAAATAATGTAATAATCCTCCGACACCATTTGATGTACTATCAGGATCTGCCATGATATCAGGATAAATATTTACAAGAATCATACCAAATGCGATAGGTACCAACAATAATGGTTCGTATCCTTTTTTAATCGCTAAATAGAGAAAGATACAGCCAACCACGATCATAAGGTAATTTCCTAATGTAAGTGATGTAAACGCGGTCTGACCTGCAAGATTCTCAAGCGTTGTAATAACGTAATCCAAAGTCAGTCCCTCCTAGTTTAATGTTGCAAGTACTGCTCCTGCTTCTACTGAATCTCCTGCTGCTACATTGATACTTGCTACTGTACCATCCTGTGGTGCAACTACTTCATTCTCCATCTTCATAGCTTCAAGAATCATGATGACATCACCTTTCTTTACAGCCTGTCCTGCTGAAGCCTTAACTGATAAAATCTTACCAGGCATTGGTGCATTTACCTTAACTGAACCTGCTGCTCCTGCCGGTGCTGCTGCCTTTGGTGCTGCTTTAGGAGCCGCCTTTGGTGCTGCTGCCTTTGGTGCTGAAGCTGCTGAGCCTGCTGCTCCTTCCTCTACTGTTACATCATAAACAGTACCATTTACGGTAATTGTATAATTTTTCATGAATTTGTCCTCCATTTAATTTACTTATCTTCTAATAATTGAACGAATAACAAGACCGTCTGCTGACTCTGTCTCACTTGCTGCTGCAATTGCTGCTGTAATAACTGCCACAAGTTCAAGGTCATCAACAAGATTTTCTTCTTCAACGACAGGTGCTGCCTCTACAACAGGCTCTGCCTTAACTTCCTCTTTCTTTGCACCATTCTGGAAATTGCCAATGTGTTTAAACTGTGCAATAATAATTGCTATAAATATAAGAACCGCAAATACTATAGCCATACTAAGAACCGTATTAAGTCCTGCTTTAGCCATCTTGTCTCCAAGACTCTTATATTCTTCTACTTTCCAAGAAGATGTCTGACCCTTTTCATCATATGTCACGGAAAAAATAAGTTTCTTTCCTGATGAAGTCGTATATGTCTCTACAACTGTTGCAGAATCACTGCTGATAGTGAAATCAGTATCAACCTTAGTTCCCTGCTTTCCATACTTTTTCTTAAGCTGTATAGACTCTTTATACTGATTAACCGTGTCCTCGTCAACTTCTGTTGACTGCTCTTTCATAGATTTAACTGCACTCTCAAAATCATAACTAAACCAACTTGTTACAAACGAATCTGCGTTTGTTTCAAGTGTTTTCTTGTTAAAATTTTTGTTGGTCTTTGTAAGACTAAGACTACAGCCTGCCATCATCAGAATACATGACACGATACAAAAAATTAAACATAATTTCTTCTTCATATAACGCTCCTTACTTAGATGGTTCCATGTTTTTTGCCAATAGGATATTCGCTTTTTGTAAACAGCATCTCAAAAGCAAATAAAAGCTGCTTTCTTGCAGATTCAGGAGCGATAACAGAATCTATATATCCTCTTGCTGCTGCTGCCTCAGTACCTGACTGAGTCTCAAACTCTGCTGCCTTTGCAGCCACATCTGCATCTTTGTCATCAGCATACATTATCTTAGCTGCGACATCTGCATCCATCATTCCAACCTTAGCATCAGGAAGTGCAAATACCATATCTGCACCGATATGCTTAGAATTCATTGCAACATATGCACTTCCGTAAGCATTTCCGGTGATAAGATTAACCTTAGGTACATCTGCCTCTGCAAATGCATTTGTAAGTTTTGCAACTGCACCTGCGATAGTTATCTCTTCGTCAACTGTTGTGGCAAAACCTTCAACATTTGTAAGTGTAAGTACAGGAATGTTAAATGCATCACATTTCTTAACAAAAGCTGCTGCTTTCTCACAACCTGCTGTTGTAAGACGTGCATCATATTTTGCTACTGTCTTTCCGTTTTCATCGAACTCAGCAGTTCTGTTTGCAACTGCACCTACAGTCATACCGTCAAGACAAATGAAACCTGTAACCATCTCTTTTGCATAACCTGCTTTTTCCTCAAGGAAGAAATTGTTGTCTCCGAGGTCTGCAAGTGCAACCGCCGGGTCTGCAGCCTCTGCCGCAAATGCATCAACAACACGGTTAAGGTCATCCATACATTCATCTGAAATACCTGTTTCATTATTATTCTGTGGAAGAATAGTGATAAGTTCTCTCACACTGTTAAGAACTTCTTCCTCTCCCTCGATAACAAAATCAACTGTTGAAGCAGTCTTCTGGAACTTAGCTGATGCAGTATCAAGTTTATCTGCATAATTTCCCTCAAGTGTATTTGGTGAATTCACAAAAAGTTTTGCGTTCTTTTCTTCCATGAATGTAAAATCACTCATAGCTGCAAGAACTGCCACACCACCACCACAGTTTCCAAAAACAGCACTTATCTGTGGAACTATTCCTGATGCGTCAGATTTAACTTTGTAAATCTTTCCAAATCCTGCAAGTGCGTCCGTTGACTCCTGAAGACGCATACCTGCACAGTCAATAAGACCGATAACAGGTACTCCTGTTTTCATAGCAAGCTCATATACATGTGCAATCTTCTTTGCGTGCATCTCACCGATAGTACCATTCATTGCAGATGCATCCTGACTGTAGATATAGACAGGATTGTTCTGAATAAGTCCGTATCCTGTAATAACTCCATCAGCCGGTACTGACTTTTCCTGCATGTTAAAATCCGTACTTCTCTTTGTAATCATAGCACCAATTTCAACAAAACTGTTCTCGTCAACTAAAGTCTCAATACGAGCTTTTGCTGACAAAGCATTTGTGTTACTCATGTTCAGCCCTCCAATAATAGTAGAATATATTTGGTAAATCTAATTTATGAAAGTAAATACAACTTCCATAAAATTAAACAAATTTACACCAATGATAAGTTTATTACTTTTATGCAAAAATATCAACCTTTTTTTAGCATTTCTACCAAAAAAATTGCATATCATTACATATAAAAATAATAGGACATTTTTTAATATGCCAAAAAAAATAAGTTTATTTATATGTTTACTAAGTCTTCTGATTACTGGTATCTCATCATATAAAGCTTCCTGCCATTTTCTTAACGATACATATTTCTTGGATACCCCCCTCTCTGATACAACAAACTGCGTTATCAAAAAAATATCCGCTTCTGAAAGTGGCATCAAAAGCTTTTCAAAAACTCCGTCAGGACTTTACTCAACCGCCTGCTGCGTTATTGAAAAAGACAGCAAACAGATATTGTATGAAAAAAACAGCAGCAAAAAACTTCCGATGGCAAGCACTACAAAGATAATGACCTGCATACTGGCACTTGAAAAAGGCAGTCCGAAAGATATAGTAACTGTTTCAAAATATGCCGCATCAATGCCTGATGTACAACTCAATATGCAAACCGGTGAACAGTTCAGGCTTGCCGACCTTCTCTACTCTCTTATGCTTGAATCACATAATGATACCGCTGTTGCGATAGCCGAGCATATCGGCGGCTCGGTAAAAGGCTTTGCAAAGCTAATGAACCAAAAAGCCGCTGAACTCGGATGCAATAAGACACACTTTGTAACTCCTAACGGTCTTGACTCCGACAAGCATTATACCACTGCATATGAACTCTGCCTGATAGCAGATTATGCGTTAAAAAACAGTGGTTTCAGAAAAATAATAACTACTCCTTCATACAGTTTTTCCAATATCAGCGGTTCTAAACAATACAGTGTCAATAATAAAGATGCTTTTCTGACGCAATATAACGGTGCCATAGGTGTAAAAACAGGATTTACCGGAAAAGCCGGTTACTGTTTCTGCGGTGCGGCAAAAAGAAAGAACACAACTCTTATCTCCGCCGTTCTCGCCTGCGGCTGGCCGCCAAACAAAACTTACAAGTGGAAAGACACCAAAAAACTAATGGACTACGGTTTCAATAATTTTACAAAAGTAAATTTCAAACCTGAAAATAAAAATGTAAAGATATTCGTAAAAGGCGGTCAGTCCCCATACACATATGTAAAACTTAAAGATAATTCATGTAAACTCATGCTGTCCTCCTCGGATACCGTCACCTACAAGATAAAGCTGCCAAGAACACTTGACGCACCGATATCAAAAAACAGCATAATTGGCTATGTAAAACTTTTTATCAACAACAAACTATACCGTCAGACTCCTCTTAGAACTGAAAATTCAGTAAAAGCAGTTGACATAAATTATATAAGGTACATTCTCATTCACACATTGTGCGGCATATCGTAAAATAATCCGGCTGCTGCCACTTTACTGCAGAACTGCTCCTAAGAAATCACCATTTTGAGCCAGCTCTACTGCTGCACATATCCTTTTGTGTATAATTGAAGATATCTCAACAGATTTTTTATCTTTATATTCATCGTACAACATAGGTTTTAGATAAAAAACTTCTGTTTTTACTTTTCTAAGACTCCAAAGGTCGAAAACTTTCCATGAATCAACTATTGCAACCGGCACTATTGGAGCCTTAGCTTTCATTGCACTCTTAAATGCTCCCGGTTTAAATTCATCAACATAGTTTCCATTCCGGTGCTCATAGCCTCCCGATGGAAAAATAATAAACTTCCGCCCTTCTTTTACTTCCCTGGTCACCTCTTTTATTATCCCTGCTGCCTGTTTTAAATTGTCAATTTTAAGTCTTTTCCCCTCGACGAGGTCAATAAACTGTTTGACTAAAGGACCATGGCTTCTCGCATCATCCATCACAACCGAGCAGGGTTTATCATGTGTATGCATTATTCCAAGTGCATCATACTTACCCTGATGGTTTGAAAACATGACATATCCGCCCTCCTTAGGCAGGTTTTCCATTCCAAAACCCTCTGTAGTTATACGCCCTGTTTTTTTCATAAGATTTATCGCATACCTGTCATATTCATACCGGAACTGTTCAGAATATTTTTCAGGATGCCTTGAATAATATCCCATCTTTGGAATCATCCATGCTCTATATAAATTACCTGCTATCACATAAATAAATCTCAACAAAATACTTCACCTTTTCTTTATTAATATCGCTTTTTCATCTTCCCGTATATGATATTTATAACTCCCGAACCACTATCTACAAAAGCAACCAAAAAATCCGCAATATACAGTAACATAATTTGAAAAAATTTACAACTGCTATTTTTTATAATCCTGTAACGGCGGTCTAACTGTTACCGTTTCTTCTATATCATGTTTCTTCTTGAATAATAAGCAGTTTTTGTTTAAAATATAGCTTAAATATAAAAATACAGATAATTGCAAAACTAATCATGTTATATTAATTACATCATATTGGGTTCAAAAAATATTTTCCCTCTAACGCAATGGATTACTATCTATTGCATCATAATATACCATAACGGTTTTGCAGACACATATCTAAAAATAATGAAATGAGGTTATTATAAATGGCACTTGACGGAATCGTTATATCAAGTCTTGTTGATGAACTTGACACAAATATTACAGGCGGTCGTATCACAAAGATAGCCCAGCCTGAAAAAGACGAACTTTTACTTACCATAAAACGAAGTACGCAGGATGAAAACGGCAAAACGGTACGAAGCACGAAAAGACTCACCATTTCGGTAAATCCAAGTCTTCCGCTTATATATCTCACCGATACGAACAAAACATCACCGCTCACGGCACCTACTTTCTGCATGGTACTAAGAAAGCACTTAAACAACTGCGGTATTATTTCCGTATCACAGATGGGACTTGAGAGAGTTATAAAATTTGAACTTGAACATCTGAATGAAATGGGTGACCTTTGCAAAAAGTTTCTGTATGTCGAACTGATGGGCAAACACAGCAATATCATATTCTGTGATGACAACAATAAGATAATCGACAGTATAAAACATATATCACTTCTTGTAAGCTCAGTCAGGGAGGTACTTCCGGGCAGAGAATATTTTATTCCCGACACACAGCATAAATACGACCCATTTTCGATTACCGAGGAGGAGTTTATAAATAATGTACTCTCAAAGCCACTCCCTCTCTCAAAAGCGGTATATACCTCAATAACAGGTTTTAGTCCGCTTATGGCAAACGAACTTATATACAGAGCATCTCTTTCTGAGAAAAACAACACTCAGGAATTAAGTGATATGGAAAAGCTGCATTTATATAGGAACTTTTCCGAGATGATGAATGACATATCAGAGAAAAAATTTACACCTGTTATCGCATTTAAAGACAGTATGCCTGCCGAATTTACAAGCCTTGAACTCTCAATGTATGAAAAGGATGACACATACAAGATAAAAAGCTGTGACACTGTAAGCAGTATGCTTTTTGATTATTATGCAACAAAAGAAGTGATGAGCAGGATAAACCAGAAATCCGCTGACCTTAGAAAGATAACAAATACTCTTTTGGAGAGAAATTATAAAAAATATGACCTCCAGACAAAGCAGCTTAAAGACACTGAAAAGCGTGATAAATATAAGGTGTATGGCGAGCTTCTCACAACTTACGGCTACGAATTAAAAGGCGGCGAAAAAAAGCTCACCTGTGAAAATTATTATACAGGCAAAGAGATAACAATACCGCTCGATGAAACAAAATCTGCCGTAGACAATGCCAAAAAATATTTTGACAAATACGCAAAACTCAAAAGAACATTTGAGGCATTAAACATTCAGATAGCAGAGACAAAAGAAGAAATCGAACATTTAGAATCAATAAGCAACTCACTTGATATTGCAAGACAGGACTCTGACCTCACCGCAATAAAGCGTGAACTGTCAGACTGTGGTTATATCAAGAAACATCATGAAAAAAATAAGGGCAGTAAAAATACCGGAAAAAGCAAACCTCTCCACTATATATCATCAGACGGCTTTGATATGTATGTAGGAAAAAATAACTACCAAAACGATGACCTCACATTTAAGGTTGCGACAGGAAATGACTGGTGGTTCCATGCAAAAGCAAGTGCCGGCTCCCATGTAATTGTAAAAACAGAGGGCAAAGAACTTCCCGACCGCACATTTGAAGAAGCTGCAAGACTCGCCGCACATTACTCAAAAGCATGCGAACAGGGCAAAGCTGAGATTGACTATATCCAGAAAAAACACATCAAAAAACCAAACGGCAGCAAACCCGGATTTGTTGTTTACTACACAAACTATTCCATGACGATAAGCACTGACATAACAGGCATACAGGAGGTGACAGAATAATGTTTTCAGATAATAAATCTGCTATTTCAGGACCGGATGCAAATTTGTCAAATGAAAAATTTAATCATGATATTATTCATTCTGACAATCATGTGCACACCTATTTTTCAACAGACAGCGACACACCAATGGAAGAAATGCTAAAAACTGCCATAGACAAAGGATTTACATCCATCTGCTTTACAGACCATATGGATTATAACTTTCCATCAGAAAGCGACACACCTGAATTTCTTCTCGATGTAGAGCCTTACTTTGATGAAATGAAAAAGCTCAGCGAAAAATACAGTGACAGGATAAAAATCCGCAAAGGCATTGAACTCGGTCTGAAAAAAGACTGCCTTGATAAATGTCTTTCACTCACAAAAAACTATCCGTTCGACTTCGTTATCGGCTCAACCCATCTTGTCGATAATATTGACCCATATTATAATATATTTTGGGAGGGCACAGACGAAAAAAACGCTATCTTAAGATATTATGAGACAACTTTAGATAATGTAAATCTCGGGGCAGACTTTGATGTCTACGGACATATAGATTACATCATCCGCTACACGCCAAAAATGAAACAGCTAAAAGCAAAAGGCATCGTGGATGACAGCTATATAGACCGCCTGCTCAAAGACTCGATGGAAATAATAGAAGAAATCTTAAAAACACTTATATCCAACGGCAAGGGAATAGAGATAAACACGGCAGGTTTTAAATACGGACTCGGACACCCAAATCCACATGAAAAAGTTTTAAAACTCTATCACGAACTTGGCGGCGAGATAATCACCATCGGCTCAGACGCACATGAATGTAAACACCTTGCATATGACTTTGAAAAAGTCCCGGAGATACTTAAGAATTGTGGTTTTAGGTATTATAGTGAATTTACGGGCAGAAAAGCGGCGATGGTAAAAATATGATGGTTTAAATATGATAGGGGCTGACCGACAGAATAAAGATTAATTGTTAAATGACTCTCCCATACATGAGATAGATTAACTTCGTGTATGGGAGAGTTTAGATAATTTAAAATATAACTTAAAAGTTTACACTAATAATTCTAAAACTCACACTATTTATGTCTATGTTGCAAGCGAATTTCATTCAATAATATCGGTGATATACTTTTTCAGTCCTTTTTCCGTAGAAAAATCATATTCTGCACTTTTTTCGGTATAATATGATTTTATGCTCTCCATAGAGATTTGCTCATTAGCCGGAATCCCGTCAGCATACCCTCTCCTCGCAAGTTTCCAGGGAGTTTCCTCATGAGTAATCCTTTCCAGCACTTTACCGCTATACTCTCCAAAAGTATTAACAACCAAATCTATAGCATGATGTTCTTTCTCGGTAAGTACATCCTCTGCACATTCAAAAATTGCAAAGCGTGCATCTTCAATAGGATTAAATTTAAAATTTCTAAACATATCATATACTTCGGGATATACCGGTCCATGAACCCATGCCTGACAATTTTCAGGAAATATAGGTTCCCCATTCAGAGCATAAGATTCTCCCTGAATAAAATAAAGTAATTTTTGAAGCATTAACGGAGTTACTTCTTCAAGTTTTTCAAACACATACGAAATCACCCTAAGCATTTTATCCGAAACCGAAAATAACTTTTCCAACTGTACTGCGGCTTCCATTGCCTTATTATATGCGGCAGATGCAATCTTATCTTTGTTTTCATTCAATCTTTTTTGCATAAAATCCGGGGAGGATAATGCCATTCTTATAATATCAGAATACTCTTTAGACGGTATCTGACCGGAAAGGTATCTCGTAATAGTTACTTCACCAAATCCAAGTGCAAGAGACAATGGGGCTTTCCCAATTTTATAAATTTTCATAAGATTTTCAATATCATTAATCGAAACAATATTTTCATAGTCTCTATACTGTTTATCAACTTCCTGAATATTTCTATCAATCAGCCCCGGGATACTCATTTCTTCTCCACACTCACGGCATATTGCAATTGTAATATTAAACATATATTCTACATCTTTTATATTTTTTTTAATATTTCTTTTTTTCAGCACATACTCCGTTTCTTTTCTGCATATCGTACAAAAATCGATTCTCTCTTTCTCTGCCATGGTATTTCCCCCTTATCACATTTCTATTTGAAATAATATTTAATCGGATATTTCTGTTCATGCAATGATACAACAATAACATAACAGTTATCCAGCTTGTTAAATTTTATGTATAAGGACACTGTTTTACTTTCATTACCCATCCTTTCCAAAAGTTCTACATCTTTCCCAAAAACATACAACATTTCATCTTCATATCCCTCGTGTTCATTTTGTAACCTCTCAGAAAAATCTGTTGCCGTCAATCCCATCAATATATCTTTTGCCATTTCTTCATCAATAACATAAGTAAGAAAAAGCTCCCTATTATCCTGCCGCCGGGAATTCATTTCAATTCTATATCTGTTTTTTCTAATCGCATTTTTCACCTCAGTCAAATACGAATCAATATCTTTTAGTGTAATACCCAATATATACATCTCCTCTCATTAATATGATTGACTTTTCATCTTTTTCCATCATCATTATATACTTATGATAGAATTTTGTCAATATCCTATCATGCCATTTTAAATTAACAGGCTATCTGCTTTACAGCAAATAGCCTGTTTTTCAAGATTTTCCCATATACCGGTCATTTTATGACACTATTCTTTTACTAATTCCTGTTCTTTATAAGTTATACTTCCTTTTGAATTATCTGTATCTGATGAAAACACTCTAATCGCATATTCGCAATTATCAGGTTCTATATAAATACTAGAACCATTAAGGGCGATATTCTGCTCTGCTTTCACCCATACCTTTCCCGAAGATTTCTCTATGATCTTTTTATATGTATCTGTGTCAAAATCATAATCCCAATCCGAATCATACTCAAAATGGTATTCAAGTTGAATCCTGTCATCTTTAACCTGATATATTTTTACCCAGCCTGCAAGTTCATCATTATCGACAGACCATTTGCCCTTTATATTCCATTTTACATTCGCTATATCCTCCGAACTTCCATAACTTATCCACCTATCATTTGCAAAATCCACGATATAATTAATTTTTATTACACAATTATATACTGCACAGCCATCTGTTTTTTTTGCATTTACCGTACTTTCAACAGATATTTTTCCATCAGTATTATTAATACTATCCACATAATCATCGTAAAAATCATTATAATCCGAATCTGGGCTTTCTTTTAACAAGTCAACAGATTTCTTTATAGTCTTAATCTTAACACCGGAAATGCTTCCCTCGTCTAATTGTAATGAACTCAGTGATGAATTATTATCCCTGTTTTTAATATCACTTTTAATTCTTTTTGCTGTCGGTTTCTTTTTAATCGAATAAACTGCCTTTTTTACTTCACAGTCTTTCATTTTCCAACTGTCATTTTTAGAATATGCTTTAACATAGAGCAACTCATACTCCGATTTATAACGAACTGTTTTTGCTTCTGATGTAATACTGACTTCTAACTTTTTGTGTTCCGAATCAATTTCTTTCTCTGAATTTATCTTTACATCTTTAATCTTCATGTTTTTCATTTGCAAATTAGGGTCATAACCGGGTACATCTGTTTTTATCTTTTCACTGTCTATTGCTTTAACAAAAACATTCTGTATCAAGTAATCATATCCCATTCTCCCTGCCACAGCAAACACAAACAGTACACATACCAGGATAATTATGTGTTTACCTGTTTTTTTCTTTTTAATATTATATGTATTGTAATTAACAGCAGGTGGCACATATGATACAGTCTGATTATTTTCATTTAACATGGCACCACATTGAGGACATTTAAACATTGCATCCGCACAGCGTTTTCCACAATTGCTACACACTTTCATTATCCGTCACATCTCCTTTCTATTCAAGCGGATATTCACAATCCGCTCTGCTACTTCCCTGATAGTGTTAAAATAATTTTCTATTTAATACAATCCACGGTTCATCTTTATCATAATCGCACTCTTTATTATATAAGTACAACTTAAAGCCTCTTCTTCTGTACCAGTAATTATAAGCTTCACTTTCCTGTCCATACTTTATATTTTCAGCCGTTGCCCTGATTCTGATTTTATTATTAGTTACACTTCTAAGTTTTATATTAACATTATCGTATTGATCTTCGTCAAATATTTCTTTTCGTTTACCATCGCGATATTCTGCCATATCAACCTTTTTGCCATGAATAACAAGTTGAAAACCAATATCGTATTTAAAATATTCATCCTGATACATACCATACCATCTACCGTTTAAGCTATGGAAAATATACCAGTAACCGTAACCTAAGATAATAACTATCAATGCTGCGGCAACTATCATTATCATCGGTTTTCGCTTTTCAAAGCCTATTTTTTTTGCAGCCACTCCACTCTGATAAACCGGAACAGTATTTGCTTTTTTTATATTATTTCCCGGAGCAGCATTTCTTTGCAGCATTTCCCCACAGCGTGGGCACAATAACGCATCATCCGGACACGGATTGCCGCATTTTATACAATACTTTGTCATATAGTTCCTCCCTTTTCTTTTCAATAGTCCTCGTTTAATGTTTCTAATTTACTTTGCAGTCTATTCTTTTTATTTTCTCCAAATTTTTCATATCTGTCCTTTATTTTTTCATAAAACTCATCGTTTTTTCCGTTGTCAGATATTTCTTCTACGATGTCACACAACAAGTCTACAGGCACATCCGAAATATTTTCATTTCCGTCAGTGACGGCTGCACCTGAAGTATTTGCTGATTTCTTTTTGACTTTCGCAACATTTTTATTTAAATCACCATACTCCTTTTTTTTCAATTCAAATATAGCATCCAGTTCACAATCTTTGTATAACTTCAAAAACCTTTCTTTTTGTTTTTCAGATGCTCTCCCAAAATTTGTTTTTAACAATATCCACATGAACTCATCTGCTTTTTTCTCAATGTCAATCTCAAGCTCAGGTTTTGCAGTTTGTACTTCGATTGCCTTTTTTTCTGCCGTATTTTCTTTGTTTTCCATACCTTTTTTATGTAATACGGCTACTATAAGAAGTATTCCCAGAGTCAATATTGCCAACATCTCAACTATAACCGCTGCCTTTAGCATTTTTCCGTGATTTTTTTTACTCTGTTCTCTTTCTTTTTCAGGCTTACTTCTTTCAACTTTCAACTCACCTGACTGTACTGCATTTGTACTTGCAACATTTTTCGTTTTTTTCTGATGCTGCGTACCATTGCGGTCATTTTCTACAACAGGCGGACGCCTTGTTCCTGACAAAATATCTTTATATCTTTGTGCCAATTCTTCCCAATCAGGTTCTTTATAATATTCCGGTTTCTGAGGAATGATTTTTTTATCATCATCCATTATACATACAACACTCTTATCATCCTCGACTCTTTCCATTGCCATAAAGAGATAAAAAAGCCTGTCCGTCACTGAATTACATATTTTTCTTACATCAGCCTTTTTGTCAAACAATGAACCATATCCATCTGCCAGCCTCCTTTCTATCATTTTTTCGTCTCTTTCATTAAAGTCAGCCTCAATAAAATGCTTCATAAATCTGTCAGGCTGTTTTATGCCCGAATTTTTATAGACCATATATGGATTCATAAAAAATTCCGTTGCTGTTATGTAAACATTTTCTTTTTTTCCGTCATTCTCATACATTTCTCGTCTGTTAGCAGGAATATTTATAAGCGATGGCTGCAAAACTCCGTCCAACATTCCGTCAGTTGCAAGTAAGATTCCAACTGACGGCTCAACAATTTTTCCAAATTCCCATGACATTCTTCCGGAACGGAGCGGTCTCACTGATATTCCATCCGGTCCCTTTTGTCTTTTGGTTATCATTTTTGTACTACCGTTTTTAAATCTGACTATTATTCCACCATCACCGGCATGACCGTAAAATATATTTTTACAGTCATATATCACTGCCGACAATGTAGTATCATAATCCTGTATTGCACCATTATTTTTATGAACATACCGTTCAATCTCATCAAATGCATATGAATATCCATCCTCTAAAGCATCTTCTATATCCTCATCAGACATATTTCTCTTTATGTTAAAATCACAATAATGATACAAACTTTCCACAGCCATTTTTGAACCAATATCAGAATATCTCGCACTTCCGACACCATCCGCGACAATGCCTATATAAACACCTGATTTCAACTGCCCAAATTTATTAAAATCCTGACAAACAGTATTATTTTTAATATGTGACTTTCCCTGTACTGAAAAACCATATGTTATCATACATTCCCTCTCCTATCATTCTTAATATTCTTCTTTTTTTATAACACCATCAGGCATATCATCATATTTAAGCCCGGCATCCTCGAAAATAGAAGTTTTTGACACTGATACCATGCTTTCGCTCAGCCAGTCAAACACGGCAGTAAAATCTTCATTCTGAAGTTCCACCACTTCATCAGTAAGCTGATACATACCGTCAACATCATAATCTGCAACGCCTAAAACCCAGAATTTTAAACCACAGCCCTGTTTATGTTCAAAATGGATATTTCTTGTTGCCTGAAGCATTTCATCTATCGGAGAATTTGACACTCCATCTGTTATCATAAATATCCACGGTTTATGGAATGATGTTCCCAAACACTGATATTCCCTTGTTCTTTGTTTGACAAGTTCTATTGCCTTATTTATTCCTCCTGCCATATCCGTATTTCCCGTTGCTCTTATCTCAGGTGTAGGCATTCTCTCAATAGGAACAAAATCACTTATCACCTCAACTTCCGAATTAAATGTTACGATTGCTATCTCAACACGCTTTCTTGCTATCTCATCTGTCATAACATTTCTTTTAAATCTTTTTATTGCCGCGTTGAGACTGTCTATCCTGTCTCCTATCATAGAATACGAACTGTCCAGCAATAATACACAAGCCAGATGCTGTTCACTCGGTGCAACGATACTGTCAAATAATTCTTTCCTTGTTAATTGTTTCTTCATGTCTTTAGTCCTCCTTTTATTGACCTTTTTTATCTATTTTTTCAGATAAATCTAAAAATTGTTGTTTCACATTTTCACTACATTCAGTATAGTTTAAAGCCCAATTGACAATAGTTTTTGACTCATCATAATATTCCTGTCTGTATAATACCTTTGCTTTAACGAGATAAGCCGATGCCTTTTTAGTTTCTTTCTGAATAGCAAAATCACACCATTCCAGTGCAGTATCATATGCAGCAATCTTATAGTTCTCTTTTGCATACGAAACAGCCTGTTTATAGGTAATGTTACTTAGATCACCGACAGTTTCCATACTCGGTGCAGTATTACCGTTATTAGTATCATCCAAAATGTCATTTCTGGTAATAATCCCCCAAGCTATAATGCTGACAAATATTATTATAGCAAAAATCATTTTTGCTTGAACTTTAGGGTCTTTCACATAACTATATTTATTTTTGTCAAAATAAGGTATATTATATGATGTCTCTTCAAAATCATCTGACTCCGGCGTATTATCCGGCAATCCTCCTAAATCATCTGACTCCGGCACTTCTCCCGGTGGATTATCAAAGTCGGCAGGCATACAAAACGGACATTCACTTAAATGATTGAAATAATAATGCCCTGCCTGACATTTCGTGATATTTTCTCTCACTTCGTATAACGCTTCATACCACTCGCCTGCACTGACCCTCTTTTCAGGATTTTGATAGCCATCCACAAAAGTTCTCTTAAACAGTTCCTGCAAACTCTGAGGTAAAGCCTCAAAACCCGGAGCATATATCGGTGTCGTTATTCCTTTTCTTTTTTCATAAAACGGAAAAAATCCGTCCCTGATATTTTCAATCGGCTGAGGTGCTACCACTGACGGTATATTTTCAGAAGTCATCCTGCCTATGTTATACTCCTGTTCTTCTCCAAAATCTTTTGCACAGGCAAACGGATGGCATCCCTCCATCAACAGACAAAATATATGCACAGCCAACGCAAACAGGTCAGTTTCCCTTGTATATGTAGGAAGCGGTGCATCTATAATGCTATATCCCTGTGCCAGTTTTTTCTGCATTTCCGGTGCAATATACTCCGGCAGTCCCACCTCGCATCTGTAAGTCTTTTCCGGTGTCTCATAATGATATGAATCTACATCTACAAGACTTATCTTAAATTCATTGGTACTGTCATTTTTGTCAAGATTTACACATATATTCTGCGGATTTAAATCTCCACATATACTGCCCATTTCATGTACCATATCAATCGCCGCACAAAGATTTGTGGCAGCCAGAAGTCTGTCCTGCAAATCATATTTCTTTTCAGAATACAATATTGTCAACGATTTTTTATTTTCAATCTTTGGCATTATATATCCGACAAAACCTGTGCTGTCATAAATCACATCCTGAGGCCATGCTATCATTTCAAGCTGTTCAGGCGAAAGCTTCTTTTTAATCATTACGCTTAACTTCTCCTGACGCTCAGCCGTCCTGAACTTTTCTTTAAAAATCTTTGCAACCTGTGACGGCATCCCTATTATTTCTTTTATGTCTCCCTCTCCACCATGTGCAATACGCTTGTCCACAACATTATAGATGTTCCCCGAATTTCCCATGTACTGCATAAGTAATCCTCCGTAAATCAAATATTTAAAATGTTTTCTTACTTCATTTTTATTTCATCTGTATATATTTATCCCTTGCATATTCATTTCCGCTGTCCATTCCTATGCGATACAGTTCTTTAATCTCTGACTTTTTAAGCTTCTTATTTGCTTTGAAACCGTCAGACGCTAAATCCGCCAGCATGATACATACATCTCCACGCTCCTCTACTGACAGCCTGCCCACATCTTTCACATTCATAAGGATTGACATATCCTGATTCATAACATTTCCGGGCAATCCCATTATCCTGTGACTCACTGCCATAAGATAATATCCGTAAGGATATGTCTGCAAAACCTGATTGGAATTCAAATATGCCTCCATCGACTGATAATCCTGCTTTTTAAATGATATGTTTGCCAATATCCATAATGCTTCAACAAGTATTCCATCACCCTCAAAGGCACTTATCTCTCCGTTTGACACCTTCTGCTCAACATCAATTAAAATATCATTACATAATGCTTCCGCACCTGCATAATCACCACTGCCATATACAGACCTGATATTGTTCAGCTTGTCAAATATCATATCTTTTGCATTTACAAACGGTGTGCCAACATTATTGTTCCAGATGTTTCCACCACTTCCCATATTCGTGCTGTTTGAACTACCTGCAGTTGTCGGTTTTTGCACATTATTTGCAGGCAGAGGAGGCGTTGGTGCAACCGAAGGTGTCGGCGTAACCGGGGGTGTTGGTGCAACCGGGGGTGTTGGATTAATCGGTGGTGCAGGTTCAATCGAAGTTGTTGGTACAATTCCTTGAGCAAGCTGATAATATTTTTCAGCCATTTTGTCACTCCGTGCAAAATAAATTCCCTCCTTATACATATCACCGATATAGCGGTATCCCTCCAGACAGCCTTTTTTAGCAGCTTTATTAAAATACTTTCGTGCTTCTCCCGGCTTTTTTTCTCTGCCATCCAGACCATACAACAATCTTCTTCCAAGTTCACACATGGCTTCATAGTTTTTTTCTTTATATACAAGATTGTCCAGTTCTGCATTTGACATATTTTTGTACTCCATATCTTCATCCTCCTTGTATAAATCTTTTAGTTTTTATTACCATAACATACCCATGTCAAAAATCGGTTTCCGTTTTTTTTAGCCAATTTGTCCCTATTTTGGGGACTTTTAACGATTTTTGAGCCTAAAATAGGGCTTTTTGAGCTTCATTTTCTTTTTAAATCCTTTTTTTACCAAAAAATTTATACTTTTTTAATAATTAAATTACAGAGTTAATATTACGGTACTTATTTCACAGTATTTTTTCATAATATCAGGTATATTTCCACCATAACACACCCATGTCAAAAAGCAGTTTCCGTTTTTTGACAAAAAATAAGACTGTCACATTAAGTTTAATCTATACAATATACAAATAATAAAAACTTTTATCTGCATATTGTATGAATAACATCTCGTGCAACAGCCTCATCTTTTCTGTTAATCAATATTTATACATAGTATTTTTATCCACAGTCAGGCAGATACTTACAATCCACTCTGCTACTTCTATAATAGTATTAGTTTTTCATTTGTACTGAATATTTTGTTTAATACATTTACCAGTTCCAAGAAATTTAAGGCACAACTTTTCTATTCCTCATAATAATAAATTTCTGTTGCTGTTCCTTTCTTAAATTTAAATTGAAAATACGGTGCTTTTTTAATCTTTTTTATGTATTTGCCAATCTCTGATTTTTTGACTTTCTTCTTCTTATAATTTTTAACATGAATAAACTTTGTTGAAGGTGTAATTTTGAATGTCCTCTTTTTCTTCTTCATTTCGCTTGCCGCACTATATAATGCACAATAAGTCACAAGTTTCTTTTTGCTTAAAGTGAATTTACCATTTACCTGCCATATATTTACGCTTTCTGCTGATGTTTTTGGAACCGGAACTGCTACCACCGATGCCATCAATACAAATGCTAAAATTAATGCAATTTTTTTCTTACCGTTCTTCATATTTTTAATATTGTTCATGTTACTTTTCCTCCTTTTTTATTGTGATGTACTCTCTGTATCTTCTCAAATCAAGTCATTTCGAGAGTACATCGTGTTTAAACTTTTTAAGTTACTTTTTAAAACTATACACATCTTAAACAGACGGATTATTGAACTCAACATCCAACATCATAAAAGAAATCAAAAAAATCATTATAAGTTTTTCCTCTCCATATAATTTTGGTATTGTTATCAAAGGCATCTCCGGCATTCTTTTTACTATTTTCAAACTCATGTCCGACATATGTTAAGCCATCAGGTATTGTTATGCTTTCAAGACTGCTGCAACCAGAAAAGCATCTCTCTCCTATACTTGTCACTCCATCCGGAATTGTTATATCTGTTAATGAACTGCACCAGCTAAAGGTTTCATCATTTAACTTTTTTAATCCCGATGGTAATTTTATACTTTTAAGTTTATTGCAAAAATCAAAACACCCCTTTGCTATACTTGTTACACTGTCCGGGATTGTTATATCTGTAAGTGCTTCGCAACTTGAAAAGCAAGATTCTCCTATACTTTTTACACTGTTAGGAATTGTTATAGATGTTAATGAATCACAACCAGAAAATGTATAGCTATTTAATTTCTTTATTTTATTTGGTAATTTTATGCTTTTTAGTTTTTTACAAGCCTGAAAGCAATCGCCTCCTATACTTTTTACACTTTTAGGAACTGTTATATCTGTTATAACACTTCCCCTAAAGCAGCCATCTCCTATTTCCGTAACTGTATTTGGAATTGTTATAGCAGATAATGAATGACATCCGGCAAATGTATCTTCTTTTAATTTTTTCAATTTATTTGGCAATTTTACCTGCTTAAGTTTTTCGCAATAATGAAATGCTCTATATCCTACTGTATTTACAGTATTAGGAATCGTTATTGACTTAATGCTTGAAAAAGCAAATGCATATTTCCCGATAGACTTAAGTGATTTTGGCAGCTTAACATTTCCTATTTTTGCATTTATAAATGTCTCATCTCCTATTTTTCTTTGTGAGTATTCCCTTTTTTGCATCCGCATCTGCTACGACTTTACTAACTTTTACTTTTTTCGCCGCCTGCGACTTGTTCGGTGAAAACGCAAGTCCTCCAAAAAGCATCACTCCTGCAAATGCTGCAAGTACAACTTTCATTTTTTTCTTTTTAATCATAATAAACCTCTTTTCTGCACACTTTTTTGCTTTACAAGATTGTGTCCGGTGTGCTCAGTCACAAATCTTGTGGAGCCGCTGCATTGATACACAAAAATTGTCAGCGTGCAGCTCCGTTTTTTCTGCTTGTATCTTTACATTCCCCATCCTAACATACCCATGTCGAAAAGCTGTTTCCGTTTTTTTCAGCCAATTTATCCCCATTTTTAGGGCTTTTGACGGCTTTTCTCCGCAAAAATACCGCTTTTTTTGCCTTATTTTGGTGAAAAGTCCAATTTCCCTCCAAAAATTTTATACTTTTTTAATAATTTAATTATAGAGTTGATGCTACGGTACTTACTTTACCTTAACCTTTATGATTCTGCTCCATTTTCCTGAATAACTCTTTCCGCCTGTTTTTGCTACGGCTTTTATACGGAAATAATAATATTTGCCTTTCTTCAAGCCTTTTCCCGTATATCTTCTACTCTTTAGTGATGATTTTCCTGAAAATGTTTTTGCGTTTTTAAACAGTTTATTCAACGAATACTGAATCTGGCAAGTTGTATTGCCTGCAGATGTCTTTTTCCATGTACATTTTATTTTACCTTTTGATGCAGCTTTTACCTTGAAGTTTTTGACACTTGCCGGCAAAACTTTTATTGTTATCTTCTTTGTTGCCGCTTTATAATTTTGAGTTGCCGCTACTTTTACCGTTATAACTGTCACTCCACAGCCTGTTAAAGTAACATCTCCGTATGCCGATACTTTTGCCACACCCGAATTTGAACTCTGATATGTAACAGAACCGTCACTGTCAGTTTCTATTCCGAGTTCAAAACTTCCAAAATCTAAATATTTTGTATAAGAAGACACTGCACTTATTACGGTGTTCATTTGTTCATTGTCAGGTTCTTCTGTCTCTGTCGGTTCTACATAAGGCTTATCTGTCGGCTCTGTAGTTGGTGTCGCCGTCACTGTAGTTGATGGCGCTTTACTTGGCGTCGCACTTACACCCGGTGTTGCACTTGGACTTTGCATTTCATCTGAAGATGGTTCTTTGCCAGGAATTACCGTAGCTGTCGGCTTAGGTGTCGCTGTATATTCTGCCTCTTCAGGTACTTTCGCTTTCACTGAATCCTTATACGAAGAACTGTTACCGTATTTGTCGTACGCATATATGTGAGTTGTATATGAACCTGTTTCATTATTATGGTCTGAAATCTTTACTTTATATGTATAAATATCACCATCTTTTGTACCTGTTACAGCCGCATTTGTTCCCCAGTCTGATGCTATGTCATCCTGTCCGCCTGCTTCTGTCCATGTAGGGAACTGCACTCTGTCTACCATGTAATTATCAGTAACTTTGCATGATACCGTATATCCTTCACTCGTTACATCAGATATTTTTACATCACTTATAACAGGCCCTTGCTCGTCCACTATCGTAAACTTGTCACTTCCACTCTTATATGTTGTTCCATTGGCAACGGCATACATCTGGTAAGTATATGTCTCACCCTGTCTTAAGCCATCCGCTTTTGCTTCGCTCACTATATTCAGATTTTGTTCAACATAAGAAGTTTTCAAACCGCAATCTTCCTTGTGGTCTACAACCAGATTTCCGGCACTGTCCCATATCCATACACCAACCTGTGATATAGTTGCACGGTCAGGATTTTCAATTCTTCCGTGAAGCCCTGCATTCCATGTGTCTACAAATGTAGTATTAAGCTGTGAATACGACACTGACGCTGTCTGAGTTCCTCCTCCTCCGACAAGGTAAATATATCCATAAAATCCTGAGCAGCCGCCCAAAGTCTGCATCTTTGCTTTCGATACGGTTCTGTTGATAACACCGGTGTTTCCCTCAAAACTGTATCCTGCACATCCTCCCTCCGTAACTGTTACATTGTCACCTGAAACATTCTCGACAAAAGCAACATGACCGTACTTTCCGTAGGTACTATTTGCACCTGCGTTATTGTACTTCCATACCGCCAAAGCATATTTTGCCGGCTCACTTCCCTTGTCATAATTTAATGTACGCCAATAATTGTTTGCACCGTAAAGACCAAATTCGTTCATTCCTGTTGCCGGAAGTGTTATTCCAAGCACACTCTGGGCTCTGTCCTTAACCCATTGCACACAGCCACCGTTCGTATAATCTTTGGCTGCACAATATTTTTTCTGTGTGAAGCAGCCAAAAAACATTGAAACAATCAATGTGACTGCCAATATGACGCTTCCTATGCTTCTTCTTGTTCGTTTCTTCATATTAACCTCATTCCTGCACACATTTTTTGTGCGTAATGTGAAATATGATATATTTCACATATAAGATTTGTGCCAAGTGTGCACAGACACAAATCCAGCTCTTAATAAAATTGCAACTATTATCACTTCGTATCCGCATTTCCGCCAAAAAAGCCGGAAATTCAAACACAATTTTCATGATATTTTCGTTTACATCCTAACCATAACACACCCATGTCAAAAAACAGTTTCCGTTTTTTTCGCAGGAAAAAAGCACCATAATGGTGCTTAACCCTTGATTTTATTGACTTTTCCGGCATTATTTTTCATGTAACCGTCCATACCTGCCGCATGAACAAAAAATTTTTTTTGATTTTTTTTATAATTTGTATCGTATCAGCTACCTTTGACTTTAACTTTCAAGCAATCCGAATAAACACTGTAATATTTTTTCTTTACCCGCTTTACTATCGTGCGTACTTTGAAATAATACACTGCTTTTTTATTATTGCATTTCAGTTTAAATTTTGCATTATATCTTTTTATCGAAGATGATTTTAACTTAATCTTCTGATATTTTTTGTCTTTTCCACGGATATATATTTCCGCATAAATGCCGCTGTATTTTTTTAGTTCTATCTGCACATAAGGCATTTTCCGATATGTTCCTGTCGTTCCTTTTATCTTCGGTTTCACTATCGACAGCGTCTTTATCATGCAAACATTTGAATATTTGCCATAATATTTTTGTGCTCCCGTCTTTTTAAACAGCCTTATCTTATAATAATATTTTTGTCCCGCTTTTGCTTTTTTATCAGTATATCTGCATGAACTATTCGTTTCGCCGGCTGCAATCTTCTTCCATGTTATCTTTTTTGACATTGCACGATATATTTCATAGCCAATATTCACTGATGTTTTTTTCCATACTATCTCAGGCTGATTGTATTTAGTCAGTTCAATCAGATTTATCCTTACAATAAGTGCTTTTTTGTCTTTCTCACTTAACCCCGGTACAGATGTTGGCTGTGGTGTGGCTGATGTCGGAGTCGGACTGATTGTATAAAGCGGCTCGTTTGCAAGCGATGGTGACGCATTATCTGCAGGCTGTGGCGTTGTCCTGTCTGTTGGATTTGGTGTTGTCTTGTTCCCTGATGTCGGTTCAGGCTCTTTATCAGGCTTTGACGATACATGTCCATTTGGCATTGCTGATGTAGAATTTATCGGTATTGCCGTCGGTGATACTACCGGAGGTGAACCAGTCATTATCGGTGTTGGTGACGGAACCGTTGCTGTTGCCGCAGGTGTTTTTGTCGGCTTCACCGTCACAGTCGGAGTTTTTGCCGGAGCAGGTGTCATAACAGGCGATACTGTAGGGATTAGCGTTGGGGGCGCAGTAGGGGTTGGTGATGCGGACGGCTTTGGTGTCGGACTTGCCGATACTGCCGGGGTCTGTGTCACCGCCGGTGGTGTCGCAGGTGAAGGTGTCGGCTCATTCGGTGGATGCACCAGTTCCTCCAAAATTCCATAATCCGAAGTCTTTTCAAATTGTTCAGGTGCATCTATTTCTCTATAATCCGAAACATAATGACATTCACTGCAATATGTCACTTCCAGTCCTGTATCGTATGCCCGTGCCTCCTGTACTGTCTGTGTCACAAAATTATGCTCATGCTCCGTGACATTTTCAAAAAGTGCATTATTATTTTTTGCGAACTCACTCATATCTTCTTTTCCATATACCGTAACCTGATTTTCGGGAATATCATAAAAAAGCTCATTATCCTCACTGCCTAAGCAGTTTTCAGGCAGATATAACTTTTCTAATGATGTGCATCCTTTAAAAAGCTGTTTTGGAAGATATTGCGCTGCATCGCTTAATTGAACCAGTGTAAGGTTTTTACAGTTCAAAAACATCTGCTGTCCATATTGTGCATTTTTTCCGCCTAAAATATATTTTATCCCACTCTGAGAAAAAGCATATTCACCTATATCCGTGACACTGTCCGGCAGCACAAGACATTCAAGATTATCGCAATCCCAAAATTCAACCCCGCCTATTTTTTTCAATTTATCTGACAGATAAACATTTCTTAATATCCTTGAGTTCAAAAACGCTCTATCTCCTATTTCAACAACACCTTTTAATGACACAGTCCGCAAATAAACTGCGTTATAAAATGCATATTCTCCTACTGAAGTTACATTATCTGCCTTTATATTAAAAATATGTGCATAAGCAAATGCACCTGCAGCAATTTTTTTGACACTTTCAGGCACATTATATACAGGATAATACTGATTCCATAATTCTGCCGGACACCTTATAAGCGTTGTCATATCTTTATCAAATAATACACCCTGTTCAAGAATATAATTTGTATTGTTCTTATCAAGATAAATCTCATCCGTCATAGCTGCCGCAATCGCCAATTCACCAATCTCTGATACATTTGCTCCTATATATAATTTATATATTGTATTTCTCCAAAATGCTTTGTCACCTATACTTACAACTGTATCCGGTATATACACTTCATCAAATCCAACTCCTGCACTTTCAAATGCACTTTTCCCAACCCTCGTTACTTTATAATTTTCTCCATCATATTTTACATATGATGGGACTCTTAATACCCTGTCATCTAATTTACTTGTATCATTAAACCCTGCATTTGCCATTTTATCATTATCAGCCCCTACGGTTGCTGTTTTCTCAGATTTATTTAATTTATAATAAATACCATATTTATCATTTTGTTCTTCATCAAGTTCATATGTTAATTCTTCATCTGTTTCTTCACCATTTTGTTCTATCATAGGCAGCCATACATTTCCTTCTTTATCCTTGATTACATTAAAATTCTCATAACCATTTTTATACTGAATCTGATAATGTTTAAGTTTACTTATGTCATAATCTTTCGGCATTTTAAGACATGAAATATCATTGTGCAAAAATGGCTTTAATGCCGTATCATAGTCAATTTTTTCATATATATACATACTAAAAAAAATGTCTATTCCATCGTCATCTATATTCTCTATTTCAAATCTCGGATGACATTTTTTAGTTATTTTACTGCTACTAATACTAGCACTCATTATAAAACTACAATTATCACTGTCTGTATTTTCTGCCAGACTAATTTTTCCAATCCTGACCCTTGTAGATTTAATCATATCTATATACAACCAACAGTTATCTATTGATATTTCACCAATCTCATATCTTCCATAAGCGTCGTATATTATATTAGTCAAATAATCTTTTGCTATTACTTTTTTTATTTTTGCCTGCCCGCTCTTAATTCTTAATCCTGCATCCTTTTCAAGCCTTACCGTATCTATGTTCAGGTCAATGTCAATCATAAAATCATTGTTATCTATTATCAGTTCAGAGCCATCCTGACCCTCAATCCTAAAATAATAAAAATCAGTTTTATCATTATAATAATACCAGTCGTATTTGTGCATTACACACGCTATTATCTCCGTGTATTTTCCTGTCACCTCCAGCTTATGACTACCTATATCCATCACACTCATTTCCGATACATTACACTCATATATCGTGCAGTTACTTAATACAACATCAGACTGTAAATGAATACTGTGATTAATCTTAATCGCCGTTGATCTATATTCTTCTTTATTTACGGGTATCCCCACAAATTTTATGCTCTTACATTCCGGCAGCCATACCTCCCCGTCAATTTTATATTCTGTCTGTTCTGCCGGAAATATTATCTTATAATCTCCCTGCTTATCAGTCATATTTGCAAACAGCGTTTTCAGGTCACTGTATTTTCCTATCAACTGACCGCTATTATAAAGTTTCATAACAGCATCCGCTTCATCTGCCGTATCAGCACTCACCAAACATCCGGCAGAAGATAAATTCAAAATCACGATTGCAGATATAAGTAAAAACGCTGCTTTTTGTCTAAACTTCCGTTTAATAATCTTCATAGTATTTCACCTCCTCTCTTATTGCAGATTTTATCATCAATGCCCCGTCACTTTTACCTTTATACAGTCAGAATATACACTGTAATATCTTTTCTTTGACTTCTTTACTATTGTCCGAACTTTAAAGTAATAAACTGCTTTTTTATTATCGCACTTAAGTTTAAATTTTGCCTTATATCTTTTTATGGAAGATGATTTTAACTTAATCTTCTGATATTTTCTGCTTCTTCCCCGAATATAGATTTCCACATAAGTGCCGCTGTATTTTTTTAACGTTATCTGCACATAAGGTATTTTCTGATATATCCCTGTTGTTCCCTTTATCTTCGGTTTCACTATCGACAAAGTCTTTATCATGCAAACATTTGAATATTTGCCATAATATTTTTGTCCACCCGTCTTTTTAAACAGCCTTATTCTGTAATAATATTTTTGTCCCGCTTTTGCTTTTTTGTCAGTATATCTATAGGAACTGTTCTTTTCGCCGACAGCAATCTTCTGCCACTTTATCTTTTTTGACATTGCACGGTATATTTCATAGCCGATACCCTCTGATGTTTTTTTCCAAACTATCTCAGGCTGATTGTATTTATTTAGTCCAATCGAATTTATCTTAATGATAAGTGCTTTTTTGTCTTTATCACTTAACCCCGGAACGGATGTAGGCTGTGGTGTGGCTGCTGCCGGAGTCGGACTGATTGTATAAAACGGCTCGTTTGTAGGCGATGTTGACGCATTATCTGTAGGTTGTGGCGTTGTCCTGTCTGTTGGATTTGGTGTTTCCGTATCCAATAATGTCGGTTCAGGCTCTTTATCAGGCTTTGACGATACATTTCCATTTGGCATTGCCGTCGGTGATACTACCGGAGGTGAATCAGTCATTATCGGAGTCTGTGTCGGTGACGGAACTGTTGCTGTTGCAGCAGGCGTTTTTGTAGGCTTAACCGTAACAGTCGGAGTTTTTGTCACCATAGGAGTCTGTGTAGGCTTCGCCGTAACAGAAGCAGTTTTTGTAGGCTGGGGTGTAGGCGATACTGACGGCTTTGGTTCTTCCGACGGATGCACAAGATTTTCCGGTTCTCTATAATATGTTGTATCTTCTAACTGTTCAGGTGCGGCTATTTCTTTATAATCCAAAATATAATGACATTCACTGCAATACGTCACTTCCATTCCCGACTCATATACTCTGGCATCCTGCACTCTCTGCGTCACAAAAGTATGCTCATGTTCCTCAATATTTTCAAAAAGTGCATTGTTCTTTTGTGCAAATTCTCTCAGATTTTCTTTTCCATATACCGTAACCTGATTTTGGGGAATATCATAAAAAAGCTCATTATTCTCGCTGCCTAAACAAGTTTCCGGTATATATACTTTTTTTAACGATGTACAATCAGTAAAAAGACCACTTGGAAGATACTGCATCGCTTCACTCAACTGAACCAATTTAAGATTTTTACAATTCTCAAATGCCTGTTGTTCATATTGTGCATTTTTGCCGCCTAAAATATATTCAATAGACTCACTATGAAAGCCAAATGTACTTATGTTCAATGAACAGTCCGGTAATACCAGACATTTAATATTACAACTGCCTAAAAACACATATTTACCGATTTTTTCTAATTTATCTGACAGATAGACATTTCTTAACCCCCTTAAATTAAATGCCCCACCCGAACCGAATGCTTCGTCACCTATCTCAACAACTCCTCTCAATGATATTGTCCGCAAATTTTTAGCACTATAAAATGCATGTTCTCCTACTGTAGTCACTGAATCTGCCTTTATATTAAAAATCTTTGAATTCTCAAATGCTCCCGCAGCAATTTTTTTGACACTTTCAGGTACATTATATACAGGATAATATTGATACGATGATGTAATCGGACATTTTATAAGCGTAGTCATGTCCTTATCAAACAATATTCCCTGATAGAGCACAAAATCCGTATTATTATCATCAAGAAATATTTCTTTCAGTGAGCCTGCTGCAATCGCCTCTTCTCCTATATCTGCTACATTTGCTCCAATATACAATTTCACTACAGAACACCAAAAAGCTTTATCGCCTATACTCATCACCGTATCGGGTATATGAACTTCGTTAAATCCACCGGATGAACCTTTAAATGCATTTCTTCCAATCCTTGTCACCTTATAAGTTTCTCCCTCACATTTTACATATGAAGGAATTTTTAATATACCGTCCTCTATTTTACTTAAATCAGTAAGTAATGAAGCAGAGTCTGTATCTCTATCAACACCTAAGGTTGCTGTTTTATCCTTTTCATTTAATTTGTAATAAATGCCATTGCTGTCCTTTTGTTCTTCATCAAGTTCACAGGTTAATTCTTCTTCTGTTGTTTTGTTGTTATCAATTTCTCCTACTATAGGAAGCCATACATTTCCGTCATCATCCATGACTACATCAAATTCTTTCGTCCCCAGATATTTTCCAACCTGATAACTCATAAATTTACTTATATCATAATCTTTTGGCATTTTCAGACATGATATATCATTATGCACAAGCTTCTCTAATGCCGTGTCGTAGACAACGCTGGCACTTATTTCCATTTTAAAACTAACATTGACATTATCTTCATCAATATCCTCTATTTCAAATCTCGGATAATATGTTTTTGTTATCTCAGGGCAATAAACATACATATCAAAATAACTCTTGTTCTTATCAGCATTTTCCGTCAGACCGACCTTTCCTATCCTGATTTTCGCAGATTCAAACAGATCTACATTCAACCTGCAATTCTCTATAGATATTTCACCTATCTCATATCTTCCTGTAGCATAATATGATACTTTTCCGGAATAATCTTTTGCTATAACTTTTTTTATCTTCGCCCATCCGCTTTTTAACTTTAATGATGCATTTTCTTCAAGCCTTACTTTATCTATAAAAAGGTCACTGTCAATCAATAAGTTGCAATTATTTATTATCAGTTCAGAGTCCTTCTGCCCCTCAATTCTGAGGCAATAGATGCAAACATCACTTTCATAATAAAGATTGTCTCCGTATTTAGCATACATCCCCGCCTGTATTTCCGTGTACTTTCCGTCTGTCCTAAGTTTATGACTTCCCATATCGAGTACACACATTTCTGTTGTATTCTGCTCAAATAAAGTACAATTATTCAATGTAACATCCGACTGCAAATGAATACTGTCATTGATTTTTACTGCCGTCGATATATACGGCAAAGAATAATGCGGATCATCTACCTGATTTCCTACAAATTTAATACTCTCACACTCAGGCAGCCAAACTTCCCCATCAATGCAGTATTCCGTCTGTTCAGCAGAAAATATTATCTTATATTCACCCTCACTGTCAGTCATATTTTCAAATGTTGTTTTTAGGTCACCATATTTTCCTATCAACTGACCTTTATCATACAGTTTAATAACATCATCCGCTGTATTTGTTTCATCCGCCGCATCTGCACGCTTTACACAGCCGACAGGACTTAAAGCCATAACAAGAATTGTAAATATAAGTAAGAACGCTAACCGCTTTCTAAATCTATTTTTCATGATTTTCATAATATTTCACCCCCTCTCCTCATTTTATAACTATCGTACTCACTTTGAAATGATACCCTTTTTCCTTATAACTTCTCTCCCCTATATTTCCGATGTTATCTCCACAACTTCCGAGTATGAATACATATCATCTTTTTGGTATGTGCTAAGCAGCACCATGTCAAGCTTATATTTTTCATTTATCGAAGTCATTCCACAGGACGATAAAGTTGCATTTGCCATATTGACAAAATATTCTTTCGCCGAGTTTTGTTCATACTCTTTGTTCTGTCTGCTGTTTTCTTCCGTGTACCTGCGCTGAGCAACATAAAGTATCATTGGCAGCAGGTCTTTTCTCTGAACAAGTCTGCACCTTCTATGGTTTTCAACTTTGAATGACTTAAGCCAGTCTTTTGCCTCTTTTACATTTTCCGGCACTGCCGTTTTTTTTGCACAGCTTTCAATAAATTCTGCCACCCACTCCGGACATATGTCTGTATCATCCTTATATTTTAATTCATTGAGAGCTATCCCGGCACGCAGATTTTTCTCTAACTGAATCGGAAGATTTAAAATATCCGACAATCGTTTTCGTGTAAGATTTCCAAATTCATTATTAGATTTTGAAGTTGAAAATATATCTGCCAGCATTTTCTGTCTGGAATCCGGAGACATATGTGCTATTCTGTTTGCTTCCCTGATATTTTCCATCATACCCTCAGACACATTTTTATCCCTTTTTCTCTTTATATAATAAAGATATTTCTGAACTATCCTCTCGTTCTCATCTGCATTTTTCTTTTTTGTCCATGAATAAAAATCAGTCTCTGCCAAAAACTTTTTCAGGCTTACCATAGACTCATTGCACACATATTCAGTAATAATATCTTTATAAATATTTACATACTCCAGAGTTGTCAGGCTATACCCCTTAAATGAGGAAGTGTTCATATACATCCATTCCATAAATTCTTTTTCATCACTTCTCTTTCTCGCATCAAATTGCTCCATCAGATAATTGGTGGAATGTGTCTTTTCTAATTTTATCTCAAATTTCAGCCTTTTCTCGTAAGTTTCTATATTTTTTTCTGCATCCTCCCATGTCATACCGTTGACAAGTCCATACAGCCATATTACTTCATGATAATCATTAAACTGAACATCGGGTTCTCCAAGTCCCTCCATAAGCCACTCTCTCAATCCATTTTCAGACATCTTGAGGACATATGCTATCTCAAATATGTTTTCCCGTCTTGGCAATGTATATCCGTTTATGCCAAACCACCTTTTTACCGTTGGTACCGCCGCAAATCTCCTATCACCGGTAATCTTACAAAATAAGTGATAAGCCTCTGCTCTTGTCTCCCCGCTTATCTTTTTTGTCATATAATCCTTTTTGAGTACCTTTGATATTATAAATATATCAAATCTCATAAACTTATTTTGCTTTAATACTGTTTTTATCTCTTTTAAAAATTCGCCATCTAAATCTTTGTATCTCATAGTAATTCCTCATTCTCGCTTTATTTTCTGTCGTTATTATGGGATACTTCCCGCAAAATCAACATCTTTATTTTTTTTCTCATTTTTCTTAGTCTGAGTCTTTGGGACACTCGTCTTGGCTGGTGCACTTGTCTTAGTCTCATACGGCTTTGGAGTATTTTGTGTCTGTGGTGTCATTTTTATTTTTTCTCCTTTGCTTACCGTAATCTTTATAACAGTCTTGCTTTTCACCATTTTTCCGTGTTTAGGAGCCTGTCCTATTACAATACCTTTATCTTTTTTACTCTCTTTATATATTATCTTATACGAAAGTTTTTTATCTTTAATTTTTTGTATTGCATTCTTATATCCTTTTCCGACACAATCCGGCACCTTATATTTCTTTTCACCATTACTTACGGTGAGAACTAATGTTTTTTTCTTTCCTCTCTCGCATATTGTTCCATCTGTTACACTCTGTGATATTATCTTTCCCTTTTGAGTGCTACTATATTTTTTGCTCCATTTGACAAGAATCGCCGTATCACCCTTTGCATCCAGCAGTTCTAATGCCTGCTGCTTTGTCATTCCCTCAAATGACGGCATATAATATCTGCTGTCCGGCTCTTTTGTCTCCGCCGTCTGCTGAGTTATCATCGGATTTGCAGAAACCTGTGCAACCGCCCCTTTGTTCTTTGTGAACATTCTTCTGTTATTTACGGCAAATCCCACAACAATGCCTGCCATAGCCACGGCAATAAACAGTACCGCCATTTTTCCTATTGTTTTTGTCCGGTTATTTATCCTTATGTTAAAGCTAAACCTTTTTTTGTTGTATAGTTCACTATACAACTCGTCCATACTCTGTATCCTGTCTTCTGCTTTTATCGACATTCCCTGCATTATCGCCTGTTTCTGTCTTTTGGTTAAATCTATATTTTCAATCTCCGACAAAGGCACAAGCCTGTCCTTAAGCATTCTCTCTATTGACTCATTAGGCTCTTTTCCCGTGAGCATAAAATACATAGTCGCACACAAAGAATATACATCAGACCAGCTCCCCTGCCTGCCTTTGCGAAGATACTGCTCCTCCGAGGTATATCCTCTCTTGAATGTAACGGTCAGGCTTTTATCCGTCATAACATTTTTTTCTCTTGCCGAGCCAAAATCTATAAGAACAAGCTGTTTTTCTTTTATCCTTATAAGTATATTGTCCGGGCTTATGTCCCTATGCAGGATTTTCGCATCATGAATTTTTTTCAGTGACTTGATAATAGGTTTCATCATCAAAAATGCTTCCTGCCCTTTTATCGCACCATTTTTCCTCACATACTCTTTTAATGTAATACCGTCTACATAATCCATAACTATATAAGCCGTATTGTTCAGATAAAAAAAGTCTCTGACAGAAACTATGCCGTCCAGAGAATGAAACTGCGACAGTATTGTTGCCTCACTGTAAAAGTCACTAAGACCTTTATTATATAGTTCACTGTTTTTTCCGTGATAAATGTATATACTGTAGTCATCCCTGCCACGAACATCTCTGCTTCCATAACTAAGAGGAAAATACTCCTTTATTGCAACTGTTATATTTAAAAGTAAATCTTTTCCTATATATGTAATTCCAAAACTCCCCTCGCCTATAACTCTGCCTATCTTATATCTTTCGTTTAGCATTATATCTTCCGGCAGGCAGCGTGGCGTGCTTTCACACATACTGTAAACCTCCTTTGCACATACTTAAATGTCATTATACACCCCCTATGTCAAAAATCGGTTTCCGTTTTTTTCAGTACCATTTTCCACATATAGAATACCACTTTCAACCCCCTCATTCAACTGGCAGAAAACTCATATTCAGGGTTATCTCACGCATAAAACGAGCTCGACAACCCCAAAAATGCAGATTTTTTTTGTAATTAGGTGATTTTTTCACACTTATATTAGAAAAATTTATTTTTTAATGGTTTTATATTTATATACATAATTGTTTTCGGTGATTTAACATGTTTTTTCACCCTTTTATCGTTTTTGCATATAATCTAACTCAATTTTTTGTATATTCTATAATGAAACTTTCTATAAAAGCCTTCTAATAATACTTTTGTTTTATTTTTTACTCCCATAACTTATTCTCTTAATACTTTTATGGCTGTTTTTAATATATCCATTACAAAGTCAACTTCCCTGACTGTATTTTCTTCACCAAGTGTAAATCTTATTGTTCCATCGGCATATTCCTTTGGAACACCTATACTTTCTATCACATGGGAAATCCCCGGTTCTCCTGTATTGCAGGCTGAACCTGCTGAAGCACATATTCCGTTCATATCGAGTATAATGAGCAGAGTCTCTCCCTCAATTCCTTTAAAACTTATATTCAGATTTCCGGGAAGTCTTTCATTTCCCGGTTCTGCACCGTTTAACCGCACATCTTCTATCTCATTTTCTATCCTTGACAAAAAATAGTCCCTTACATTTGCCGTTTTAAGATTTTTCTTATACATATTTTTAAATCCCTCATCAACAGCTGCACCCATACCTACAATCCCCGGTACATTCTCCGTTCCTGCTCTCATATTGCTTTCCTGCTTTCCGCCATAAATAAACTTTTCTATATCACAACCCTTTGATATATAAAGAAACCCCGTTCCTTTCGGTCCGCAGAGCTTGTGCGAGCTTACACTCATCATATGTATCCCGCTTTTTTTTACATCAATCGGAATGTGCATATATGCCTGAACTGCATCCGTATGGAAATAAATATTGTACTTTTTGGCTATCTTAGCAATCTCGTCTATAGGCTGAATCGTTCCTATCTCATTGTTGGCATACATTATCGAAATCAAAATTGTATCATTTCTTATTGCCCTCTCAAGATCCCTAAGCGAAATCACACCCCTCTCATCAACCGGAAGATAAGTCACTCTGTATCCCTGTTTTTCAAGTGCCTTGCAGGAATTGAGGATTGCATGATGCTCAATACAGCTTGTTATGATATGCCGTCCTCTTTTTCCTTTATATCTGCACGCTCTCACCGTTCCAAACAATGCCCAGTTGTCACTCTCCGTGCCACCACTTGTAAAATAAATTTCATCTTTAGATGCATTTATACTCTTTGCCACCTGCTTTCTGGCTGTCTCTATTTTTTCCTTACACTGTTGTGCAAATTCATATGCCCCCGATGGATTTCCATAATAAATTTCCAGACATTTTTTCATCTCAGCAACCGCCCGTGGACATACCGAAGTCGTTGCCGCATGGTCAAGATAAATCATACCGCACCTCTGCACCCGTATATAAAATCAATATATTCAGCATAATGCTGTTTGACACATGATAAATTTGAAATACATATAAGAAACTTAGCTTTTTACCGTTTGATAACTCTAAAATTTATATATTCAGCATAATTTTATTCATCATCTGATAAATCTAAAATCTATATATTCATCATAATTTCATTCATCATCTAATAAAATTAAATAATAAGTTTGAATGTGCTAAAGTGAGGAAGCTTTATGAACTCAGCCGCAAAAACAAAAAAAAAGGTAAAAAACAGACTTAAAAGCAATATAATAAAAGGAACTCTTATACTCTCCTGTGCAAGTATCTTAAGCCGCATAATCGGTTTCATATACAGAATATATCTCGCTGATATTCTCGGCGAACAACTGCTCGGTACATATCAGCTTATTTTTCCTATATATGTGCTGTGCTTTACGATTTACGGAGCGGGTATGCAAAGTGCCATATCTCAGGTTGTTGCGACACTCATGGGCAAAAATAACACACATTCTAAAGACGACGGTTTAAATGGAAGCGTTTCAAAAGATATAACCCCACGCACGATACTTCTTGCCGGCACGATACTCAGCTTTATCCTTGCACTTTTTCTGTCCATTTTTATAAATTTTAACTCAAAGTGGATTGCCTGCAATATCCTCATGGTACCCGACTGCGACATCTATCTTAAACTGCTCACATATCTTTTCCCATTTTGCAGCATTTCAGCCTGCATCTGCGGATACCAATACGGACTTGAAAATGCAAAACCACCTGCCATTGCCGGAATAATAGAGCAGATAACCCGCATCTTATTTGTGTTTATCGTTCAGGGATTTTTCTCTGATAAAGAAATCTGCTCCCAGATAGCCGTGTATGGACTTACCGTTGGTGAATTTTTTGGTTTCCTCTATAATATGTCTACAATAAAAAATAAAAAACGCAACAATAAAAAACATATTTCCGACAAAAATTTAAACAATGATAATGCCAAGCTGCACTCTGAAAGCCTGCATTCAAAAAGACAAAACGCTTATAATGCCAAATCCGACAACCGGCAATTTAAAAGACAAGAATTAAAAAATAAAACTTTCAATAAAAGAAAAAATAAAATTTCTTTAAAAGAAAGTTTTAAACTGCTCCTGCCGGTATTTATTTCGCTAACATCAATAAAACTGACAATCTCTCTTTTACATAGTGTAGAATCAATATTTATTCCTGCTTCACTCGTAAAATACGGCTATACGATGAACGAAGCCTTAAGTGTGTATGGTATATATTCTGGAATGGCTATGCCATTTATAATGTTTCCTGCCACAATAACAATGGCAATATCAACAATGCTTCTCCCTGCTGTTTCAAAAGAACACTCATCAGGAAACAAAAAACAGATTAAAAAACTTATCCGACGCACATCATATTTCTGTCTTGTAACCGGAATGGCTGCTACTGTCTTTTTCCTGATATTTGGAAACATCTGTGCAAGTCTTTTCTTCCACAACGAACTTGCCGGAAGATACCTTACCGTAATGTCTTTCTTATGTCCGTTTTTGTACCTAAACATGACCTACAGCAGTATATTGAATGGACTTGGCAAGCCCCATATGACCTTTGTGATAACAGTAGTATGCACACTCATAAAGATATTGTCACTTATATTCTTTGTTCCTAAATACGGAATGATAGCTTATATTGCCGCATCTCTTGTAGCAGAAGCATTGCTGTGCGTGATGCTTAGACATTATTGCGGATAGATTAAGATGTACCATGCGATACACCCCATAGCATATGGATTTTAGAAGCTTTCATCTAACCCTTGACAAATTCCCAAACATATACTAATATTAAAGGGAATTAAGAAGTAATTAAAACGACACTATCCGTATAGCAGAACGGTTGTCTTGAAATCAAATATTGGAAAGAATGAATCTAACCGCCATCAGTTTACCAGACCAGGGCGGTTATTTTCTTGCATTCTTACCAATCTCATATCCAATCTTATACGCTGAACCACATAAGATACTAGCGATTCCTAATGCATAATAAACAGTTTGTAACGAAATTGTAATCATTGCAAGTGTCCTCCTTTTATATAAATTACCAAACAGGTTTTCTATATGTAAACAGAGCTTATACTCTCTGGTGGAAGACAACCGTCCTACCGTCTTAGATAGTGTTATAGCTATAATATCACATTTGACAATTTCTGTCAAAAATTCCCAATAACAGAAAATAACAACATAACAAGCTGCTCACACCCAAAAGAAGTGTGGGCGGTCTGTCAACCCGTTGGCAGACTTTTACAAGCGAGCTGTCGCTGACCGATATACGACATAAATATAAAGGTCGGTTTGCAGAAGTATTGAGTTTGAGAGACTCTATAATCTCCTTCGCTACTGCTCTTGGCGTTGTTTGGTGTATCTCAGCCATTAAATGAGAAACATTATATCTATAGCGAGTCCCTACTTAGTGGGAAACTAACTGTTTTGTGCAAACTCATTATACCACTGAAAGTCCTGTACGATTTATTTTTTTGAAAAAGTTGTAAAATGGTGATTTTGTAAATATATAAAGCAAAAAACTCTACCCATAAAGAGAGTATGTATTTACCAAGAAGATTTTCATATCTTCTTCATTCTTAAAATAGGGATAGTTGAGTTTACTTACTCTTCTATCCCTATTTTTTACAATTTTATACAAAGTTCTTTGCGGTAAATTTGTTAATTATGATTTGTCTCCATGAAGTTCGTATTATCTCCATTTTATCTCCATTGATATATTAAAATATACTAATTTATATTAAAATATATTGGATTATCTAAGTTATCTTGATGTTAGATATTCTACCCAGATTTCAGAAAGTCCCCTGTTTTACCGTATTCACGCCATTTCTAATCCCACGAATACGGTGTATTCTGATAAACATAATAGTTCAACCAGTTACTAAATAATGCATTTGCTGCACCTCTCCAGCGAAGTTTTGGCCGCTGCTCCGAATCATCATCCGGATAATAATTTTCAGGTACTTCTATATCAAGCCCTTTCGCTTTATCCCTTTTATATTCTGAGTCAAGCGTCATTCTGTCATATTCAAGATGGCCAAGTACAAATATCTTTTTTCCGTCATGTGACACCAAAATTAGTTCTCCGGCTTCTTCGGACTCAGCAAGCACTGTTATGTCTTTACAGGCTGCTATCTCATCATGGTTGACTCCTGTATGTCTTGAATGTGGTGCATAAAACACATCATCAAAGCCTCTTAACAGGGGTTCTTTTCTGTGATGCACGATATGCTCATATATTCCAAATTTCTTCTTTGGCAGCATATATTTATGTATTCCATAATGATAATAAAGTCCAGCCTGTGCTCCCCAGCATATATGAAGTGTTGATGTTACATTTGTATTTGACCAGTCCATTATCTTTGTGAGCTCATCCCAGTATTGAACATCCTCATATTCCATATGTTCAATAGGTGCTCCTGTTATTATAAGTCCGTCAAATTTTCTATCTTTTACATCTTCAAATGTTTTGTAAAACTCATTCAAATGACTTGCAGGTGTATTTGTTCCTATATATGTCGCTGTCGTCAAAAATGTAATCTCTACCTGAAGCGGTGTATTTGAAAGACTTCTAAGAAGCTGGACTTCTGTTTCTTCCTTTAGCGGCATTAAATTCAAAACTGCGATATATAACGGTCTTATATCCTGAGATACCGCTCTTGTTTCGTCCATCATAAATATATTTTCTTTTTCCATTATCTTCTTTGCAGGAAGATTGTTTTGAACTTTAATTGGCATATTTAACGCCCCTTTCTCTTATTTATTATATAATTACGAAGTTTTTTTATTATTCATCACAATTTTATCGAAAACATATCGATAAATTCATCTTCTGTTATTATCTGCACTCCAAGCTCTTTTGCTTTTTTATTTTTTGATGAGTTACTTGTGCTGTCATTATTTATAAGGTATTTTGTCTTTGATGTGACGCTTCCCGTCACTTTGCCTCCTCTGCCCTCAATAAGCTCTTTTACCTCACTTCTGTTTGAGAAATGATTTACTGAGCCTGTTATTACAAAGTTCATACCCTCCATGTCGTTTGCATTATCATTTTCTTCATCTTCAAGCGTGACAATATCGAGCAGGTCATCTACCATATGGTTATTATTTTCGTTTGCAAAAAATTTTACAAATGACTCTGCTATTATCTCCCCGACACCGTCTATCTCTACCAGTTCATCTATTGAAGCGTGTCTTATTTTCTCAAGATCATTTGAAAATGCCTTACATACCATCCTCGCATTTGACAATCCTATATTCGCAATGCCGAGACTGTATATAAATTTTGCCGTTGTTGTTATTTTAGCTGTCTCAGCGGCTTTTACAAGCTTTTCATATGACTTTTCGCCAAACCCGTCCATTGATATTATTTCATCCTTATATCTGTTAAGTTTGAAAAGGTCAGCAAGTTCATGTAAAAATCCTTTTGATATGAATTTTTCTATGGTTGCTTCTGACATTCCATCAATGTTCATTGCATCACGGCTCACAAAAAGTGATATTGATTTGATTTTTTTTGCAAGACAATCCGGATTTTCACAAAATAAAACTTCAACATCATTTTCTTTATGGATGGATGTTTTTTCTCCACACACCGGACATTTGTCCGGTATTTCAAGAGAACCGCTCTTTGTAAGGTTCTGTGCTATCTGAGGAATTATCATGTTTGCCTTATATACCTCGATAGTATCGCCTATTCCAAGCTTCAACTCCTTTACAATGCTTATATTGTGGACACTTGCCCTGCTCACGGTCGTTCCCTCAAGTTCAACCGGCTCAAAAATTGCAACCGGATTTATAAGTCCGGTTCTTGATGCACTCCATTCAACTTCCGTTAGTTTTGTCTTGGCAGTTTCATCTGCCCACTTAAATGCAATGGCATTTCTCGGAAATTTTGCTGTTGAACCAAGCGACTCACCATAACTTATATCATCATACAAAAGTACAAGTCCATCCGACGGGAAGTCATTTGTCTTGACTTTTTCTGAAAACCATTCTACTGTCTCATATATGTTTTTTGCCGTGACAACCTTATACTCAACTGTCTGAAATCCCTGTTCTTTCATAAATTCCATTTTATTTTGCTGGGAATTTTTAAAGTCGACTCCCTCAGCTTCAACAAGTGTAAACGCATAAAGTTCTACATTTCTTTTTGCCGTTATCTCATTGTTTAACTGTCTTACTGAACCGCTGCACAGATTTCTTGGATTTTTATACTGCTCCTCCTCTGATAATAAGGCATTTATCTTCTTAAACTCAGAGTATGTTATTATGGCTTCACCTCGAAGCACCATACGACCTTTAAACGGTATATTGACAGGCAGATTTTTAAACACTTTTGCATTATTTGTTATGACTTCGCCTACGACTCCGTTTCCTCTGGTAACTGCATTTAAAAGCTCTCCATTTTCATATGTCAGCACGACTGTAAGTCCATCCATCTTCCATGATAAAAGTCCCTCTTTGCCACCCAGCCAGCTTGAAAGCTCATCAACCTGTTTTGTCTTGTCAAGCGAAAGCATCGGTGACGGATGTGTCTGCTTAGGCAGTTCACTTAATACCTCATAGCCTACTTTCTGTGTCGGACTTCCTGCCAGCACAAGTCCACTTTCTTTTTCAAGTGCCGAGAGCTCATCATACATCCTGTCATATTCAAAGTTGCTCATTATCTCGTCTTTTCCCTGATAATAAACAGATGCCGCTTTATTCAATATATCAATAAGTTCTTTCATTCTACCTGTTTCTGCCATTGTTTCCTCCATACATACCATATAAAATATATTCATGTGTCATTATCTGCATATGAAAAAATTTATACATAAAAATCAATCGGATATTTGCAATCCGTTTTGATGCCTGTTTATAACACCGGCTGCTGTCGCAGCATATCTGAAAGGACTGTTCCTCTAATGATACCGCCAGCAGCTTTAAAGCATCTTTTTTAATTCTGATACCTCACGCAATGTCAGTTTACGGTATCTTCCTTTTTTGAGTCCGTCAAGGGTTATGTTCATTATTCTGTCTCTCCTAAGATGCACTACTCTGTACCCGAAATATTCACACATTCGTCTTATCTGTCTGTTTAATCCCTGTGTGAGTATGATATGAAAACTAAAATCATCTTCTTTCCATACTTTACACGGTTTTGTAACAGTATCAAGAATAGGAACTCCCTCTCCCATTTTCTTTAAAAACTCATCTGTTACTTTATGGTCTACCTTTACAAAATATTCTTTTTCATGTCCATATCTGCTGCGTAAGATTTTCTCCATAACATCACCCTGATTTGTCATAAGCAAAAGTCCCTCTGATGCCTGGTCAAGTCTTCCGACCGGATATATCCTTTTGTCATAGTTTATATATTCTACAACATTTTTTATTTTCTCACCGTTTTCCTCCGTTGCCGTTGTGCAAACGATTCCCTTTGGTTTGTAAAAAGCAAGATAAATTTCTTCTTCCTCTTTTTTTATATTTCTTCCATCAAGCGTAACCGTCTGTCCGTCACATACTTTTGCACCTGATACCGCCGTAACACCGTCAATACATACCCTTCCGGCGTCTACTAACCTGTCTGCTTCACGCCTTGAACAAACACCTGCTTCACTTAAATATTTATTTATCCTTATACCGTTTTCACTCATGATAATCCTCCATGCCCATACAATGTACTCTCGGTATGAAACACTAATATTTTTTATTCACCACTCTTTAATTCATTAAAAAGTGTCCTCACTTCTTCATCCGTACTTATCAGATCATTCATCCGCTTTTGCACGGAATCTTTTAAAGCGGTTATCTCGTCACTCTTATCAAACTTTGAAATCTCTTTTTGCTCGTTGCTGTTTATTTTTCCAAAATATATCTCATATTCTCCATCTGCTGCTCTCTTTATATAATATGCCGATAATGACGGCAGCATACTCTCAACACCAAATGCCTTTATATCACAATATGCATACACTCTGTATGCATCGGCAGAATAGCATTTTTTGACAGTACACTTTATATTATTATATGACTCTATACTCTGGTTCTGTGCCTGTATCTTTTTTTCATCTATTACTGTTATATCATTTACATATTTTTTCATGCCCGATATGTTATCGTCAAGCTTTGCATTAAGATAACCTGATACAATTCCGTCTATCTGTTCATTTACATTATCTGTTGAAACTGTATCGTAATCACTGTTCTCATCTACTTCTTTTTCTTTCTGGTAATTTGTCTTCTGCTGAATATTATATACTGTATTTCCTGAATCCATTCCCGAAAGTACAGTATATAATATAGCACTTCCCAATAAAAGAACTGAAACCACTAAAAAAATAACAATTTTTTTATATTTAAACATTGAAATCACTTTCCTTCTCTCGCAATTTCCATCCCATAAAAGATAATTTTAACACAACACAAGGTCATTGTAAAGCTAGGCATTCCAGCTAAATTATTTTTGTGTAACAGTTCAGCCATAAAAAATAATTGACAATACTTGAGCTTGCTCATTGTATTGTTGATTATCTTTTTATGGTAGAATAGCCTTTCATTTCTGAAATGAAATAAACCAAAGCTGCGAAGCAGCGACTGACAGCTTGCTGGCAGGTTTATGAATTGAGGAAATAAAAGGCTGAACTGTTACATTTTTGTACGCTGAATATACTTTACAACAACCATGTGATATGCTAAAATACTTAATTGTATGTGCACCCGTAGCTCAGTGGATAGAGCGACAGCCTCCGGAGCTGTGTGTCGAGGGTTCGACTCCCTCCGGGTGCGTTTTTATTATTTTTCTTTCATTTTATATTTATTATTCCCCCTATTTTTTAACAGCTTTTTATACTTTGTCATTTTCTTTTTATTGCAGCTGACAATAAGCTTTTTATTAGTTCCTTTTAATGAATTTTTCCCTGCCTTTCTAAATATTTTACTCCTAATATTAATCTTTTTCAGACTGTGGCAATTTTTAAAACAATTTTTTCCGATTGTTTTTATATTCTTTCCTATCGTTACTTCTTTTAATTTTTTGCAGCCTGAAAATGCATCTGCTGCCACCGAGGTAACTTTATATCTCACACCGCCTTTTGTTATGCTGTCAGGTATGACTGCTTTTTTCGCCTTAGTATCGCAAAATTTCTTTAATGCAACAGTCTTTCTATTTTTATTGTATCTGTTATATTTGGCAGTTTGTTTGTTGGTTTTTGCCTCAGTATTACTACTTTCTCCTGCACTGTTTTTTCCAGCTCCCTGCTGTTTATTCGGACTTGCAGTCATTCTCACCAATGGCGTTTTTGTCTGCTCTGACGAAGCATCTGTCTGCAATGGCATTTCTGTTACTTCAGGTTTTGTACTCTCGGAAACATTATCTTTTTTATCTGTTCCAGCACTGTCATCAGGATTTTTACTTTGATGCGGCAGACTGCTTTCAGATGGATTTTTTGTATCTAACGGTTTATTTCTGGATAAGTCTGAATCTGATTTGTCTTTATCTGTCACATTTGGTATCCATTTTGCATATATAACTTTATCTCCGCTTTCATTTTCTGTTATCTTTTCAATTCTCTGTCCGCTGAATTTTTCATCCTGATACCAGCCTGCAAAACTGTATCCGTCTTTCTTTGCACTCTCCGGCAGTTTTACTCCTGTTCCATACAGATATGCCATTGGACTTCCGTCTTCTGTCTTTCCTCCGTCAAGCATATATTTAATTTTATAAGATTCAGGAGTCCATACCGCATAAAAACATTTATCTCCCGTATCATCAGACTCAATCTTTGCAACATATGTATCATTCTTATCTTTGTCCGCCGACCAGCCTTTAAAGACATAGTTCTTTTTTTCTACATCCATCGGAAGATTTACATCATCTCCAAATCTATACGAACTTATCCTGCTTTTTTCATCCTTAAATTCTCCGCCGTTTGTCTCAAATTTTATACTGTATTCCGACAATCTGTAAACTGCCTTTAAAGTTATATCTCCATGTGAGCCTTTTTTAACAACATAAGCACCCTCGTGCAGCTTATCGCTATCATGCCAGCCTACGAAATCCCACCCGTGTTTCTTTGGCGAAACCACGGTAAAGTCATCTGTCTCGCAATCATATTTCAGAGGATTTACATTTGTCTCAGTCTCTCCACCGTCAAAATCATAAGAAATGCTGTATTCTACCGGTTTCCACTGTGCATATAATATTATCTTATCACCTTTTACAGCAGTAAGCCTGCTTACCTTTTGTCCAACCTCATAACTTGTTCCTTTTCCGTCGTATCTTGTATTCCATCCGGCAAAAACATAATATTCTTTTGTACTTTTGTTATCCGCTATCGTGTACTCTGATTGATACATGATTTCCTTATTTTCAGGTGCTTCACCCATTCCGCCATTTAGATTGTACTCAATATTATATGAGTTTTCCTGCCACCTGGCATAGAGTCTGACAACCTCTCCGTCTTTATCCGTGAGGTTTTTGATGCTTTCACCTGCTTTGTATATTTCTGAACTTCCGTCAGCTAAAGTGCTCCAGCCTGCAAATGTATATCCTTCTTTCTTATACATATTATCCAAAATCTTAAATTCAGTATCATAAAGCAATCCTGCCTGCTCAGTCTTTTCTCCGTCCGTTCCATTTGGCATATACCACACACTGTAGCAATTTGCACACCACTTTGCACTCAATGCTTTTTTTCCTGTCATATCTTCTGATATATTTAGGACTTCTCCCGATATATATTTTCCGGCATCATTATAAAGCTGACTATCACCTGACGCATATCCGCAAAATGTATATCCTTTTTTCTCAGGGACTTCTATATCAGGCATCTTCATTCCACTATAAACAAATATGCCATCTGTCCCGTTATCTCCTCCTTTTTTATCAAACTCCACACAATATGAGATACCGATACACTCAAATTTCCTATTATTTTTTTTACTGTAATCATTAGTTGTTGATTTGCTCCATCCTCTTAAAATTGTATTTTCAGAAAATGTATCATTATTTTCATTGATAACACAATTGGGATTATTTATTTTTATCTCACTTAAAGAAACACATCCGTAAAATGCTCTGTTTCCTATTTTTGCAAGCATATTGTTGTCCGAAAATGTAACTTCATTAAGTTTCTCACAGTTAAAAAATACATTGTCACCTAATTCACTAATATTCTCATCAGACATTACTTTTTTAAGTTCCGTACAATTATAAAATGCTGAATTGTCTATTGTAACCGCTGTCTTTTTAGTACGGTCTCCCATAATAGAAACATTCTCCAATGACTTGCAGCCTGCAAATGCAAATCTGCCTATCTTTTCTATTCCTGCTCCCATTATTACAGCGGCAATTTCATCACTGTCCCTGTATTCATCTGCAAATTCCGTTGTACCATCATTCTCAAAACCTGCAAATAAAATAATTTTATATTTATTTTCTACTGAAAAATCATATTGTTTGCTTCCTGCATAACATCCTATCAAAGTACCTGCATCTATACTGCTTTTATCACTGATAACTGTTTCTTTTCCCTCGAATACAATTTCTTTTATTTCTTTATCTCTCGCAAATGCTTTTTTTCCTATATATTCTGTTGTATTAGGTATAACAAGTGCATCTTTCGTTATCTTCTCATAATCACTCTCATACTTTAAAGAAGTACAACCGGCAAAAGCCTCATCACCTATTCTTGTCACATTTCCAAGAGTAATCTTTTTTAATACCGTGCAGTTTTTAAATGCCCTGTCTCCTATAATTACAATATCCGATGGCACATTAAATCTCTCTAAATATTTTTCTCCTGCAAAAAAGTCCTCACCTATTGTTGTTATCTTATTATAATTTCTGTGATTTTCTTTTGAATAGGACTGTGCCGATGAATTTGAAAATCCTGTTATCACTGCATTTTGTGGTATCGTTTCAAACGACCTGTCTATCTCACAGTCAGGATTTTTTATAATTATCTCGTCTAATGAACTACATCCAATAAAAGCATTTTTTTCGATTTTTCTCACTGAATACGGCACTACAATCTTCTTGAGACTTATGCAGTTTTCAAATGCCCCTGCTCCTATTTCATTAACTGTTCCGTTCTTAATATCAACCGAAACAAGTTTATCCTGGTCTTTAAATGCTCCGTTTCCTATCCGCTTTACTTCTTCCGGAATTTTCACACTCTCAGGCTTTTCAGACATACTTACCAGTGTACCCGAATTTATCACTGCTCCATTAAGACCGTTTTCCCTATAATCTTTAAAAAATCTTTTTACTGTTATATTTCCTGATACCGTCTTTTCTCCATCACATGACACATATTTTGTTCCGGGATAATACGCTCCGATTTTTGTATCTGTCCCAAAATACTGACCTGATATTTTTGTATCATAATCGACTTGAACGGTTTTATTATTGTTTACACTGTCTATCACCTTACCGTCCTCATAATAATCAATACAGGTAACGCTATACTTATTTTTCTGCCATTGGGCATACAATTTTACTGTAGTCGTTGTTATGTTCTGTATGAGCTGTCCTGCCGAATACGCTTTTCCGCTTCCGTCTGCCTTTGTATTCCATCCGGTAAAATGATAATAACTTCTGCCAAAAGAATTTTGCTTTAAATTTTCTGATTTATCATAATTTATCGTCTGGCTCGCCACATTTCCATAACCACCGTTTGCATCATACTCAACTTTGTATGTAAATGTATCATCATAATACGCACCACATCCGCATCTATGTCTTGTATATCCTTTTGAAGAACTCGTCGGAGCCGTAACTGAAACACTTGAATAATTATGTCCTGTTGCCCCTGCACCTGCTGTCTGTGTCCCACAGGTCGTACAGTATAATACCTGTCCCTGCGTGCAGGTTGCCGAACTTTTCTGTGCCCATGTATGATTTGCATACCCTCCTGAATAAGTTGTGCTGCTGCACATAGTGCACTTATATATTGCCGGATGCTGACAGGTTGCTCCTGATACATAAGTTGAGTAATTATGACCTACCGTACTTCCCTGATTTATCGTGCTGTTGCACATGGTACATTTATATACCGCCGGTTGCTGACAGGTTGCTCCTGATATACAGGATGAATAATTATGGCTTATAGTGTTTCCCTCACTTTTTGTATCACCACAGATAGTGCATCTGTACTGGTTATTGTGCTGACAGGTTGCTGCAGATGTAAGCTGCCATTTTGATGAATCATAAATATGTCCGCACTGCCAATAAATATATAACGATCTATGATTTTGTGCATCACTGCTTATAAGATTTTTTGCCTCTGCCAAAGTTGCGTTTTGTGGAGTATCTGATAGCTTATTTCCCATTCCAACCATAGCTCTTATATAAAATCCCGGATTTACAAGCGTTGATGCATCTAAATTTGCAACAATATTTTTATACATATTCACATAATCACTTTTTTCATTTATCAAATACTCAACACATAACGAATCTTCACTTTTTTTCAAAACACTTGAACTTTTCATAATTCCTTCTATTGTATTTTTTAGACTTCCTGTCATTGTAAACGGCTTTGAAAAATGCACAAGATATTGATAATATGTCTCTGCCTTTGCCTTTTTTAAATTCATAAACATTCCATTTGACAAAACAACCGCCACCATCAACACATATATCAAAACTTTTTTTAATAAATTCCTTCTTCTCTCCATATAATCTTTCCCCCCGTTTTACGCTACTATTTCAAGCGAATTAAATGTTTTATTGTACCTGTAAACACTGTCCGACAGATATTCATCCGGCAGCAGACAATTATCATTTACTTCTTTTACCATGTTTTTAAGTTCCTCTTTTGTAAGTCCGGCTTTTGCCGACATTGCAAGCACTTCATGTATGCTGCTCGGCAGGATATAAAAATCACCTCCTATTTTCTCAGCCAGTCGCTTAAATATATCCTGATATAAGATAACTGATGCACCGTTTATCCCCATGTTATTTGTTACCACATAAGGCTCATATAAACACTTACGCTTAAGTGCCGGTTTTTTTAATCCCATCTCCTGTAACTGCACATCAAACATACCGATAACTTCGCTCATAGGCATTATTTTTTCTTCAAATATTCTCTCCGAATTTTTTAATGCCAGTGTGTAAAGTTCTCTTGTATCCGTTTGCCATTCCTTTGCAACTTCATTTGTTATCCGTATGGATGCAATTCCATCCTCATCATTACTAACAAGACAATAGAACACAACTGCCATGTCGAGAAATCTGATATACGGCATATCTTCGAGCAGCTTTTTATTTTTATTCAAAGAGATAAGTCTCATAACTATTTTTTCAATACAATCCTCATACTCCATAGACAGATTTTCATATGTATTCTGTCTCTGGCTGTCCTCATATATCCTCACAACCTCTGATACAAGGCTGTCAATGCCTGTTCCGTCAATGTACTTCTGATACATATTTTGAAGATAAAAATTAGGTGTTATGCTCTTTCCCGTCTCCATGATAGTAAGTGAGTCATATTCAAGCGAATTATTTTTTATGACCTTATGCACCTCTACCGCAACCTCCTTACCAAAACACATTTTTATCTTCTCTGCCATCTCATCTACAAATTCATAATATTCCATATCATCCCTCATTTCTGCACACATTTTTCTTCATATCCTATATAGTAATTTATTTCTATTCCATCAAATAATCGGTATAATTTGTGTCGGGTGTGCTCAGACACAAATATTATCCACCATATCTTAAAAAATCTTTGCCCCAAGCAGACTTCTAATATTTTTGTATTAAAAGTTTCAATCAGATAATCCTTGATTTTTTTATTCTGATTTCACCGTTTTTTCAATCAGGCAAATATTTGTGGTATGCTCTGCTGTTTGCATAATATTGTTAAAACCTGATATATATACTTCTCCTCCTGTCTTTATTTTAGGGATACCTATCTGATGATAAAAATTTGATTTACGGGTGATCTGCTGTTATTTAATCAGCACAAAAAATTTAGAAGTCTGTTTTTAGGCTTAGACAGCCGTCTTAGAACAAAGAAATTTTCCAGTATAACCCACACTGAACACTTTATTATTTTACTGATTATTTTGTGTGGGTTACTAGTTATATGGTAGCAAAGCCGTATATTTTAAACAATGTCAATTATTGATAAAAATATTATGGATTTTTGTTTGATTCATTTATTTTTCTATTTTTAGCAAATTTATTTTTTATGCACTTTGCACTATTCTTTAGTTTTTTTTTATGAAACACTCACAAAATTTTAGACCTAAAAGTGGCTCTAATTCCCTGTATATCATTGTTTGCGTTACTTTTAACATTTTTTATATCAAAAAATAATTTTTTCATTATGCTAAAGGATGTTATTTTTCATAAAATTATGCTTGTTTTTACAAGAAAAAAACTGCTATTGCAAAAATAAAACAGCCGAACCCTGAAAATTTTCAAAATCCGACTGTTTTTATCACATTTATCAAATAGAAATCTCATCACCCAAAGGTAATGGCTTTTTCTTTAATTTTATATATTATTTATTATTTGCTTAAGAACTCATCAATTCCCTTAGCTGCTGCTTTTCCTGCACCCATTGCAAGAATAACTGTTGCGGCACCTGTTACAGCATCTCCACCGGCATATACGGCTGCCTTAGAAGTCTTTCCTGTCTCCTCCTCAGCAACTATACATTTTCTCTTGTTAATATCAAGACCTTTTGTTGTTGATGAGATAAGCGGGTTAGGGCTCGTTCCAAGTGACATGATAACAGTATCTACATCAAGTACGAACTCAGAACCCTCAATTTCAACAGGTCTTCTTCTTCCTGACTCGTCAGGCTCGCCAAGTTCCATACGTATGCACTTCATTCCTGAAACATTTCCTTCTTCATCTTCCATGATTTCTACAGGATTTGTGAGAAGGTCAAATTGGATTCCCTCCTCTTTTGCATGATGTACTTCCTCAACTCGTGCAGGAAGCTCTGCTTCGCTGCGGCGATATACGATATGTACATCTGCACCGAGACGAAGTGCTGTTCTTGCGGCATCCATTGCTACATTTCCACCACCGACTACGGCAACTTTCTTTCCTGGAATGATAGGTGTATCATAATTTTCATCAAAAGCTTTCATAAGATTGCTTCTTGTAAGGTACTCATTTGCTGAGAATACACCGTTTGCATCTTCTCCCGGTATTCCCATAAATCTAGGAAGTCCTGCTCCTGAACCTACGAATACGGCATCAAATCCCTCTTCATTTAAAAGTTCGTCTATAGTAACGGCTTTTCCTATGACAACATCAGTCTCAATCTTAACTCCGAGTGATTTTACATTTTCAACTTCCTTATCTACGACTTTGCTCTTTGGAAGACGGAACTCAGGAATACCGTAAGATAATACACCGCCTGCTTTGTGAAGTGCTTCAAAGATAGTTACATCATAACCGAGTTTTGCAAGGTCACCTGCACATGTAAGTCCGGCAGGACCTGAACCGATAACGGCAACTTTCTTTCCGTTTAGGCTCTCAGCCTTTGCAGGTTTGATGCCCTCTTCTCTTGCAGTATCAGCGACATATCTCTCAAGTTTACCGATAGATACGGCATCACCCTTAATTCCACGGATGCACTTTGACTCACACTGGCTCTCCTGTGGACATACACGGCCACATACGGCAGGAAGTGCAGAATACTCACTTATCACATGGTAAGCTCCCTCAACATTTCCTTTCACGAGTTCACTGATAAATCCCGGTATATTTATATTTACGGGACAGCCCTTTACGCACTGTGGATTTTTACACTGGAGACAACGTGTTGCTTCCGCTGTCGCTTCTTCTTTATCATATCCTAAACAAACTTCCTTAAAATTCGTTGCACGAACTTTTGGCTCCTGCTCACGAACAGGAATTCTTTTCATTACATCAACTTCCATGATATTTTCCTTTCTCTACAATTCTATGTTCTCTGACAGATATTTGCGGGCTTATGTTTAATTCTAAATATTATCTGACACAACTCCGGCATGAAGTATTCCCGCATTTGCTGTATTTTTCTTTTACTGGCAGTTTCCACATCCACCGTGATGTGTATCTCCCTCTTCGAGTTTGAGCATTGCCCTGCCCTCTTCAGTTTTATACATTCTCTGGCGACGCATAGCCTGGTCAAAATCTACAAGATGACCGTCAAACTCAGGTCCGTCTACACAGGCAAATTTAATCTCATCACCTACTTTAAGACGACAGGCACCACACATACCTGTTCCATCGACCATGATAGGATTCATACTTACTATTGTAGGAATATTAAGTTCTTTTGTAAGTATAGTAACAAATTTCATCATTATCATAGGTCCGATAGCTATAACCTTTGTATATGTCTTATTTAAGTTCTTTACAAGTTCATTTATCTGGTCACACGCATTTCCCTTGAAACCATAAGAACCGTCATCTGTTGCAATATAAAGATTTCCTGCAACTTCACGCATCTCATTTTCAAGTATCATAATATCCTTTGTACGTGCTCCGATTATAACATCAACATCAATACCATGCTCTTTCATCCATTTAACCTGTGGATATACAGGAGCTGTACCAACACCACCGCATACAAATAAAAGCTTTTCTTTCTTTAACTCCTCTATAGGCATCCCAATAAGTTCAGACGCACATCCTAAAGGTCCTACAAAATCCATGAAGCTTTCCCCGACTTCATAGCGTGACATCTCTGTTGTAGATGCTCCGACTGTCTGGAATACTATAGTAACAGTTCCCTTTTCTCTATCATAATCACATACTGTAAGAGGGATTCTCTCTCCTTCCTCATCTGTCTTTACAATAACAAACTGTCCGGGCTGACATGATTTTGCTACTCTTGGTGCCTCAACATCCATAAGCCAGATGTTGTTGGCAAGATACTCTTTCTTTAAAATCTTAAACATAATGAGCCTCCATCTCTTAATCGTTTTTTATAAAAATACGCTTAGGTCGTTACATTTTGATAGATAACTGTTTGCGTATCGTTTATCATCACTTACATTTTCGCCAAACCATACCGGTGGCACAAAGTTTTCGGCATCTTCCTCGCTCTCAAACTCGACCTCAATAAAATAAAGTCCATCAAGCACTCCGCCAAAAATATCAAGTTCTCCCATATGTCCATCTTCCAGTGGTATTATATATCTTGTCTTTTTGATAAGATTATCGTCCACCTTTTCTCTCAGATGTTCATATCCTTCTTTTGTCAGGAAAACTTCAACTTCATTATTTATCCTTACATCCGTATTCTTATCTTCACTGCCAATTACAAGTGACTTGTAAGTAAGAATATATCTGTCATTACTTTTTCTTATCCTGACAACCGGATTTGTGCAAAGATACCCCTGCTCAATATGTTTCTGTTCATATTGTTCCAGATTGTCAGGAAGCTTTTTAATCTTGAATTTCTTTTCTATTTCCATTTATATGCCTTTATAATGTTAGACTATTTATCTGCTCAATTAGTCCACTTCTGCTTTAAGCCAAAATGTATCACTCACCGTGAACCAAGTCTGCTTTTATTTCGTTTCCGCAATATTGTCTGCCTTTTCATTTTTTGACTTTCGCCACTTGATACCAAGAAGTATCGCACCATAAGCAACACCAAGACTTACAAGGAATTTAACGAGATACCATAAAAATGCTCCTCCGAAAGTAAGGTCCGCAAGACCTTTTAACAATAATGCTCCTGTCATATCTTCACCATACCTTTCTATCTGCGGTTGACAAGTTCCTTTGTTATGTCACTCCAGTCAATATCACACTCTGCCATAAGAACCATCATGTGATAAAGGAAATCGGCAATCTCATACTTAAGCTCTTCCGAATCGGGATTTTTGGCAGCGATAACAATTTCTGTTGCCTCCTCGCCACATTTCTTCAAAATCTTATCTATCCCCTTATCAAAAAGATAATTTGTATAAGAGCCTTCCTTTGGATTTACTTTTCTATCCATGATAATTTTATAGTCTTCAAGCAATACTGTCAATGGGTTTGTTTCAATATACTCTTTTTGGGCAAGTTCCTTAAAGAAGCAGCTTCTGCTTCCAGTATGGCAGGCAGCTCCGACCTGACGAACTTTTGCAAGAATTGTATCATTGTCACAGTCGAGCATAAGTTTCTTTACATACTGATAATGACCTGATGTATCTCCTTTAAGCCACAATTCCTGTCTGCTTCTACTGTAGTAAGTCATTTTGCCACACTCGATAGTCTTTCCATATGACTCCTCATTCATGTAAGCAACCATGAGAACTTCGTTTGTGCGGTAATCCTGAACTACTACCGGGATAAGACCATTGTCCATAAGTTTAAAGTCTGAAAAATCAATAAGACTTTCAAACACTTCTACATCTATTCCTTTTTCTTTTAAGGCTCTTTTTGCCCTGTATATATCTCTGTCCTCGGTATCTTCAAAATAATTTGTTGATACGGCATCTGTTTTTTCAAATGATAAAAGCTCTGCAAGGTCATTTCTTATAAGACCATCCCTTATCATAATATCCATTTTTGTACTATTTATGGCATCAGTAAAACTCTTTGTGCAGTCGATATGTTTAAGCATCGCCGAACCTATTCCCATATCATAATATCTGTCAAGTGCTTCTGCATTCATAAAAGCGGCTTTCATGTCAACTTCAAGCATAAGCTTGTCCTTGTCAAACCTGGCTGTTATCTCGTCTATCACTTTCTGTTCCGGCAGAAGTGCATTTCTAAGCACAAGTTTGTATGCTCCGGTATAAAGTGCTTTTTTTGCATCTTCAAAACGCTCAACATACATTCCTATCATAAACGGAATGTCTATCTGTTTTTCAATCACTCTTGCCGTGCTTAAAAATTCATCTCTCGACGCCTCATCCCCGGTATAATTGTAGATAAACAATTCATCTGCACCCTTACACGCATATTCATCCGCAAGTTTTATAATGTTTTCCGGATATTCATTTTCCGCATTTATAAATGGGATTATTTTCTTCTTTTTCATATATCCTATTCTCCTAAACTTCCTTTTGTTGAGAGTACATCACTTATTCTCTCATCATACATAACTGCCCTGTCAAGTGCCTTTGCAAATGATTTAAACGCAGCTTCTATTATATGATGATTATTTGAACCGTCAAGCATCTTTAAATGCAGGTTCATACCTGCAGAATAGCTTACGGCATAGAAAAATTCATGTACCATCTCTGTGTCAAATTCGCCTACCTTAGATACGCTAAACTCCATATTTTCTACAAGATAAGGTCGGCCTGAAAGGTCAAGTGCACAAAGCATAAGAGTCTCATCCATAGGAAGAATACACTCACCAAATCTCTTAATACCTTTCTTGTCCCCGACAGCCTCCTTTATAGCCTGACCGAGAACGATACCTGTATCCTCAATAGAATGGTGGCAGTCAACCTCTAAATCTCCCTTAACCTTAACCGTAAGGTCAAAAAGGCCATGTCGTGCAAAACTGTTCAGCATATGGTCGAAAAAACCAATGCCTGTATCTATATCAGCTTTGCCACTGCCATCAAGATTTAACTTAACTAAAATATCAGTTTCTCCGGTCACCCTTGAAACCTCGGCCATTCTTGCTTTTACATTTTCATTCATAATAAAAACCAACCCTTTCCAATGCAGTTTCCTGCCCGTTTTTAGCAAAGCGGACATTCGCACTCCGCCTTTGCTGCCTTTCAGTAAAAGCTTACTCCCACTGACATAAGCATCCCATTTATACACCGCTTAGTGCTCTATACACCATAAGCTTTTGAAATGCTTATTTTTGTTCAAATCTGACAGCGATTGAGTTTGCGTGTGCCGTAAGTTTTTCGGCCTTTGCAAAGTCCTCAATATCCGTATGGATAAGTTTAAGTGCCTCCTCAGAGTATGAGATTATGCTTGATTTCTTTATGAAATCATCAACTGAAAGAGGTGAGAAGAACTTTGCCGTACCATTCGTAGGAAGTACATGGTTAGGTCCTGCAAAATAATCACCGAGCGGCTCACTGCTGTACTCTCCGAGGAATATTGCTCCTGCATTTTTTATTCTTGTCATAGTGTCAAAAGGATTTTTTGTCACTATCTCAAGATGCTCTGATGCTATCTCGTTTGCCGTGTCGATTGCTTCTTTCATATCATTTGCCACAAGTATATAACCGTATGAATCAAGCGACTTCTGTATTATCTCTTTTCTTGAAAGGACTTTTACAAATCCGTCAACTTCCTCTGATACTTTCTTTGCAAGTTCCTCACTTGTCGTTACAAGGATAGCTGATGCCATCTCATCATGCTCTGCCTGTGATAAAAGGTCTGCTGCCACATATCTTGGATTTGCCGTTTCGTCGGCAAGTACAAGTATCTCACTTGGTCCCGCGATAGAGTCAATGCTGACATGACCATAAACAGCTTTTTTTGCAAGTGCAACAAAAATATTTCCGGGTCCTACTATCTTGTCAACTTTCTTAATGCTCTCTGTACCAAATGCAAGTGCCGCAACAGCCTGTGCTCCGCCGACCTTATAAATCTCATCTACACCTGCTTCATGTGCTGCCACAAGCGTTATAGGATATACCTTTCCGTCTTTTCCGGGTGGTGTTGTCATAACTATCTTCTCAACACCTGCAACCTTTGCCGGTACGATGTTCATAAGCACTGATGACGGATATACCGCTTTTCCGCCCGGCACATAAACGCCTACTCTTGCGAGCGGTGTTATCTTCTGTCCGAGAAGTGTTCCGTCAGTCTTGCTGTCAAACCAACTGTAACGAACCTGTTTCTGGTGATAGTCCCTGATATTTACAAGAGCTTTTCTTATTATCTCAATAAGACGCTCATCCACCTTAGTGTAGGCTTCTTCTATCTCCTCATCAGTTACCTTGAATGTCTCCTCAGTAATCTTTACACCGTCAAATTTTTCAGTGTATTCAAATAATGCCTTGTCCTTGTTTGCTCTGACATTCTCTATAATGTCATTTACTGTATCTTCAAATTTACTGTACTGGTTCGGACTTCTCTTTAAAAGGTTTTCCAGTATATTATTTTTCTCTTTTTCTGTAAGTTTAACTATTCTCATAGCTGCCTCCCTTTTTATCACTAACCGGGTATTTGCGAAACCATTATAATATACTTTTATCACGGTATAATCAAAACAGTATATAATCGGCTCCTCAATCTCCTATTGTCATTTATTTCTAGTCATCAGGTATAACTTTCTTAAGGTCACGGATAAGTTTTGTTATCCTTTCATGCTGCATTTTCATGCTCACCTCATTTACGACTACTCTCGCCGATAAAGGACATATCTCCTCTAAAACTTCAAGACCGTTTTCTCTTAATGTAGAACCGGTTTCTACTATATCAACGATAACTTCTGAAAGTCCTACGATAGGTGCAAGTTCTACCGAGCCGTTAAGTTTGATTATCTCTACTGTCTGGTGCTTTTTATTATAGAAATAATCTTTTGCTATTCCCGGATATTTGCTTGCAACTCTTATAAGCGAGCCGTCATTTAACTTTTCTCTCGCACTCGCCGGTCCTGCCACACACATACGGCATTTTCCGCAATTTAAGTCTAATACTTCGTAGAGTTTTCTTCCGGCTTCAAGTATCGTATCTTTGCCAACAACTCCTATATCTGCTGCTCCAAGTTCAACATATGTAGGGACATCCGATGCTTTTGAGAGGAAAAACTTAAATCCCAGTTCCTCATTTACAAATATGAGTTTTCTTGTCTTTTCATCTTTCATTTCCTCACAGGTGATTCCTATCTTTTCCAAAAGACTTAATGTGTGTTTCGCAAGTCTTCCTTTTGCCAGTGCAAATGTTATATATTCCATCATGTCCCTCCTACTTGAATGTTATTTCTTCAACTACAGTCTTATCTTTTAAATACAAGAGTTTTTCCTTATTCATTCTCTTTGCATAATCTTTATACAAATCAATATCTTTCTGCGATGATTTGCGTACAAGCTGCACATTCTCACCCGATTTTCTGAGTGCGGCAGCTTTGTTTAATGCCTCTTCCCTAAGTTCTTTAGGATAGAGAAGAATACATCCTGATACAAGCTTCTCATCGAGAATATTCTGTCTTGTAAGTGCAAGCATAAGCTGGTCTAAAACAATGGCAAGACCGATGGCAGGCGTATCTTTTCCAAACTGCCCCACAAGTCCGTCATAACGACCTCCTGTTGCCACAGCTTCGCCCGTACCGTATGTATATGCCCTGAATATAATTCCTGTATAATAACTGTAATGGCTTAACATACTGAGGTCTATCGTAACATAATCTGTAAATCCATATATTTTTAATATGTTATCAAGTTTTGCAAGTCTGTCAAGAGCCTTTAAAACCCTTTCATTTTGGCAGCGTTCCTTTACAAACTTAGCAGCTTCATCAAAGTCATCTAAAAGGTCAGGAAGTTTTAAGATTACCTCCTTAAGTCCCTCTGATACTGTCAGATTGTCGAGAAGATCCTCAACACCAAAAAAATTCTTACTCTCAATAAGTTCATGAAGTTTTTCTGTTTCCTCAGGTGTAAAACCTGCCTCCTCAACTATTCCCCTGAACAAATCTGCATGACCTACCTCAAGCTGAAATCTCTTAAGACCACTGCTTAAAAGACTCTCGACCGTAAGTGCTATCATCTCTGCGTCTGCATCTGAACTTGCATCACCAAAAAGCTCTGCACCTACCTGTGTCACTTCCTGAAGTTTTCCCTTATAAGGATCTGTATTTACAAATGTGTTTGCCGTATAGCAAAGACGAACCTGCATCTGTTCCTCTCTGTAATACTTTGCAACGCATCTTGCTATCGGAGGTGTCATATCCGGTCTTAATACAAGTGTATTATTTCCCCTGTCAAAGAACTTAAACATCTCTTTTGAAGAAGCTGTTCCTCTCTCTTTGCTGAATATGTCAAAATATTCAAATGCAGGGGTCTGAATGTCATCAAAACCATAAGATTTCATAACATCATGGACTTTTCCCGCCACATTTAATTTATTTTCACACTCTACACCGTAAGTATCTCTCACTCCGCCCGGTGTATGGAGTAACTCGCTCCCTATATAACCTGTTGTATTTTTAAACTGACTCATCCTAAACCTCCACTTCTTAATTTATTTTTTCATTTGAAAAAACACACTTACACTTTTACAGTAACAGTTCAGCCTTTCATTTCTTACATTCATAAACCTGCCAGCGAGCTGTCAGCCGCTGCTTTGCAGCTTTTGTTGATATAGTCATTCCTGTGCAGTCAGACAGATTTTCATGGTACTCTCTGCTACCTGCTCATTGCATTATTCATATAATCCTGTCGGGCTTTCCTCTTTTGGATCATATCCATGTTTTTTCAATGCTTCGATAATCTCTTTCTTATGCTCATGTCCAAATGCCTCAAGCGTTATCCTGAGCTCAACAGCGGCATTTCTGTTTATGCTTACAAACTGATTGTGCTCAAGTCTGATTACATTTCCCTTAAGTTTTGCAATAACATTTGCCACATTTACAAGTTCACCCGGTCTGTCAGGAAGCTGCACCGATACCGTAAATACTCGTCCCCTCTCGATAAGACCATGCTGTACAACTGATGAAAGCGTTATTACATCCATGTTTCCACCGCTTAAGATAGAAACTATCTTTTTACCCTTGCAGTCAAGATGCTTAAGTGCAGCAACAGTAAGCAGACCTGAGTTTTCAACGAGCATCTTATGATTTTCCATCATGTCGAGGAAGTTTACGATAAGTTCCTGATCTTCTACTGCTATTATCTCATCAATGTTTTTCTGTATATACGGAAATACAATGTCTCCCGGTGTCTTTACTGCCGTACCGTCTGCTATGGTATTCACATCAGGAAGAGTAATTACCTTTCCTGCATCTAATGATGCTTTCATACAGCTTGCTCCTGCCGGCTCAACACCTATTACTTTTATATTAGGATTTAAAAGTTTTGCAAGTGTTGAAACTCCTGCTGCAAGTCCACCCCCTCCGATAGGTACAAGGATTATGTCAACAGTCGGAAGTTCCTTAAATATCTCCATTGCAATCGTACCCTGTCCCGTTGCTACAACTTCATCATTGAAAGGATGAACAAATGTTGCCCCCTCTTTTTTTGCAAGTTCAAGTGCGTACTGGCAGGCTTCATCATATACAGAACCGTGAAGAACTACTTTTGCTCCATAACCCTTTGTTCTGTTTACCTTGATAAGCGGAGTAGTTGTAGGCATGACTACCGTTGCAGGCACACCGTAAAGTTTTGCCGCATAGGCAACTCCCTGTGCATGATTTCCTGCTGATGCAGTTACAAGACCTTTCTCTCTTTCTTCCTCTGAGAGAGTGCTTATCTTATAATAAGCGCCTCTTACTTTGTAAGCTCCGGTGTACTGCATATTTTCAGGTTTAAAATAAACCTTATTTCCCGTCTGCTCTGAAAAATACTCACTATAGATAAGGTTTGTAGGCAGCACAACCTCCTTCACCTTTTCTGATGCTTCTTCAAATTTCTCTAATGTCAACATTTTTATATGCTCCTTTCAAGTTACTCTTAATTTAGGTATTTGCGAAACTATCATAAATCTTGATTAAATTGTGCACAGGTTTCTTTGGCATAATGTGAAATATGATATATTTCACACTACTCAGCTTTTGTCTCAAACAATGCATCTACAAACGCATCTGCATCAAATTTCTGCAAATCCTCGATATGCTCACCGATACCTATATATTTAACCGGAATGTTCATTTCCGACTGAATAGCTATGGCAATGCCACCTTTAGCTGTTCCGTCAAGTTTTGTGAGGATTATTCCCGTAATATCAGCAACCTGACTGAACTGTTTTGCCTGTGCGAGTGCATTCTGACCTGTCGTTCCGTCAAGTACGACAAATGTTTCTCTGTATGCGTCAGGATATTCTCTCTCAACTATCCTGTTTATCTTTTTTAACTCCTCCATAAGATTTTTCTTATTGTGGAGTCGTCCTGCCGTGTCACATATAAGTATATCAGCATTTCTTGCCTTTGCCGCATTAACTGCATCAAATACGACTGCCGCCGGGTCTCCGCCCTCCTGACCTGCGATAAGCTCAACTCCTGCTCTGTTCGACCATTCGGTAAGCTGTTCAATAGCTGCTGCTCTAAAGGTATCTGCTGCCGCAAGAATAACTTTCTTGCCGTCCGCCTTAAACTGTGACGCAAGTTTTCCAACAGACGTTGTCTTTCCGACACCGTTTACTCCTATAAGCATAACAACCGATTTTTTATTTTCAAAATCATATGCATCATCATGCACACGCATCTGTTCCTTTATTGAATCAATAAGAAGCTGTCTGCAAACTGCAACCTCTTTAATCTTATTTTCCTTAACCTTAGCCTGAAGATTTTCAATTATCTTCTCAGTTGTGGCAACACCTATATCCGCCATAATAAGGACTTCCTCAAGTTCCTCATAAAAATCGTCATCAATCTCAGAAAATCCACTGAAAACATTTTCAAGACCGGAAACAAAGCTGTCCCTTGTCTTAGTCAGACCATCGATAAGCTTTCCAAAAAATCCTTTTTTCTTAGGCTTTTTGGCAGACTCCTCCGCCTTATCTTCCTCCTCTGAAATAACTTCAGAAATCTGCTCAGCCTCCTCTGCCGTCTTGATTTCGCCATCATCAACATTCTGCGAATTATCCGCTGCTTCATTTGAAACATTTTCATTATCTGGAATGTTATTTTCACTTGAAATGGCTTCATTATCAGAACCATTGTTTTCATTTGATGCTTTTGCAGCCTCATCATGCGACAAATTTTCTGCCGCTTTATTTGAAACATTCTCGTCAGCCGAACTGTTACATTCATCAGCCGTATTTGTCACAGTACCGTAAGCCTTATCATCATCCTGTGTAACTTCGCCACTCTGTAAAGACTCAGTTTCGGAATGGATGTTTTTCTCGCTCTGTAAACTACTCTCCATATCAGAATTGGCATTTGTCTCCCCACTCTGTAAAGAGGCTTCAGCTTCCGAATTTGTTACTTCCTCATTCTGTAAGTTTTCCGTTTCAATTTTCTGTTCTTCCTCAATATGTTTATTTCTCCTAAACTTATTCTTAATACTTTCCCACATAATTCCTCCAAATTCTTTATTTAATTTATCTACACTTTACCATACCATACAAAATCATATGATAATATATATTCTTTTAATTTCATACTTCGCATACTATCTTATCTTTATTAAATATATCAATACAGCTTAAATCAAATCTCTTTAATTCGCAATCTCTTTCTCATCCAGCAGATTGACCGATACAAGTGTCGAAACACCTTTTTCCTGCATCGTTATTCCGTAGAGAATATCCGCAGCATTCATTGTTCCACGCCTATGAGTGATGACAATAAACTGTGTATCTTTCGTCAGTTTATGCAGATACTCCGCATACCTGTCTACATTTGAGTCATCGAGTGCCGCCTCAATCTCATCGAGCAGACAGAACGGTGACGGCTTCAAGCTCTGTATTGCAAACAGTAATGCAATAGCTGTAAGTGCCTTTTCTCCACCTGAAAGCTGCATCATATTCTGGAGTTTCTTTCCCGGCGGCTGTGCGATTATCTTTATCCCTGCCGTAAGAATATCCTCATCTTCCATAAGTTCGAGCGTTCCACGACCACCGCCAAACAATTCCTTAAACACTTTGTCAAAACGGCTTCTTATCTCTGCAAACTGCTCCTCAAACTGTTTTCGCATATCATTGTCAAGATTTTCTATTATCTCCTCCAAAACCTTTGCAGCCTCAATAAGATCATCATGCTGTGTCGTTAGGAGTTCGTATCTCTCTGATACTTCCTTATACTGCTCTATGGCATTTACATTTACCGAGCCTAACGATTTTATCTGTTTCTTTATCTCTGCTATCTTGGCTTTCATTCCTGAAACGGTAAGCTCTGTCTGCGTTTTAAGTGCCAGTGCACTGTGATATGTAAGTTCATACTGTTCCCACATATAATTTGTATAATTGTCAATACTCTCCGTCAGCTTTTCTTTTCTTCCGGCAAGTCTGAAACTTTCCATTTCAAGTTCATTTATATTTTTTGACAATTCCTCTCTCTTGTCAAGGAAAGTCTTGTTTTTTTCAGAAAGTTCCTCTTTTTCCAGATTTTGCTTTTTAATCTCAAGCTCTGAATTTTCTATTTCTTCTTTTGTTGTTTTGATGATATTTCTGGTTTTTATTATCTCATCCTGTTTTTGTTTAATCTGACCACCAATATTTCTACTGTCCTCGATAGTCTGTGCAAGCTGCTTGGATACGGTATCTTTACCCTCACTTGCACGGAGCATATTTTCATTTATAAAGCCCTCGCTTTGTGCAAGTGATGTTATCTTAAGCGTAAACTCAGAATCTTTTTGCTCCAACAAATTAAGTTCTTCTCTTACTTTGTCAAGTTTTTCCTGATACCTGCTTATCTTTTCATCAAAATCCCTTGTCTCGTCTTCGCTCTCCGAAATCCTACGGCCAATGCCGTCCATAACACCCTTTAACTTGTCCTTATCCTCCTCTATCCTCATTCCTTCGATTCTGATAAGCTCAAGCTGCTCCTCGCTCTTCTTAAGATCTGAAACCGCACGCTCATAACCAATTTTTTCCGTATTCTGTTTAACTATAAGCTCCTGTCTTAGTCTGTTGTTGGCACCGATTTTTTCACGCAGCTCTTTTATCTCTTTTTCTCCCTGCTCTATCTGTGCCGCATACTCTGTTAATTTGGTTTTGAATTTTTCAACATCTTCCTCAAGCTGTTTTATCTGTCTTCGTCTGCCTAAAAGATTATTGTTGTTTTTAAATGCACCACCTGACATCGAACCGCCCGGATTTAAAAGTTCTCCCTCGGTCGTTACTATCCTGAGTGTGTGATGATATTTTGCCGCAAGTGCAATGGCATTGTCTATATTATCGACAACGACAAACCTTCCAAGAAGATAATTCACGAGGTCATTATACTTTTCATCTGCCGACACAAGCTCTGATGCCATCCCGATTACACCTTTTTCAGCCATAACATTGCGGGCATTATTTGCCGCTTTTTTATGAATATTTGTAAGAGGTAAAAATGTAGCTCGTCCATATCTGTTTTTTTTCAGATATTCTATCATCTTTTTTGCCGTCTGCTCATTGTCGGTTACAATATTTTGTATGCTTCCGCCAAGTGCCGTCTCAACCGCTATCTCATATTCTTTTTTAACTCTTATGATATCGGCAACTACACCTATGATTCCCGGTGTATCCTCTTTTCTCTCCATGACACGCTTTATACTCTGACCGAATCCCTCATACCTCTCAGTCATGTTTTTAAGAGAATTAAGCCTTGAATTTTCCATATGGAATTTCTGCTGTGTATCACTGTGCTCTCTTCGTCTGTTCTGATTTTCTTCGTTTATACCATTAAACTTTTCCTGCATTACTGCATTTGAATCATCTATCGCTTTTATCTTTTCAGTTATCTCATCATAAACTTTTTTATGTGACGAGATTGTCTCTGTAAGAACAGATGCCTCAGACTTATTTGCAAGCACTCTTTTGTTTAACTCGGCTCTCTTAATATTGTTCTGCTCAAGCAAAGTCTTATATTTTAACTCTTCACTTTTTATATCAGCCGCCGCATTTATTCCGGCAAGCTTCATATCCTGAACGGACTTTATGTCATTTTCTATTTCAAAAGCTGTCTCTTTTTTATTTGCAATAAGTTTTTCATTCTCTTTTGCTAAAGACTTTATCTCTTCTGTCTTTTTGCTGTTTTCTTCTTTTTGGACGGCATACTGTTTATGTTCATCCTCAAAATTTTTAATACGCTCTTTATAGCTCTCTATAGCTTCCCTATAATGATTTTCACTCTGTCTGATACCGTTTATCTGCTCGTTTAAAAGTCTTATATCACCCTCACAGTTGTTTAACATGACACGCGACTGATTCAGTCTGTCTTTTTTTAATTCTATGCTCTTTATCTTTTCATCAAGCTCTGACTGTACTCTCTCATACTCACGCTTGCTTTTTTCATATTCCTGATTGGCATTTTTAAGATCATTATCAGCGATTGCCTGTTTTCCCTCAAACTCCTTTATTTCCTCATGAATACGGTCATACTCAATAAGGAACATATTTACATCCTGAACCCTCAGCTCATCACGAAACGCAAGATACTGTTTTGCCTTTGCTGCCTGCTTTTCAAGAGGCTCTACCTGTTTTTCTATCTCGGAGAGAATATCTTCAATTCTTTCAAGATTATGCTTTTCCTCTTCAAGATTTTTTTGTGCAGCAGCTTTTCTTCTCTTATATTTAACGATTCCTGCCGCCTCATCAAAAAGTTCTCGTCTCTCCTCAGGTTTTCCGCTAAGTATCTTATCTATCTGTCCCTGTCCGATAATCGAATATCCTTCTTTACCGATACCTGTATCAAACAAAAGTTCCTGAACATCCTTAAGCCTGCAAGCCGTGCCATTTAATAGATATTCACTCTCTCCTGACCTGTAAACTCTTCTTGCTATCTTTACTTCCTCATAGGGAACATTTAATTTATGATCTTCATTGCTTATGGTAATGGCTACATATGCAAATCCAAGCGGCTTTCTCATCTGAGTTCCTGCAAAAATAACATCCTCCATTTTTGCACCGCGAAGCTGCTTTGCACTCTGCTCTCCAAGCACCCACCTTACAGCATCGGCAACATTGCTCTTACCGCTGCCGTTTGGCCCTACGATAGCCGTTATGCCGTCGTGAAATTCAAATATCAATTTATTGGCAAATGATTTAAAACCATGTACCTCTAAGCTTTTTAAATACATCTGATGTTTCTCCTACTTATGATTTATGAAGTTTAAGTATAGCCTGATAAGCTGCTGACTGTTCTGCTTTTTTCTTTGTTCTTCCTGTTGCAGTCGTAAGTCTCTCTCCATTTATGTTTACGGCAACCGTAAATGATTTGTTATGGTCAGGTCCTTCTTCTTTAAGCAGCTCATATTCCATCTCAAGATGCTCTCCCTGAACAATTTCCTGTAAAATAGTCTTGCTGTCGTAAAACAGCTTTTTATTTTCTATATCTTTTAATATATGTCTGTCAATATATTCTTTCGCCTTTTCAAATCCACCATCAAGGTAGACTGCACCTATAGTCGCCTCAAGTGTATCAGACAAAATAGAGTCTCTCTCTCTACCGCCTGTAAGATCTTCACCTCTTCCAAGCATCACATACTCACCGAGATCTATATCTCTTGCACAGAGTGCAAGCGTCGGCTCACATACCCAGCTCGCTCTCATTCTTGTCATGTCACCCTCAGGCTTTGTAGGATTATCCTTATATATCTGTTCACTTGAAACAAGCTCAAGTACGGCATCTCCCAAAAATTCAAGACGCTCATTACACATATATTTTTTTAATCTGTTTTCATTTGAATATGAACTGTGCGTAAGTGCTGTTATAAGCAGTTCTACATTTTTAAACTCATATCCTGTTTTTTTCTGAAACTCTAATAATTTTTCCTGTTTCATCAGGCACACTCCTAACCTTTTAAGCCCTATATGCCAACGGTTTTGTCAAGCTGATATTCATAGGTCTGCTCTACTATCTGCTCATACTATCTGCCGCTAAAGCAGCCTGCCTATATGTCATATTTAACATATAAGCTCCAGCAAATCTCCAACCGTGTCAACATCTTTCAGACTTTCTTCGTCTATTGATATATCGAATTCCTGTTCAACTCCCATAAGAATCTGAAAAAGTTCCAACGAATCAGCACCGAGGTCATCCACAAAACTCATTTCTTGAAATATTTCCATATCTCCAATACCTAAAACTTCTGCAATAATCTTTTGAAGCTTTTTAAATTCCATACGAGCACCACCTATTCAATAATAAGATTTTCTTTTATTTTTTCATTTATCTTTTCTTCATTGAACTGTATGCACTGTCTTATAGCCTGAGTTATCTCAACACTTGTTGAACTTCCGTGGGCTTTCACTACAAGCCCGTTTAAACCGAGCAAAGGTGCTCCTCCCTGGTCTGATGTATCAAACTGCTTAAGTGTTGATTTAAGTGCAGGTTTGATAAGAAGTGCTCCTATTTTACTTCTGAGGCTTGACATAAGTCCCTCTTTTACTTTTCCAAGAAGTGTTGCTGCAAGACCTTCATATAATTTAAGGATTACATTTCCAACAAATGCCTCACATACTATAACATCTGCATCTCCCTTTGGTATATCCCTTGCCTCTATACTTCCAACAAAATTTATATCTTTACATTCTTTGAGTAATGGATATGTCTCTTTTACGAGCATATTTCCTTTTTCTTCCTCAGCACCAATGTTTACAATGGCAACACGGGGGTTTTTTATGCCGACTATCCTCTCCATATATATTGAGCCCATCTTTGCAAACTGAACAAGATGAGATGCTCTGGCATCCACATTTGCTCCACAGTCAATAAGAAGTGCTGGACCTTTTGCTGTAGGAATAAGCGGTGCGAGAGGCGAACGCTCTACGCCTTTGATTCTACCCACAACAAACTGACCACCAACAAGTATTGCACCTGTACTTCCGGCTGATACGAAAGCATCCGCTTCGCCATGTTTTACAAGGTTCATACCGACAACAATAGATGACTGTTTCTTTTTTCTTATAGCCATTACCGGTGGTTCATCAAATCCTATAATATCCTCTGCATGAACTATAGTTATACGCTCTTTATCATAAGTATATTTAGCAAGCTCTGATTTAATGTCATCAGTTCTTCCCACCAGTACAACATTTATCTTTTCATTTTCATTAACAGCATCAACGGCACCTTTTATCGGTGCTTCAGGTGCATTGTCACCACCCATGGCATCAACTACTACTTTAATAATATCACTCATATTTCACCTCATACTGTATTTTTTATAATCAGATTTTTATACACAATTTTCATTTTACTAAAAAACTTAAAATAGTGCAAGTTAAAACAGCAAAACCGACAAAAAGCCGTAACAGTTCAGCCAAAAAAAAGATAAGTCAATAATACACGAGCTTGCTCGATGTATTATTGGCTTGTTTTTTGGGGCGGAATAGCCTTTCATTTATAAATGAAATAAACATAAGCTGCGTAGCAGCGGCTGACAGCTTGCTGGCAGGTTTATGAATTTATTAAATGCAAGGCTGAACTGTTACAAAAAGCCTGTCAACTATCTTCACTGACCGCATACAAAAACAAACATAACAAAAAGCAGCCTGCTACCTGGCTGCCTTTTTATAGAAAAATGATTTATATGTAGAAAAGCCTGAATCTCCAGGTGATATTATCTGCTCTGTACTTCCAACAAACAATATGCCGTCACTTTTTAGAGACGCATTAAACTTTTTATATATTTCCGCCTTAGCTTCCTCCGTAAAATAAATCATCACATTTCTGCAGATTATCATATTGCAATCTGAAGGATATGTATCCTTTAAAAGGTTGTGTTGTTTAAATTCTACGCATTTCTTTATATCATCCGAAATCTGATAACTTTTTGTACCGACTTTAGTAAAATATTTCGTGATATATTCTTTTGGAAGTCCCTTAAGACTCTTTTCATCATACAATCCAATATGAGCTTTTTCAAGAACAACCCTGTCAAGATCGGTTGCTATGACCTTTATTTTATTTAAAGGTATAAATTTTGAGAGAAGCATTACAAGCGTATATGGTTCATCTCCCGTTGAACACGCCGCACTCCATATCTTGAGATTATTTCCAAAACGCTCGAAAAGGTATGGAAGTATCTCGTTTTCAAGAAGTTTCCACTGCTCAGGATTACGATAAAACTCTGATACATTTATCGTAAGATAGGTAACAAAATCATCGAGCATTTTTTTATCTGATTTGATAGCTTCTATATATTCATCATAACTTTTTATCTTATTTTTTGTTATCAACGAATCAATACGCCTTTTCATCTGTCTTTCTTTGTAACTGCTAAGATCAATCTTCGTAAGCTGATATACTTTTTCTTTAAACTTTTCATAATCGCCCATTCTCTCGTCCCTCCTTAATCAAAAACGCCAATCCGAACAAACGGACTGGCGCTTCCAAGAACATCCTGTGTTCTGATTACTCAGTTACTTCCTCTTCTTCCTGATCATTGTCATTTAAAAGAGCTTTTATACTTAAGCTGATCTTATGGTCTTCTGAATTAAAGTCAACAACCTTTGCTTCTACTTCCTGACCAACCTTTAATACATCTGAAGGCTTATCTACATGCTCTCTTGAAATCTGTGAAACATGGAGTAATGCATCAACTCCCGGCTCAAGCTCAACAAAAGCACCGAAATCAGCCATTCTTGCAACTTTGCCTTTCACAACAGAACCTACGCTGTACTTATCAGCAGCGTTTAACCAAGGGTTCTGATCCTCAAACTTAAGGCTGAGTGCAATCTTATCATCCTTGATGTCTTTGATAAGAACTTTTGTCTTGTCTCCGACATTAAATACTTTTCTAGGATTCTCAACACGACCCCATGACATTTCTGAGATATGGAGAAGTCCGTCTGCTCCGCCTAAATCAATAAATGCACCAAAGTCTGTAAGATTCTTAACTGTTCCTTCTACAACATCTCCAACATGGATTCTTGCGAATAATTCTTCCTGAAGTTTCTTCTTTTCTGCAACTAAAAGCTGCTTTCTGTCACCGATGATTCTTCTCTTCTTAGGATTGAACTCACTGATAACAAACTCTATTTCCTGTCCTGCATACTTTGAAAGATCTTTCTCGTATGTGTCTGATACAAGACTTGCAGGGATAAATACCTTTGTCTCTTCAACAACAACACTTAATCCACCTGTTAATACATCTGTTACAGTTGCCTTTAATACAGTGTGGTTCTCGAAAGCTTCTCTGATGTGCTCATTACTCTGCTCCATAGCTAAACGCTTGTATGTGAGAAGAACCTGTCCCTCACCGTCGTTTACTTTAAGAACTTTAGCTTTCATCTTGTCGCCCTCTTTAACAACTTCTCTAAGGTCGATGCCTGACTGATTGCTGTATTCATTTCTTGTAATGATACCGTCAGCCTTATAACCGATATTTAAGATGATCTCATCTTCCTTAACGCTGATAACTGTCCCTTCTACAATCTCTCCATTGTGGATTGTTACTAATGATTCTTCCAATAATTGTTCAAATTCATTATTCATTTCTGACATATGATTGAACCTCCTTAATAATATTATTTGGGGTTGAAGCCCCGGCAGTAATACCCACGCTACGAAAAGATTGAAATTGCTTCAAATCCAGGTCATCAAGTGTCTGTATAAAATATGTGTTCTCACACTCTTTTCTACAAATTTCATAAAGTTTCTGGGTGTTTGAACTATGTTTTCCACCTATTACTAACATCGCGTCGGATTGCCTCGCAATAGTACCCGCTTCTGTCTGACGCTCTTCGGTAGCGTTGCAAATTGTATTCATAACATCTATATCATAACTCTTTTTGGATAAAATATCAACTATATCTTTGAATTTCTTGTAATTAAATGTCGTTTGTGACACAATACACAATTTTTTGCCGCCGAAATTGTCTAGTTTTTCAGCCTCCGAAGCACTTTCTATAACTATCGGTTTGCTGACGCACCAGCCTTTTATCCCCTCTACTTCAGGATGATTATCACTTCCGACAATCACAACCGTTTTCCCATCCTCAGATGCCTGCTTTACTATTTTGTGTATCTTTGACACAAAAGGACAGGTCGCATCAACGATATTTACTTTTTTTTCTTTAAGTGCATTTATGACATTCTGCGGCACTCCGTGTGAACGTATTATTATAGTTGTATTTTCTTTTTCACTTATATCATTAACAGAATCTATGACTTTTACACCTTTTTTTTCTAAATCTTTTACTACCTGCTCATTGTGAATGATAGGTCCGAGTGTAAATACCCTGTTATCTTTCTTAGCCTCAGCATATACCATGTCAACGGCACGCCTGACTCCGAAACAAAATCCTGCACTCTTTGCAGTTGTAACTTCTCTCATATCGCTCCCTTTTATCCGTGACAATGGCTTTTCTTAACATAACCTGAAAGCACATTCTCCGATGATTTTATTTTGTAGCTTCAAAAGTTTACTGTTCACACCTACAGTGCGACCAGTAACGATTACAGCCCATTATAAATGCATCTTCGATGCATGGGGCTGTAATCCCATAAAATTCAGTCATTGGCGCATAGCTTGACAGCAAATGTCAAGCTTGCGAATGAGCTGTAGCTTCAAATGTTTCAATTATCGCATCAACCACCTGCTCAATGCTCATATCAGACGAGTCGATAAGCACGGCATCCTCAGCCTGCTTTAAAGGTGCTGTCTTCCTGTTCATATCCTGCTCGTCCCTTGCTATTATATCTTTCTCTATCTGGTCGATGTCACACTCTATTCCTCTTTCAACCTGCTCTTTATATCTTCTTCTCGCTCTCTCTTTCGCACTCGCCGTAAGGAATATCTTTGTCTTCGCATCAGGCAGTACACATGTTCCTATGTCCCTGCCGTCCATTATGACATTTTTCTGTGCAGCAAGCTGTCTCTGGAGATTTAAGAGTTTTTCTCTTACAGCAGGATATTTTGATATATTTGAAGTCATCATGCTGACCTGTTCTGTTCTGATAAAGTCATTTACATTTTCTCCGTTTAAGATAACCTGCTGTGCACCGTCAACATAATCTATCGAAACATCAATATCCACACATTTTTCACTTATTGTCTTTTCATCCTCGGCTTTCACACCGGCTCTTATAAAATAAAGTGCTATTGCCCTATACATAGCTCCCGTGTCAACATAGATAAAATCAAGTTTTTTTGCCGCCTTTTTTGCTATCGTACTTTTTCCGGCTCCTGCCGGTCCGTCTATTGCTATATTATACATATTTCCCTCCGTTGTCCTGTTATGTGCTCTCGAAATCTTCTAAACGAAGAATTTCAGTTCATTCCTGCAAGATACCCTGTTGACCATGCTATCTGAAGATTGTATCCTCCCGTGACCGCATCGAGATCAAGAACCTCTCCGGCAAAGAAAAGACCCTTAACTTTCTTTGATTCCATAGTCCCCGGATTTATCTCCTTAACCGACACACCGCCTTTTGTTATTATGGCTTCATTAAATCCACGCAGACTGTCTATTTTAAATGTCACTCCCTTTAAAAGACTGACTAGCTTATGTCTTTCTTCTTTTGTTATGTTATTTACCTGTTTCTGCTCATCAATACCTGAAAGTTCCACTATCACCGGAATCAGTTTTGACGGCAGAAGTCTTGACAGACTGTTCTTAAAATAACTGTTTTTATTTTCGGAAAAATCTCTGAGTATCCTCTCATCAAGCTGTTCATTTGACAAAGCAGGTTTTAAGTCTATACTTATCTTTACATCAGACATATCCTTACCTGCAACAAGTGTACTCGCACTAAGTACAAGTGGTCCGCTCACGCCAAAATGCGTAAACAGCATCTCGCCAAGTTCCTCATATACAGCCCTGCCTTTATCGGTAATCGTCATTTTCACATTTCTAAGTGAAAGCCCTTGCAATCTCTTTGGTATATCAGAGTCAATATTAAACGGCACAAGTGACGGATAACATTTTGTCACCTTTATGTCTGCATCTTTTGCAAATTTATAGCCGTCCCCGGTCGAGCCTGTTGACTGGTAAGAACAGCCGCCTGTCGCAACTATAACTTTATCAGCCGTATAATTTTCACTCCTGCTGCCCGACTGTACTTCTACACCTTTGCATATACCGTCTTTAATATCTATTTTATTTACCTTTGTATTTAAAAGTATCTTTACTTTTCTTTTTTCAAGTGCTTTTTTCAGTGTCCTTATCACATCAGATGACTTATCAGACTCCGGAAAAACCCTGTTTCCGCGTTCAGTCTTTATCTTAAGTCCTTCGCTTTCTAAAAAGTCCATCATGCGGTAACTGTCAAATGTATAAAAAGCACTGTATAAAAACTTTGGATTTGACCTTACATTTTTCAGCAGATTTTCAACATCGCTGTCATTTGTTATATTACATCTTCCCTTGCCGGTGATATAAACTTTTTTTCCAAGTTTTTCGTTCTTTTCGATAAGAAGCACACTATCTCCCGACTCTGCGGCAGATATAGCAGCCATAATTCCTGCTGCTCCTCCTCCGACAACTATTACTTTATCCATCTTTTGTCAGCCTTTCTGTATCACATTTTTCCGTCGTCAAGAACTTTCCAGTTCTTAATGAGATAATCCACAAGTGATATTACCGTCAGAGCGATAGCCGCATAGATAAATATATTTTCGATAATATCTATCACTTCACCGTCAAAATTCACAATAAGGAGCACTGACATCACCATCTGGACAGTGGTCTTAATCTTGCCCCACCAGCTTGCAGCGAGCACAATGCCCTCATTTGCGGCAACAAGTCTGAAACCACTTATGATAAACTCTCTGCTTATGATAACAATAACTCCCCATACCGGCATAGGATTATCAGGTATAGATACAAAACATATGAGTGCCGTGCTGACAAGCAGTTTATCTGCAAGCGGGTCCATAAACTTTCCGAAGTTTGACACAAGATTGTATTTCCTTGCGATAAATCCGTCAAGCGTATCCGTAAGTGATGCTATGATAAAGATTGCAACGGCAATATACTTAGAATTTCCGACAACATCCGTAAGCATAAAAAATGCAAAGAACGGTATCATTATAACTCTCAACATTGTTATTTTATTTGGTAGATTCATACTGTGATCCTCTCATTCTATTATTTCGGCTATAAGGTCATACTCATCTGATCTTGTTACCTCGACCTTAACAAAATCGCCTGAATCAAGATTGTAATCTGACTGAATGAAAACATATCCGTCAACATCCGGAGCATCCATATATGTTCTCGCAATATATACTCCTTCGTCTGGAAGTCTTCCCTCTATCATTACCTCGTATATTTCTCCCACTCTTGAATTACTCTTGTCAAAAGCAATATCCTGCTGTATCTGCATTATCTCGTCACGCCTTGCTTCTTTGACTTCCTCGTCTATCTGACCGTCCATCTCAGCCGCAGGTGTGTCTTCTTCTCTTGAATAAGTAAATACGCCGAGCCTGTCAAACTCCATTTTCTTTACAAACTCTTTTACCTGCTCAAAATCATCTTCCGTTTCACCCGGAAATCCCGTTATAAGAGTTGTCCTAAGTGCAATGTCAGGGATTTCCTCTCTGAGTTTTGCAACAGTTTTTTCTATCTGCTCCCTGTTCGTCCATCTTCCCATTCTCCTAAGCACATCATCTGAACCGTGCTGGATAGGCATATCAAGATAATGGCAGACTTTCGGAAGATTTTTTATCGCAGATATTAGCTCATCCGTAATCTCCTCAGGATAACAATATAATATCCTTATCCATTTAAGCTCATCAATCTTAGAAAGTTCCTCTAAAAGCTTTGGCAGACTCTTTTCGCCATAAATATCCTTACCGTAAAGGGTAGTCTCCTGTGCGACAAGGATAAGTTCCTTTGCTCCGTTTGCAACAAGATGTTTTGCCTGTGCGATAAGATTATCCATTGGAACACTTCTGTAATGACCTCTGACTTTTGGAATAACGCAGTAGGTACAGCACTTGTCACATCCCTCAGCAATCTTTAAGTACGCATAGTAACCGCCTGACATACTGTCTCTGTCGGTAAGCGGTGTCGGAAGATAATCAATGTCCTTTAAAGACTCTAAAACTCCTTTGCCGCCTAAAGCTTCATTTATCTTTTCTGATAAATCCTCATATCCCATCGTTCCGACAATAAGGTCAACTTCAGGAATATCCTCCTTAATCTCATTGTGGTACCTCTGTGCAAGGCAGCCCGCTGCAACCAGAAGTTTGCATCTTCCCTCCTTGTAACCACCCATCTCAATAAGCGTGTTGATGCTCTCCTCTTTTGCATCACCTATAAAACAACAGGTATTTACAACAATAACATCCGCATCCTCAATATCATCCGTAAGGACAAAACCGTTTTTTCTAAGAGATGTAATCATCATCTCACTATCCACAAGGTTCTTATCACATCCCAATGATACAAAAAATATATTCACTGTATTCCTCTTTTCTATAATTATTCTTCAACTGAGCTTACACAGTTATGCATAAGCATTGCGATAGTCATAGGACCTACTCCACCCGGAACAGGTGTTATCGCACCGGCCTTTGGCTCTACATCTGCATAATCAACATCTCCACAGAGTTTCCCGTTCTCATCTCTGTCCATTCCAACATCAATAACAACAGCCCCCTCTTTGATATAATCGGCAGTTACAAATTTTGTCTTACCTATCGCAACGATAAGTATATCCGCACGTTTTGTAACTTTTTTTAAATCCTTTGTATGTGAATGGCAGATGGTAACAGTTCCGTTTTCCCTAAGCAAAAGCATAGACATAGGTTTCCCTACGATATTGCTTCTTCCTATGATAACGCACTCTTTACCGTCAATCTCTATATCAGAACGCTTCAAAAGCTGAATGATACCTGCCGGTGTACATGAAACAAAACCTTTCTGTCCTATGCTAAGTCTTCCGACACTCTCAGGATGGAAACCGTCCACATCTTTTTCAGGTGCGATAGTCTTAATAACCTTATCCTCATCAATATGATTAGGAAGTGGAAGCTGAACCAAAATTCCATTAACTGAGTCATCTTTATTTAACTTCTCTACAAGTTCAAGAAGCTCTGCTTCCGTAGTCTCCTCCGGAAGTTCATACGCAAGTGATCTTATGCCAACATAAGCACAAGCCTTTTTCTTATTGCCAACATAAACAGTTGAAGCCGGGTTATTACCAACCTGAATAACCGCAAGAGTAACCTCAACACCCTTTTCCTTAAGAGCAGCCACTCTCTCCTTGAGTTCATCCTTAATCTCCTGTGAAATCTTCTTACCATCAATTATCTTTGCCATATTATGTCGTTTCCTTTCTGTCATTTATCTAAACATTAAAAACACTTCCACCCACAAACTCACGCATAAGCGAATTTTTAGGTATTCCCTCACTGCTTATCGCAAGGAAATAATCAAGGAATTTAAGCAGCCTTTTTGCTTCTATATACTCCGGTGCATCCTTTGGTATTCCAAAGAGTATCGCTTCGGCATATGGTTTTAATACCGCAAGCTCATATATGAGTGCCGAATTGAACATCACATCTGCTTCCTCCTGGAACGGGAATATATATTTGTCCTCCCCCCTCCTTACCGACGGCCACATTGAGATGGTTTTTGCTGCCGATGAACCTCTCGTTCTCGCATCTCTTACCATTCGTCTTATAAGTCTGCCGTCAGTTGTCGATATTCTATTGTGCTCATCAATATTTAACTGGGTAAGTGCACTTATATATATCTTAAACTTACTTTCTTTCGGGAGTGAATATGAAAGTTTGTCATTTAAGCCGTGAATACCCTCAAGCACAAGTATATCATCCTTTCCAAGTTTTAGAAAATCACCTTTGTATTCCCTATGTCCCGTAAGAAAGTTAAATACCGGCATCTGAACGGTCTCTCCGGCTAAAAGTGCAGTCATATCCTTGTTGAACTGCTCCACATCTATAGCTTCAAGACATTCAAAATCATAGTTTCCGTTTTCATCTATCGGCGTATCTTCCCTATTTTTGAAATAATTGTCGAGCGAGATAGGATGCGGTGTTATGCCAAATGTCCTAAGCTGAATGGATAATCTGTGCGAAAATGATGTTTTTCCTGATGATGACGGTCCGGCTATCATCACAAACTTTTTACTCGCATCCCCGGCTATCTTTTCCGCTATCTGTGCGATTTTCTTTTCCTGTAATGCCTCCTGCACAAGAATAAGGTTTGATGCCCCTCCATTTGCAACAATTTCATTTAACGCTCCTACAGTTCTTACATTAACCACTTTCCCCCAGTTTCCGGCTTCCTGAAGTGTCTTAAACAGCTTCGGACTCGGAACATGATTTTTCACTTCCGTAGGAGTTTTCTGGTTTGGCATATTCACCATAAAACCATTATCATACTTTTCTATCGTGAAATATTTAAGTAATCCGCTGCCTGATGGCATATAGCCGTAATAGTAATCCTCAAAACCGTCAAGTGAATAGATATTTGCCGTTGACACTCTCCTATACTCAAACAGTTTCTTTTTATCATACATCTTGTGTTTTTCAAAAATATCCGATGCTTCCTGAGTGCTTACTACACGCTTTTCAAAAGGTATATCCTTTTTAACAAGCTCGTGCATCTTTTCCTCGACTTTTTTTAAAATTTCATCCGTTATTTCAATGCCCTCTGCTTCACAGTAGCAACTGTCACCTATCATATATTTTATAAATACATTTTTGAGCGGCATATCCTTACACACTTCGTAAAAAGCATCCAGCAACAGCAGATTTACGCCTCTGACATATGTTTTGTGACCGTTTGGGTCCGAAATATCTAAAAATTCTATCTCACAATCAGTTTTTATCTTTTTATTTAACTCGATAAGCTTTGCACCCTGTTTTGCCAAAATTATGTCATATTTGCAATTATCTTTAAAATCTTTTGAAACTTCTCCATATGTAATCCCGGTCTCATATTCCTTTGTTACGCCGGAAACTGTCACTTTAACCATATCCACACTATCCCTTTCCGCTCACAAAATTTTATTTACTGCATCCTGCATATTGTCTTTAACAATAAATCATATTCAGCAATTATCTTTTGTTTACTTATTTCTTCATCGGACATACCGCTTTTTTTTAGTGAAGCCATCACTTTTTCCATGCGTTCTTTTTCCTTAGCCAGAAATTCAGCAAAGACATCATTCTTTGCAGCTATCAGGTATTTCCCATATACATAATCAGCTTCATCGTATGTCTCATCAATATTTTTTATACTTCCGGAATGATTTATTTCCGCAACTTCTTTATTATGCTGTCCTAAACATTCCATCATGTCTTTTCTTACGGCCCTTATTACAACATAGTATTTTCCCATGTCAAAAACCATCTTTTCCATATCTATGAAAAAACCGAGTTCATGAAGACATCTTCTGACAAGATATATTTCTGACTGCGGTGATAAAACAAGTTCACCTGCACTAATCGTCTTGTCTTTCTCTTTCATAAGAATATCTCTTATCAAAGCACCTCCCATACCGCTTATAAGTATGGTATCAGCTTCGCCGCTTTCAAGTTTATCAAGACCGTTTGAAAGTCTCGTCTCTATCTTATCCGTAAGTCCCGCTTGTCTTATATGGCTTTTTGCCTTTTCTAACGGACCTTTATTTATATCCATGGCAATCCCGCATCTTGCCATTTTATTTTCAATAAGATAAATAGAAGTAAAACCGTGGTCACATCCTATATCCGCAACAGTTCCTCCCGTGCTTACACATGATGCGACCGTTTCAAGCCTTTTAGAAAGTTTTGTCTTACTCAAGATAATCCTTTAATTTACGGCTGCGGCTAGGATGTCTTAATTTTCTAAGTGCTTTTGCTTCAATCTGACGGATACGCTCTCTTGTTACCTTGAACTCTTTTCCTACTTCCTCAAGTGTTCTCGCTCTGCCGTCCTCAAGACCAAAACGAAGTTTAAGAACTTTCTGTTCTCTCTCCGTAAGAGTTCCAAGCACCTCATCAAGCTGTTCTCTAAGTAGTGTAAACGCTGCGGCTTCTGCCGGTACAGGTACATTGTCATCCTGGATAAAGTCACCAAGATGGCTGTCCTCCTCCTCACCGATAGGAGTTTCAAGTGAAACCGGTTCAAGCGATATTTTCTGAATTTCCCTTACCCTGTCAACAGGCATATTCATATGTTTCGCTATCTCCTCAGGCTGTGGCTCTCTGCCGAGTTCCTGAAGAAGCTGTCTTTGCACTCTCACATATTTGTTTATCGTCTCAACCATGTGAACCGGAATACGGATTGTTCTCGCCTGGTCTGCAATGGCTCTTGTTATGGCCTGGCGAATCCACCATGTAGCATATGTGCTGAACTTATATCCTTTTTTATAATCAAATTTTTCAACTGCCTTTATAAGACCTAAGTTACCCTCCTGAATAAGGTCAAGGAACAACATTCCTCTGCCGACATAACGCTTTGCGATACTTACTACAAGTCTTAAGTTTGCTTCTGCAAGTTTTTTCTTTGCCTCTATGTCACCATTTTCCATACGCTTTGCAAGCTCTACTTCCTCATCAGCAGAAAGAAGCGGAACTTTTCCTATCTCTTTAAGATACATACGAACAGGATCGTCAATACTTACTCCGTCAGGCACCGAGAGGTCGATATTTTCAATCTCGTCCTCGTCAGGCACTTCGCCGCTCTCCTCAAGTTCAAGGATAAGTGCATCATCGTCGGCATCGTCCTTGTCATCTGAAATTCTCAGTACATCAACACCGCTTGCCTCAAGCAGATCGATAACCTTTTCCGTCTTTTCTTCATCAAGCTGAACATCAGCCAGGAAATTGTTGATTTCTCCAAGCTCCAGCACATTTTTCTTGCTCTTTGCAAGCTCTTTCAAAGCAATAAGCTTCTGTTGAAATTTTTTCTTTTCTTCTTCGATATTCTTTTCTTCTGCTTTCTTAGCTGCAGATTTTTTCCCTGTGCTTCTAGCCGGTTTCTTCTCTGTTGCCATATTGTTCCATCCTTTCTTTTATGTAACAAACTTCATCATCTACCGTATAAATGACTTCGTTTATACTCTAACCATCTTTTAGAGAAATATGCATTTTATCTCTGTTCTGAATTTTATTTTTTTCAATCATTAGCGACTGAAGTTTTGTTATATCTGTCAGATTTTTTAATTTTTTATCAATACTGTATTCTTTTATCTTAAACACCAGCTCATTGAGTGCTCTCTCTTTCTCATCGCTGTTCATATTGACCTTAAAGGTTGTCTGAAAAATATCCGCTATCTCTTTCTGCTCGTCTGCTTCCTCAAAATGATTTACTATCCTTGCCGGAATAACCTCACCCTTTTCAAACTGTTCATATAAGAGTTCTGCCGCCTTTTTATACGGTTCTTCCTCAAAATCTTCTCTGCCAACGATATCGCTTACTTTCCCAAAAAGCTCAGGGCTGTCTACAAGCCATGAAAGCAGTAATTTATATGAATATTCTATTCCTTTTTCCTTAGTTTTCCTGCCGTTTTTCTGATATTCATCACTCTGGCTAAATGTTTTCTTTGTCCTGCTTGAAGCCATATTCGCATTTTTTATGACAAGCCCTCGCAAATCTTCTTTTTTTATTGAATATTTTGCTGATAATGTCTCGATATAATTGTCTCTCTGAACCTTATCTTCAAACACGAGAAGTTTTCTTGCCATCTCGTGGTCGAACTTTGTTTTTTGTTCAGGATCAGTTATATCATAGTTTTTTCTGAGAACCTCTATCTCAAACAAAAATGCGTTCTGTGCATCATTTATCCGCTTCTCAAACTCCTCATTTCCAAGAGCTTTTATAAACTCATCCGGGTCTTTATACGGGTCCATATGGATAACTCTGGCGTTTATTCCTGCATCCCTGAGCATCGGTATCGCTCTCAATGCTGCTTTGATACCTGCCGCATCGCTGTCATATGTAAGAAGCACCTCATCGGTATATCTTTTAAGTATGACTGCCTGCTCTGAAGTAAATGCCGTTCCCAACGATGCCACCGCATTTGTAAAGCCTGCCTGATGCAGTGCTATAACATCCATATATCCCTCGCAGAGAATGATATTTTTTCTTTTTCCAAGTTTTGCGTAATTCAGACCAAATAAATTTTTACTTTTATTGAACAAAATAGTTTCCGGCGAGTTCAGATATTTTGGTTTTGCATCACCCATGACCCTGCCGCCAAAGCCGATGACTCTGTTGTTTATATCCATTATGGGAAACATTACCCTGTTCCAGAATTTGTCATAAGCACCATGCTCGTCTATCTTAAAAAGCCCTGTCTCACTTAGCTCTCTGTCAGAATAACCCTGATTTTTAAGATAGCCATAAAGCTCTCTGCCGCCCTGACCTGAATATCCAAGTCCAAAATGCATTATCGTCTCATCACTGAGTCCCCTGTTTTTAAAATAGTCATACCCCTGTTTTCCGCCCGGAGACTTTAACTTTGCATAATAATATGCTGCCGCTTTTGCATTTATCTGTACAAGTGTACTCCTGAGATTTTTCTGTCTTTTCTGTTCAGGTGTCAGTTCCGTCTTTGGAAGTTCTATACCCGCCTGTTCAGCCAGAAATTGCATCGCTTCGGGAAATGTATAATTTTCATATTCCATAACAAATGTGATGACACTTCCTGCCACTCCGCATCCAAAACATTTATACATCTGCCTTGCGGGATTTACACTGAACGACGGTGTTTTTTCACTGTGAAACGGGCACAGTCCGACATAACCGCTGCCCGAACGCTTCAGATTTACATATCTTCCTATAATCTGAACGATGTCACTTCCGGAACGAACTTTTTCAATCTGTTCCTCTGTGTAATACATATGCTCTCTGAAACCTCCTATCAACAAAATAACTAACATAAAACGCACACGCACAAATCTTGTGTCATGTTACCCTCTATGTTAGTTATTCGACATTAATTTTAAATTTCCTTTTTTAATCTGAATTTTTTAATTTAAAATTACAAAACCATCACGCAAGTTCTCCGATATAGTAAAATCCTTTGCTCTCGCAGAGTTTTACATCTACTATACTTCCTATAAGTGACTTGTCCCCCTTAAAATGAACAAGATAATTTTTGCTTGTTCTTCCGGTCACAAGTGTGGCATCGTGGTCGTTTATCTCCTCGACAAGAACTTCCTCCACTTTTCCAACATCCTCTGCTGCTTTCTTTGCCGCTATCTCCTGAACCTTTGCGAGAAGTCTGTCAAATCTTTCCTTTACAACAGCCTCATCAACCTGTTCTTCCATTGCGGCAGCAGGTGTTCCCGTTCTCTTGCTGTAAATAAAAGTGAACGCACTGTCGTACTCCACTTTTTTGACTACATCCATAGTCTGTGCAAAATCTTCTTCTGTTTCTCCCGGAAAACCTACTATTATATCGGTAGAGAGTGCTATATCAGGAACGGCTTTTCTTATCTTTCTCACAAGTTCAAGATAGCCCTCTTTTGTATAATGACGGTTCATTTTCTGTAAAAGCCTGTCACTTCCTGACTGTAACGGAAGATGCATCTGCTTACATACTTTCTTTGACTCACCGAGATACTCTATAAGTTCATCTGAAAGATCCTTTGGATGGGAAGTCATAAATCTAATCCTCTTAAGTCCCTCTATCTTTTCAACTCTCCTCAAAAGTTCTGTGAAAGAAATAGGATTTTCAAGATTTTTACCGTATGAATTTACATTCTGACCGAGAAGCATAACCTCTACAACGCCGTCTTTTACAAGACACTCTATCTCGGCGATTATATCCTCAGGCTCTCTGCTCCGCTCCCTGCCCCTCACATATGGCACTATACAATAGCTGCAGAAGTTGTTGCAGCCAAACATAATATTTACACCACTCTTAAAATGATATTTTCTCTCAACAGGAAGTTCTTCCACTATCTCTGTCGTGTCTTTCCACACATCTATTATCATTTTTTTTGACTCTGCCCGGTCAAGCACTTTCATCGAAAGAAGTTCTGCAAATTTGAATATATTGTGTGTTCCAAAGATAATGTCCACATTTCTGTAACTTTTCTTTATCTTCTCGACAACACTCTCCTCCTGCATCATGCAGCCACAGAGCATAGTTATCATTTCAGGATTTTTATTTTTAATCTTTTTTAACTGACCGAGTCTGCCATAAACCTTGAGATTTGCATTTTCCCTTACGGTACAGGTATTAAATATTACAAGGTCTGCGTCCTCATCCTCAACGACCTTATATCCTATCGTCATCAGGATACCGATTATCTTCTCTGAATCCCTCGCATTCATCTGGCATCCGAATGTATTTACACAGCAGGTAAGTTCTCTGCCTTTTTCTTCTTTTTTAAGTTCCATCCAATGTTGCAATTTCCTTATGAAATAATACTGTCTTTCCGGTTCTTCCTGCGGTGGCGGCAATGTAATGTCAATATCTTTTATTTCTTCTTTTATCGTATCATAATTCATCTGTCGTTTACCTCAGCTTTCATTTTTGTATCATTGTTTTTGTCGTTGTCAGGATAATTCTATTATCGTTCCGTAATTTGCAGGAAGTTTAACTATAATATTTCCATTTTCTGCCTTCGCCTCAACTTCCTCATTTTTTGCCTTATTGTTTCCGTCAAGGATAATCTTTGCACCCATGCACTCAGTGCGTGGATTTATCGTAAGAACTGCTTCGTTATCGTCATTATTTAAAGCCACGATAACAGTCTTTTTATCAATACTTCTCGAATAAGCAAACTGTCTGTTCGTAAGCAGAAGTTCCTCATATTTACCTGCACTCAACACCTCGTAATCTTTCTTAAGTTTTCCAAGCTTCGCACACAGGGCTGTTATCTCATTATTTTCATATGCACCCTTAAAATCATCAAGTTCAAGGCATGGACGCAGATTCCAGTCAGAACCGTTTTCTTTCTTTCCCTCAATAGCAAACTCCGAGCCATAATATACCGATGGAATACCGTAAAGAGTGTATAATAATATATAAATATTGTAAAGATGTTCTTTATTGTTTACTTTTGAATAAATCCTCTCCACATCATGATTATCAACAAATGTATATAATCTCGTGTCACCACATATGCCTAAAAGCCTCTTTACAGAATGTGCTATTTCAAAATAATTATGGTCATTGTGTCCCGAATAAAGACCTTTATGCAGCTCATAATTTGTAACACTATCAAGCATATCACCGTTTGCCCATCTGCTGTAATCACCGTGTATAACTTCTCCCATAAGCCAGAAATCTTCTTTTAATCCCGATGTGAAACCTCTTAATTCTCTCATAAAATCAAAGTCGAGTACATCTGCCGCATCTAGTCTTATACCATCTATGTCAAATTCATCAACCCAGAATTTTATCGCTTCAAAAAGATACGACTTTACTTCAGGATTTCTCTGGTTTAACTTGACTAATAGATTATAGCCTCCCCAGTTTTCATAGGAAAATCCGTCATTGTACTCATTGTTTCCGCCAAAATTCACATTGCAAAACCAGTCTTTATATGCTGAATTTTCACGGTTTTTGAGCAAATCCTGAAAAGCCGGAAATGTCCTTCCGACATGATTAAAAACTCCGTCAACTATAATGTGCATACCTTTTTCATGGCAATGTGCAACATACTTTTTGAAATCGTCATTTGTGCCCAGCCGGCAGTCTACCTGTTTATAGTCCCTTGTCTCATATCCGTGTCCCTCCGACTCAAACAAAGGTCCGATATATATTGCCGTAAATCCAAGTTCTGCCGCATGGTCTGACCACTGTGTCAGTTTGTCAAAATGCTGTTCCTTTTCTCCGTTGTTCTCTTTTTTACATCCGCAAAGTCCGAGCGGATATATATGATAAAAAACTGCTTTATCGTACCACTTCATATTCTGCCTCCTGTTGTTTATTTTAATCTTTGTTATTTATTGTCAGTTATTATGTGACACTGCACCTGTAAATGTCTTTATCCCAAAAATCCCAAGAACTGCTATGACAAACAATACAAACATAACCGCTATATTTATGATATTATTGCCGCTGCCAAGCACTATCGGCAGGATATAACTCGTCCCATTGAAAATTATATGTGTAAGCATTGAGCAGAGTATGCTCCCTGTTGCCTTTACGATAACCCCTAATACTATTCCAAGACAGAACGCATATAATCCCTGCACGAGATTCATATGGTAAAGACCAAACAATGCCGCCTGTAATATATTTGCCACCCAGTAGTCAAAACCGATATAAAATCTGTCAAATATTGCTCCCCTGAAAATCATTTCCTCAGATACCGGACCTATAAAGACTGCATAGGCAAGTGTCACTGCCATGTTTCCTGTCTCAAAATTTGACATAAGCTTTGTATAATTTTTAAATACTCCCGGCATAAGTGCGGTCAGACCGCTCAAAAGAAAAGTAAGTATTATGCAGCATCCTGCGGCTGTAAAAAATATCATCATTATATTTTTTACTGAAAATACTTTCCTGTAATCCATACTATCGGCTCGAAATCCTGATTTCTTATATAATATGGCACACCATATAAATGACAGTATCGCACTAACTGCCGATATTGTAAGCATCAGATTTGTACTCTTGGTTGTGTTTAATATTGTAATCTCTGCAAGTGCCCTTGCATATCCGATTCCCTGAGCAATCCCAAATACCGTATATCCAAGCACACATAACATATACGCAATAAGCTGCATAAGTATTATGCCGATAAATATAAACAATGCCTTTGTCACCATTGTGACCCTAAGTCTTTTTAACTCTATCTTCTCTTTATTATCCAAATCTTTTCCTTTCAATACATAAACGCATACTGACGAAAAAATCCGAACAAGCATGATGTCCGGATTTTTCTTTTATGTTACAACTGCAATTATCTCTTTCGCTGTAAAAATTCTGGTATCTTAATTCCACCATCTTCACTGCCCCTTGAATATGTAGGCTGCGGCTGTGGAACAACAGTTGGTCTTACCGTTGACTGTGCACTGCCCTGAACACCTGAAGCAGTCTGCTTAACCTGTTTAGGTGCCGGTGTCACCGGTCTTACAGGTGTGGCAATCTGTCCTTCTCTTGTAGGAAAGTTTGTCTTTGGTGTCTGTTGCTTTATAAATGAAGCTGCCTGCTTAGGCTGTTCTGTGTTATCTTCATCAAGCCCTGTTGCAATAACAGTTATCTTAACCGTGTCATCGCCTGCCCCGTCACTTACACCAAATATAATGTTACTGTTTTCGCCTGTAAGTTCCTCTATATATGAAGCTGCTTCTCCGGCTTCCTGAAGACCTACATCTCCGGCAATATTTATGATGACATCTGAAGCACCCTCTATAGTAGTCTCGAGAAGCGGACTTGATATTGCCTGTTTTACCGCATCAAGACATTTGTCATCACCGGTACCTGTTCCAATACCGATATGTGCTACTCCCTTATCTTTCATAACTGTCTGCACATCTGCAAAGTCAAGATTGATAAGTCCCGGTACATTGATAAGATCCGTAATACCCTGAACACCCTGCTGTAATACTTCATCAGCTTTGCTTAACGCATCCTGCATAGATGTTCTTCTGTCAACTATCTCAAGAAGTTTGTCGTTTGGTATAACGATAAGTGTATCTACATTATTTTTAAGATTTTCTATACCTGCAAGTGCATTGTTCATACGGCTTCTTGCCTCAAACTTAAATGGCTTTGTAACAATACCTACAGTAAGGATACCAAGTTCCTTTGATATTTCTGCGACCGCCGGTGCTGCTCCTGTTCCGGTACCACCGCCCATACCACATGTTACAAATACCATATCTGCACCTTTTATCATCTCTGTTATATCTTCACGGTTTTCCTCGGCAGCAGCTTTTCCAACTTCGGGATTTGCCCCTGCTCCAAGACCCTTAGTAAGTTTTTCTCCAATCTGGAGACATGTTGCAGAATTGCAATTCATAAGATGCTGCTTATCTGTATTTATACATATAAACTCAACACCTTTTATCCCCTCTTGTATCATTCTATTTACGGCATTATTTCCGCCACCGCCAACACCAACTACGATTATTTTAGCGGTTATTTCTGAATCATTTGTTTTTATCTCTAACAACGCTGCTCCTCCTTAATCTGCTCACAAATTTCCCTAAGATATATAATACTAATTAACTTTTGAATAATCAAGAGAAAATTTGTTCTTTTAATTGTTTTTTATTATAAATTTTGTCAATTTCTACATTCTTCTACTAATTATTTGTCTTTAAAATGATTTTGTCTCCAGAATGATAGTCAGACATATCAATACTTCCTTTTAAATTTCTCTTTGCTGTAGTCTTTAACACATCCGACAAAGCGGCAAGCTCATCATCATACATATCTTTTTTTCCAAGAAACACCCTTACCTTTCCCGAATAAAGCATTATACCGTCAGAGCTTGAATGTATCCTTGAAACATTTATCTTATAATGGCTTATAAGCTGCGATATATTCATTATCTTTGAAAAAAGTTTTTCATCCTTTACGCTGAATGCTTTACCTATGGAAAATTTTCCAAACTTTATGCCTGTTACCATCGGCACATCTTTTTTATGTTCTGAAAGACTTTGAAGAACTATTCCATCTTTATCGAAATATACATACTGCCCCATATATTTTATGCATCCGCTTATCTTTTTATCATAGATATGAAGCACAACAGTATCATGGCTTTCATATTTTACATCAATATCCTCGACAAAAGGCAGTTTATTTATGCCATACAATTTGTTATACACTCTGAACACCAGTGCATTGTCGGAAAATTTTCTGCAAAAAACACTTTTTTCTATTTCGCTGTCAGAATATACACTTCCACCCTCTATCTTAACCGTGTCTATATGAAACCAAAAATATAATACAAAAATGATTACAATTACGACGCAAAGCGTTGCAAAGAAACGTTTTAGTATCCTCATAAGCTGTTTAACCTCTTTTCTCTTTTTGAAACACCGAGTACGATTCCCATCTCCGCCATCATTATCATCGCAGATGTTCCACCGTAACTTATAAACGGAAGCGGTATTCCCGTTGACGGTATCGAGTTTGTCACAACGGCAACATTTATAACTACCTGTATCGACAACTGCAGCATTACCCCGGCACACAGCATCGTGCCAAATATATCCTTAGCCTTATAACCTATCTGAATAACTTTAAAGAATAGTATTATAAATGCGATAATGACACCCGCCGCACCTACAACACCAAGTTCCTCACAGATTACCGAAAATATCATATCATTGTACGCCTCAGGTATATATCCGAGCTTCTGCACGCTGTTTCCTATGCCGTTGCCAAACAATCCGCCTGTAGCAATGGCATATAATCCCTGCTTTATCTGATGTGCATTTTCATTTGTCTCTACATGAAGCCATATCTGTATCCTCTCCATACGGAAAGGATCACCGAAAATTATATAAAGAGCTGCCGCCATCATCATAACTACTATACATACAACAAAATATCCGTTTTTATTGCTTGCTATAAAACACATTCCAACACTTATCCCTGCCACTACTATAGCAGAACTTAAGTTTTCTTTAGCAATCACTGCTATAAGCGGAGTTGTAAATGCCATTACTTTCAAAAAACCTGAGAAGGTGTCAAAGATACTTCTGTTTATGTATGCCACATACGATATAAATATTATGACAACTATCTTTGTTATCTCCGATGGCTGAAACTGGACTGGACCAAATTTCAGCCATCTTCTCGCACCATTATAATCAACACCGATAAAAAGCACGGCAATCTGCATAACAAGTGCAATAACATATAAAATATGCACTACTCTTATTTTCTTGTTTTTAGAAAAAATCTTTCTAATAAAAATATGGTAATCAAAACCTGCAACAAAAAGCATCATTGCACAGCCTGCCAAAAGCCCTGCCGCCTGTGACTTCACAAATCTAAGCTCTGAGCCGAGCAGCATGGCATTGTAAACTCCGGCACTTCTTATCATAACTATACCAAAGACTGCTATTCCTATAGTCAGTGCAATGAGTACATAGTCATATTTAGAGTAAATTTTTTCTTTTCTCGGTCCGGTTGTCTTTTCTTTACTCCAGGCTGTTGACATACTCCTTAAATAACTTACCTCGCTCCTCAAAGTTTTTAAACATTCCCCAGCTTGCACAGGCAGGTGATAATAATACCGCATCCCCTGATACCGCCTGTTTACTGCTTACTTTCACGGCTTCTTCTAATGAATCTGTCATTATGACATTCTCAAAACCTGCTTTTTTAGCAGCAGCAGCTATCTTATCCCTTGTCTGTCCAAGAAGCACAAGTGCTTTTACTTTATCTCCAAACGAAGCTATCCATTCATCATATGATGAATCCTTATCATAGCCTCCACCTATGACAACGGTAGGTCTTACCATAGCTTCAACTGCTTTTATCGCCGCATCAGGGTTTGTTCCCTTTGAATCATTATAATATTTAACACCGTTTACTTCTTTTACATACTCTATCCTGTGCTCTACGGCATTAAACTCTTTTACGGCTTTTCTTATGCAGTCAAGTGGCACGCCTGCGTGCATTGCTATTGCAACGGCAGCCATAACATTCTCATAATTATGTTTTCCTAAAAGTTTCATATCATGGATGGTACAGATTTCTATCGTCTCTGAACCATCATTATACATAATCTTTTCACCATCAAGCCATATGCCATGTTCAAGTATATGCTCACTGCTAAACCAAAATACCTTTGCAGGTATATCTTTTGCTATCTTTTTAAGGTATTCATCCTCATAATTTAAAACACATATCTCATCTTTATTTTGATTTTTGGCAATCCTTGCTTTTGTTTCGACATAACATTCCATAGTATAATGTCTGTTTAAATGATCAGGTGTGATGTTAAGTATCGCACTTATCTGAGGATGAAACTTATTTATAGTTTCAAGCTGGAAACTGCTGACCTCTGCAACTGTCACTGACTCGTCTTTCATCTCTGCGGCATATTCCGTATATGGAAGTCCTATATTTCCGACAACAAACACACTCTTAAAATATGTTTTCATAATCTCACCCGTAAGTGCCGTCGTTGTTGTCTTACCATTTGTGCCGGTTATCGCAAACAGTTTTCCTTTTCCGCAAAGATATGCGAGTTCTATCTCTCCCCAAACCGGTATATTGTTTTCCTGAAGTTTTACCACAAACGGGAGGTCAGTCGGAACTCCAGGACTAAGTATTACAAAATCAATACTGTTTATTTTCTGTTCCGGCAGTTCTCCTATTATGAGGTCAAATTCCGCTTCTTTTGGAAATCTTTTCATTATTTCTTCTGACGAAAGCGAAGCATTTCCCTCAAGCAGGGTTACCTGTGCACCCACATGATTTAATAAATTTACAGCGGCGACTCCGCTTTTTCCTGTACCTACAACTAAAGCTCTCTTATTTGTAAATTTCATAATTATCCTCTTTTCTTCATTCTCTTATCAGTTTTAATCCAATATGGCAGCTATACACATAACTGTCGTAACTATTGAAAACAATGCCACAACCGTTGTCTCCCGCCAGCCGCATTGTTCAAAATGGTGATGCAGAGGTGCCATTCTAAACAGTCTTTTTCCACCGCTTAGTTTAAAATAGACAACCTGCAATATTACTGACAAAACCTCTGCCAAATAAATTATCCCTACTATTGCTATATATAAAGGCATTTTCAACTCCACAGCCATAGCGGCAACAAAACCTCCAAGTGCCAGCGAACCGGTATCTCCCATAAAAACGAGTGCCGGATAAACATTGAACAGCAAAAATCCCATCAATGCTCCCGCAACACAACCGCCTGACAAAACAAGACTGCTGCCGCTTTTTAATGCTGCAATAGAAAAAAACACCACTATAAGTAATGTCACACTTGACGCAAGTCCGTCAAGCCCATCGGTCAGATTTACACCATTGACCGTCCCTATCATTATGATATAAATGAAAATAAAAAACAACCATTTAGGCATCGTAAGATAAATGCCATCTCTTATTCCTCCGGTAAATGGCACAAGCATCTCACATTCATCCGAAATCCTTACCATATAATAATAACAGAACAATAATGCCACAACACCTTGCAAAACAAGTTTCTGAATAACCGTAAGACCAAGAGACCTTTTCAAAACAACTTTTATATAGTCATCTAAAAAGCCTATCGCACCAAATCCTAAAAAAGCAAATAAAAGCAGACTCATCTGACGGTTCATACTTATTTCAAAAATATTTATTATAACCGCACTTATCAGTATTACAAGCCCACCCATTGTAGGTACTCCTGCTTTCTTAAGATGCCCTCTGGGGCCATCGGCTCTTATCTGCTGATTCACATTAAAAAACTTAAGAACATAAATCATAACCGGACAAAGCAGTGTACTTACCAAAAAAGCTGCAAATATCGAAAAAAACACAGATACATATGTCATATAATTCTCCATTCTTACGCCTATTTGCACATGGCGTGATTATTTAGGTTTCCGGTCACCCCTAAATTGTAAGCTGCAGACATTCTTTAGCACGCTCTAATTTCCACTGTAACCGTAATCCTCTTTTCCATCAACATAAGGCAGTATATCATCAAGCAGCTTTGAAATAACAGGTGCCGCAATAGTTCCCCCATAATAAATCCCGGATGGTTCATCTATCAGCACCAAAGCTATGACTTTCGGATTTTGTGCAGGGGCAAATCCCATGCATGATGCAATATATTTTCCGCTTCTTCTTGGAAGTTTTTCCGAAGTTCCTGTCTTTGCACCAACTTTATACCCCTCTATTGCCGCTTTCTTTCCACCGCCCTCTGACACAACGGTCTCCAGTACATTCTTCATAACATCTGATGTTTCTTTTGATATGACATTCTTTTTTGAAGTATATCTGATATTTGTTTTTTTCTGAGTTTCGGTGTCCGATATGCTCACTCCAAAATGTGGAGTTATCATCGTACCCCCGTTTATAACGGCACTTATCGTGGTAAGTATCCTTATTGGAGACAACTGAAACGACTGTCCAAAAGACATGGTCGCAAGCTCAACCTCACCGACATTTTTTTGTTTATGCATTATCGTACCCGCTTCCCCCGGAACATCTATTCCTGTCTTATCGAGTATGCAAAACTTTTTTAGATACTTAAACATATTAGAAACACCAAGCCTTTGTCCGATTTCCATAAAAACCGGATTGCAGGAATTCTGGACTCCCTGCACAAAAGTTTCTGTTCCATGCCCCGTTGTTTTATGACACCTTATTCTCCTGTCTGCCACTAATTTATAACCGGGACAATTAAAAGTATCCGTAAGCTTGACAACTCCCTGCTCATATGCGGCTGTAGCCGTAAAAACCTTAAACACGGAACCCGGCTCATATGTATCGCATATACAGCCGTTTCTCCACATCTCATTCAATTTCTTATTCAGCTCTTTTATATTTTTGGTCTTATTCTTTCCACTGAGTTTATACGGTTCATTAAGATTAAATTCAGGCACATTTACCATGGAATAAATCTCACCGTTATTCGGATTCATAACAAGTATCTTTACATTTTTTGCATCTTTGGCTTCCATTACATTGAGTGCTGCCTGCATGGCAAACTTCTGTATATTTATATCGATACTTGTGTAAAGATCTTTGCCCGCCTTTGGCTCTATCCTCTCTTCTGCCCTCTTGTCGATTTCAATGCCGCGTGCATTTGTAGTCGTAAGTATATACCCGGCTTCTCCTTTCAAATAATCGTCATACTTTACTTCAAGCCCGACAATCCCCTGATTATCTGCACCCGTAAAACCTATAACTTTAGATGCAATATTGTTAAAGGGATATGTTCTTTTATAATCCTCATCAACCATAACACCATCAAGTTCAAGATTTCTTACCCTGTCGGATATTTCCTTGTCAACATTTGACTTTATCTTTTCTCTTGAAGAAACCTTTTCAACCTTTTTTCTTATCTCACCTTCATCAATATCAAGAATTTCTGATAGTTTTTTTATCACCTTCTCCGGCTGTTTAATCTGATTATGTATCACTGAGATAGTCGAAACAGATTTATTTCCGGCAAGAACAATCCCGTTCCTGTCCAATATCCTGCCCCTGCTTCCCTTGATACTTCTCTCCCTCTGCTGAACTGCTTTTGCCTTTTTTCCATAATAATCAGCACGGTATATCATAAGATAAACAAGTCTGCCAATAAGCAAAAATGAGCAGAAACATATTACAGCAAATACAAATAACAGGCGTTGCTTTTGTGGTGTCTTGCAATACTTCATAGTCAGTCCTCTTTTTGAATATGGCTATTAAGTATTGTATTACAGGTATAGATTTTTATGCACCAAAAAACGAATTATCCGTTATTTTTTTTACTTTTTGCAACTTTATAAGTGCTTGAAGAAAATCCTCCCTTTGGAACTTCAAGAAGCTGATTTCCTTTTTTTGTTGACGGCAGTGTGATTTTTTTCGCACTGTCGGATTTGCCTGTCTGTTTATATATACCCAACATCGGAAGAACATCTTTAAGAACTTCACTCGCAAACTCAGTAGCATATGTACTATGTGCCTGGTCTGAAACATGAGGTTCATCAATAACAACATATATCATAAGTTCCGGCTTATCCGTCGGTGTAAAGCCTGCAAATGAAACAAGATATTTTCCTTCATTTCTCGGCCATTTCTCAGCCGTACCCGTTTTTCCGCCTATAACATACCCTTTTACTCTTGCAGGGCCTGCCGTACCCTCGTCATCCTCAACAGTCTTTTCAAGATATTTTCTTATAAGTTTGCTCGCATCTTCCGAGACAACTCTCTTTACAAGTGTGTTATCATTGGATGAAACAACTGCTCCACTCTCTGAATTTATCTCCTTAACAACATGAGGCTGATAATAATTTCCGCCGTTTATAACTGCACTAAATGCTGATGCAAGCTGAATCATCGTAACAGTCTGACCCTGTCCAAAACTCGAAGTTGCAAGTTCGACCTGATGCAGTTTTTCTTTGCTGAATATACCGCCCTCAGCTTCGCCCGGCAGGTCTATACCAGTCTTTGAACCAAAGCCAAAACTTCTGACATATTTTGCAAACCTGGTTGCACCAAGATCCGCCGCCATATGCATCATCACATCATTACAAGATTTCATCAAAGCCTTACACGGATCTATATCTCCATGACCTCCGTTAGAATATGCCACACATTTTATATATGTAGGTCCTATCTTCTGACCTCCGTCACAACGATAATGTTTTCCGTCATATGTCACGCCCTCGTCAAGGCTTGCCGCAACCGTAACCGGTTTAAAAGTCGAACCCGGTTCGTACGCATCGGAGATACAGAAATTTCGCCATAATTTCTGTAATTCCTCACCCTTTTTCTTTGATGACATTTTTGCTATCTTAGACTTTGAAAATTTCACCGAAAGATTTCTAGGATCATTGAGATTATAACTTGGATAATCTGCCATCGCATATATCTCCCCATTTTGGGGATTCATAAGGATAACACCCATATTTTTTGAGCCGGTATCTTTCTGAAATTTTTTCATTTTCTTTTCCAGTACACCCTGCACATTTATATCTATAGTCGATACTATCTTATTTCCGTTTTTTGCTTCCTTTACTTTTTCTATAAGATTAAGATTTGAATCATAATAACCAAAGCTTTTGCCATTCACACCATTAAGGCTTGAATTATACCAGCTTTCAATACCTCCAAGTCCGTTACCGTCAGAAGAGCAAAAACCAAGCACCGTACTTGCTACCTCAGAATATGGATAAGTTCTTATATATTTTTCTTCAAACCACACACCCGTTATATCGCTGTCCTCATCTGCGAGTTTATTAAATTCTTCAACAATTTTTCTTTGAATTGATGTATATTTCTTCATCGGATAATACATAGAATTAGGTTTTTTTGACAAAATTGAATAAAATGTTTTTTCACTGATACCAAACACTTTTTTTAAAGCGGCTGCTGTTGCTTTTTTCGATGCATCAGCGTCCTTATCCGCTGCCTGTCTGTTTTCATCTGCCTCTATAACCTGCTTAGGCTCTAATATAAGATCATATACTTTGGTACTCTTAGCAAGGGTATTGCCATTTCTGTCGACAATATCCCCTCTTTTATAATGAATCACCTTATTTACATAACTTTGCTGAGACAAAACTTCTTTTTTATACTCTGTTCCTTTGTTTACATTTAAATAGATTACTCTGACACCTGCACCCATAATAAGTGCAAATATAAGCAGTATGGCTATAACCAGCTTTACTCTTGATTCCCGCCTTAATCTGTTTATATTTCTTCGTCTTATTTTTTTTAACATCGTTTTGTCCATTGCAACAAACCTCTACCAATCTGACAATCATCTGCCGCTCACATTTATTGTGCATCCGGCAATGATAATATTCTATTTATTCGTTGTTTCAGGCACTTTAGCGTACTGCTTAACCATGTCGCTCTTTTTGTTTTTATATTTAAACACCTGATTATTCTCTGCTCTTACCATGCCAAGTTTTCTTGTCGCCTTTTTATATATCTGCGACAAATCTACTCCATTTAATATTTCCTCATACTTCTCATCATTTGAAATCTTCTGCTCCTGAATTTCTGACTGAAGTGCGACCACCTCTTTTTTCAGTGCAACACTTCTGTTCTGTGCACTTATAAATGATGCAGTAACTCCTATAAGGATAATCGCAACACACATCATAAAAACTATATTAAACACTGAAACACCAGGTATTGCAATATTACCCGGATCAAGTTGTCTTCTTCTGCGTTTCTCACGCTCTATTCTCTCTTCTTCTCTTCTTTTTGGTACAGCTTCAAGCTGTCTGACTGTATTTCCCTCAACATATGTGTTTTTCCTGTAATTAGGAATGTGCCTTCTCTTATTATTTTCATATGTATAACCGTTTCTGGTATATTCTGACATTTGACTCCTCCTTGTTCTGCCACTAATTGTGCTCAAATATTCTCAGTTTTGCGCTTTTTGAACGCGGATTAACTTCCATTTCCTCTCCACTTGGAAGTATAGGTTTTCTCGTTATAACTCTCCCTTTTGGTTTTCTCCCACATACGCAAACTGGAAAATCAGACGGACAAACACAAGGGTTTTGTGCCGTTCTAAATGCATTCTTCACAATTCTGTCCTCAAGAGAATGAAATGTGATTATACAAAATCTTCCTCCCGGATTTAGTAAGTCTATCATGTCATTAAGATTTTTCTCCAAAACATCCAATTCATGATTTACTTCTATCCTTATTGCCTGAAATGTCCTTTTTGCCGGATGTCCTCCCTGCTTTTTCATCTTCATCGGTATCGCATGGTCGACTATTTCAGCCAATCTTTTAGTTGTAAGGATAGGACTTTCCTGTCTCTCCATCACAATATGTTTTGCAATATTCTTTGCAAATTTATCTTCGCCATAATTTTTTATAATATGGAAAAGTTCGCTTTCCGTGTACTCATTTACAACCGTTTCCGCTGATAACGGCTGTCTTGTATCCATACGCATATCAAGAGGTGCATCCATTCTGTAAGAAAAACCTCTCTCTGCCGTATCTAACTGAAATGATGATACTCCGAGGTCAAGTGTTATGCCGTCAACACCTGAAATACCAAGTTCATGAACAACATCCGGCATATCCGAATAGTTGCTCCTGACTATAGTTACCTTATCACCATATTTTTTCAATCTCTCCGTACTGACTTTGATAGCATCTTCATCCTGGTCTATACCAATAAATCTGCCATCCGTGCCAAGTCGTTCACACACATGACCGGCGTGCCCGGCACCTCCGAGTGTTCCATCAACATATGTGCCATTTTCCTTAATGTCAAGTCCCTCTATAACTTCATCAAGTAGAACCGACTTATGAACAAATTCCATAATAACCCTCACTTCTGCACTAATATTCTTACTTATAACGAAATACCAAGCTCGTCCATAGCCTCATCAAGACCCGCTGTCTCCTCTATTTCCTCCTCAGCTTTAAGTCTCTCCTTGTCCCATACTTCTATACGGTTCATCATACCAAGAAAAACAACATCTTTTTCCAAGCCTGCACTCTCCCTTAACAATCCAGGAATAAGTATCCTTCCCTGTTTATCAGTTGTAACTTCCATAGCCTTTGATAAAAACTGACGCTGTAATCTTCTTGTATTCTGGCTTGACGAAAGACCCATCAGCTTGTCTGCAAAATCTATCCACTCCTGCGACGGATAGATAAAAAGGCAGCCATCTAATCCTTTCGTTATAACGAATGTATCGCCCAATTCGTTTCGATATTTGGCAGGAATGATTATTCTGCCCTTGGTGTCAATAGTATGCTCATACTGACCCATAAACATAATAATCACCCACTTTCTGCCACCTATATGCAATTTGTCCCCACTTTTAACCACTTATATCCCCTATAATATAACTTTTCCCCACTTTTTGCAAGTGGGTGACAAAAAAAAGTCATATTTTTCTCCTTAACCTGTTTTCTTGTTGACAAAAAAGCAAAATAACATTATAGTATTCTAAGCACGAAATCGGACTTAAGATAAGGAGCTGATATTATTATGAAAAATATACCTGTATATAAAGATATTCATTCTGATGAAAAACCGGTTATAAGTAAACCGCTTTTGGAATTTAATAAATTTTACAAAGAATTAAATGACCTTTATCACGAAACAGCCTTAAATGCAGGTCTTTCCGAAAGTTCCTTTGACATATTGTACTCGGTCTTTGAACTCGGTGACGGCTGCCTGCAAAGTGACATACAAAAAATTTCTTTTTTGCCAAAGCAGACTATCAATTCTTCGATACACAAACTCGAAAAAGAGGGATATATATCTTTTTCAGATGGAAAAGGCCGCTCAAAGCACATAAATCTGACACCGACAGGCAAACTACTTATACAGGAAAAGATATATCCCATAGTAAAGTGCGAAAACAATTCCTTTTCTTCATTAAACAAAGACGAACAGAAACTTTTACTTAGTATGTGCAAAAAATACATCATATCGCTGCACAATGAATTTAATAAGCTCAACGAATAACTACAAAAGAATAAAATTAAGATTACTTTTGTTTTTGACAATCACAATAAATTAATAAACTCAAAAAATGACTGCGGAGGTAAATTATGGGTATCCAATTATCGGAACATTTTACATTTAAAAAACTTTTAAAATTTGTATATCCGTCAATAATAATGATGATATTTACATCAATATACAGTGTCGTTGACGGATTATTTGTATCAAACTTTGTTGGCAAGACGGCGCTCGCTGCTATCAATCTCATACTCCCTTTAATTATGGGACTAAGTGCTCTCGGCTTTATGATGGGAACAGGCGGAAGTGCCATAGTTGCAAAAACACTCGGTGAAAAGAAAAACAAAAAAGCAAACGAATATTTTTCATTGATAGTTTACACGACTATAATCGGCGGTTTATTTTTTGCCGTTCTCGGTGCCATCTTAGTCCGTCCCGTAAGCATCGCTTTAGGTGCAACCGGTGAACTTCTCGACAACTGTGTACTGTACGGACGAATAAGTTTTATATCTCTTATGCCGTTTATGCTCCAAAATGTCTTCCAAAGTTTCTTTGTTACTGCCGAAAAACCAAAACTCGGACTTATGGTAATCGTTGCCGCCGGTCTTACAAACATGGTGCTCGACTATGTTTTCATCGCCGTACTCGGCTTTGGTTTAAAAGGAGCTGCAATAGCAACCGTATGCGGCGAATGTGTAGGCGGTCTTTTACCACTTGCATATTTTGGCAGACACAACAAAAGTCCGCTTAAGCTTGGCAAAACACATTTTTACGGCAAAGTCCTTATACGCACCTGCTCTAACGGTTTATCAGAACTTATGACAAACCTGTCAAGTTCCATCGTAAACTCATTATACAATCTACAGCTCATGAAATTTGCAGGTGAAAACGGTGTTGCCGCCTACGGAACCATAATGTATGTAAACTTTATCTTTGTTGCAATATTCATCGGATATTCCATTGGAAGTGCACCTATAATAAGTTACCACTACGGTGCCCAAAACCACGATGAACTTAAAAACCTTTTCCGGAAAAGCCTTACTCTCATCTGCATATGGGCATTTGCACTTTTTGTACTCGCACAATTCCTCGCCGCACCGGTTTCTAAACTATTTGTAGGCTATGATCGTTCATTATATGAAATGACTGTCATGGGATTTAGAATATATTGCTTTGTATTCCTTATAAACGGCTGCAACATATTTGGCTCATCGTTCTTCACCGCATTAAACAACGGTCCCATATCCGCCGCAATATCATTTCTCCGGACTCTCGTATTCCAGTTGTCAGCAGTACTTCTGCTGCCGATGATATTAGGCATAAACGGTATATGGTCATCTGTCGCAGTCGCCGAACTCCTGACAATGTGCATCACCATAACTTTCTTTATAAAAAAGAGAAAATATTATCATTATGCGTGAACTCAGTAAGAGTATAGAACTAAAGTTATGCACCCATAAAGAAATTCAATTTAGCAACAAATGATTTTTATGCAAAGAATAGCCAAAATAGATTAAAAAAATAAAACGGCGGCCTTGATATTTAAAATCAAAGTCACCGTTTCTTGGTGCCTGCTTTTATGTCTGAATTAAATTTCTATCTGTTTTTAACCTTTACCATTATCTGTCTGTAACTTTCTTCTGACCGATTCATCACATTATTTGTCTGCAGCTTTTTTCTTTTTAAACATTACGATAAGTATAATCGCAGATACAATGGCAACTGCCAAAGATAATACCTGTGATACCGCAATATGTGTTCCCGGTATCAAAAGCTGGTCCGTGCGAAGCCCTTCAATCCAGAACCTGCCCAAGCCATAACCTAAAAGGTATATAAGAAACAACTGTCCGTCATATTTTTTCTTTTTGGTAAAGAAGATTATTATCAGTAAAACAACCACATTCCACAATGATTCATATAAAAATGTCGGATGCACCTGAATGTACGAAACATTGTCTATATCAACAAGATGCTTTATCATGTCATGTGTGATATTTGACTGTGCCACATCGCTTCTCTTAAGCTGCATTGCAAAAAGTCCGTTTGTGTAACCGCCAAATGCTTCTCTGTTGAAAAAATTCCCCCAGCGTCCTATTATCTGTCCGATAAGAAGTCCTGCACACGCAGTATCCACAAGTTTCAAAAATGAGACTTTTCTAATCTTTGAGAATACAAATGTTGTGATAACTCCGGCTATCACTCCTCCATAGATAGCCATTCCGCCACCTCTTGTATTGATTATCTCTTTCAGATGCTTACTGTAATAATCCCAACTAAACACCACATAGTAAACTCTTGCACCTATAACGGCAAATATAATATCCCACAAAGCAAGGTCGAGATACATTTCCTTATCCTGCCCTGTTCTCTTTGCCTGCCATGCCGCAATAAGATAGCCACATACCATGCCAAAAGCAATAATGATGCCATAATACGCAATGGCAAAACCACCGATTGAAATGCTCTTGCCAAGTTTTTCAATCTCTATCCCTAAATGCGGAAATCTAACATCAGCTCCCATCAGTTTCCCCCTTAAATGCAATAGTATTAAACATTAAATCTAAAAAGAACTACGTCTCCATCCTGAACAACATAATCTTTTCCCTCAGAACGCACAAGACCTTTTTCTTTTGCTGCATTCATGCTGCCCTGCTCCACAAGATTATCATAACTTACAACTTCAGCTCTGATAAAACCACGCTCAAAGTCAGTATGAATTTTGCCTGCCGCCTGAGGAGCCTTTGTGCCCTCTGTGATAGTCCATGCTCTTGTTTCATCTTCTCCCGTTGTAAGGAAACTTATCAATCCTAAAAGTTTATAGCTGGCTGCTATAAGTTTGTCAAGTCCTGACTCAGATAAACCAAGATCCTCTAAAAACTCTTTCTTCTCATCATCTTCTAACTCTGCAATTTCCTGCTCTATCTGTGCACAGATAACAAAAACTCCTGAGCCCTCTTTAGCAGCATATTCTCTTACTTTTGCAACATATTCATTGTTAGCTGCATCATCCGCCAAATCATCCTCTGAAACATTCGCTGCATATATTACAGGCTTATATGTCAAAAGATTAAAACTCTCTAATAACTCTTCCTCATCCTCATCTTCCGGCTCATATGTCTTTGCAAGATTTCCATCCTCAAGATGCTTTTTTAACTTCTCAACAAGATTAAACTCTTTAACAAGTGTCTTGTCATTTTTAACACTCTTTACAAGTTTTGCATATCTGCGGTCTAATATCTCAAGATCAGAGAATAAAAGCTCTAAGTTAATGGTTTCAATATCACGCAGTGGGTCAATACTTCCATCTACATGAACGATATTTGTATCGTCAAAACAGCGTACCACATGAACGATGGCATCAACCTCACGGATGTTAGCAAGAAACTGGTTTCCAAGACCCTCGCCCTTTGATGCGCCCTTGACAAGTCCTGCAATATCGACAAACTCGATAACTGCATGAATAGTCTTTGCAGAATTGTGCATCTGCGTCAAAACATCAAGTCGCTTATCCGGCACCGGAACGACTCCTACATTAGGTTCAATCGTGCAGAACGGATAATTCGCTGCTTCTGCTGCTCCTGCTTTTGTAAGTGAATTAAATAATGTACTCTTTCCAACATTTGGAAGACCAACGATTCCTAGTTTCATTTTATCTTTTACCTATTCGGAAACACCTTGCTATATGGAATTTCCGCCTTTCTAAATAATCACGGACTACTACACTGTCCAGAACACTTATTCAGACTTTTAAATCTTTGTCCGCAAAAAAACTCTTTTAAAAGAAAAGAGCCTTGATACATTTCAATATATTACCATATCAAGGCTCAAAAGTCCATATTTTCAAATGGATTCTAAATAGATATCACTGTCACCATTAACTGCCACTACCTGACAGCTTTTTCATTGTTGTACTTTATCACGCATCCTGACAACAAGTTCATAAACCTCAGGTCTGCGTTCTTTTAAATGTTCATCAAGTATATGTCTTCTCTCTTTAAAACGCTTTGCAAGCTCCGGATGATGCTCGGAGATATGTTCGTAAACCTCTTTTCTGTGTTCTTCAAGCTTTATTGCGAGCGTCTTTTCATCTTTCCCTGAAATATTAACGATTTCTTTTAAATGTTCTTCAAGATGTTCAAGCCACTCATCCTGGTCAAGCTCCTCCATATGCGTCCATGCCCCGTGCATAAGTTTCTCAACATCAATTTCTCCGACATCTTTTTTAAGCTGCTTTATCTGATTTACTATCTGTTTTTCTATTTCTTCTTCCGTATGCTTTCCAAAAGCCCAGACAAACTCCTGCACACGATTATCCGCTCTTTTTCTTGAGCTGCTTATCTCCTCGTTGTCAACTCCTCCCTCCAACGGATACGGACGGTTTATCCCCATATCCTTAAGAGCGATATGTATTGTTCTTCTTGCACAGCCTGCCTCTACAAGATAGCCTATCCCAAGTTTTCTCATCTGTTCGTTAAGGTCTGCGATATGCTCAGTTATATAAAATCTTATGCCTTTTTCCTCAAGGCTCTTTTGCAAAATCACAAGTCGGTCCGCCGCCGTTATATCAATGCTTCCTACACCGCTCGCATCTATTATGACAGCTTTTGTGTCGGCTTTTAGACTATTTTCTATATCTTTTTGCAAAACCGAAACATTTGCAAAGAAAAGATTACTGCTAAATCTATAGATAACAACTCCCTTTACCTCGTGTATCTGTCTGCCCTCCTCAATATCACGGAAATGCCTGTGTCCCGGCTGTATTCCAAGAAAACATCTTGCCGGCTTTGAAGTCCTGATTATCATTTCTGAAAAAGATAAGATTATTCCTATAAGAACACCGTTTATCGTTCCAAGAAAAAGAACTCCCATAAACGCACCGGCAAATATCAGACACTCAGTCCTGCTGACTTTCCAAAGCCTTGCCGCAAGTTCAAACTCTGTTGCACCTGCCAGTGCCGAGATAACTATAGCCGTAAGCACCGGCACAGGAAGATAACCTATAAAACCTGTCCCACACAACAGTAATGCCATCATTGAAATTCCTGCAACGATACCCATAAGCTGCGTTTTTCCCTGATACTGCTCACCCATTGCCGTTCGTGAGACAGAGCCATTTATAGGACAACATCCCGTAAGTGATGCGAGAAGATTTCCCACCGAAAAAGCGAGTATCTCCTGATTGTCATCTATCTTGTAGCCATTCTTTTGTGCAAAATTATTTTCGGCAAGAAGTGTCTCGGCAAGTATCACGACCGCCACGGAAAGACTGACCGTTATAACATCCTTTAAAGGCACGACTGAAAAATCAGGCAATGTCCACTTTGGAAGCCCCTTTTCCACTTTATCAAGCGTCTTTATGCCCCATGAACCGACCGGCAGAAAATATGTCATAACCGCTCCTGCAGCCATCAGCAATACCGCCATCGGAAACTTAGGCATAACTTTTTTAGAAACAGTAAGTATTATAAGTGCCGAAACACCGAGTATAAGCGATGGTATATTTATACTCCCTATCGTTTCCGCAAGATGACTTAAAAGTTCGGGCAATTCCCCTGTTCCCGAAGTTCCTCCGAGTAGTTTTGGCACCTGCATCAATATTATAGTAGTGCATATCCCCGTTATAAACCCTCCCATAACGGGAGCTGATATATAATTTACAAGTTTTCCTGCTTTCATAAGATAAAACACAAAAAGCCAGAGTGCCACAAAAAATGTTATCAGAGGAACTGCTGTAAGTGCTTCCTTTGAACCGCTCTCTATCCCAAAACTGATAAGTGCCGAACCTACAAGTGCCGCCGGAGCCGCATCCACACCAAACACAAACTGTGGTGATGTAGACAGCAGTGCAAATGCGATTATTGGAAACACCGAACCGTACAGTCCACAAACGGCTGGCAGCCCTGCTATCTGTGCATACCCCATCGAAATAGGAATTGAGACAGCCATAATGATTATTCCCGCAATCACATCTTTTATAATATTCTTTTTTTCATATCCTCGCATAGTCCCGGCAAATGTAACGCTCATATTTATCCTCATTTCTTTTTTAGTCAAGTCCGTCATTATAAACTTTATTTATGGCTGCCTGTGCCGACTCCATCTCGTGTTTTTTACGAAATCTCTCACGGTCATCAAGTATAGCCAGCATCTCATCGATAAGCATTTCCTCACTCAGACTGCTGACCCGGTAAAGATACCCAAGCATCCTCGTCGCCGTATAGTCAGTATTCATATAGCGGTATGCTATCTCTTTGCAAAGTTCTTCATTAAAACCTTTTTTAAGCAGTTCATTATATAACACACCGCTTTTTTCTGATGGCATATTTTTAACCTCACTTTATTTTACATAATAAACATAGTCATTTTTTCTTTCTGCTGCCTGTGGCAACGGCTCAGCCGCATAGCCTATGGCACAGTGACCTATACCCTCATAGTCACCCTCTATTCCTAAATCTTTTAAAATCTTCTTTCCAAAATCTGATTCAAACTCTTCCTTTGCCCTGTGAATCCAAATGCTGTTCACACCAAGACTCTCAGCAGCATTCATAAGATTACCCATGACGAGCGAACCGTCATATTTATATGTAGGCATAGATTTATCTGCCAAAACTATAAGAATTGCAGGTGCACCGTAAAATGGATCAAATCCCTCATTCCATCCTCCTATCCTGCGGTTTTCCTCTGCGATTTTGTCACGAAGTTCCTTGTTTGTCACAGCTATTATTATCGGTGACTGCTTACCCATTCCTGTCGGTGCATAAGTTCCGGCTTTTATTATCTCCTCTAACTTTTCATTTTCAACAGGCTCACTTTTAAAATTTCTGCAGCTTCTTCTTGATTCTAATACTTTTAATGTCTCGTTCACGATAAGACCTCCTTGGATTTTCTTTCTATTTTACATTGCTTTGGCATTTGCCAAGCTTAAATATATATGTGTTTGAATTTTGCAATTATATGTTATTGCTATACCGGTTGCCCTTTGCATTATTAATTATAGTAAATTTTTAAAAATTGTAAAGTGTGGTAACTGTTCCGCCCCTCAAATATAGTCTGTACTACACGAGTTTACTCTTTATATTGTAGATTTAAAACTGTTAAGAAGTCCAAGCACTGTGTTATTGTTGCAGCCTGCTCATTATATTGCAGCTTCAGAACCGTTACAAAATATCGGCACTCTCCGTATAATATTTGCATAACTGAAATTTCTAATATATAATAATGGAACAAGATTTCAACTGAATTTAAAGAAATGAGGTTTTATTGTATATGATTAAATTGATTGCTACAGATATTGACGGTACTCTTGTCAAAGACGGTACTCTCATAATAGATCCTGAATATATGACTGTTATAAGCAAACTTATTGATAAGGGAATTATCTTCACCGTCTGCTCAGGCAGACAGTTTTCAAGTGAGCAGAAACTCTTTGCTCCCATCAAAGATAAACTGATGTATATAACTGACGGCGGTACTGTCGTGCGTACTCCTAACAGGATTTTAAAAACATATCCCATGTCAAATGAACTCTGGAAAGATATGTGCCGCATGGTAAGGGATGAACTTCCTGCTTGTGATTATTTTGCGGCAAGTCCTGACCTTTGCTATGCTGAAGACGGTGCAAGTCCAATTTTCCACAGACTCAGGGACTCTTATGGTTTTGAGATGCGTGAAATCGATGACCTGACAAAACTTGAAAATGATGATATTATAAAATTCACTGTTTACCATCCCGATTCCTGCGAAGAACTCTGCTCACCGCACTTCATACCTGCATGGAAAGACAAAGCTCATGTCACATCCGCCGGAAAAGAATGGGTTGACTGTAATCGCAGCGGCATAAGCAAATGGACTGCCGTTTCATTTTTAATGGACAAATACAATATCGCACCTGATGAAGTCTGCTGTTTCGGTGATAATCTCAACGATACCGAAATGTTAAAAGGTGCAGGCGAAAGTTATGCCGTATCAAATGCAAGACCGGAGGTTATTGCGGCAGCAAAGCATACCTGTGCCCCTTATTGGGAAAATGGAGTGCTGGAGGTACTTAAGCGGTTTTTGTAGGCTAAATTTTTGGCAAATCCATAACGGCAGATATGCTTACCGCATATTATAGTATCGGTTGTAATTTATCAGAAATATATTGCTTATCGAAATTAATTATGATAAGAAAACAAAAATACACAAATGTAAGATTGAGAGTTTTAATTCGTGAGCAATCGCAAAATATGATTTATAAAAAAGGTCTGTATTGTCTGATTTGATAATACAGACCTTTTAATAGCGTAGAAAATGTGAATTATAGTTTATCACAGCACTATTTCCTACCATCCAAAATTACATATACCTAAAACCGTCCAAAACGATAAGCGTACATTTCTGTATATTTCCTACCATCCAAAATTACATACACCTAAAACCTCTGGGGATTCTTTTATTTAATAGCATTTAGTTGTGTTACCATTCAAAATTACATACACCTAAAACCGCTTTCTCTATGAATCAAGGAATCTTTAAGTTGTGTTACCATTCAAAATTACATACACCTAAAACTCCGACATCTTAGAGATAGTTCCAACGGATGTTGTGTTACCATTCAAAATTACATACACCTAAAACGAATAAATTGGCTTAATAAGTCGGAAAGTCGTTGTGTTACCATTCAAAATTACATACACCTAAAACAACATATCAGTTTTATTCAAAACATACCCTGTTGTGTTACCATTCAAAATTACATACACCTAAAACTCCAGTCATTGACTGCCTTTCTTTATTTGTGTTGTGTTACCATTCAAAATTACATACACCTAAAACCACAATTTTATGTGTTACAATACAAAGGAAGTTGTGTTACCATTCAAAATTACATACACCTAAAACCTCAATTTTACATTTTTATTACCATTCATTTTCCTTACAAAAATGAGATTTCAACCATATATTCTGAATTTATCAAAAATTCAATTTCAAACAGTAACATATCATTTATATAAATTCACCTCCACTTACATATTATTGTATAAAAAATTCATCAAAGTTCTCGTCAACAAAAAGTATTCTCTCTCTTTCCAAAGGAGAAACCTCTGAACCTCTTTCAAGTACTAGCAACTTTACATTATTATACACACAATACTTATAAAATTCAACTATTTCATCTGAATCTAAGTATTGTTTCACATTTACAAGGATTATCAATTTTGCCAAATCTAGGCACTGAACTAATTCAACTAATTTAAAAAGCTTTTCAATTATCTTTTCATCAACATTTGCCTTAATCCTAATGCCATACATTTTCAATATATCTAAAATAGAACTATCTTTTTTGCACAATATTTCAAACTGGAACTCCTCCATTATACTCATAAATTCAATATGTATCGAATCTTGTAGATTATTTATATTTGACAATATTTCTGGCTCTAATTTAATTATTTTATCTATGTATTGATACAAAACCGTCTGAATTCTCCTCTGATTAAAATCAAAGTTCAAAAAATCTACTACAAAAAGAACATTTTTAGTAAAATCAACTATTTCATCTTGTTCTAGTAATGTAATCACCTCATCACACTCAACTGATAACCCTTTGCACATATTATTAAAACTACTCACCATCTTTGCAAATAATTTTTTATTTTGTATCTGCAATACATTTATATGATTTTTTGAAAAATCTATATCATTCTCAAAAGAAAAAATTTTTAATATCATATCACTATAAGCCTTTCATCTGTATCCAAAACAAAGTCACTCTTTCTCCCAACAATATACTCTATCCCACTAAACTGTTTTTCGGTTATAGTAAGCATTTCTACTAATCCATCAACCGGTGCATTCTTCTTCACCTTATCTCTTACAAACTTTGCTGATGAACCATTCAATACTAATTTTGTATATACTGATTCCTGCATCATTATAAAGCCCTCATTGAGCAAAAACTTTCTAAATTTAAGATACTCTTTTCTATTTTCAACAGTTTTAGTAGGAAGATCAAATAAAACCATTATTCTCATAAATCTATACATCACTTAAATTCGTACAAAACTAACTCAGCCATTGTTAGCTTTTCTATAGTTTCCGTAACCTTTCTCACATATTTTTGTATTACATTTGTCAAATAAAATTCCTTACCTCCATAATCAACTCTCTTATTAAGAAGATTTACAAGTTTTAATTTATATTCATTATCAAAGGGTATTCCGATATTGTTATAAACAATCTCATCCACAATAACTCTGAATGGTTCCATAAAATCACATGAAAGATTAAACGAATTATATTCATTCGTATGCTTTATTCCTAATTCTGTCGAATATCCAATTGCAACCAATTCTCTATTGAAATTTGATAGTAAAATTGAATATCCATAATTTAATGCTGCATTAATATCATTCACATCATCTCTTGAAAAACCCTTTCCAAAAAGACTATTAAAATATACTTTCGCTGCATGACCTTCTCTGTTGGTGTTATCAAAATATTCTAATTCATCAGCATAAGTGACTAATTTCTCCTCCGTACAAAAGCCATATTTTTTAAGCATTAATGCCTGATTTAATATCTTTTGTTTTATAATTTTTGTCCATATTAACCTCGAATAATTTATATCCCATTTAATTTGCTGCATCAACTTTTTACTTGAATTATGACACCCATAATACCCTATCAATTCACTTATCGGATTTCTTTTTTCATCACAAAATACAACCTTTATCTTTTTCTTTATTAACTCACATAACAAAAAAGAATTTATTGACACTTGCATAGAGTCAACAATTAATGTATTAATTTCCGATAAGTGAATCAATCTTACATCATCAGTTCTTATAATCATACACCCATTCTTATAAGATAATTTAGCTCTACTCTGCACAACTACCGTTCTCCAACTCAAAGTTCTAACCTCCTCTCATATAAACCCGTAACAGACTGATCTATTAAAACTGTTCCCGGTTTTATCTTGTATCCTTGATATTTACTTCTTCCCTTTCTGTCTATCAGAGATGACGAGATTTTATTATACTTTTTATATTTTTTTAAATATGGATAATCTGATCCTATATTAGTCAATTTTAATATTTCCATTATAAAATCTCCCTTATCTTTAGCACTCTCTAATTTATAAAATACTTTCGTATCATAAATTTCTTCAGCTACAGAACTGCTCCTTCCAAACTCTTTTTGAATTTTACCAATTAAAAATTCATAAAAATCATCTAATCCCCTCTGTATATATTCAGGAGAATATCGATTGTATCCATTATCTTCAATTATATTTAATATACGATTAAATCTGACATTCTTACTTCCGAGTACAAGCTGTTTTGCATTTGCAAGTTCTTCCGCAGATACCAGATAATATCTACATCCATCTTCCTCTATCAACTGATATTTCATTATCTTTCTGCGGATTATATGTATATCATCTAACCCCATCTTTTCTTTAAGATAATTTTCAAGTGTTGTTTTTCCATCATAAATCTTTTTTGCTGTCATCACCGGAATTTTTACTAATTCAAGCTGTTGTTTTTTCTTTTTTACATATGATATCAGACAACTGTACGCAGCTTCGCCACCTTGATATCCACCATAACGCTCTACCGGAAGACCTTCTTTTATTGGTATCAATTTTTCACTTTTGTCATTTTTCGGCAATCTATTTTCATCATAAAAACTTCCCGTATTTTCTTCAAGTTTATGTGTTATGATACAATCCCTGTAATTTAAGATATTTTTCAAGTATTTAATCTGCTCCACTCCATTCCAGACAATCTCTCCATCTCTTTCAAAAATCTTATCAAATTTTGATAAAATAAAATTAAATTTCTGTTTTCTATTTTTCTTACATTGTTCATTATAATATTTAATATACTTATTATAATTTATTTCATCTGCCATTTTAGGATATACCGTATTTAAATATTTTCCTATTATAGAAGCTAAATATGCGTCATGTGCATGATGAAAATCATTCAAAAATCTATTCTTAATAAAACAATCCCCATCATTTTTTTCAATGTAATTTCCATCACTTCCCTTAACAAGTTCAGAATATGTTTTCCTTATTTTTGTCGAAAATGCTGCTCTAACTGCCATTACATTAACTTTTCCACCATAATAATCAGTTATAAGATTAGCAACATTTTTTATCATCTGGCTCGTAACTGTCAATTGGCGTTTTATAAATCCGCTATTTATAATTTCTCCTATATTCTGCGTAGTTAATCTTTTATATTTTTTCTCACTCATCAAACCACACTTATATAATTTTTCCCACCATATTTTCATACTTTCCCAATTAACTTTATTTTTTTCTTTTATATAATCATAAGGTATTCTGTTTCCTTTTTCTTGATTTGCCCCCTTTAATACCAACACTTTATTATCTAAACTATCTTCGTCATATACGGACTGCGGAATTATATGGTCTATTTCACAATCTTTTAAATATCCATTCAGATTTAATTCCTGTTTTGTGTACATACATTGACCGTTTTGCAAAAAATATAAATAAACTTTTTCGTCATCAAGTTTTTCTTTATATTCACCCAACTCCTTTAAAACCTTTTCATTATACACATCTATTTCTTTTTTCAAAACTTTGTATGCAGCTTCTAATTTATTTTTTCGTTTTTTTGTTCTTTTTTTATCTTCTTCACTTCTGGCAAATTCTATATAAATATTTTGAGGAAGTACACCATTTTCAATCTCTATTACCTCCTCTACCAGCTTCATACTCTGCCATATTCCTCTCCGTACCTCAGGCGAACAGTGTATTTTATCAATAGCATCTTTAAGCACCTCTCCCTCATCCAGCTTAATTCTGTTTTTCTCTATTATTTCATTAAATCCAAACTCCTTTTTATTTATAATCTGCATTAAATTAGGCAATTTGTTATCTTCTTTTAAAACATCCATAATTGTTTTCTTTTCGCCATAATAATCTCCATATATCCCTGTTAAAAATTTTTTGGAAAATCTTCCCCAGCCGTCATATTTCAAATCAAGTATTCTTGATAATTGCTTTTCTGATAATTTATCACTATATTTTTGTATCATTTTACGTTTTACTATGCTTTTTTCTTCAAAAACAGTAAGCCAATACACTATTTCTTCAATCATATCCAAATTTCTAACATCAACACTTCCTAATATTTTTTTAAAATCAATATAGCTTCCCATAGAATTAGCAAATTGCTTATCACCCTGGTATCCTTCAATCTTATATTCTTCAATTACTTTTGCTCCCAGATAATTAATAGATAACAAATAGTTTTTTAATGTTTTTTCATTTATATTTTTTTGTTTCTTAAACACTCCCTCAATAATGTCATTTCTTGTTTTTATATCTAATCCTTTATCATTCACCTTTATTTTATTAAGTTCATTTAACACCTTGTATTCCTGATAAATCAAAGAATTTTTTGGTAATACTTTTTCTTCCGGTAAATATGTGCAAAATCCGGTCATATTATCAATAAAACGCTCGGCAGTTACATCAATATCTACAATTTCTTCTATGTTCCACGGATTAACAGTTTCTGTCTCATGCCCCTCTTTCTTCTTTACCCACGCAAATTTATTATCATTTTCTCTTGGATTTACAGGTCCAATATAATATGGTATTCTAAATGTAAGTAATTTAATTATTTTTTCTCTATTTTCCAGCAATACAGGATAATATTTCCCCTGATTATCAATTATTTTTTCTAATTCAATGAGATTTATCTGATACGGAATATTTGAATTATTTACATCTTTTTGCTTTAACAAAAATTCATCATTATCCATTTCCTTTAAAATCAACTGATACTCCGCATCATTTTCAGCCATACCTTTAAATTTTCCTTTAATCTCCTTATAAAGATTTTCTCTTGCTGTCCCTTTTGTATTTGCACATCGCTTATTTCTTTTAATATAATTTACATAATTTATAATATATTTTTCCTTATTTTCATCTTTTTCTTTACCCTTTTCTTTTCTAAAAAATTCCAAATAATCATCCCTTGATAAATACTTTCTAAATAATCTTTTAAGCATATTTAATTGTTTATTATGTCTTTCATATTTATCAACCATTGCATTGGAGATATATTTATATCCAGATAAAATATCTTCCATAACAATCCAGCTATAAACATTTTGTAATATGTTAATTATTTCAATCTTATCATTTATTTTTTCTGCAAGCTCCAGTATTTTTTCTTCATATTTACTGTCATCAAATTGTATTTTTATACTTTTTCCATCCTCTCCTTTAAGTTCACTTTCACCAATTACAGTTCCTACATTAAATTTATACCCAAGACAGGCTTTGGCTATTTCTTTACTTATTTTTTTATCCCATTTATTATCAACTAAAATCTTCTCTAAATCTTCGCATTTTTCAGCCTTACTTTTCTTATGTTCATTATTTACCCCTTCTTTTGTTTTTTCATTGAAAATTTCTTCCACTTTTTCTATAACTTCTTTTTCTATTTTAAACTCTGCCCCTTCAAAATTACATTTTAAACAGTCGCTTAATTCATTTATTATATCTGACAAATCACTTACTTCCTCGAATTTCTGCCCCTGATACAAAAAATGACCCCTATGTTTAATAATATTATGTATTGCCAGATAAACCATTCTTGGATCAGCTTTTTCATTTGACTCAATCAAATGTTTTCTTAAATGATAGATTGTTGGATTTTTCTTATAATATTCTTTATCCGTATAATCCTTATCTGCAAACAATAAATAATCTGATTTTTCTGTCTTATCACACTTCCACAAAAAACTTTCATTAAGCCTTACAAAAAAATTCTTATCTTTTTGATTAACCATATCTCCCAATAAATTTTGAAGTAAAATTATTCTCTGCCTTCTTCTCGCATATCTTCTTCTCAGACTTCTTTTTAATCTTCTTGTTTCCGCTGTCTGTCCTTTATCAAATAATCTTGCTCCCCACATATTTTTTCTCTTAAACTTCATCAATTTGCCATTCATATCCGTAACACACCATCCAACTGATGAAGTTCCAATATCCAAAGCAATATTATATGACTGCTCCATTGTTTTATTTGTACTATCACAAACATTTGCTCTATCCATTAAAACCTGTTTATTTCTGTTCATATACATCCTCCTATTTTCAAACCATAATGAAACGACATTGAATTTTATTTTGTACTTATTTATAATATACAACATTCATTTATATTATTCAAGTATCTATTCCAACTTTTTTATTCCCAATCCCTCTTTGAATACACCTCTTACCTCTTTTTAATCAGAATATTTCTACCGCTTTCATCATGGTTAATTTGACATTTTGCATATATCATGTTATATTTTGATTACTATTCACGATTTGGCATTTGTCGTTTCATTAGTTTTAGGAATATGTTAAAAATCACTTGCATTATATTGATATATATCATATAATGAATTTGTTATTACCATTCAAAATTACATATACAAGATTAAAATAAGTTTTTTACAAAATGATTTTCAGACTGCGTATGGCGGTCAAAAAAAAGATTATACATTGCGTATAATCTTTTTTGCATTTATATATTAGTTATAGTTATGGCTGACTCTCGACCCCAAACCTCTCCTTCGCCTCTTTTACATACTCCCCCGCATTTTTTATATTCGCTTCTAGTTCTTCGTCTCTTATCTTTCTTACAACCTTACCCGGATTTCCAAGCACTACCGAGCCGTCAGGCACATCAACACCACCCGTTACAAGTGCACCTGCTCCTATCAGGCAGTTTTTCCCTATCTTACAGCCGTTAAGCAATATTGCACCCATACCGATAAGAGAGCAGTCCCCAATCTCACAACCGTGTATTATCGCACCGTGTCCGACGGTCACTTTGTCACCTATACGAACCGGATACCCCTCATCGACATGAATTACGCAGTTATCCTGAATATTGCTTTTCTTTCCTATATAAACCTTGTCCGCATCAGCCCTTATGGTTGCATGATACCATACATTGACCTCCTCGTCCAAAGTGACATCCCCGATTATATCAGCACTCGGAGCCATATAACAATTTCCTTTTTTTATAACAGGCATAATTCTACTTCCCTTTCCATTCTTTATTTAGTCAAGCGGATATTCACAATCCACTTAAAGCCATATAGTTATTGAATACACTTAATAGCCGGCAAAGTGTTTATTTCACTTCTAAAATATATCTATCATAGACAATTATAACAAAAAAACATAATCACCTCAAATACAAAGTATCTTTTATTTGTTAAAAATCTCCTTTACCACATTGTAAGCAAGTTTTTTTCTGCGAAGTTCATCAACAATCCCCTTATTGTTCATCGTTCTTGGTCTTGTGCCAAACCACTCATCACTTATCCTTATATCACAAAACTGCCAGATATAAACACCAATACAGTCTTTATACCCTAATACCGCTGTAAGCTGTTTTCTAAGTGCTTCTGCCTGATACTCCTCCGTCCATTTTGAATCATAATTGTTTCTATAGCCGTAAAGACCACCTGCTCCTATCTCCGTTATCATAAATGGTTTTCCCACACCTTTAGTTTCATTTTGCACCCATTTATAAAGGTCATCGAGATATTCATCCGGCTCAGTGTCATGATACCACAGAGGATAAATATTATATGAAACCACATCCGGCAGCTCAAAGCATATGTCCGTCTTAACTTTACAGCTTGCAAATGAACACGGTCTTGATGTATCAAGTTTTCTTATTATGTCAAACTGCTTTTTATAACACTCTTTTCCATACTCCGTGTCACTCGCACACTCATTTAATATCCCCCATATATAAATTGACGGATGATTATAATGTGCCGGTATCATCTCCTCTATCACCTTTTCTGCCTGCGGTTCAAAGTTAGGATTTCTCATGTTCTCCTCACTAAGACCTCTCGCATGATTTTCCTCCCACACAAGTATTCCCTGCTCGTCACATATATCAAGAAAAATCTCATCATTTGGATAATGTGATGTCCTTATCGAATTTGCACCCATATCCTTTACAAGCTCAATATCTGCCGCAATAGCCGCAAATGGGAGTGCACACCCAAACTGTGGATGATCCTCATGACGGCAGACACCTTTTATCCTTATTTTCTCCCCGTTTAAAAGTATTTCTTTTCCCGATACTTTTATCTCCCTGAACCCAAATCTGTCAATAAGGTCATCAAACGCCTTTTCATTTCTTAAAAGTTTAACCTCAATATAATAAAGTTCAGGTGTTTCCTGTGTCCATTCATTTATGTTATCAAATTCCATTTCTGCCTTAACAATATTATTTTTTTCTGCATCAATATTTTTTATTATTAAATTTTCTCCTGCCACATTTACCAAAACATCCACGCTTCTGTTTTCAGAATTTTTTATATCATTCTCTCCATCTGGCACATATCTGTTATTTTTACTTATATTTTCTGTCTCATTTATTTTAAAATAACCTTTACCTCCATATTTATTACCATTTGTATTTTCAAGATAAATTTCAATCTTTGCTTTCCATTTTCCGTCTGCTCTGTAAGGTGTAACTTGAACATTTCTAATATAAACATCTGATATTTGCTCAAGCACTACCGGGCGGCTCACTCCACCATATGACATATAATCATTTGGTATATGTAATGCACTTTTTTCGCTGAATCTGTTATCGGCTCTTACTGTCAGCGTGTGCTCGCCATATGAAAGATTAGTGCACACAGCATCAAATATCGTATATGCATTATAATGTTTTGCAATCTTCCTTCCGTCAAGCCATACTTCTGCTGTGTGGCTTATCCCCTTAAATTCAAGCCTTATATTTCCACCAGCTTTAAATGTCGTGGTATATTCTCCCTCTCCACGATACCCTGCAAACTTCGGATGACTCTCCCAGCAGCAAGGTGTTGCAACCTTAAAATGTTCACCTGCATATTTGCCCTCGCAAGGAGAAAAATTCCAGTATTTTCCCGTTAATTCCTGCTGTTTTCTAATATTATGTGTATTAAATGTCCTTACCATATCAATCTGCCGCCTTTCTTTGTTAATGCACTCTCTTTATCTTCTCAAAACTAAGATAAGGAGAGTATATGTTTTAATAACAATATAATATTATTTTATTGACGCTATTGTTTCAATAGATTATACTAATAAAAAATTGATATATTCTCATATATCAATTTTTATAATCAGATAAACACAATAATATTTTATACAGCCAGATTTGAATTTTATATATTTTCGCTTATTACAAAACTACCATAACCCGCAATTAACATAACATATAGCCGGTTTCTCCATTATCTATTTCATCTATTTTAACGAAAGGACAACAGCTAACATATGATAAACATATTAAAAATAGGCGAAAACGCCGCCCATGACTCCACTTTTATCGTGGACAGACCACTCGGACATCCCGCCTACCTTTTACTTTTAATAAAAACACCTGCATCTTTTTTTATTGATGCAGCAAATTCTTCCGAGTTTAAAGCAAGAAATCATTCCACGGATAATTTATTAAACATTCCTTGTCCTCCACAAACAAAACGATTGAGGAGATAAGTCTGCAGTGTGGTTATAAAAATATTGAACATTTTATAAGACAGTTTAAAAAATCACAAAATATTACTCCTGCAAAATACAGAAAAGCTCATATCATCACCCAAAGAATATCTCCATATCGTTCTCAACGGTCGTAATTCCTGCAATGTCAAATTTATCGACGAGCACATCAACGACCTCCGGACTTAAAAATGCCGGAAGTGTCGGACCCAAGTGTATATTTTTTATTCCCAGCGACAAAAGAGCCAAAAGTACAAGTACGGCTTTCTGCTCATACCATGCGATATTATAGATTATTGGGAGGGCATTTATATCATCAAGTCCGAAAGCTTCTTTTAATTTCATTGCTATAACTACAAGCGAATAAGAGTCATTGCACTGACCTGCATCAAGTACTCTCGGTATGTCACCTATCATGCCGAGGTCAAGTTTATTATATCTGTATTTCGCACATCCTGCCGTCAGTATCACTGTATCTTTCGGAAGTGCTTTTGCAAATGCAGTATAATATTCTCTGCTTTTTGCCCTGCCGTCACAGCCTGCCATCACGACAAATTTCTTTATCGCTCCTGATTTGACTGCATCAACAATCTTGTCTGCAAGTTTTATCACCTGTTCATGTGCAAACCCACCATAAATCTCTCCTTTTTCTATCTCTGTCGGTGGCGGACACTTCTTTGCGTGTTCTATTATCTCACTGAAATCTTTCTTCTCACCATATCCGCCCGTAATGTGCTTACATCCCGGATAGCCTGTCGCACCCGTTGTATAGAGCCTGTCCTTATAGCTTTCCTTTGGCGGCACGATACAGTTTGTTGTCATAAGTATCGGACCGTTAAATTTTTCAAATTCGTCCTTCTGCTGCCACCACGCATTCCCATAATTTCCGACAAAATTTTCATACTTTTTAAATGCAGGATAAGAGCATGCCGGAAGCATCTCCGAATGTGTATATACATCAACCCCCGTCCCCTTAGTCTGTTCAAGAAGCATCTCTAAATCCCTTAAGTCATGTCCCGACACAAGTATTGCCGGATTTTTTCTAACACCTATATTTACCTTTGTTATCTCAGGTTCACCGTATGCGTCGGTATTTGCCTTGTCTAGAAGCTGCATAACGGCTACACCGTTTTTTCCGACCTCAAGTGCGAGTGACACAAGATTATCTACGGAAATATCATCCCTAAGCGTTGCGGCAAGTGCTTTCTGGATAAAAGCGTCTATCTCAGGATTATCTTTTAAAAGTGCATTTGCGTGCTTTGAATATGCACCGATTCCCTTTATTCCATAAGTGATAAGGCTTCTCAACGAGCGGACATTGTCGTCCTCAGTGTCCATAATACCAACTTCCTTAGCTTTCTTTTCAAACTCACTCTCATCACCGTTCCATAATGCCGCCTCAGGAAGTTTCTCTTTGTCCTCGTCATTAAGTTTTTTTAATAATCTTTCCTTTTCAAGCAATGTATCTTTTATCCTGTTTTTTATCGACTCATTATCAAAATTTGCATTTGTAATCGTTGTAAAAAGATTAAATGTAACCCTGTGATTTACATTCTCATCAACTGCAAGCTTTTTTTCTCTCATTTTCGTTGTCACGGCAGAAAGACCTTTTGTCACATATATAAGTAAATCCTGCATATTTGCTACTTCAGGAACTTTCCCACACATTCCTGATACCGTGCAACCTTTGTTTCCTGCCGTCTCCTGACACTGATAACAGAACATTCTTGTCTGTTTGCTGTCTTTTACGGCTTCATTTCTTTTTGTAATCTGCTCCATGTTAATCCTCCTTATTTTTCGCATTTAATTTTTCATTTCTACATATAGCATAACCACTCTATAAAATAAATTACACTATATTTTATCTGTCACCATTCACTCATTGACAAATATCTTTGCAAGCAGTGTAATGCTTTCAAGTAAACAGTAACTATAATGCTCTCTTACATTATCTGCCATTTCAAAAAAAATATACTACAAAAGGACAAAACACTACTTTACAGGCATTTTCCTATACAATAAAAAATGCCATACATTTCTGTATGACACCTTTTATTAAAACTACACCATAATCACAAACTGCAGCTTTTTTCAATAGTTTATTTGCTCATTATATCATTGTAAGTGGATTTATCATTATGTTTTGCCCTCCATTTCCTCAACTGCATCCATATAACTGTTAAGCCACTCTGACTGCTCAACAATAATTTTTATACTTAACTTCTCTGATGTAAACTGCCACTAAATTTCTTTACAAATTTTCAAATTTTGCAACACCTATTTTTTTCATCCATATATATAACATTACTGATAAAGCAGCAAATACCATATCAACAATTATAACATACATAAACAAACCAATTTTGTACGCTTTAACAATAAACACTAATGCTACCGCAATTGCAAATATCCATCCTCCAAACATTGCTATAAATATATTTAAACTTTGTTTTATTGGAGCCGTCTCATTCGTCCATGTAAGATTTACAAAACTAATCCCAAGCAACATTCCAAATAGTAACATAAACACCATATATAAAATTGGAAGTATAAATAACATTATAAGAGTAACCGGTTTTATATCTGCTCTGAATACTATAAGCATACATATATCACAAAACAATACCGGAATCCCTGTAAAAATAAACTGTACCGCAAGTTTTGCCCTAAATATATCCCATGTTTTTACCGGAAGTGAACGTAGCACCCACAGATTTTTTCCCTCCAGTGATACCGACGGAACAACTATATCATTCATAGCTGCCGTTGCACATATTGCTACTGCAAAAAACAGTGGTACCATGCGTACTGCTTCTTTATATTGAAATATCGTATCCGCAAAAACTACAAGCGAATGACCTTTCACGATAAACACCCCACCTAATACAAACAGAAACAGAGAGCCAAGCCCACAATTTAACATATAACTCGGACTTGCAAAAAATCGTGCAAATTCTTTTGAGAGAACCGCCGCAAATTGATTTTTCATTTTACTCTTTTTCTCTTTATATCTGACTTTTGAAACAGTATTATTTGATGTAGCAATATTTATAAAGCTGCCTGAAAGCACACGGTATATTAAAGCACATAAAACCACTATCACAACTGTATAGATAAGCATTGCACTTATATCACCCTCACCTATTCTTCCAAACATATATACAGGGTATGCTTTATTTTTAACATTTTCCCCATAAACAACCGCATTAACCATAATTTTATTTATTACTTCCTGTGCTTTAAAAAATACAAAATAATATGCGGCAAAAAATAAAAGTGATGCCAATACAGTAATAAAGCTTTTATTTTTCAATTTTCTGCTTATCTTTGCCACACACCAGCCAAGAATACATGACAATATAAGCACAATGAGTGAAATAATTACTATAAGTAAAATTGAACCTATTACATTTAATACGGTACATTTTGCAACAACCCAGTAAACAATTACGGCAGGCACTATCACTACTGCTGAATACATAAGACCGAGAAGATAAACGCCTGCAAGCCTTGCTATAAGTATCGTTCTTACAGGAACAGGCATTGACAAGAGCAGATCATTATCCTTTGACATATAAAGACCTGAATATGTATTAAAAACACTGCCAAATGAACCGAGTGATACAGCAACCATACTCATTATAAGAAAATAAAGCCAACTCATATTTACCGCTGCAAACGGTCCGCAGATACCTTTTGAAAAATATGCAAACATTCCGCCCAGCACACCAACCATCATCACTGCATATATGAGCATAAATAATATTGTTGAAACAGTTGAACGCTTTTTATTCTTCTTTGAATCATAAAAATAGCTCCTGAATATCTCCATCATCTGTTTCTTTATAAGAATCCATGTCATTATTCATCCTCCAATTCCAAAAAGACATCTTCAAGACTGTCATCACCTTTTACTTCTTCCATAGTACCAGATTTGATAAGTCTGCCGCCTTTTATTATAGCCACCTTGTCGCAAAGTTTCTCTGCAACTTCAAGTACATGTGTTGAAAAAAAGATTGCTCCGCCATTATCACAAAACTCCCTCATCATTTCCTTTAATAAATGAGATGCCTTTGGATCAAGTCCGACAAAAGGCTCATCCATGATAATAAGTTTAGGATTGTGAAGCCATGCACAAATAATCGCAAGTTTCTGTTTCATGCCATGTGAATATGCTGCTATCGGCTGGCCAAGATCATCCGTAATCTCAAATATATCCGCATATTTCCTAATGCGTTCCTGCCTTGTATCAGCATCGACTTTAAAAATATCAGCGATAAAATTCAGATATTTTATTCCTGTCATAAACTCATAAATATCCGGATTATCAGGTATATAAGCAATTTTTTTCTTACATTCAATAGGATTTTTTAAAACAGACTCCCCGTCAACAAAAATCTTACCCTCATCAAACTTCAAAATCCCGACAACAGACTTAAGTGTCGTCGTCTTACCTGCTCCATTATGACCTATAAAACCATAAATCTCTCCCGCATTTATGTGTAGAGAAAGGTCATCAACAGCTTTCTTATCTCCATAAATCTTAGTCAGATTCTCAATCCTTAACATAAAACTCCCTCTCTTTCCTTCTTAGGTAATTGCAAAACAAATTATATACTATATTAAGTATGTATTACTATGCTTTCACAAGTACCTATTATACTTTTCATTTTCATACATATAAAAATATACACTTAAATATACAACACTGTCAAATAAATAAACAAAATCTCCACAAAAACACAAAAAAGTTCACCAATAAAAACTGTACTTACCATACAAAATGCAGGATAATATTTTTATCTCTAAATAAAAAACAGCTTTGAAGAAGGTTTACAATTCTGACCGAAGGGCGTTAGAACATCGCCGGTAAATAAGCGAGCGTATTTTGGCTCACCTATGTACCTCTACGCTATTCTCCGAGTGAAAGCGTCCCTAAGTGCAGAATAATACTCCTTCTTCAAAGCGTCCATTAGTCAAAGTAGTATATTTCTACTTAAAATAATCCAAATTTTTTCTTGTAAGGCTCTGTCTCTACCGACATTACGGTATATCCGGTCTCATCTATAACTGCACGGATTTTATCTTCATCTAATGCTTCCTCTGAGATTATCTCTGTTCTTTTCTTACTGTGTGATGAAGAAACTTTCTTTACATCAAATGACTTTCTTATTACATCATTTACATGACTCTCACACATTCCACACATCATTCCATCAATTCCTACTATTGTCTTAACCATAACTTTTTCCTCCTGTTCCTGTTTTTTTGCATTATATCAGACTTTTTCATATTATGTCAGATACTTTCATAATCAAAAAAACATATACTATTTACATTTTTTTATATTAACAAAGTTTAACCGCAATGCGTTTGTTACAACACAAAAGCTTGATAAACTCATTGCCAAAGCACCAAACATCGGATTTAATGTCCAGCCGAATATCGGTATCCATACACCCGCCGCAAGCGGTATTCCGATAATATTATAAATAAATGCCCAAAACAGATTTTCATGTATATTTCTGAGCGTAAATCTGCTGAGTCTTATAGCTGCCGGCACATCACTTAATCTGCTCTTCATAAGAACAACATCTGCCGCATCCATCGCTATGTCCGCACCTGCCCCGATGGCTATTCCTATATTTGCCTTTGTAAGTGCAGGAGCATCGTTTATTCCATCACCTACCATAGCAACTTTGCCCTGTCCCATCAGTTCTCTTATAACACTTTCTTTTCCATCAGGAAGAACTCCTGCTATAACCTCATCAACTCCCGCCTGTGCTCCGATGGCTTTCGCCGTTCTCTCGTTATCTCCCGTGAGCATGACAGCCCTTATTCCCATATCTTTTAAATCTTTAACTGCCGCCGGGCTGTCCTCCTTTATCGTGTCAGCTACCGCAATCAGACCACACAATTTATTGTCCTGTGCAAAAAGAAGCGGTGTCTTTCCCTCTTTTGCAAGTTCTTCTGCTTTCTGTCTTATCTCGTCTGATACATTTATCTGTTTGCTTATAAATTTAAAACTTCCTCCGGTTATCGTACCGCCGTTATACTGTGCCGTAAGACCGTTTCCCGGAAGTATCTTAAATCCGTCAACTTCATCTGCCTTTATATTTCTGCTCTCTGCTTCATTTACAACAGCTTTTGCAAGCGGATGTTCACTTTTTGCCTCAAGCGAATAGGCAAGTTTTAACAGCGACTTATCATCATATCCTGTCGTTGGTATCATATCTGTCACCTTGGGCTCGCCCATAGTTATCGTACCTGTTTTATCAAGTGCAACTATGTTTACACGACCTGTCTCCTCAAGCGAAACCGCCGTTTTAAACAAAATACCGTTTTTGGCACCAACACCGTTACCTACCATTATGGCAACAGGTGTCGCAAGACCTAATGCACAAGGACAGCTTATTACGAGTACAGAAATTCCTCTTGCAAGTGCATAACCGGCTTCTTTTCCTGCAATCAGCCATACTATCGTTGTTATTATCGCAAGCACGATAACAACCGGCACAAACACTCCCGACACTTTATCAGCTATCTTTGCGATAGGTGCTTTTGTCGCAGCTGCATCACTCACCATTTTTATAATTTGTGATAATGTAGTATCCTCGCCTACTCTTGTGGCTTCGCACTTGATATAACCCGACTGGTTAATCGTCGCAGCCGATACCATGTCTCCTACTTCCTTATCGACAGGTATGCTCTCTCCTGTAAGTGCCGACTCATTTACGGCACTGTTTCCCTCGATTATACAGCCGTCAACCGGAATATTTTCTCCAGGTCTTACAACAAAAATATCACCTTTTTTCACACGCCTTACCGCAACTGTCTTTTCCTCACCGTCAATCAGTACAACTGCCGTCTTAGGTGCAAGGTTCATAAGACCTTTAAGTGCATCCGTAGTCTTTCCTTTAGAGCGGGCTTCAAGCATCTTACCAACCGTGATAAGCGTAAGTATCATAGCCGCAGATTCAAAATAAAAATCCATCATATAATTCATAACAGCTTTCTCATCACCTGCAGCCTGTGCACCTGTCATTTCAAACAGCACATACACACTCCAAACGAATGATGCCATAGAACCGAGTGCCACAAGCGTATCCATATTAGGCGAACGGTTTATAAGTCCTTTAAATCCGTTTATAAAAAAATGCTGATTTATTATCATAATTATCGCCGCAAGAATCATCTGCAAAAGTCCCATTGCGACATGATTTCCCTCAAACCATTTAGGAAGCGGCCAGCCCCACATCATATGCCCCATTGAAAAATACATAAGTGCTGCCAAAAAAAATATTGATGCTATAAGTCTCTTTTTCAATACAGGTGTGTCCGTATCCTCAAGTCCGGTATCTGCACCTGTTGCACCTTGCGACTCGTCACCATTAACAGACGCACCATAACCCGCCTGCTTAACAGCTGAAATAATAGTCTGTGCATCAGCATCACCCTCGACTCCCATCGAATTAGTCAGCAGACTGACCGCACATGAAGTAACACCGGGCACTTTCAAAACTGCTTTTTCAACTCTTGCACTGCACGCCGCACAATGCATACCCGTAACTTTAAACTGTTCCATTTTGTCCTCTCTTTCTTACTTTATAAGCTTTTGCAATGTCACCATCAACTCATCCACAACCTCATCTTTTCCCTCCCTTATGTCTCTGACAACACAGGAATGGATATGATTTGACAAAAGCTCTCTGTTGAAAGCATTTATCGCCGCACCAACCGCCGCTGACTGGATAAGAACATCATTGCAATAAGCATCGTTTTCTATCATCTTTTTTATTCCTCGTATCTGTCCCTCGATACGGCTCAGACGATTTACAAGCTTCTTTTTGTCTTTCTCTGCACGCTCTGTCTTTTTTACATTACCACCACAACAGCAGCATTTTACCTCAGTATTATTATTACCATTTATCTTATTTTGTTCCATATATACTAATCTCCATTTCTGCATATGCTTTCTCATATTAATCCTAATTCCTGCATTGCTTTTTGTGTATATCAATTTATACAAAGCCCAAATCTTAAGTATGAAAATTTTTAATTTCCAAACCACAAGATACCCCTACAGGGTATATATCATGTTTTTCACAATATATACCCTGTAGGGGTATCTTGTCAAGCGTTATTATTGATATTTTTTATCACTTGTCTTTCAATTATTATATTTTATCATACACAAAGTCTGATTATCAGGTCATTGTCCTGTCAAGCATTTTCTAAACATCTTATCTTTACTTTCTTTATCAAAAAACTCTGCCTGCTTACATTCCAGCCGGTTTTTACCCGGCATTTACTCGTTTTTCATCCTCCAGTCAATGCACCTTTGCAAATAATCAACATATTCAGGATTTTGGCACATTTCCTTTCCGTGTGTATCAGAAATCTTTGCAACATCGGTCGCATTGCACTTTGTCACTTTCATAACAATATTAAGTGCTTCCTTGTCTGTGTCATTTGAGATAAATGTTCCAATACCAAATGCTACATTTATCTTTCCGTCAAAATATCTTTTTATCCTGTCGGCACGCTCAAAATCAAGACTATCACTAAAAAGCAGAGTTTTCATTTTCGGATTAATGCCAAGTTTCTTATAATGGGCTATCATCTTATCCCCCCACACTATAGGGTCACCGCTGTCATGACGCACACCGCTGAAAAGTGTCGCATATGTCAACTGGAAATCTCTTAAAAAGCAATCGGTCGTGATAGTATCAGTAAGTGCAGTTCCATTGAGCACCCCGTACTCTTTTACCCACGCATCGAGTGCATACCAGTTTGAATATGCGGGATTATGTTTTTTATTGCCCTGTCCGGAACACATTATCCACTCATGAGCCATAGTTCCGACCGGAGTAAGTTTGTGCTTTTTTGCAAGATATACATTTGATGTTCCCACAAATGCTGAATTTTCCGACTTGACGCTGCTTAATTCCTCAATAGCATATTCCTGTGCCTGTGCAGATAATCTTCTGCGAAGCCCAAATTCCGAATAATTTCCAAGTCGATATTCTCCACTTTCTATCTTCTGTTTCTTTTCTGCAAGCCTTTTTCTGAAGCTGTCAAAAAGACTTTCATAATCATATGCCATTCTAAAATATACTTCATTTACTATTGCAAGTGTAGGGATTTCATACATGGAAGTGTTGAGCCATGTTCCAGCCGTTTCTATTGAAAGACCACACTCCCCGTCCGTAGTAATCTCAAAATCCTCATATCTGGGCTGCCATAATCTTAAAAAATCAACATACGAGCCCTTTATCCATTTGATATTGTCAAGGTAAGTAAGTTCCTCCTCCGTAAATCTAAGATTACAGAAACCTTTAATCTGCTCTCTGATTTCCTCAATCATCTCCGTACTAAAAAACACATCTTTATTTCTGCACTTAAAAGTCCAGGTTGTCTTATAGTCTGAAAACTGGTGATAAATCGCCTGTCCCATTGAAAATTTATACATATCCTGCTCAAGCAGTGATGTTATTATTTGATGTAATCTCATTTCTTTCCTCGTTTCTTAGCAATTTGCAACAAAGCACAAATATTTAAAAACTTTTCATTTATCAAGTTCTTTTAAAACTTCATTTTCCAAATTTCTATTTACTAAACATCTTAAAATATTCCTGTGCTTTCTGCAATGATACATCTAGTTTTTTCTGAAGTCTTGTCAGAATTTCCTCTTCTGAAAGCCCAAATTCATGACCTGTTTCAATGATTTCCTCTGCCCTTCCCTCCAATTTTCCTTCCAATCTTCCTTCCAATCTTCCTTCCAATCTTCCTTCAAACCTTGTTTCTTCAAATACTGTACACATATCAACACTTCCTTTCCCTGCTATCATATCATAATCCATCTTACAGTTTGCCGCTCCTGCCACTGTCATTATTACTGACTTATCCACATCATGCTCCGATGCATATTGTATTGCTTTTTCTTTTGTTTCTTTTAACTTTTCGTCTTTATTTAATAATATCTCAAGCAGATTGAATAAATCTATATTATTTATATTATGTAATTTCAGATTATTTTTTCTTGCTTCTATCAGATGCATTTTATAATCATTGACAAATGGTTCCACTTCTTTTGGGATGTTTAACATCTCGTGTAATGACAATGCCCCATCCCACGGATTTTCTCCATAATAAACAACTATGGTGATAACCGGAATAAACTTGTCCATCTTTTTCATTTTAGACATATATTCATCTCTTGACATTCCATTTGCATTTTTATATTTTTTTGCATTATCATCATATTGTTTCTTATATGTTCCATAATCATAGCCCATCACTCTCATAGGCATTGCGTAATGTATTCTTTCCTGTCCTTCCATTCCCAGTATTACTAGTTCTACATTATATATTGTAGATTTTTTTCTTATTTTTACATTATCCCTGGCTGCCCCTATACTCTCTGCGTAGTCTTTATGTTCAAGTATTGAGGACTCCTCTGTATCAATATCCTCCAGCTCATCCGCTTTTATAATCTCCTTTCCATCAAACAATACAGCATTAAAAAAATCTGCAAACTGTTCATTATTACGCCAATAGTTTTTTACAACAATATCAGGTTTTAACTTCTGTTTTCTTTTTCCCATAATTACCTCCCAAATTCTCTACCGTCCGTCTATCAGCACTTGTTACAGTTTAAAAAACATAACCTGTAATAGATTTTGGCAATGCTTCGCATCCTAAATTGCCAAAATCCTCACACGAAACTTTTCACTTACGATATTTTCGGTTCCGAAAATACCTACCTACCGTCTATCAAAACTTCCTTGCCCTTAAACGCAAAACCATAGTGATGTATGTTTTCTTCTTTCACTCCCCGTTTGATAAGCTCTGCATCCTAGTTTTTTTCCTCTATCTGTTTTAATGCCGCTGCGACCGTTTCTTCCAGTGAGTTTTCTTTTCTCTGATTTATCACTTTAAATTCGATTACGATTCCCGGAAGTTTTTCATTTGTTTTGTCTATTGGTTCAAGCGTTATGTCATAACGACCAAAGCCACTTTCTCTGTTTGAGGTTATGATATAATTTTCTGTCTGGTCTACCATAAGTCCTAATACAAAGCCCTGGAAAAACGCGATGACTTTTTTTGCCATATGCACCCTCCTTACTAAACGAACTTTATATGCTGTCCCTACAATTTTTAATAAATACATTTTAACATTAAAACAATGGTATGTAAACGATGTTTGCCCCCCAAACCCTGTCAAATAATTTTTCTAAAAATTTTATTATATCATTTTACACACGCCAATTATTGCCGCTATTTTCCATAGCACTTGACTAATAACGATTTATTGCCTAAAATAAAGACTTGTTGTATATTGTTTTTGTAAATAGCATTTATAATTATTAATTATAAGTTTATAAATATTCTTTTACAATTAAAAAATATGCTTTCACAAAGAGAAAATTTATGTTTCTACTAACAAACTCATAACACTATGAGAAAAAACTACGCCATTATAATGGCAGAATGGAGGAAAACAATGGGCGTTACCTATGTTAAAGAAGTTATTTCACCAGAGGAGCTTTTTGAAAGATATCCTCTCCCTGAAGCTCACAAGAAATTAAAAGCAGAAAAAGATAAGGAGATTGCCAAAGTCTTTACAGGAGAGTCTGATAAGTTTCTGGTTATCGTTGGTCCTTGTTCTGCCGACAATGAAGATGCTGTATGTGATTACACATCAAGACTTGCCAAAGTTCAGGAAAAAGTTAATGATAAGATTATAATCATACCTCGCATATATACAAATAAACCAAGAACTACCGGTGAGGGCTATAAGGGAATAGTTCATCAGCCTGACCCGGAGAAAGCACCTGACCTTCACGAGGGACTTATCGCTATGAGAAAGATGCACCTTCGCTCTATCGCTGAGACTCATCTTTTTTCAGCAGACGAGATGCTCTATCCTGAAAACTGGCCATATCTTTCTGATATATTATCATATGTTGCAGTCGGTGCACGTTCTGTTGAGGATCAGCAGCACAGACTTACAATAAGTGGAATCGATATTCCTTGTGGTATGAAAAATCCTACAAGCGGAACTTTAAGTATCATGCTTAACTCCTGCATAGCCGCACAGGGAAGTCATACATTTATGTACCGTGGATGGGAAGTTAAATCTGACGGAAATCCTCTCGCACATACTATTTTAAGAGGTGCAGTAAACAAGCATGACCAGTCGCTTCCTAACTACCACTATGAGGATCTTGTTTTATTAAACGAGATGTACCATAAATTAGACCTTAAAAACCCTGCCTGCATAATTGATGCTAACCATGCAAATTCAAACAAATGCTACTATGAGCAGCCTCGTATCGTATCAGAGGTACTCCACAGCCGCAGTGTTTCTAAGGATATTGAAAAGCTTGTAAAGGGTGTTATGATTGAAAGTTATATTGAACCCGGCAATCAGAAGATTGGTGAAGGAGTTTATGGAAAATCCATTACCGACCCTTGTCTCGGATGGGATGAAACAGAACGACTCATCTATGAGATTGCTGACAGAATCTAAGTTCTAACACTATCAAAGAAGAATATAAACTTCTTCTGATATGTTGCGATAGCAACTGATATTATGAGCAGGCAGCTAAGCAGATTACAAATATCCGCCTGGCTAAAATAATTTTTCCTTTAAACAAAAAGAACGAACTATATTAAAAATACAGTTCGTTCTTTTTTATTGTATAGAAAAATGCCCGTAATGTAGTGTGGTGCCACCGAGAATTGCGATGCAATTCCTGGTGAGCAAAACGCTGGTTTTTCTCTTTTTTATTTTTCATCACATACCTGAAAAATATAAAACTTCAGATAATACGACTCATTTGCTGCCCAGAGTATTGGATGATCTGGAGCCTGTGTCCTGAACTCAACCTGACGAAGTCTCTTATGCACATTTGAAGCTGCCTGTGCTATGGTCTTTGTAAACAGGTCATAGTCCATAAAATGTGAACATGAACAAGTTGCCAGAAAACCACCGTCTTTTACAAGTTTCATTCCTCTCAGATTTATCTCCCGGTATCCTTTTACCGCATTTTTAATGGAATTTCTTGATTTTGTAAATGCCGGAGGGTCAAGTATTACTACATCAAACTTCTCTCCCGCTTTTTCAAGTTCAGGAAGTTTATCAAATACATCGGCACACTCAAATTTAACCGTATCTGAAAGACCATTAAGTTCTGCATTTTTTCTCGCCTGCTCCACCCCAAGCTCTGATGCGTCAAGACCGAGTACGCTCTTTGCACCAGCCTGTCCGGCATTGAGTGCAAATGAACCCGTGTGCGTAAAACAATCAAGAACTTTTGCGTCCCTGCATAATTTTCTGATAGACTGTCTATTATATTTCTGGTCGAGGAAAAATCCTGTTTTCTGACCTTCCTTTACATCGACATAATATTTGACACCATTTTCAACTATCTGCACATTTGTATCAAATTCATTACCTATAAAACCTTTTATGCGTGGAAGTCCTTCATTTTTCCTGACTTTCGCATCACTTCTCTCATACACACCTCTTATGTTTATTCCGTCTTTTTCCAGAATAGCCTTTAATATATCGACTATCCTTTCTTTAAACCGGTCAATTCCAAGTGCAAGCGACTGCACTACAAGCACATCTGAAAACTTATCAATAACAAGCCCCGGCAAAAAATCTGCCTCACCAAATACAACGCGGCAGCTCGATGTATCAACAGTTTTCTTGCGGTACTCCCATGCATTTTCAAGTCTCTCTCTCAAAAATGCATCGTCTATCTCCTGCTCCGTGTTCCTTGTCATAAGTCTCACTCTTATTTTGGAATTTCTGTTTATAAATCCCTTTCCCATAGGGTAACCGTCGAAATCGTGTACGATAACTATGTCTCCGTCCTCAAACGAACCCATTATAGATGCTATCTCATTATCAAATATCCACATTCCACCGCTTTTTATCGTGCGTCCTTCACCCTTTTTTAATGTTACTACTGCCACATTCCTGTCCTCTCTTTACCCTGACATCAAGGCAACTTATATTTATTGCGATATTCTTTATACATATTTTTGAACTTAGGATCATCTGTTTCTTTTAAGTTGTCAAGATATTCATGTGTATCGAAACCATCTTCATTTGTCTGGATGATACAGACTGCTATATTTGAACAATGATCTGCAATTCTCTCAAAATTCGTCGTAATGTCAGAGAGAACAAAGCCAAGTTCGATAGTACATTTTCCTTTACGAAGTCGTTTTACATGTTTCTTCTTAACTTCATCGTTCAATGTGTCGATAACTTCCTCTAAAGGCTCTACTTTTGTAGCCATCGTAACATCCTGTTTCTCAAAAACATCAAATGTCATTGATACTATATCCCTAATGGCTTTTTCATATATCTTAAGTTCAGCTTTCGCCTTATCAGAAAAATGTTCGTCTTTTCTATATACCTCATTTGCCGTATTCATAAGGTTTACCGCATGATCTGAAATTCTCTCAAAATCTCCGATACAATGAAGTATAGTAGATACTATTTTTGAATCAGCATCCGACAGATCTGCGTTGTTGAGTTTCATAAGGTAAGTACCAAGCTCATCCTCATAATGATCTACCATATCCTCAAGATTCGATACTTCCTCAGCAATGTTTTTATCATAATGATGGAAAAGATCTATCGCCTTAAATAATGCATCCTCCGATGCTTTCGCCATGAGTATGGCTGTTTTCTGTGCCTGATTTACAGCAAATGCAGGTTTCTCAAGGAAACGCTCATCAAGAAGAGACTTAACCGTATGCTCATCTGTCTCATTGTCCTTGATAGTGAGTTTTGCAAGTGTAACAAGGAAGTTTTTAAGAGGAAGCAGACATACTGTTGCGATTATATTAAATGCCGTATGGATAACAGCTATACCTGCAACTGATGCCGAATGGCTCAGGAAATTAAAATGCACAAACGCATTTATTCCATAAAATCCAATCATAAATACAACTGTTCCTATAAGGTTAAAATAAAAATGTACAAATGCAGCCCTCTTTGCATTTTTTCTTGCACCTACCGCAGACAAAAGTGCAGTCACACAAGTACCGATATTTTGTCCCATGATAATAGGAAGTGCCGATGCATAGCTTACTGTACCCGTAAGACAAAATGCCTGTAATATACCGACTGATGCAGATGAAGACTGAATAATCGCCGTAAGCACCGTTCCTACAATAACTCCGATTATAGGGTTGTCACTGAACATCAAAAAAATCTTTGTAAATGCAGGCATCTTTGTGAGTGGTTCAACCGCATCACTCATCGTGCTCATACCTGTCATAAGAATGGCAAAACCTGCCAGTATCGTACCTACATCCTTCTTTGTGTTGCTCTTTGCAAACAATATCATTCCAACACCTATTATAGCAAGAACAGGTGAAAATGATGTCGGCTTCAACAGATTGATGATAAGACTGTCTCCCTGAATACCGGTGAGTGATAATATCCAAGATGTTATCGTTGTACCTATATTAGCTCCCATGATAATTCCAACAGCCTGCTCAAGTTTCATAATACCTGAATTAACAAAACCTACGACCATGACTGTTGTCGCAGATGACGACTGGATTACAGCAGTCACTCCGGCACCCAGCAATACGGCAAATAAAGTCTTAGATGTAAACTTTTCAAGTATTACCTCTAATTTACCACCGGATGTTTTGGCAAGACCATCTCCCATAACATGCATTCCGTAAAGGAATAAGGCAAGTCCGCCAATCATTGTCAATACATTAAAAATATCCATTGTATTCTTCCTTTCAAAATTGATAGTTTCTTCTTTTACGGATACATGAATATAAATCCATGTACTTCTCCTTTTGTAAAAATGTCCACTATCTAATAATTATACCTAAAAAAAATTTACTTGCAATATACAATGCAAAATTTATGTATATTTTATACAAAATTAGATGTTTCTAACCAGAAAAAAGACCAGACATAATTTATTCTGCATTATTGTATGTCAATAAAATGCTAAATTATGTATCCAGTCTCTTTTATTTTAAATTATCCGATTTTAATCTTCAAACCTTTTTAACCACCTAAACCTCATCTTTTCCGGCTGCTTTCTCCTCTAAAACATATACATTATCATTTGATGCTGTTTCTGATTCCTCATTATTCCCATCAAATATTGTCTTAACATTAAATCTGTTGCAATTATCTTCAAGTACACCTACAAGCTCCATACTGACATCCATCTCACTCCTTATCTTTTGCACCTCTCCTGCAAGTGATGTAGTTCCCTGAGCCGCATTTCCAATACCTCTCGCACTATCTTCTATAACAGTTGTAATATTTGATACTGACTCTACAAGCTTGTTGATAACCTTATGCAGCTTTCTTGTCCTTTCAGTAAAATCATTCATCTCATCATTTATATAAACCGAATCGTCACTGTATTTTCTTCCCGAAGCAACAAAATTGTTATAATCAGGTAAAATATTACTGTCAATATATTCTACTATCCGGTTAGAATTTTTGCTAAGCTCATTAACTGCAGAAATAACAGTTTCATTTATATTCTGTATATTATTTGCTGTCTCCCTGCTGCTGTCGGCAAGCTTTCTTATCTCATCCGCAACAACCGCAAAACCTTTTCCGGCTTCCCCCGCTCTTGCTGCTTCAATCGAAGCATTAAGTGCAAGAAGATTTGTCTGGCTTGATATTGATAATATCTCATTAGTAAGACCTTCAACCTGCTCAACACTCTTGCTGTTATCTATAGCTTTCTTAAGATTTTCGATGATTTCTCCGATCATTTCGCCCGTTGTCTGTCGGCTCTCAACTGCATTCTTTTCAAGTTCTGATGCCCTGTGCTGCATATCATCCGAATAAGCTAAGATATTCTCACTTGACTTTGCAAACTCTGCAACGCTGTCATCTACATCTTTAACATTTTTATCTATGGTAACAAGTGTTGCCGATACTTCCTGCATAGATGCCGATAACTCCTGCATAACCGCTGAAACATCACATGACCTGTCATTTACAAGACCTATGCTTTTCTCAACAACGGCAAAGTTTTCCCTAAGTCCGTTTGATGACTCTACGACATCACCTATAACCCTTTGCAAAACATCCATAAATTTATTCATTCCGTTTACAAGACGACCTATCTCATCCTTTGTCCTTACGGTTATCCTCTCGCTAAGATCTCCGCAATTATTTTCAAGCTTGTCTACAACGCTGTCAAGATCTCTTGCAGTTTCCGTAGCCGGCTTTGTTATCGTTATAATACAGGCAAGAATCGCTATAACACTTATGATAACTGATACAATTATCTGAATAACAGACATTCTTATAGTCATATCAAATGTCTGTGCCTGACTCTTATTTGATGCTGCTATCTCATTTTGTATAGCTTCCGTAAGTGCATTAATGGATGATTCTGTCTTGTCCACAAGCGAAGCCAGTTCATCATTTGCCATCTGTATCGCACCACCTATATCGTCCTCACATAGTTTCAATGACTCCATATATTTTTTATAAAGAGCATCATATCTTTCCTTAAATGTGTTAAAACTGTTTACCTCTTTTGCATTTTTTTTATCAATGCTTTTCTCATATTCTTCTATATTATTTGTCACACCCTCTGCCACATCCGAAATTTCTTTTCTGACTTCTGTCTTGGCAGTTTCATTTCCGGTCACAAAATACACAAACAACAGCTTGTGCATTTTGTGAAACCCAATAGAAAGCGAGTCCAGTTTATATATCGCTTCTGAATTTGATTCAGAATTTTGGATACTTGACTTCTTCAGGCTCTTCATTGATGCAATGTTCCATCCCGAATATGCTATACATATAAATGCAAGTGCAAGTATAGGAATGAGTACTTTTAATCTTATTGTTTTCATATTATTTTCTCCTCTATATCCGCTTTTTTCACCATAAATCTTATTACTTATCTAAACATTATACACGCTTTATATTGTTTAGTCTATATAATTTTATGTTTTTATCCCAATTTTTGTAACAGTTCAGCCTTTCATTTCTTACATTCATAAACCTGCCAGCGATCTGTCAGTCGCTGCTTTGCAATTCTCGTTGGTACTGCACTACTTTATGAGCATTTTCCTATAACATAAAAAATAAAGACCAGGCTTACTTGAAAGCTCAGTCTTTATTATTAATTTCGGTGTCTTACTCTATCTTTTTTCTTTTTTATGGCTTACACATCCTCCGCAAGTTGCACAGTTTCCGGTGCAGCCTCCATTTTTCTTCCCGTTTATGACACTTCTCAATGCAGCAGCCAGTGCCGCCAATATTATTATGCTTATAACAATTGTTGCAACCATTTTTACGCCTCTTTTCCGTTCATATCAGATTAGTATCAGATGATTTTACCTTTCGTTTTACATTTGTGTACAACAGCAGTAACAAACAGATACAAAATCTTATTTTTATTATTATGTTGACTTTTTGTTTATTATTCCTTACAATCGTTAGTATAACCTAACTAGAAATTATTGTCAATAAAGAGATTTCTTCCGTATGACAGAGCGGCAGCATTGAAAAAACAAGTTCCTTGTGTTAATATATATTATGGAATAAATATATGGTGAGGTGAATTATGATGAATACTAACGAATCTTCTGAAAATTATCTTGAAACTATACTTATGCTCAGTAAGACCCTCCCTGTTGTAAGGGGTGTAGATATAGCAAATCATCTTGGCTTTAAGAAGTCAAGTGTAAGTGTTGCAATGAAAAATCTTCGTGAGAAAAAACATATTACGGTTACTGATGCCGGTTACATATATCTTACGGATTCAGGTCGTGAGATTGCTGAAATGATTTATGAAAGACATGAATTTATTTCAAAATGGCTTATATCACTTGGCGTCTCAAAAGAGGTTGCCCTTGAGGATGCCTGCCGCATCGAGCATGTTATAAGTAAAGAAAGCTTTGAAGCCATGAAAAAAAATCTTCATAATTAATATGAACGTTACCACGGAGGAAACATATGATTTTACAATGCAGCCACATCTGTAAGTCTTTTGCTACAGATGTAGTTTTAGATGATGTATCATTTCATATAAATGACAATGAAAAAGCCGCTATCGTAGGAGTAAACGGTTCCGGAAAGTCCACTTTATTAAAGATAATCGTTGGAAAATCCGGATACGACTCCGGCGATATAATTATAAAAAAAGAGGCAACGGTAGGTTATCTCGCACAGAACCAGGAATTTGAATCAGGTGAGAGCATTATAGAAGAAATGCAGACTGCAAAACCTGAAGTCAAAATCCTTGAAAAAAAGATGCATGAACTTTCAGACTGGATGAACAGTGCATCCGGCGATGAACTTGATTCTCTTATAAGACAATATGACAATGCAAGACACCGTTTTGAACAGCTTGACGGATATTCCTATGAAAGCGAGATAAACGGTGTTTTAAAAGGTTTAGGATTTGAGGATAATGATTTTACTAAACCTATTTCTAAACTTTCAGGCGGTCAAAAAACGAGAGTTGCTCTTGCAAAGATGCTCTTACAGGCTCCCGACCTTATAATACTCGACGAGCCGACAAACCACCTTGATATGAACTCTATCCACTGGCTTGAGGGTTATCTTGCCGGATATAAAGGAGCGGTTCTTATTGTAGCTCATGACAGATATTTTCTTGACAAGATAGTAACAAAGGTTGTTGAATTAAGGCAGACACATTCCACAGTCTTTTCAGGTAACTACAGTGACTACTCCATAAAGCGTCAGGCACTTCTTGACTCCCTCATGAAGCAGTATATGAACCAGCAGGCAGAGATAAAGCATCAGGAGGAGGTTATCACGAAACTTCGTTCTTTCAATAGAGAAAAATCCATAAAGCGTGCGGAGAGTCGTCAAAAAATGCTCGACAAAATGGATCGTATCGAAAAACCGATAGAAGAAAACACACAGATGCATCTTCTTTTCACACCTAAGATACAAAGTGGAAATGATGTACTTACCGTCAAAAACCTTTCAAAAAGTTTTGGTACTCTCTCACTCTTTTCGGATATTGCTTTTGAAGTAAAACGCGGAGAAAAAGTTGCCATTATCGGAGACAACGGTACCGGCAAGACTACTATCCTAAAAATGATAAATAAAATGCTCGCTCCGGATACGGGCAGCATAACACTTGGAACTAATGTGCAGATAGCATATTATGACCAGGAGCACCAGGTACTCCACATGGAAAAAACTCTCTTTGAGGAAATCCAGGACACCTATCCTACAATGACAAACACGCAGATACGAAATATGCTCGCTGCATTTTTGTTTACGGAAGATGATGTTTTTAAGAAGATTAAAAACTTAAGCGGTGGAGAACGAGGTCGTGTTTCTCTTGCAAAACTTATGCTTTCAGATGCAAATTTCCTTATCCTTGACGAGCCGACAAACCACCTCGACATAGATTCAAAGGAAATTCTTGAAAACGCCATAAACAATTTTGAGGGAACCGTACTCTATGTATCGCATGACCGTTTCTTCATAAATAAAACAGCAACAAGAATACTTGACCTGACAAAACATCAGATAGTAAATTATGTTGGAAATTATGACTATTACCTTGAGAAAAAAGAGGATAATGAACGTGCACAGCTTAATGATACTATCATCGCTGCCGCTTCATCTGACAATACTGTTTCTGCGTCTGCCAACACGCCAGAAGGTCAAAATGCCACTTCTGACACAAAGCTCAGTTGGAAACAACAGAAAGAAGAACAGGCACGACTTAGGAAACTGGAAAACGAAGTCAAAAAGATAGAAGCTGAGATTGAAAAGCTTGAAAATGAAAATGAAGAACTAACCGAACTTTTACAAACAGATGAAGTTTCGACAAATTCCGTCAAATTGCAGGAGATTTCTTCCAAGATTGAAAAAAACACCAACAGACTTGAAGAACTTATGGAACGCTGGGAAAGCATCCAATAAATAAAAGTCCGACTACATTGCAGCTTTGATATTTCATTTTTGTAACAAAAAACCGACCGCATTGTAATTTGAAAATTTAATTTATATTACAATGCAGTCGGTTTTTTGTTTTTTTCTAAGCAATATTATTAATTTCTTTTTGTTTTTAGCTTTTTCATTTTCGACTAGAAATCTCTTATATGCTCACCACTGTATATCTCATCTTTCCTAAGCTTCGACATTATCTCCTCTTTTTTAGTTCCGACAAGAAGTTCACTGTTATATTTAAGATATTTTTCACTTGGATTGTCAGAAAGAAACATTGCAATCTCGCTGTTCATCGTAAGCTCCGTCACAAATACGACCATCTCCTGGCCTGCTCCGAGTGTTTCCTCAATAAATGTAAATACATTTTCAAGCTGCTCTGATGCCATGTCCTCACTCTCTTCAAGTATCTTTCTCTGATTTTCAAAACCTGAAAGTGCTTCTTCAAATGCCGCATCAATGTCTTTCTCTGAACTGATTTCTGTTTCTGACAGCTTATTTATAAGATGTTCATTTGCCTTTATCTCATCTTTATTTAAAAATCCTGCCTTTTTATCTCTCTCAAATAAAGATTTTCTTTCCTCATACAAGGTGTTGTAAATTGTTCCCGTTCCCATACTTTTTTCTTCAAGTTTTGCTTTATAGCCTTTTAAAAATTCATACCACATATCAGTGACAAGTTTATTTAACCAAACTTTATGGAATGACACTTCAAGTCCGCTTATCAAAAGATTTACGACACTTACTCTCTCATCAAAAGACGCATCAAATATATTTTGGTATGACTGTTTCAACGGATTACCGTCAAGTATCTCCTGAATGCCATAATCATTTTTATACTTCTCATAAAGTGCAAAATAAGCTGCGACATCTTTTGCCGTATCATCATGCTGTATAAATTCGGCTATTATGTCCTCGTCAACTTTTATCCCTATATCCTGATATGCATCATACAGATTGCTTAAATCCTCCCAGCCTCTCGCCGTCACAAACTGCATTCCGTCTATATCAGCCTCTACTTTGTAGAAATTATTAGGTCTCAGCTCAAGATAATTTATTATTGCTCTGTTTATATGGTGGTTTACCGCATATTCTTTCCATATATTAAAGTCAGCGTCAACATCTATCTTTCTCACACGGTCAAGTGTCACCATGTCAAACTCTCTTACCGACTTGTTGTATTCTGACGGATTTCCTGCTGCCACGATTATCCATCCCTTAGGCACTTGCTGATTTCCAAATGTCTTACATTGCAAAAACTGAAGCATTGTAGGTGCAAGTGTTTCCGATACACAGTTTATCTCATCAATAAATAAAATCCCCTCAGGAATCCCACTCTCCTTAATCTTTCTGTAGACACTCGCAATAATCTCGCTCATCGTGTATTCGGTTACAGAATACTTTTTGCCGCCAAACTCCTCCTCAACAATAAACGGAAGTCCGACTGCACTCTGCCTTGTGTGATGCGTGATAGTATATGAAACAAGACCTATCCTGCACTCCTTAGCAATCTGCTCCATTATCTGCGTCTTGCCGACACCCGGAGGTCCGATAAGTAAAATGGGACGCTGTCTGATAGTCGGGATAATATACTCCCCATCCGCATCCTTCTTTAAATAAGCCCTCACTGTATTTTTAATTTCGTCTTTAGCTTTCTTTATATTCATTGTTTTTCCTCTCTTATTCCAGCGAAACTTTCATTGCCCATGCCGGCACTGCTGTCTCACTAAGCTTATCAATAAATACAAATGCCGTATTATAAGGCATCTTTTTTTTAGGATATTTTCCTTTTCCGTCCGTAAAATACAAAAGTCCCTGAAGTTTCTTTATCTCACCTGTATCAATCAGGTTATTTACATATTCAAATGCAGGTCTGAAATCAGTATTTCCACCGCCTGCAAGTTCAAAATTATTTATAAGTATATCTATATCCGTGTCACCTGTAACTGTTATATCCGAATGTACCAGCTCGTCACACTGTATTATATGTATCTTTCTCTTTCTGAAAAAGCTGTCTGTCTCTGACAATATCGTAAATGTTTCCCTCAAAAACTTTTTGACAAGTTCACCGCTCGTTGAATAACTTGTGTCAACAACTATAACAAGCTCCCCTATCCTAAGATTTTCCTTTGTTTCTACCGGCTCTATAAGCGGCATATTTTTATATATCCTAAGACCATATGTATAATAATTTAAGTCATATTCATCCATATCTATCTTAAGCTCTTCCTTTAATATACAGAACTTTCTCAAAAAATTCCTGTAACTTTTCTTTCCTCTCTCAGTCTTTACCTGCTGCTGCCAGAAATTTTTTCCTTTATCGCTGTCTTTCCCCTGACTTTCTTTTTTTATCTCGCTCTGTCTTGATATTTTATCCCACTTATCCTTTGTCTGATTTTGTGCCACTGACATTTTATCTTCTTTCGGCCAGTGCTTGTGTGTATCGGTATAAAATTCCATATGAAGCCTGTTTACCGTCTCGCTGTCAGTTTTCATAAGTTCTCTGTATATAACTGCAGCCGATATACCGTCAGGATTTTCATCTATCTTTTCATATACCTGCATCCTCAACCAGCTAAGCGGTCTTTTTAATATTTCCTTTTCCATATTGTCTATAGTGTACTCGACAATAATATCACACGCAATGCCCCATATAAATAAATCTCTCTCACCTCTCACCCACAGGTGGCTGAAAATGCAATGCAAAACACTATGCAGAAAAAGCCTGTCAAGGTATTTAGAGTTTTTCTTAAAAACGCTTATCATATGTTCAGGCTTAAAAAATATACAATTTCCATCTGTTGACATGGTCTCTATCGTCTCGTCAACTTGCGGTATAAGCTCACTAAAAGCAACATCAAAAAATCTAAGCTCAATATAAAGTTCATTCTTAATAAATTTAAAAATATCATTAGAAACCTGCCACTCCCACCCGCTCTGTGTCTGCACTCTCAATTTTATATCCACCTCCCATGCAATCACCTAAATTTTAAAAGGCATATCTCGACTTCCGTATATCCTCTTTTTTCCGGCGGTATTTTAATATAAGTGCTGCCGCCTCACCAAAGCCGGTCTCATTTGCCACAACTATTGCTCTTTCTATCATATTCCTGTCACCACTAAACTTTTCAAGCATAAATTTTATCTCATCAATATTTTTATCATAAATACAGCTACCAATGATTTCATTTTTGTTATTTTTCAGATAATCCATATACAAAACTTCTGATGAACTTCCAAGCATATATGGATACATCAGACGATAGAGTGCGATTTTTCCTGCAACCTTTACGCTTTCCTCTGCAGATGCCTTTGGAAATATCGTATCATACTGGTTCATGTCAGCTTTTCCACCATCAAAGCACTGTCTTGCCCGAAATCCTTCACCCTCTATGTTTCTTCCGAATATATGTGCAGGAGCTATCTCGTCATAGACTTCACTATATTCAGGATAAAGCACTTTAGCAATTACTTTTTCTTCTTTTATATATGTGACTTCAATCTCTGAAGAAATCCTGCTGAGCACCTGTTTAAGTCCTGTAATGTCACTTATATCACTTCGTAAATATATCTTATTTAAGCTGCGGCAATTCATAAACACATCACTGCCAACCTCTTTTATATTCTTTCCTATTGTAATACTTTCAAGCTTTTTACAGTTGTAAAAAGCATTATTTCCTATCTGCATCACACCATCAGGTAACTTTATGCTGTTTGCAAACTCACCTGCAAATTCATGGTAAATTGTTTTGTCTATATCTATTTCATCATATTCATTCTGTAATTTTTCCGGCAGATGCAGCTTTTCTGAAAAACAATATGGTGCAATCTTATTTATCTTATCACATTCTCTTTTTATATATAAATCTTCATTTTCAATATCTTTATTTGTCTGGTCTTTTTTTCTATCTGCAATATCTACAGTGCCACTTTTTCCAAAAACACGATAAAGCGTAAAGCCTGTCTCATTTTTATCTAATAATAAAATAAGCTCATTTATTTCTCTTATCATTTTTTTGCTGACTTCCTATACTCTAAAAATAATACTGCCATGTTCTGAATTAATTATCGTTACTGTTCACCCACAAACCTGACAACACGGTCAAGCTATACGCTAATAAGCGAATTTCATAAGTTTAAACAGTACCTTTTATCAAAACATGGCAGTCTGACATTTTCAATTTTTTATAATTATTATTTTATAATTTCACCATGAAAATCTTCACCGTTGCCCGTCGCATTGTAAACCCTTCTGCACCTTACTCTCTGTCCGGTTTATGATTATTTCAAAAGTTCATCGATCATCTTATCCATCTGCTCGACATTTTCTTCTTTAACTGTTGATTTGATTGAAACTATATTTTCACATATCTCAATGTTTTTCATACTCTCAAGACTCTCACGCATTTTCTTTGCCGCAAGAGGAGCCCATGAACCATTTTCAACAAGTGCAGCTTTTCTCTTCTGGAAATTCTTTGATTTTAAATGATTTAAGAAATCTTCCATAACCGGGAAAAGTCCTCCATCATAAGTTGCGCAGGCAAGCACCATCTTGTCATATCTAAAAGCCGCTTCAACAGCTTCTGCCATATCGTCTCTTGAAAGATCCATGACTTCCATCTTCTCAACGCCTTTTGCCTTAAGTTTGTCTGCTATCTGCTTTGCCGCTTTTGCAGTATTGCCGTGGATTGATGCATAAGCCACAAGAACACCTTCATCCTCAGGCTCGTAACTGCTCCATGTGTTATAAAGGTCGAGATAATATCCAAGATTTTCCTTTAATACAGGACCATGAAGCGGACATATGGTCTGAATGTCAAGTGCAGATGCTTTTTTAAGGAGATTTTGAACCTGTGCACCATATTTTCCTACTATATTGAAGTAATATCTTCTGGCTTCACAAGCCCATCCCTCATCATCCTCTGAATCGAGTGCTCCGAACTTTCCAAATCCATCGGCAGAGAAAAGTATTTTTTCTGTTTTCTCATATGCTACCATAACCTCAGGCCAGTGAACCATAGGTGCCATCACAAATGTAAGCGAATGACTTCCGAGAGAAATCTCATCACCCTCTTTTACAACGACCTGTCTGTCAGCAAAATCCTCATCAAAGAACTGTGGGAGCATCTGGAAAGTTTTTGCATTTCCGATAAGCTGCATATTTGGATATTTATGTGCGATAAGCCCTATATTGGCTGCATGGTCAGGCTCAAGATGTGATATAACAAGATATGATGGCTCTTTCCCGTCAAGTGCCTCCTCAATATTTTTAACCCATTCATCTGTTGCTCTTGCATCGACTGTATCCATTATCGTAATCTTTTCATCAAAAATAATGTATGAATTGTATGATACGCCATCAGGTACTACATACTGACTCTCAAATAGATCTATATCCTTATCATCCACCCCAACATATTTTATACTTTCTGAAATAAACATAATTTAAAAATCTCCTTTCGTATCCAAAAATTTTTATCTAATAATAAGTGCAGTCATCTACACTAATTAAACATATTAAACATTTTCTCAATAACTTCCACCGTGCCTTCAATACCATAGCAAGCTGTATTAAGGCACATATCGTAATTTTCTGAATGACCCCAGTGGCGGCCTGTATAATAATTGTAATAAGCCTTTCTCGCCCTGTCCATATTCCTTACTTTTTCAACAGTGTCATCATATGAAGCTCCTGTACAAGCCATATCGTGTTTTACTCTCTCCTCAAACGGAGCTCCGATAAATACTGAGATGTGAGGTATATCTGCGTGCTCCAGCACAACATCTGCACAACGACCTAAGAATATACAGTCACCTTTTTTTGCCATTTCCTCTATCATCTGGCTCTGTGCAAAGAAAAGTTCATCATTTCCTGCAAACTTGCGAAGTGAAAATGGAGTCTTATTAAGCCATCCTTTTTTGCTGTCTGCCTGTGATGCATCGACACTTGAAAAATCTCTGCCTATATGCTCGCACGCCATTTTGATTATCTGGTTGTCATAGTAAGACATATTTAATCTTGTTGAAAGTCTCATACCAACTTCATGTCCGCCGCTTCCATACTGACGACCTATGCAGAGTATTCTGTGATTTCCGTCTTTAAATCTGTCTTTCATCTCAGATATGTTACTTACAAAGCTGTCTGGAAGCTGTCTTGTCGGATTGTACTGCGCAAGCATCTTATTAAGTTCTTCAAGCTCTTTTTTGCACTCCTCCGCAACTGACGGATTCTTTATAGTCGAAATCATATTTCCGATAAGGATAGTCTCGTCTCTTATAAAATGCCTCTTATCTTCGTCAAGATGTTTAAGCATCTTTTTCACCGATAAATCTTTTCCTGCCGGAAATACCTTTCCCATCGTACTTCCCGTTGCTTCATAAACTTTCACATCAAGTTCATAAATCTTTTCAACAAGCTCTTTAACATCATATTTTTCCATATTCATCAATCCTCCATTCCTGCATAAAATACTACCCTGCCGATAAACATCTGTACATATTTTCTAATAACCTACTTTTTTTCCTTTGGATGTCATATATCCGCTTATCCTGCCCGCTTTATAGTCTTTCTTCTTTGTGGCAGCCGGCACTGAAGGATCTGTAGGGTCATAATTTATTGACTCTGCTATTTTTATCGTAGCAGCTTTTCCGAGAGGTCCCGGTTTTTTAGAATTTCCTTTTTCAATTTTAACTGAACTGCCCACAGCTGCATAATCGTAAAGCCACTTTGCATCAGCAACAGTCATTCTTATGCATCCTGCCGATGCTGCACTGCCAAGTTTGTTATAGTTGCTTGCACGAAGTGCATAATGCGACTGACTTCCAACAGCTATCGCATGAAAATAAACATTTCCGACAACATGACTTGCCCATCTGGCATAAACGGTGCTTCCATCAGGCTCTCCCATAGGCTTTAAACTATATTTTGCTGCCGTACCGTTTGAAGAAATCGAATACGAGCCAAGCGGTGTGTAAGACGATGAAATAGAAAGTCCTGCCGCACCTGATGTGGTTGCTGTATCTCTGCCTACCGAAACTGTACAAGTCTTTACCGGTATGATATAGTCTTTTTTCTGACTGTCGTATGCATATATAGTAACACAACAGGCAGCTCTGTTCACTACTATTTTTAATTTTTTGTTACCTTTTTTTAATTTAAGCACATTTGTGAGATCTGTAAGTTTTTCTCCGTTTTTATAATAAAACTTATAAACTTTTCCGGCATATTTTTCATAACGCCATCCGTTCTTTCCAACCTCTGAACTTTTTACACTGAACTCTTTTGTCTTAAATTTAATCTCCTTATTCCACTGTGTATAACCACACGCAACAACCTGTGTTCTTCCACTTACCATATACTGATAGTTTGCAATATATGTTTTATTTGAATATACACCGATAAGTTTTTTTATCAATGTTCTCTTACCGTTTTTTATGCTGTAAACTTTAAATCTTACACTTTTTATATTTCCCGGTATATACGCATTTTTAAGTCTGAATTTTGCGGTACCATTTGCCAGCTTAGTTACTGTAAGTGTCCCCGTTTTTACCCTTACTGACGCAGTTCCGGTCTTTTTAAGTATTCTCACTATCCCCGCGTTGTCCGTCACTGAAACTTCTATCTTATAATTTCCAAACTTATAATTTATCGTTTTTAACGGTATATCTGAATAATAATATGTACTTGTACCGTTATGCACCCCCTTTTCCGTACATACAAGTTTTCCTGCACTGTTATAAATATTAAATGTAACATTCTTTACGACAAGTGCTGAATTTACTTTCTCAACAAAAACTCTAAATGTCTGATTTTTTTCTGTTTTTGAAGTTGACTTTGAGCCGATTTTCCCATAAGTAAGTGCAAGATTAAACTCTTTTTGTGCCAGCAGCTCACTGCCGCCTGAAAGTTTGCTGTTTATAACAGTGAATCTCGCATAATATGTACCATATGTATTACAATACTTTGTAAGATCAACATCCCAGCTTTTTGTTGCAGTCGGAATAACTGTTGCCGTTCCAACTTTTTTCTCATCTTTTCCGTTTTTCTTCAAAATCGAAAGCTGTATCTGACTGTCTTTTCCCGGAATAATAATATCATTTTCTTTATTTACTAAAGATATAGTCCTGTTTGTTTTTGATTTATATCCTGCAACATCTAATGTTAATTTATCCCTGTGTATTGAAAAATCGCACTTTGCAGCAGCCTCTACAGGAGTACCGTCACTCATAAGAAATGAAACCGTATATTCCCTATATGCATATGTGCTTATATCTGAAAGTGAAAACGAACCTGAATACTGTCCGTTCTGGCAGTTTTCTGCTGTAAATGTCACCGGCTGTTCAAGCACTGTGACCGTATTTTCAGATTCATCTTTATATGTAACCTTTGTTGTCATCCCCGATGTCTGTGCCGTATCTATACCTGCAAGTGTATAATTGCATACACCGTTTTCTCTGTCAGCATTGACATCTGCACTGTACTGCGCAGCTTTTGCGTTTGGTGAAATCGCAAATACCGCAACTACTATAGCAATCATAAATACTGCCGGCAATGCAATGAACTTTTTTTTGTGTTTACCTTGTTTTAACATTTTGTTCCTCCCATTTCTATCTACAGATATACTATTTATATGAATAGTGCAGCCACTTTTTCACATACATATATTTTACCACTTCTTAATAATGTAATGCAAGTGCGGCAAATGATATTTTGCCCTGTTAAATATTGATGCGTAACTTCACAAACAGTGTCAGGTTTGCGAATGTGCAACTCTCAATTCAGACATAAAAAGAGCGAAATCAGCGTTTTACTCCTGGTGTCACACTACTTTACGAGTATTTTCTCATGTATATTTTTAATGCTCTCTGTCACAAGTTTCTTAAAGTCGCCTGATACCCTGTCGGCTGTTTCCTGTACTTCTTTATGGCTAAGTGGTGCAACACTCATGCCACTTGCAAGATTTGATATACACGAAATACCGCATATCATCATACCCATATGGTTTGCCGCCACAGCCTCGCAAGCCGTACTCATTCCGACGGCATCCGCACCAAGCACTCTCGCCATCCTTATTTCCGCCGGAGTCTCATATGCCGGTCCTGTAAACTGCAGATATGTTCCCTCTTTTAAGTCAATGTCAAGTTCAGCCGCCGTCTTTTTAATCACCTTTCTTAAACTAATATCGTATATCTCGCTCATATCAGGAAATCTCGCACCGAGTTCATCAATATTTTCCCCAATAAGAGGTGACGGCACAAAGCTTGAAATCTGATCCTTTATCAGCATAAAATCACCCGGTCTGAAATCATAATTCACACCTCCGCCCGCATTAGTAAGAAACAAAAACTTTGCTCCCATCAGTTTCATAAGCCTTATTGGAAGCACTACATCAGAAATATCATATCCCTCGTAATAGTGGACACGCCCCTGCATACACACAACAGGCACATCTCCAACATAACCGAAGATATACTTACCCTGATGTCCCGGAACGGTCGAAACCGGAACCCCCTCAATCTCATGATAATCAAGCTCGCAGACAACCTCAATGCCATCCGCAAAATCACCAAGCCCTGAACCAAGCACCAATGCAATCTCCGGCTTAAAATCAACCTTATTCCTAAAACACTCATAACATCTGCTAAGCTTATCATAAACTTTATTCATCCACAAAATCTCCTTACTATTATAATTTCCATACGGTTATCTCGATACAGTAAATTGCGAAACTGTCATAATATATAATTAAATTGTGCAAATATAACAAATAGTGTTAGCAGTGTACTCTGTCACCGTCAGCACTTAGTCAGCGTATTTTGCTGACGGGTCAATGCTTTTTTATTGACCTATGTACTGCTACGAACGACAACATAGCGAAAGCGTGCCGACGGTATTATTTATTATAGCCATGCAAGCATCACAACCTACAATCAGTTTCGCCCACTACCTTATCCTGCAATCCCTTTTCCAAGTTTCCCCGTATAAAGCTGGTAATACTTGCCTTCCTCTTTTATAAGTTCATCATGCGTTCCACGCTCTATTATCCTGCCCTGCTCAAGAACCATGATACAATCACTGTTTCTTACTGTTGAGAGTCTGTGGGCGATAACAAATGTCGTTCTGCCTTTCATAAGTCCGTCCATTCCCTGCTGAACAAGTTTCTCAGTTCTTGTATCTATCGAACTTGTAGCCTCATCAAGGATAAGTGCAGGTGGGTCTGCAACTGCCGCACGTGCTATTGCCAGAAGCTGTCTCTGTCCCTGACTCAAGTTTGCACCGTCACCGGTGAGCATTGTGTCGTATCCGTCAGGAAGTCTTGTGATAAAGCTGTGTGCATTTGCAAGTTTTGCTGCCTTTACGATTTCCTCGTCTGTCGCATCAAGTTTACCGTACTGGATGTTTTCCCTTACTGTTCCGGTAAACAGATGTGTGTCCTGCAAAACGATACCAAGCGAGCGTCTTAAGTCATTTTTCTTTATCTTGTTTACATTGATACCGTCATATCTTATCTTTCCATCCTGAATATCATAAAATCTGTTTATAAGATTTGTGATAGTTGTCTTTCCGGCACCAGTCGCACCTACAAAAGCTATCTTCTGACCCGGTTTTGCATAAAGCACTATGTCGTGGAGTATCATCTTGTCATCATTATAACCAAAGTCAACATGGTCAAATACTATGTCACCTCTCATATGTGCATATGTGGTTGTTCCGTCATCCTTATGGAAATGTTTCCATGCCCACATTCCCGTGTGTTCTTCTGTCTCGACTATATCTCCGTTTGCATCCTCTTTTGCATTGACAAGCTCGACATATCCGTCATCCACCTCAGGTTCTTCATCAAGAAGCTTAAATATTCTGTCTGCACCTGCCATAGCCATTACGATAGAGTTAAACTGCTGGCTCATCTGGTTTATAGGCATTGAGAACGATTTATTAAATGTAAGGAAACTTACAAGACCACCTATCGTAAATCCGCCAATACCGTTAAGGGCAAGAATACCTCCGACCATCGCACAGAGCACATAGCTTATGTTTCCAAGCTGTGCATTTATCGGCATAAGTATGTTGGCAAATTTGTTGGCATTGTTCGCACTGTCAAACAACTGGTCGTTTAACCTGTCAAATCCCTCCATGCTTTCTTCCTCATGGCAAAATACCTTGACTACTTTCTGTCCTTCCATCATTTCCTCGACATAACCGTTTAACTTACCTATATCTCTCTGCTGAGCCATAAAGTAAGAACCGCTTAGTCCGCCAATCTTCTTTGTAACTACAAGTGTAACACCGACCATCACAAGTGTGAGGATAGTAAGTGGTACATTGAGTATCAGCATATAAATAAATACGCTGACAATGGTTATCGCACTTGATATCGCCTGAGGAATACTCTGGCTTATCATCTGACGGAGCGTATCTATATCATTTGTGTAAAGTGACATAATGTCTCCATGTGCGTGTGTATCAAAATATTTAATAGGAAGTGTTTCCATCTTATTAAACATTTCTATTCTGAGTCTTTTAAGTGTTCCCTGAGTAACATATATCATAAGTCTGTTATACAGAAATACTCCTATGACACCTGCACCGTAAAATATTCCTACTTCTGTTATCTTTGCAAGAAGTTTTGAAAAATCAGGGTCAGAACTTTTTGACAAAGGCACTATATATTTGTCAATAAGTGTCTGCGTAAACATTGTTCCCTGATTTGTTGCAAATACACTTGCTATTATTCCGACTACCACTATAAGACAGTGTACCCAGTAATACTTGAATACATATTTCATCAGTCTTATAAAAAGTTTGCCCGGATTTTCTATTTTTGCACCCGGTTTTCCCGGTCCCATTGGTCCTTTAGGCATAAAGCATTAACCTCCTATATTATTTTTCATCAAAATCGGCATTGCCGTTTACCTGTGATTCATATACTTCCTTATATATCTCGTTGTTTTCAAGCAGTTCATCCGATGTTCCAAAGCCGTTTACACAGCCGTCCTCCATAACGATTATCTTGTCACAGTCCTTTATACTTGAAACTCTCTGTGCAATGATTATCTTTGTAGTTCCCGGTATCTCCTCGGCAAACGCTTTTCTTATCTTTGCGTCAGTTGCAGTATCAACGGCACTTGTCGAATCATCAAGTATAAGTACCTTAGGTTTCTTTATAAGTGCTCTTGCTATACAGAGTCTCTGTTTCTGTCCACCTGATACATTGTTACCGCCCTGCTCGATATATGTATTGTAGCCGTCTGGCATCCTGTCGATAAATTCATCGGCACAGGCAAGTTTGCATGCTCTTATACATTCCTCGTCAGTGGCATTTTTGTCACCCCAGCGGAGATTGTCAAGTATCGTTCCGCTGAACAGTACATTTTTTTGCAATACGACTGCAACCTCATCCCTGAGCGTCTCAATGTCGTACCTTCTTACATCAATTCCGCCAATCTTAACCGCACCGTCAGTTACATCATAAAGACGGCTCAAAAGATTGACAAGACTTGATTTGGCACTTCCCGTTCCTCCTATGATACCGATAGTCTGTCCTGACTTTATCTCAAGATTAATATCCTTTAAAACAGGAGTTTTTGCTTCTTTTTTGTAGCTGAAGTTTACATGTTCAAAAGAAATGTCGCCACTCTTAACTTCCATAACAGGCTTCTCAGGATTTGTTATGTCAGGTTTCTCATTTATTACTTCGCATATACGCTCTGCACTTGATACACTCATTGTTATCATTACAAATACCATTGAGAGCATCATAAGGCTCATAAGTATGTTCATGCAGTAAGCAAGAAGTGTTGAGAGATTGCCTATCTCCATATCTCCACCTACGATAAGTTTTGCACCTACTAAACTTATGATGAGAATACAACTGTAAACCGTAAGGTTCATAAGCGGCATGTTGTAAGCGACCGTCTTTTCTGCTTTAATAAACATCTTATAAACATTCTCACTTGCTTTCGTAAATTTCTTCTGTTCAAAACTCTCTCTTGAGTATGCCTTTACAACTCTTATCGCATTTACATTTTCCTGAACACTCTCGTTAAGTTTATCGTATTTTTTAAATACCTGGTCAAAATATTTCATGGCAACTTTTATTATAAGTGCAAGGAAACATCCGAGTATGATAACTGCTATAAGATATATAGAAGCAACCCTCGCATTTACATAAAATGACATTGCCATAGCACAGATAAGGCTCGCCGGTGCTCTCATGCACATACGGAGTATCATCTGATACGCATTCTGAACATTTGTTACATCAGTCGTAAGTCTTGTCACAAGACCTGAAGTACTGAACTTATCAATATTTGAGAAACTGAAAGTCTGAATATTGTCATACATAGCCTTTCTTAAGTTTCTCGCAAATCCCGTCGATGCACTTGCACCGTATTTTCCACCCATAGCACCAGCCCAAAGGCTTACAAATGCTGTTAATACCATCAGTGCACCCATAAGGTAAATATGAGTAAGATTACCTTTTTGCACACCATCGTCAATTATTGAACCCATTATCAATGGAATAATAGTTTCCATGATAACTTCCAAAATCATAAATACAGGAGTAAGAATCGAATCTTTTTTAAATTCTTTAACCTGTCCGCCTAATGTTTTAAGCATTTTTGTCCTCCTTATAATTTATTAAATTAAAAACATGAAGCCGTTAGCATAAATATTATACCTCAACTGAAATCTTCAATGTCCTAATCCACTCTCTTATGGCATCATCCCATCCTCTGTCGAGTGTTTTATCCATTGTAAACTCTCTGTGTGTGATACCTGTCACCATAGTAAGTTCACCTTTTTCATATCTTATCTGAAGATAAAGATCAGGCTGCTCGCTTAAATATCTTGAAAACACTCCACTTCCCGCAAGAATTTTTTCTGCTGCCTTATGGCTCGCCTTAAGCGAGAACTTCATATACTCAGGCGTCTTTTTTCCTTTTATGTAATCAAATAAAAAATCCCTTGCCTCTCCCCAGTATAAAAGTTCGGACAATTGATTTTCTTTTTCGTCATCATCATACCAATTTAAATTTCTTTTTCCATTTATTTCAAACATGGCAAATGTTACCACCTTTGACTCTTCAAGCAAAAACTCATCAAATGTCTCCCTTAAAAGCAGATGAGCCATTGTTATCTTAATATCATTTATTTTTAAACTTAACATAAAATCTCAACTTTCCGTTAATACTATTTACACGACAACAAAGACAGCAAAACCGATGCCTTATTTAGCATCAATCTTCTGTCAGTTGTCTTTATATATATGTAGCTTCAAACCATCGGTGAATGTTACTGAACCCACTTTTATACAGACAGTAACATTGAATACTCCGTACATTTGTGCACCTTGTACAGAATAGTATTTGAGCAGTTATGTAATGCCACACCGAAAGTATAGTCCTGTTCATAATTCAGATTGTTTTCCCTAAAATGAATAAGACCATACAAACACTTAAAATGCACAGAAACGAGGTTTTCCATGAAAAAAAATGCTGAAACAATGAAAGAAGTAGCTTCACTTTGCAGCAAATACTGTAGCTGTGACGATTGCGGATGTAAAAATTCAACATCAGCAAATGCATCCTGTCAGAATTGCACACACTATGATGCTAAAAATGTGTGTGACATCGATCTTTATGAAGAAATCGTGACTAACCACAACCTTTAATACTGTCCGACAACCGACAGTTAAGAACTTTTAGGATGCTGCAAAGCGACCGTAAATACAAACAGTCTTTTTAGCATACCAACAGTTCTTATGAGGGGCAATGTAAATTCATTGCCCCTTTTTGCTGTCAGCATTTATATGATTTGCCGGCATTTTTTCTCTGTCCATACTTCACTCCATGTATCGTAATCATTCTATCTGCCGACAAATACAACTATACTTCTCGGCTCAACCATATATTCCCTAAATAGCTGTTTCTCCGATTTGATTTTCCTTTTTCTTTTTTTCTTCGGTGGCACTGTAAAGAATTCTCCCGAATGGGTATCAATGGCAGGATACCATTTTTTACCAACCGTGGGATTTGGAAGTTCAAACACTTTTTGTTCCCAGAACATATTAAAAGCGATATAAATGTCATCATCCTCGGTGATGCCGTATCTGCCACCGAGCAGTATGCCAAGCATCCTGCTGTAATTTGAAAAATCAGCTCTCCACGCCTGTGTGCCGTGAACCGACATATCAGGTATGCCTATGCCTTTCGTATCAAACATCGAAAGCGGTTCTTTTCCATGCAATACACAGTGTTGTTTTCTGAAAGCTATCATCCTTTTGACAAATTCAAATATATCCTGCTCTGACTTTGTGTGTTTCCAGTTGAGCCATGTGATATTATCATCGTGGCAATATGCATTGTTATTGCCAAGCTGGGTATTGCCAAACTCATCACCCGCAAGAAGCATAGGCGTTCCCTGACTGCAAAGCAGCATCGTAAAGGCATTGCGTATCTGGTTCATCCTGCTTCTCATTACGGCTCTCTTTCTGGTCTTTCCCTCAATGCCGCAGTTCCAACTGTAATTAAACTCCGTCCCATCATTATTATTCTCACCGTTTGACTCATTGTGCTTTATATCATATGACACAAGATCCATCATAGTAAAACCGTTTACATGAGTGATAAAATTTATAATAGAATAATCAGGAGCATTTCTCTTAAATCTCTCCGAGAAAGTCTGAACCATACCCTCATCACTCTTTAAAAAGCGTCTTGCATCATTCATAAAGCCCTCATTGTACTCAGCAAGCACATTGTCATTTAGTGCACCTGTGTCATGGAGCATATTTTCATCCCAGTAAGATGTAAGAAGTTTGACTCCTGAAATAATCGGATCCGATACGAGCGAGATTGCAGGCATTACCTCCTGATTTACCCTGAATCCGTCAATATGGTAATTAATGACCCAATGCCTTAAGCAGTCTGTCATAAGATACAGATTTGTCCCCGGTTTGAAATAGATATCCATAAGAACTTCAATCCCTGCAAGATGCATCTGTCTTACAAACTCTTTAAACTCTACATCTGAATGTCTGACATCTGAGGCATAAGATGATTTAGGGGACAGATAATATGTATTTTTAGTGCCATATCCCCAGTAGTTAATCCTGTGTTTCACATCCTCATCACTATCATTTTCAGACGGTGCATTATAGCTGCCCACGTCCAAGCTCAGTTCATCAAACTCATAACATGGCAAAAGCATAAGTGCATTTATACCAAGTTCTTTAAGGTAGGGGATTTTTTCAATGATACCAAGATATGTTCCCTTATCTTTAACTTTTGAGGATGAATGTTTTGTAAAGCCCCTGACATGAAGCTGATACATTATAACTTCACTGAAATCCCTTCTCGGAAGGACATCCTGTTTCCAGTCAAACTCCTCCAGACTTATACCTGCACGCACACTGTCAGGATTTCGTCTTTTTCCCCATCTGTCACGCCCGTGTATGATCTGTGCATAAGGATCGGCAAACTCCTCACCGTCTGCCTCATACATATACTCATATTCCTCCGACAACACCTTTGCTATATTGCAAGTGTCATCACCCTTTATTCCAGTGACGGTAACAAAATAAACGCTTCCCTTTTTGTATTCATCTTTCAAAGGAATGACAGCCGCCGGAAGTTTCCTGCCTATACGATACAGCTTCAGCATACACTTCTTTTTATTTGGAAGGTAAACCGCAAACTGTACACCTCTGACTACTTTTGTGACTCCGAGTGTCAGGGTATCTCCCGGCTGAACATTAAACAACTCCTTTGACATTTTCGTTTTCTCCATTCAATCTGATGTACTTATTTTGTATGCTTATAGCAATACAATAATCTATAGTATTCTTATTTTACTACAAATTCTTTCTATCTGCAAAACATAATTTGTTAAATATTTGTGTTCACCTTGTAAACATTAAATAAACTATTTTAAGATTTTTGCCTTATACCCTTGCAAAATAGCCATTTTTCTGTAAAATAGAAAGAGTTATATAGTTGACCGAACCAAAGGTAAGGTTATACTTTCTGATTTAAAGTCAGGAAAAAGAAAACTTATAGAATTGATAATTATATTTAAGAAAGGAAACATATAAATGATACAAGCCAGTAATATTACACTCCGCCTTGGAAAAAAGGCACTTTTTGAAGATGTAAATATTAAATTCACAGAAGGAAACTGTTATGGTCTTATCGGTGCCAACGGTGCCGGAAAGTCAACATTTTTAAAAATACTTACAGGTGAGATTGAGCCAAGCAAAGGTGAGGTTATCATCACACCGGGGCAGCGACTTTCCTTCTTAAAACAGGATCATTTCAAATATAATGAATTTGTTGTCCTTGATACTGTCATTATGGGTAACGAGCGTCTTTACCAGATAATGAAAGAAAAAGACGAAATTTATGCAAAAGAGGATTTTTCTGAAGAGGACGGTATCAAAGCCGGAAAACTTGAGGAGGAGTTTGCAAACATGGATGGCTGGAATGCTGAGTCAGATGCAGCCACACTTCTTAACGGACTCGGACTTTCAACTGACATTCATTATAAAAAAATGAGTGAACTTCCGGACAGTGAAAAAGTAAAAGTATTACTTGCACAGGCACTTTTTGGGAATCCGGATATTCTTCTTCTCGACGAGCCTACTAACCATTTGGATCTCGATGCCATAAACTGGCTTGAAGAATTCCTTATAAACTTTGATAATACTGTTATTGTTGTATCGCATGACCGTTACTTCCTTAACAAAGTCTGCACGCATATCGCTGATATTGATTATGCAAAAATCCAGCTCTATGCAGGAAACTATGACTTCTGGTATGAGTCAAGCCAGTTGATGATAAAGCAGATGAAAGAAGCAAACAAGAAGAAAGAGGAAAAGATAAAGGAACTCCAGAGTTTCATCCAGCGATTCAGTGCGAATGCATCAAAATCCAAGCAGGCTACTTCCCGTAAGCATGCCCTTGAAAAAATACAGCTCGATGAGATGAAGCCGTCAAGCCGTAAATATCCATATATTGATTTCAGACCTGACAGAGAGATAGGTAATGAAGTTCTTACTGTTGAACATATTTCCAAGACAATAGATGGTGTTAAAGTACTCGATGATATTTCATTTGTCATAAACAGAGAAGATAAGGTAGCTTTTGTAGGAAGCAACACTATTGCAGCAACCACTCTCTTCCAGATACTTACAGGCGAGATGGAGCCTGACGAGGGTACTTTCAAGTGGGGAGTTACAACAAGCTTTTCTTACTTCCCTAAAGATAACACTGAACTTTTTGACAGAGACGAAACTATCGTAGACTGGCTTATGCCTTTCTCTCCTGAAAAAGACCCTACTTATGTAAGAGGCTTCCTCGGACGTATGCTTTTCCCTGGTGAAGATGGTGTAAAGAAAGTAAATGTACTTTCCGGTGGAGAAAGAGTTCGTGTAATGCTTTCAAAGATGATGATTCTCGGTTCTAATGTACTTGTCATTGATGAGCCTACCGCACATCTTGACATGGAGTCTATCACTGCATTAAACAATGGACTTATCAAATTCCCTGGTGTAATCCTTTTCACTTCACAGGATCACCAGTTTATACAGACTATCGCAAACCGTATTATGGAGATTACTCCTGGCGGACTTATCGACAAACTCACAACTTATGATGAATATCTTGAGAGCGATGAGATGGCTAGAAAAAGACAGATTTTGTCAGTACAGAGCGATGATGAGGACTAAAACATCAAACAATCCTTGTTTGATGTAGCAAAAAAAGACAGTGCAAAGATTTGCACTGTCTTTTTTGCTGAATATCGCTGCTTCTTATATTTACTCTTTATAAAGAAGTTTTTCTATGATAAATCTTGGTCTTTCTTTTACTTCCATATATATCTTTCCGACATACTCTCCTATTATTCCGAGTGATAAAAGTATCAGGCCTCCTATTCCCCAAAGCGATATTACTATGGTCGTCCAGCCCTGTACCGTATGTCCTAAAAGCCACACAATTAGGAAGTATATCAGCATAACGATACTTATCGTAAATACAAGTGTTCCAAGTGATGTTATCATTCTTATCGGTTTTACACTGCATGATGTTATTCCATCTACGGCAAATGAGAGCATTTTCTTTAATGGATATTTTGACTCTCCTGCAAATCTCTCATGTCTCTCATAATAGACAACATCCGTTTCATAGCCTATCATAGGTACTATTCCTCTTAGGAAAAGATTTACCTCTTTGTACTTTGCAAGTCCCTCTAATGCTCTTTTACTCATAAGCCTGTAGTCGGCATGATCCTGTAATGTATCTGCTCCCATTGCCTTCATCAGCTTGTAGAAAGCGTGTGCCGTACTTCTCTTAAATACAGTATCTGTTGCTCGTGTAGAACGCACTCCGTACACTACATCTTTTCCCTCATTGAACTTGTCTATAAACTGCTCTATAACTCCTACATCATCCTGAAGATCGGCATCAAGCGATATAGCCGCATCTGCATAATCCTTAGCTGTCATAAGACCTGCGAGCAGTGCATTCTGATGACCTTTATTATGTGCAAGATTTATACCGGTAAACATCGGATTTTTCTCATGAAGATCAGTTATTATATTCCATGTATTGTCCTTTGAACCATCGTTTACAAAGGCAATCTTACTCTTATCACTTATCTTGTCTTTTTTTATAAGACCTCTCATTATCTCCTCAAGCTGTCTTGAAGTTTCCGGAAGCACTTCCTGCTCATTGTAGCACGGTATAACAAGCCATATTATTTTTTTCATATCATTATTCCCTCCTCTTGCATTATTTAAACATTCCGCCAAGAACCTGGTTTACAAGCTTTCCATCAGCTTTTCCTTTCACCTTAGGCATAAGGACTTTCATTATCTTCCCCTTATCTTTTGCCGTTGGTTCTGCAATCTCAAGTTCTGCTAAAACTTCCTTGATAACAGTCTCTATCTCAGCCTCATCCATCATTTTAGGAGCATACTCTTCTAACACCTTGATAGTATAGTTACATTCATCTATAACATCCGTTCTGTCTGCCGGAGTCATCTCCAAAGTCTCTTTTGTCTGTTTAATAAGCTTTAAGATAATCTGGTCACCCTCTGCATCAGTAATATCTTCTCTCTTGTCTATCTGAAAGTTTTTAAGTGCAGTAAGGAGACTTGACAGTACAGCCTTTCTCTCTTTATCTCTCGCTTTCATTGCAGCCATCATTTCGCCTCTTATAAAATCTACTTTATTCATCACTAAATCCTCCTCGTTTATATTATGTGCTCTCGAAATTTTTCATTTAAAAGATTCCGAGAGTACATTATTTGTTTTTAGCAAAATGGGTATTCCCACACCATTTCCACCATCACACTTTAATTGATATTCAACATTTTATATGTCAATAGTGAAACATCTTTATAAAACAAAAATCGCAGAATAATCCAATGAAAATTCTACGACCTTTAAACTGGGCTACAAGGATTCGAACCTTGAAATGCTGGAGTCAGAGTCCAGTGCCTTACCGTTTGGCGATAGCCCACTATATTTAATTTTGCCAGTTTTTCACTGAACACACCAAATAAACTTTGGTAAAACTGGGCTACAAGGATTCGAACCTTGAAATGCTGGAGTCAGAGTCCAGTGCCTTACCGTTTGGCGATAGCCCATCATCTTTTGCTTTGTTGCTCTGTTTTGTTTCTCTCTCGCTGAGCACTTGCTTAGTATATAACATCTTTTTTTAAAATGCAAGTACTTTTTTCAATTTTTTTAATATTTTTTTGATTTTTTTGCCACAATCTGTCAAAAGCCCCTAATTTACGGGCTTTCTGAGAATAAACTTTTTTCGCAATAACCTATTTCTTATAAGCAAACAATAAAAGAAGCATCTGCCGCTTCTTTTTTCTCGCAACAAATGCTCCTTTTGTCAATCTATCGTCGTACGGCTCCGTCCTCATAAAACTTGCCGTCTTCCATAATCCAAACTTTATAATGATACTAAGGATAAATGCATATTCTTTGTAAGTTCCTCACATAATATAAGTAATGCATCAACTACTGTATGACAAAGTTCCAATATATATTCACAATCACGTTTCACTCCGCTTTGCATACGCATATAAATCTGATGCATCCTTTGAACAAAACCAAGAATTGCTTCAGGTGTGTGAACCGATTCACTCAATCTGCCTCTTTCTACTCCCGGCTCCCTTACATAACTGCGAAGCTCTTTTTTAAGCTCCTCCTCATAGATACAATGATCTTTTAAATTTCCGGGGAAATTCTGATTGTGTGGAAAGGTAAAGTAATCAGCGACATAATGAGTAATCACTCCTAAATGTCTGCAAAAATAGCTATCAAACCCTCTAATCGGGTCAAAATGTGATACCAGTCTGCTGATTTCTTTCTCAAGTACATCAAAGGAATCCTCAATAGTATGTTTCCTTACTAAAAATGAAGGAATACAATCCGGTAATATACTTCCAATATAGAATGCTCCTTTATGATGTTTAAGTGACTCCATACCTTCATTGTTCATCAAGTACCATGCCAATGAAATATGGGATTTCTTTCGCATATCATCCTCCTCACTGTGACATATACACGATTGACATCGCTGTCTTAATTTGTATGTTTATTGTATAACATTTTTTCATTTTTTGCAATAGTTTTCTGACATTTTTTCTGTGTTTTCATAAAAGTTTCACAATTATATATTCTGCATCAAAACTTGACAACTGCATAATATATAGGTAAAATATTGATTGTTTATACATATTAAACGAATATTAAACGATTGGAGTTGATTTTTTTGGATTCTGGCGACGCCTCGAAACTGATAATATTACTTATTTTACTGGTTCTTTCCGCATTCTTTTCTTCTGCGGAAACCTGTCTTACAACAGCAAACAAAATGCGTCTTAAATCTATGGCTGATGAGGGTAATAAAAAAGCTGCATTAGTCTTAAAACTTTGTGAAAAACCTACTAAAATGTTAAGTGCGATACTGATAGGAAACAATATCGTAAATCTTTCGGCATCATCACTTACCACAACATTTGCTATAAATATTGCCAAAAAATCAGGCTTTTCAAATTCTGCAAGCCTGATAACCGGAATTGCCACCGGAATACTTACTGTTTTGGTAATTATATTTGGGGAGATTATGCCTAAATCATTTGCCACGGTAAATTCAGAAAAAATGTCACTTTTTTATGCAAAACCGATATATTGGCTCACATCAGTATTAGGACCTGTATCATATATATTTGATAAGTTTTCAAAGCTGCTTTTGAGAATACTTCATATAGACGCTACAAAACAGCCTGCCATCACTGAAAACGAGCTTAGAACTATTGTAGATGTAAGTCATAAAGAAGGTGTTATAGAGAGTGAAGAACGCCAGATGATAACAAATGTTGTTGACTTTGGTGATTCTCTGGCAAAAGATGTAATGGTTCCAAAAATGGACGTTGAATTTGTTGAACTAAACCTTACCTACGATGAACTTATCGCGGCTTACTCAAAAGAAAAATTTACGCGTATGCCTGTATATGATGACAGCAGGGACAATGTTGTCGGTATAATAAATCTCAAAGATTTATTCTTTTATCAGGGCGACAAAAACGATTTTAAGATTTCAGATGTTATGCGTGAAGCTTATTTTACCTATGAATATAAAAAAATATCCGAACTGTTTTTTGAAATGAAATCGGCATCAATCCCAATGGCAATTGTTCTTGATGAATACGGCTCTACATCCGGTATTCTTACTATTGAAGATCTGATAGAGGAGATTGTTGGTGAGATAAGAGATGAATATGACACAAATGAAGAAGATGACATCACAAAAACCGAAAATGGTGACTATATCATACTCGGTGTTGCCAAACTTGATGATATAGACGAAGCACTTGGAATTAAGATAGAGTCGGAAGATTATGATTCCATTGCAGGTCACATAATAAACCTTCTGGATCACTTTCCTGATGCCGGAGAGACTGTTTCAGACGACTATGCGACATATACCGTTTTGGAAGCTGCCAAAAATCATATTGATAAAGTAAAACTTCATCTGCTTCCAAAATCCAATAATAATGATGATGAATTATCATCTGATGACAATACAAAAGAAGCACATTCCGCATAGGATGTGCTTCTTTTGTATGTATGTTCTGCTAAGATATATCGGCTGGTTTACATTCTTCAAACTGGCATTTTTCTATGTGTGTTCCCACCTGCCTGTCTATAGCTCCCCCACCTTTTTTGGCTATACATCTTTTAAAATTGCAATGTTTTACAAGTCCTTTATTGCCATACATACTTATTCCTGCCCCACTTTTGGCACGGCAGTTTACAAACACACATTTCTCAATCTCTCCACCCTGCGTATATATTGCCCCGTCCTGACAAAAATTAAATATGCTTTCTTTTATAACCGGACGATATGCATTAAATACAGCTCTGCCACCATATGTATTCCTAAACAATGAATTTTTTATCGTTACATTTGTTCCCTTGATATTTATTCCGCCTGTCCTTAATGCTCCATCAAATTCGCAATTACTTATTTCACACTTCCTTGCACCCTCAAGATAGAGCATATCTGAATTTTCAAGATGGTTTGCCACAATCCTTGCATGTACCAGCTTTAAATTTCCTGCACACATTACAGGATAATTAAGATATAATGCGGCTTTTGAAACACTGAGATTTCCTGATGACTCAACATAAACAGGACAATCCACTATTGTTGATTTATTGATAAGCATATCACCCAAAATCCTTAACTCTCCATTTTTTTTGAGTACCTGAACAAACTCAGCTCCTTCCGGATGGCAGGCAACATATTCTAATTCACGGTCATCAACATCTGCAAGGCCTGAACAAAAAACTGCTGCACCATACTCTGCAACATTACAATTTGTAAAATGACATTTGTCAAGACAGATGTTTTCAACTATATAAACGGCTCCACCACGCTTTGCCTCACAATCGGCAAAACGACACTTACTTATCTTTCCGACACCGCCGCGAACCATTACCGCACCACCATCCTCCGGCGAATAACATCGACTGAAAATACAATTTGTTATCTCAATACTTTCACCCCAGAATCTTATCGCTGCACCTCTTGTCGTATTGTAAATATTTGACTCGCTGACAACTACCTTTCCTGATTCTGCTCTTATAAACATTCCATAATTTCTACAGTCAGCCTCGCATCCTTTTATAACCACATTGCTGTAATCACCCTTAAGATTTATGCAGGAACGGTGACTGTCACTCTTCCTTATAACCTTACTGTTGATTATTTCAAGAGTTCCGCCGTCTAAAAGTATATTTCCATATACCCTTACAAGTGCATGGTCAAACACCAGTTTCATCCCTCTTCTTAGGACTATATCCTCATAAATCTGACATCTGTCCGTTATCCTTAACTCTTTCTTTTCTTCCAATATCCTCTGCGTACACTCAGAATACTCATATATCTGCAAAGCAAAATATTTCATATCTATGAGCTCTATCTCAGGATAAAGGTTTTTTATTATCTGCGACAGTTCAAAACACTCTTTACTCTCTTCCTTAACCGCACATTCAATAAATCTTCTTACGACCTCAAAAATCTGCTCTGATATTCCAAGTTTGTCAGCAAATTTTTTTAAGAATTTAATCTCGTCAGCAGAAATTTCACTGCCTATTCCCGATACATTTAAAAGATCCATTAAAAAAATAATCTTTTCTTTTCCTGTTTTTATATTTTCTAAAACAAACTCACATATCATTTCGTACTCTTTTGAATTTCTAAGAGCCCACGCAATGTCAGACGAATTCATTTTAAGACCATATTTCATAAGCCGTTCAAGTTCAAAATTATTTAGCAATTTTACTTTTTTATTAAGTCCGGCCTGCATTATAACCGCTGAACTGTATTGCATTTTAAATCCATCATCATATGAACAGAACGGATGCTCAGGGGTAAGATAGATTTTTCGCCTGTAATTAAATTTTGTCAATATATCTACGATCATATCTTTCCTCCCTATAACCTCTGCATCTCAAAATCATCATCATAAACATTAAAAACGCTGCTCTCCTCAGGCAAACATTCCTTATATATGCAATTCGTAACAAACTGACCGAATTTGCTATATTTAAAATATATTGCCGAGCCAAGATATTTCGCCTTACTATTCTCGAATGTACAGCTTTCAACCTTTACATTTCCTATTGATTCAGAATATAAACTACCGCCGTATTCTGACATACAATTTATAAATTCGGTATTTTCTATGTTTACCCTTGAATTTTTCATCAATGCCAGTGCACCTGCATTGCAATTTACAAAACGGCAGCGCGTTATGACTGCTGATCTTCCTAAGAACTCAACAGCCCTTTCTCCCGAAGTATTGCTTATAGCCGTGTCTGACAATATAAACCTTCCTGTAGTCTGGTTTATACAACCACATTTTCCGCCACAATCAATAAATGAGTATGTAATCTGAACAATTGCCGTTTTTGACAGTTTCATAAAATAATCGTTCTTATTGTCCATAACCCGTACTCTTGCATTATAAAGCCGAACTCTTCCGCCATCCGTTATTATACTCCCGTATATTTTAAGTATTCCACCTAAAACAAGCAGCGAACCGCCTCTTTCTACAATAATATCACCGGTAACTTTAGTCGGTTTATCTATTATAAATGTCTTTCCGGCCTTAACGGTTATATTATCATAGTTCTCCTCAAGCACAAATTCAGGAAAAAAATACGACAGAACTGAATATCTTATCTCATAACCTTTCTTTCTGAAAAGTTCATATGCTTTCCCTGCCTTTTCAGTATCCTTTTTTTGAGCACTTTCACTAAATGTTCCAAAAAAATTTCTCTCAATATCTGAAAACCTGAATATCTGCTGATAATAATCAAGTACCTTTTCACAATAATCCTGCGACCATAGAGATAACTGATATATCTTATACAGGTCTAATACAAAACAATACTGTATTTCTTTCTCTCTTACCTTTTCAATACATTCAGTCAATCTGAAGTCAAAATAATTATTTATATCTGTTATTATCTGCTCTCTTCCTTTTTCTGAGATACATAATCTTACTGACAACGACTCGAAATACTCCTGAAGTTCTTTCATTGCTTTCATATTTCCAAGTGCCATAACACCAAGTCCAAAAGCATACAGATACCTGAAAGAGTCATCATAACGCACCATAGGATGACTTACTTTTTCAAGTTCGCTCTGTCTTTTTTTTAAATATCCTAATATGTCTGAATTAACTCCGGTCTCCATGCACCCACCTCCCCTTATATTCATATAAGTTTTTCCTATATAATTTTTCGTATAT